>ERZ1292630.524-Hain-H41-02um-R3-524-length-39712-cov-7_pt1 | contig 39712 bp, 51 predicted proteins | sample MGYA00564408_ERZ1292630 | MGnify/ENA primary metagenome ERZ1292630 (study PRJEB36523, sample SAMEA6512641) | groundwater metagenome | collected 2019-01-08 | study: AquaDiva: Metagenomics assemblies of 32 groundwater samples
TGTGCGGTGATGTGAACCGGGGTGCAGAAAAAAATGATGGTAATTTCACGGACATTCCTCTTAACTAATCTGTCCGATTGACACCCCCGTCCCATCCTACTATAATGAATTTCTGTTCCAAACAGAAACATCCCGTATCCTAATTCTTGCCTGTTACCGCACCGGGGAGTCCGACCCTATGAACAAGGACCTTTTTCTTGGGATCGACATCGGCTCCGTCAGCGTCAAGACGGCGATCCTCGATCAAAAAAAAGCACTGCTTGCCGAGACCTGCACCCGCATCAAGGGAGACCCGGTCAAGACCCTGCGGGATGAACTGACGCCGCTCCTGTCCCGCTTCCCCGAGGGACGGATCGCCGCCTGCGGCGTCACCGGCAGCGGCGGGAAGCAGGTGGCCGTTTCCCTGGGAGCGCTTTTCGTCAACGAGATCCTCGCTCAAGCCGCGTTCGCCGGCGCTTTCCAGCCTGAGGCCAGGACCATCATCGAGATGGGCGGCGAGGACGCCAAGCTCATATCCCTGGGACAGGAACAGGGCGGCGGGACCAAGATCGATGACTTCTCCATGAACACCGCCTGTGCCGCGGGCACGGGCTCCTTCCTTGACCAGCAGGCGAACCGCCTCAACCTCACGATCGAGGAGTTCGGCGCCATCGCCCTCAAGTCCAAGATCCCTCCCGCCTTCGCCGGCCGCTGCAGCGTCTTCGCCAAGATCGACATGATCCATCTCCAGCAGATCGCCACGCCCGACCACGATATCGTCGCGGGGCTCTGCTACGCCATGGCCAGGAACTTCAAGGCCACCGTGGGCAAGGGCAAGAAGTTCATCGCGCCCATACTGTTCCTGGGCGGTGTTGCCGAGAATCCCGGGATGCGCCGGGCGTTCCAGGACGTGCTGAAGCTCGCGGACGGCGCAATGACCGTTCCCGGCCATTTCCGCACGTCCGGCGCCATCGGCGCGGCGATCATGGTCATCGACCACCCGAAGAAGGCGGTGCCCTTCCGCGGCCTCGACGGGCTCTTGACCTGGCGGGAGGCGGAGCGGACGGGGGGGAACGGCGACAATGATCCTCTTGTCATGCCGCGAGGGATCATGCCGAACCCGGACCAGGACGTAGTGACGGGCGACGACGGTCTCATCGAGGCGTACCTCGGCGTGGACGTGGGGTCCGTGTCCACGAACGTGGTCGTCATCGACAAGGAGATGCGCGTGCTCTCCAAGCGCTACCTGCCGACCGCGGGCCGGCCCATCGAGGCGGTGAAGCAGGGGCTGACCGACGTCGGGGACGAGATCGGCCGGCGTGTCCGGATCATGGGCGCCGCCACCACGGGTTCGGGACGCTACCTCACGGGCGACATGATCGGCGCCGACCTCGTCAGGAACGAGATCACCGCCCAGGCGACGGCCGCCGCGGCCATCGACCCCCGCGTCGACACCATCTTCGAGATCGGCGGGCAGGACTCGAAATTCATCAGCCTTCGGGACGGCGCCGTGGTGGACTTCGAAATGAACAAGGCCTGCGCGGCCGGGACCGGCTCGTTCCTCGAGGAGCAGGCGGAGCGGCTCGGCATCCGGATCAAGCAGGAGTTCGCCGACAAGGCGTTCTGCTCCGATTCACCCTGCCGCCTCGGCGACCGGTGCACGGTGTTCATCGAATCGGACCTCGTGCACTGGATGAACCGGGGTTCGGGCGTCCAGGACCTTACCGCCGGCCTCGCCTACTCCATCGTCCAGAACTACCTGAACAAGGTCGTTGCCGGAAAAAAGGTGGGCGATCATATCTTCTTCCAGGGGGGCGTGGCCGCGAACCGGTCCGTTGTTTCCGCCTTCGAGAAGGTCACGGGAAAACCCGTCACCGTCCCGCCCCACCACGAGGTGACCGGCGCCATCGGGGCGGCCATTCTCGCCCTGCGCAGCCAGAACGGGAGGCCCAGCTCGTTCAAGGGCTTCGACCTGACCAAACGGGCCTACACGGTTTCCACCTTTCAGTGCGCCGAATGCGCGAACCGCTGCGATATCCGGCGCGTCAGCTTCGAAGGCGAAGCGCCGCTGTTCTACGGGAGCCGGTGCGAGAAATACGACGTCAAGAAAAAGACGAAGGAGGACAGTCTCCCCGATCTCTTCGCCGAGCGGGACCGGCTCATTGCCGCGGCGATCGCGTCGCGCGTAGCGACCGAAGCCCCGGTCATCGGCATCCCGCGCATGCTCTATCTGAACGACGAAATGCCCTTCTGGCAGACCTTCTTCTCCGAGCTCGGCTTCCGGGTCGCTCTGTCCGACCGGACCAGCAGGACCATGGTGAACCGCGGGCTGGAGAGCACCGCCGCGGAGACCTGCTTTCCGGCCAAGGTCGCGCTCGGCCACATCCAGGACCTGGTCGATAAAAAGGTGGATGTTCTCTTTCTCCCCAGCTTCGTTCGCTTCCCCGCGGCCCATGGGGACGGCAAATATTCCCAGGCATGCCCCTATGCCCAGGCGCTTCCGTACCTGGCAAAGGCCGCGCTTCGGCTCGGCGGGATGAAGGTCATCGAGGCGGTCCTCCGGCTTCAGAACGGGCGGCAGTTCGCCGCGAGCGTCAGGGAGGTGGGCAAGGCCCTGGGCAAAGGGAGCCGTGCGGTCGCGCACGCGATGCGGCTCGGCAAGGAAGCGCAGGAACGCGCCGGGCTGGCGGTGAGCAAGAAGGGCGGCGAAGTGCTGTCCGGCCTCAAGCCGGGCGAGCGGGCGCTGGTCCTCATCGGCAGGACCTACAATACCTGCGACCAGGGCATGAATATGAACCTTCCCGCCAAGATCAGGGACCTCGGCATCCAGGCGGTCCCCATGGACTTCCTCCCGCTCCATGACGAGGACTTCACGGACCCCTCGAACATGTACTGGCGCTCGGGCCAGAAGATCCTGGCCGCCGGCCGGTACATCAAGGACCATCCCAACCTGTACCCGGTGTACATCACGAACTTCGGCTGCGGGCCGGACTCGTTCATCTCCCATTTCTTCAAGGATGCGCTCGCGGGCAAACCCTTTCTCCAGCTCGAGATCGACGAGCACAGCGCCGACGCCGGAGCGATCACGCGGATCGAGGCGTTCCTCGACAGCCTCAGGAACGTGAACGGCGCGAAGCCGGTCCGGTCATGCTCCCTCCACCCGAAGACGGCCCCGCACCGGAGAAAGGTCTTCCTCCCGCCCATGGCCGATCATGCCCACGCCCTTGCCGCGGCGTTCCGCGCCTGCGGCGTGGAGTCCGAGGTCCTGCCCGAGTCCGATGCGGAGACCGTCCGCATCGGAAAGCAGAACTGCTCGGGCCGGGAATGCTATCCCCTGGCGCTCACCACGGGCGATATGATCAAGGCCACGCGTCGGCCGGATTTCGATCCGCGCAACAGCGCCTTCTTCATGCCGTCGGGCAAGGGGCCCTGCCGGTTCGGCCAGTACAACAGCTATCACCGCCTGGTGCTGGACACCATGGGTCTGCATGACACGCTGATCGTGGCGCCCATGCAGGACGAGAGCCTGTACCGCGATCTCGGTATGGTGGGAAAGGACTTCCTCCGCCTGCTCTGGAAAGGCATCGTTGCCGTGGACATGCTCCAGAAGATCAACTGGGAGCACCGCCCCTACGAGAAGAAGAAGGGCGCCGCGGACCACATCTACCAGAAAGCGCTCCTTGACGCGATGGGAGCGATCGAGCGCAGGGAAGACCCTCTGCCCGTGCTGAAGCGCGCGTATGAGGAATATACCGCGATGGAGATCGGCGAGCGGAACAAGCCGGTCGTCGGCATTGTGGGAGAGATCTACATCCGGGCGAACCGATTCGGGAACGAGGACGTCGTCGGCCAGATCGAGCGCCTCGGCGGCGAGGCGTGGGTCGCGCCGATCGGGGAGTGGTTCCTCTACGTGAACGAGACGGCAAAGGTCGCCGCACGGATGAGCCGTTCCTGGGGCGATCTCGCGAAGGCGCACCTGTCCAACCGGGTGCAGGTGCGGGACGAGCACCGCCTCATGAGCGGGTTCAACGGAAGCCTCCGGAGCCTGCACGAGCCGTCGATCGGAACGACGCTCCAGCGCGCCCTGCCGTATATTCACCACTCCTTCGAGGGCGAAGCGGTCCTCTCCGTGGGAAAGGCCATCGATTACATCGGGCGGGGCGTCTCGGGCATCGTGAACGTCATGCCCTTCTCGTGCATGCCGGGGACCATCGCCGGCGCGCTGCTCAAGCGCGTGCAGGAGGACCACGGCAACATCCCGCTCCTCTCCATCGCCTACGAAGGCCAGCAGGATACCCAGACCGTCACGCGCTTGGAAGCCTTCATGCACCAGGCGAGGGCGTACCAGAAGGGGAAGAAGGGGTGATGCAAGCGGAAATGGAGAGAATCTCAGGAAAACGTGGGTGACCCAGCAGTACTGTGACCCCAACAGCACTCTTAACGCTTAAAAAGGAGGACTCTATGAATCCAGTGACGGTACTCATTGGAATAGCAGCCCTGGGCTTTGGTATCTACACGTCCTACGTCCGTGCCACAAGCCCCGCCAAGTTCGGCAAGTTGGAGGCGATGAAGAAGCAGTGGGGCGAGGGCGTGGGCAAGGCTGTTCATTTTGTCGCGTACACCGTTATTCCGATCATCTTCGGAATCGTCATGATCGTGGCCGGCATCAAGGGCGTGTCATTCTTTTGATAACATTCGCTCGGTCTGGGGATTTCAGCCATCGCTTCGAGAGGGCCGGGACAAAGCGCCCGCCCATCAACTCATCGTTGAGTCATAAAAAAGGAGGATAACGTGCGTATTGCAGCGCTCAACATTATTATTTTAGCTGTTCTGGCATCGGGGGCGCTTGCTGCTGAACCAGGCAATGCATTTGTCTCGCGCGACCTTGGTCTTTCAATAGATGTGCCCGTTGTGAAAGATACCAAAAACCCGAATTACCAGATAGCCATGTTCTTTCTGCCCGTCTCAGATAATTTTTCCGCCAACGTGAACATCCAGAAACAGCAATTTACCGAACCGGTCGAGGCCTACGATACATTGACAATGAGCCAATTCAAGCAATTCAACATGACTGTTTTGAATCGCACGATAAAGGGCAACGATCTTCGGTATGAATATAAAGGCGAGATAGAGGGAAGAACGCTGCATTGGTATGCTAAAGCGATTAAATCCGGACAACATGTATACCTTGTTACCGCAACCGGCCTTGACAGCCAATGGGCGCAACAGAAAGCATTGCTGATAAAGTCCGTTGACAGTTTTGCAGTAAAGCAGTAGCCCGGCTTGTCGTTCGAGAGGGCCGCGGCAAAAAATACCGCCGCGCTCCTCAGTTCAGTGCTGTCCTGAATGAAAGGAGACCAATATGGCAACATGCGGTTATTGCGGGACGACGATCCTGTTCGGCGGGGTCAAGGATAATGATCTGCGGTTTTGCAATAACGAGTGTCACCAAAAAGGACAGGTGCTCGTTGTTTCGCGCTCGGTCCCGAAAGATATCGTCGATAACCAGGTCAGGCAGGTCCACCGCGGTCCCTGCCCGAAGTGCAAGGGCAGCGGCCCCGTCGATGTCCATACCGCGCACCGCATCTATTCCGCGCTGGTGTACACCTCCTGGAGCAGCACTCCGAACGTGAGCTGCCGGTCGTGCGGGATAAAGAGCCAGATCGGCAATACGATATTCTCTCTCGCGTTGGGCTGGTGGGGATTCCCCTGGGGACTTATCATGACGCCGATACAGATAGGTCGGAACATCTTCGGTATCATAAAGGGTCCCGATGAGTCGAAGCCGTCGGACAAGCTCGAGAATCTTGTCCGCATCAGCATTGCCTCGCAGGCGCTGCAGGACCAAAAGACAGTCCGGCCATGATGAAAAAGATAGTGAAGCGCTGCGCATGGACGAACAATGATGAGCTGATGATCGCGTATCATGACCATGAGTGGGGAGTTCCCCTTCATGACGAGAACCGGCTGTTCGAATTCCTCATCCTTGAAGGGGCGCAGGCCGGCCTCAGCTGGCTGACAATCTTAAAAAAACGGGAGAACTACCGGCGCGCCTATGATGATTTTGATGTCAACAAGGTCGCGGGCTATAAAAGCAGGAAGATCGGGCAGCTATTGAACGACCCCGGCATCGTACGGAACAAGCAGAAGATCAGCGCGTCCATCGTCAATGCGAAAGAGGTCATCAGGGTCCGGAAAGAATTTGGAAGTTTAGATGCGTATCTCTGGGGATTTGTGGGCGGCAGGCCGGTGATCAGCAAGCGGAAAAAAATGAGCGATATCCCGTCGCATACGCCGGAATCGGACGCCATGAGCAAAGATATGAAAAGACGGGGCTTCAAGTTCGTCGGCACGACCATCTGTTGCGCGTTCATGCAGGCCGTGGGGATGGTCAACGACCATGAAGCATCCTGTTTCAAATACGGACCAAAACGAGCATCGCGTGACCATCAGGACAACCGCTAGCAAGACGCCGCGAAGCCGCTCCTCCGGGTCCTGTGTCCTGTGTGGTTGCTGCTCGCTTGATGACAGCCCCGTCGCGCAATGATATGGTCCCCGGGCCGCTTCCCCGCAAGAGTATCCTGACTTTTCCCCCGTAATTCAGTTTGACAAATCATTATCATATATTTACAATGTAATTATGGCTCAAGTATCCTTCGAATGGGACAAAGAAAAGAGCGCATCAAACCAAAAGAAGCACGGGATATCATTCGAGGAGGCACAGACGGTATTCCTTGACGAGAAGGCCCTGATGATACATGATCCGGACTCTGCGGCCGATGAGGACCGGTTCATCCTTCTTGGGCTTAGTGCTAAATTTCGAATACTGATTGCTTGCCACTGCTATCGGAAAAGCAGCGAAGTCATAAGGATCATTTCTGCTCGCAAGGCGACTCGCGCGGAACAAAGACCTTATTGTGAAAGGTGACCGAAATGAGAAAAGAATACGATTTTTCAAAGGCACAAAAAAATCCGTATGCGCGCAGGCTCAAGCGTCAAGTAACGCTCAGGATGGACGAAGGTACGATCAGCTACTTCAAGAGTCTCGCGCAGGAGATCGGCGTCCCTTATCAAACACTGATCAATCTCTACCTGAGGGATTGCGCGGCCTCGCACAAAAAACTTGCCTTTCACTGGAAGACCGCGTAGCAGGCCATCAGGACGATCCACTCCGGATGCGCGTATGCCGATGGGGAATGATGAGCGCTGGTATCATAGAGAGGGACCGCATGGACGATCTGAGAAAGGCCTACCGCATTGTCGTGATCATCGGCCTCGCCATGATGGCGAGCCTCCTGGTGTACGCGGCCGTCGTGGGGATCCTGGATAAGGAGCCTGCGTTGATCCGCAGCGCCCCGGCGTTGTCGGGCAGTCAGACGGAAATACTGAAGTTTGCGCTGCTCGGCATATCGGTGGTCGTCTTCTTCGTGATCCGGTTCGTCAACGATCAGGTCCTTAATGCCAGCGGGGAGCAGGCGAAGAAGCTCGATCAGCGACCGCCGTTGGCCAAAGGGATAGCGCCCGAGTTCGGCCGCCTGACGACCGCTGCGGTCATCACGTATGCCCTGTGCGAATCGCCGGCGATCTTCGGGCTGGTCCTGTTCTTCCTCGGCAGAAGCCCATCGGATTTCCATATCTTCCTGCTCATCTCGCTGTTCTTTTTTGCCGTCCACTTCCCCAAATTCAGCCGGTGGGAGGAGTGGTACCGGAAGCAGCAGGGCCGGTGATGGAAACCACGGTCCGAAAGGCCGGATACACGGTTAAAACAAAATGACAAGAATGTTTTCTCGCAAAGCCGCAAAGGCCGCAAAGAGGTCTTTAAGTTCTGATTATTACACCGAATGAGTTGCTTTTCTTTGCGAGCTTAGCGACTCGCATAGAGGCGCCCACTGTTGGTTGCGAGAGATGCCTTTTCGTTCTTTTTAGGATCTTCATGAGCGACAAAGATAGATCAAAGAAGTCCGCACCGAAGCGCGCCAGGCCGGCGGCGTCCTCAGCGGGAAAGAAACCCGCGAAGAGGAAAACTGTCCACGCGGCAGCGCCACGTGCGAGGAAGACGTCCCTGCGGGAGCTCGAGGCGCTGTTCCAGGAGACCTTCGACCTCGCCGCGGTCGGCATCGCCCACATCGCTCCTGACGGCCGCTGGCTCCGCGTCAACAAGACGCTCTGCGAGACCATCGGCTACAGCCGGAGCGAACTGCTTGCAAGGTCCCTCCCGGACATCACCCATTCCGAGGACCGTGCCGGCGCGCAGAACAGCCTGCAGCATATGCTCCGGGGGGATGTCCAGTCGTGCTCGATCGAGCTTCGCGCGGTACGCAAGGACGGGTTCACGGCCTGGATCAATCTCACCCTCTCGGCAGTGCGGCAGCGCTCAGGAAAGGCCAGCTATTTCGTCGCCGTGATCGAGGACACCACCGGCCGCAGAAGGATGGAGGATGGCCTCAGCCTGTTCCGGACCGCCGTGCAATCCCTTCCTCTGGGCGTCACGATCACCGACCTGGACGGCAAGGTCATCTTCATGAACCCTTCCGAGGCCCGGATGCACGGTTACACCGTGGACGAGCTGCTCGGCAAGGCGGCCACGATCCTCGGCCAGTCCCAACAGCGGAGCGGGCCGAGCGTGCGGGAAATGATCTCCCGGAACCTCATCGGGGACACCCCCTTCACGCGCGATGCGACCAACGTCCGGCGCGACGGCACGGTGTTCCCGGTCAACATCAGCTCGGTCGTCGTGCGCGATATGCGCGGGACCCCTCTGGGACTCATCAGCGTTTCCGAGGACATTACCGAGCGCCAGAACATGATGGAAGCGCTGCGGGAGTCGGAGCAGCAATACCGCAGTCTTTTCGAAAGCGCCAGTGACGCCATCTTCATAACGGACCACGAATCCGGCATCCTGACCGACTGCAACGTGAAGGCCTGCGAGCTTCTGGGAATGGCCCGGGAGGATATCCTCGGCATGCACCAGAGCCGCATGTATCCTCCGGAAGAAGCCGAGGCGTACCGCCTGCGGTTCAGTACGCTGAACGAGCAGCAGCGCACGGGCATGTTCCACGACAATGTCGTATGCCGGAAGGGCGGGCGGCGCGTCTGGGTGGACATCAGCGCGAATTACTTTGAGAACGGCGGCCGAAAGTTCGTCATGGGCATCTACCGGGACGTGAGCCAGCGCAAGCTGGCGGAGGAGCAGTTCATCCAGTGGATGGACCAGCTCAAGGAGAGCGAGGCGCGCTTCCGCGAGCTCGCGGACCTGCTGCCGCAGCCGGTCTTTGAAACGAACCTGCACGGTGTGCTCACCTTTGCGAACCAAAGCGCCTTCGATTATTTCGGCTATCGCCCCGAGGATTTCGCCGCGGGCCTGCATTCGCTGCATATGGTCTCCCTGTCCGAGCGGGTGCAGGCGCTCGATGATATCCAGCGGATATTCCGGGGCGAGAGCATCGGCGCGCGCGAATATACCGCCATCCGCAAGGACGGCGAGGAATTCCCCGCCATCTTCTACACGTCGCTGGTCGTCAGGGACGGCAAGCCCGCCGGCCTGCGAGGCATCATTCTGGACATTACGGAGCGAAAGCGCTCGGAGGAGGAGGTGCGGCAGAGCCGGGGCCGTCTCCAGCTCCTGATCGACCGGATGCCGCTCGGTTTTATCCTGTGGAACAGGGATTTTCGCGTCGAGCTCTGGAACCCCACGGCGGAGACGATCTTTGGCTATTCGGCTGAGGAGGCCATCGGCAGGAGCGCCGATGACCTGATCGTTCCGCCTGAAGTCAAGCCGCACGTGGCCGGGATCTGGAAGCGGCTTCTCGAAGGCGATGCCACCGCCCATAGCGAGAACGAGAACATGACGAAGGACGGCCGGCGGATCACCTGCAGCTGGTACAATACGCCGATCAAGGACGCTGACGGGACGGTCGCCGGGGCGCTGTCCATGGTCCAGGACGTGACCGAACGCCGGAAGATCGAGACCGCCATTGCCCAGTCGAAACAGGACTGGGAGAACACCTTCGATACCATTACCGACATGATCACGATCCATGATGAGGACTTCAATATCATCCGGTCGAACAAGGCCGCGGCGACGATCCTGGGCCTTCCCTGGCTCGAGGTGGGCAAGGCCAAGTGCTTTCAGTACTACCACGGCGCCGATTGCCCGCCCGAGCGCTGCCCCAGCTGCGAAAGCTTCCGGACGGGCAAGCCCAGCGTCCACGAGATGTTAGAGCCGCACCTGGGGCGGTACCTGGAGATCCGCGGCATCCCCCGCCTCGACGAGAGCGGGAAGATGGTGGGGCTGATCCACGTCGTGCGCGACATCAGCAGCCGGAAAAAGGCGGAAGAGGCCCTCCGGGCGAGCGAGGAGAAGCTGAAGCTGATCCTGGAGAACGCCGGCGACGCCATCTACGTGATCAGTTTCGACGGTGAGGTCAAGTACATCAATTCCGCGGCCTCCCGCATATCGGGGTATGCGTATGAGGAACTGATGAAAAGGCCGTTCTTCGAATTTGTGCATCACTAGGGGGACATGATAACTAAGTATCGATAATCATGATAAATGCCTTTGTGGATGCTTGACGAATCAACGAAAAAGGGGTTATAAAAAGGCCCGCGTCAATTTATGTTTGACAGGTTAAACGTCCGCGGGAAGGGCATTTTGTGACTAACTATGATGGATGTTTAGTCGAGTAAGACGAGTCAAAATTCTAAAATCCAGTCGCCGCACCACGCTTGATAGATTTATCTAGATCGGCCTTTTTCTCCTGGTCTATTTCACCCTGAATTTTCTCAGAATAAATGAGTAGAGATCCATCATTAGAAACATCATTATACAGAGTAATTATTGAGGTCTTCTCTCCCCTCCAACTCATAGAAAAGCCCCGATTATAAACAAGCCCAGTCCCGAACTTTTCAGACAACGAACCCCTGATCATTTCCCAGTTTTTATTCCCCTTAAAGAGAGCAACAACAGAGTGTAGATTCCCCTTCCAAAAGCCATAATTGAGGCTCGTCAATTTGGCGTCACCGATCTTCAGTGAATCGTTTTTGCGACTGTAATATTTTATGCCCTCCGTGTCTTTCAAAACAAACAGCAGGCCTTTTATTGAGCCGATGGATGCACCCCATTTAAAGTCTCTAAATCCAACGGGCTCCTGCGGGTAGCTTCTGATCGAACCATCCTCATGCAGATATTCAATGGTCCGCTGACAGGGTTCCCAAGAAGCATCTGATGCAAAGGTGACCTTTAGCTTAGCCGGATAGAGCCACACGGCCTCCCAGGTAAAGCCCTTTGTTTTTTCCCAAGGGCTCGCAGACGCCGGATCTCCGTATTCCTTCTTTGTTTCCTCCATCACCCCGGCACACGGGTTAGGAGCTTCAGCGCGCGAGGACGAGACAACAGTCAGCCAGGCGGCCAGGCCGATCCCCGCCAGAGCAATAATTCCATTTTTCATATAATCCCCACGTTCATCGTTCCAACTCCCTCCCGAACCAGATCACCTTCCCATTCACCTTCACCTGAAGAGGATCCGCGTCGATCGGTTCATACCGTCCGTTGTCGCTGATGATCCGAACCTTCCCCGTGGTCTGTATCATCTGCATGCGCTTGATCATGATCGTGTGATCCATCGAGATCGCGTAAATCCCGCCGTGGGCGTCTATATAGTTCCGGCCATGGTCCACCAGGATAAGGTCCCCGGAGAACAACGTTGGCTCCATGCTGTCACCGGACACCCGGATCAGCGACATGTTCGTTGGGTCCCCGCGCCTGGCGATCCACTCCCGCCGAAAAGCCACCTTCATGTCAACGGTATCGTCAGGCAGCAGCCCGCCGCCCGCGCTGATCTCGCCGCGGACCTGCGGGACGAAACAGTAATTTTCCGGATCTTCCTTAACGAGCGATGCCCCATTGAGGGAGAACATCGGCTCATCAGAGCGCGTCATTTTCCCCTTCCCCGTCAGCAGCCAGTCGACCGACAGGTTGAACTTCATTGCAAACTGCACAATGCGATCCGCGGGAAGCTCGCCCTTGCTTTTAAAGTTAGAAAGCGCCTGCGGAGTGATATCCAAGGCCTTGGCGATCGCCGTCTCGTTCTTTAGATCAGCACCGCTTAACATTCTTTCAATTATTGCTGAATAGTAGTAAATCATAGGTTTAAATTAATGCTTGACACTATGTAAGCATGGGTGTATATTTACACCTGTAATTTACAAATGTAAGCAAACATGGACTTAAAAAATGACCAAGACCCGTACCAATAAGAAAGTACTCAAAGCCCTGATCGATCAAGACTGGGAAGAGTGCACCATAACCGAGCTGGCCAGGCGCGCAGGTTTGTCACGCATCTGGACGAGCAATGCCATCCACGGCAATACACAGAGCAGATCGGCAAGAGAGGCGATCGCGAAAGCTCTCGGATTCAGCTACGAACATCTCTGGCAAAACAACCGGGCTGCATAATTCTACCAGAACGGTAGAATTGTAGCCCATTTTTTGTGACCTGTCTATGTCTAAAACGCGAACGAAAATAGATTCCGCCCGCCAGATGGACCTGGATGTCTTCGGACTGATCCGCGAGGTATCTCAGCGCCAGGCCGAGACCGCCGGTCCGCTCGTGGAGTCCGGAAAGTTCAACATCGACATACGTTTGCGCGAGCTGCTGTCCGCCGCGCTGAAACGATCCCACCTCTCACGCTACGAGGTCGCCGGCAAGATGAGCGAACTCATGGGCGTGGAAATTACCAAAGCACAATTAGACTCCTGGACCGCCGAAAGCAAGGAGTGTCACCGCTTCCCGTTTGCCTACGCAGCCGCGTTTTGTGCGGTCACGGGAGATCGGTCGATCCTGCGCCTCGTCGCGGATCTGTGCGGCGGGTATTTCATCGACGGAGAGGACGCCCTTCGTCTCGAGCTGGGGAAGATCGAAGAAGAGAAGGAACACATCGCGGAGCGAGAGACTGCAATCCGAGAGTTTCTCAGAAAGGGGCACTGATGGGAGCGGATTATCCGGGACAGGAAAAAGCGATAGCGATCCTGCAGACCATGCCGGACGCGGCAAAGGAATACCTCGCCCATCACATGCGGAACGCCCTGGCCGGATCCATCGGGAACATAGACCTGGCAATGCGCCAGGCAACAACGCCCGCGCTGAAAGAGCGGCTGGAAAAAGCGAACGACGGGCTGTTCCACGCGGTCTCTGACCTCGCGCGGATCGGCTGCTGAATAAGGGCAGGCTGAAGGTAGAAGACTGAAGTAAAGGAGGAGGTGAGAATATGGCAAAAACAGATTACACGATCGAAGCACAGCAGAACCTGATCAAGATCGTCCACTACCTGGCGACGGACGTGACCAGACACGCGACAGCGGGAGAGATCGCCGAGGCGCTGGAGATCAGCAAGAGCAAGACGATGTGGACGCTGCACAACCTGCGCGAGCGCGGGTGGGCGGAGCAGAGCGGAGACGGCTGGCGGCTGGGCGTCGGCATAGTGAAGGTGGCCGAGGCGGTGCGGAAGGGCCTGACCGATACGGCACAGCGGTATCTCGGGGCATAAGTCAAAAAGTCAAAGCTAAAAAACGCAACTTAATAAAATCAGTTAGTTAGCGTTGAAAAAGTCAAACAAATTTGACTCGGAGGAGAGATCGATGGCGGTCAAGAAAGAGCGACAGTATGGATTTTTGCAGGGCATGAACTTCATGTCTCGCATTAACGAGGTGTCCTTCCTGGCGATGGTTCAGAAGGTCATCGAGAGCGGCGAGTATAAGAAGGACTACGACAGCGTCAAGGAGTTTGTCAAAGAGGAACTCGGAATCACCTACCAGACCTACCTCAACCGCACCGAGGCCATGCGCGTCATCGGTCCGGAGATCACCAGCATCCTCGTAAGCTCCGGTCTTCACCTGCGCGACGTAAAGATGATCGAGCACATGATGACCGACGAGCAGAAGGCCAACCTGAAAAAGGGCGTGCTCGAGATCGGCGACCGGAAGATCCCGATCAACGAGGCCCACTCCGAGGACATCCGCATCGCCGTGGCGAACCTGATCGAGTCCGCGGACCTCTCCCGCAAGGCCGAGAAGCAGGCGAATAAAGATCTGGCTCGGCTCAAGAATGAGTTCGACAAGGGCGACTCGCCGGCGAAGAAGCGGCTGGCGGAGCTGGAGGCGATCGCGGGTGTGCCCGACACGCCGGAGAAAGTGATCGCCGGGTTCGAGCGCATCGACCAGGCGTTCTCCGACCTCGAGACGACCATCCGCGTGTTCGTCTGGAAAGACGCAAAGAAGCTGATCGCCGATGACCCCGCGCTCCAGGCCAAGGTCGAAGGGCTCCAGCGGCAGATGCAGGCGCGGGTCGAGCAGCTGATCAAGGACTGGGATGGGGAGATCAACGGATGAAAACCCTGACGATCAAAAAGGCCAGGCAACTGATCCGAAAAAACAAACCGAACACCGAGAAAATGTTCGAGGCCATGAAGGACTGGCCGTTCCGCGTACGGCTGTCGCTGGCGATACAGCTTTTGCTGGGGTGGCGCAAGGGCGGTGTGAGATTTGAGGCGGACATGGTGAGTATGAAGGAAAAGAGGAGGAGCGATGAAAAAGCAGGCGCGAAAAAGAGTCACGCAACGGACCAACCTCGACCGGGCCGTAACGGAGTTTGCTAAAGCACAAGCGTTGATCCACTCCGGAATTGAGACGGCGGTTCGGGCGTTCGACCGGCTTGAGCGGCACATGAACAACCGCATCGCCGCGCACAAGGCGCACGCGACGATGACAAAGCAAAAGGTCAATATCAGGATTAACGGAGCCCCAGTGGACTTTTCAAAGGTGGACTGGGCAGGGATTGCAGTGAGTCCTCGTATCAAAGGCCGGATGGAAAAGACCCTCCGTGATGCTATTAAAGGAGGCAAGCCATGAAAAACATCGCTATAAAAACGGCGCTGTTCGTCGCCTGGCCGCTGTTGGCGTGTGGGATCGCCGCGTGTGTGGTATTTGTTCTCTTCGCGGCGTGGTTCGCAATCCCGTTCATGGCACTTACCAGAAAAGCGGATGGTTCTGTTTCTTATTCCATGGGAGGCAAATCATGACTGGCGGCGATCTGGTGAAGCTGAGGAACGCGGGCTTCCGCGTGTTTTAGAAGAACATCATCAAACGGGTGATCCACGAGTGCGACAACGGCACATTGAAAAAGTTCGGCGGGCCTTACGCGACCATGGCCGAAATGAACCGAGACTGGACCGAGCTGATGGAAGATCCGAAGCATATTTTCCGATAGCCGTTCCCCCACATTGTGGGGTATCACCGTTTCGCCGGGCTCCGGCGTGAGGCGCGCGAGCGCAGAGGGGACACCACCCCTCACCTGACCTCTCCCCCAAGGGGCGAGGGATAGACAACACGAGGAGCCCATGGCAATCAACCCACAAGTCAGAGAGCAGATCAGGATGGACCTGATGAACGCGCCGCACGGGCACAAGGCCGAGACGATCCGCCGCTGGGCGATCATCGTCGGGCTGAAGCCACAGACCGTCTACAGCGCTCTCGAGCTGAACGCTCGCACGCGCAAGAGCGAGCCCGTCCGTCCGGAGCTGCGCGACTGGGCGAAGATCGTTGCCCAGGTCAAGAAGCGGCCGCCGACGGAAGCCGGAGAGATCAGCACCGACCAGGCCGTGCGCATCGCCATCGAGAGCAAGCTCCTTCCTGTATCAGCCATGGATGTCTCCATCGGGACGTTCGACCGCATCATGCGCGAGCTGGGCACAAATAAAAAATCCGTCCGCTGCAACCGGATCCAGGCCGACCGGCCGAACAAGGCGCATCATTTTGACGGCTCATCGAGCAACCACTTCTACATAGCGAACAAGGTCGGCAGCGAGTACGTCATGAAGATGCACCGCCCCGGCGCCGGCGGCTACAAGAACAAGCCCATCCCGGTGGACCGGCTTCGCCCGTATTACTATGGCCTGATCGACGATCACTCCGGCCGCGCCATCGCCCGCGTGACCGCGGCGATGAACGAGAACGCCGCGGACTCCGCGCTGTTCCTGTCATGGGCCTGGGCGGAGATGGGCCTGCCCGACGAGCTGCACATGGACCAGGGCATGCTCAAGAAGTGCTTTGCAACACGTGATTTCATTGACCGGCTCAATATAGGATTGCCGGAGTACACGCCCTTCAACTCACGAGCGCACGGCAAGATCGAACGCACCTGGCGTACCACCTGGCAGCGGTTCGAGAAACAGTTTTTTGCCATGGATGACTGGCAGAAGTTTGAGATCCCGATGACGGAGTTCAACGCCCGGCTGCTCGGTTTTCTGGAGGAGCTGAACGCCCAGCCCCATCGGTACGAAAAGACCGTCACGCGGATGGACGCCTGGCGCCGCGTCATGTTGAACGGCGGGATCATCACCCTGCCGGCGGACGCCATCAGCACCATCGCCCGGCGCGAGAAGCGCAAGGTGGATATCGCCGGGATGTTCGAGTACCGCGGCACGCCCTATGAGGTCAAGGGCTTGCACGACGCATGGGTGTACGTCTATGAGGGCGTGTTCGAAGACAAGCTCGTGGTCGAGGACATCGTCACACGCGAGCGCTTTGAGGTCCGGAACTTCAAGCCGTTGAACATCGGGGAGTTCAGGGGGCATGTTGAGACCGCTCACCAACGGGCAGTGAAGGACGGGGCGGAGTTGAACATACCGGAGGCGGCGACGTTATACAGCGGACGCGGAGACGCGGAGACGCGGGGACGCGGGGAGAACGTCATCAGCCTGCCGATCAGGACGACCGAGCGCGAAGTGGCGAGCGTGTTCGATGTGGAGCACTACGCGAGCCTCGAGGACGCGATGGCGGAGTTCACGGCGATCGTCGGTACGTTTCTGTCCGACCAGGACCGGCAGGCGATTGAGGGATTGATCGAAGAGAACAAGTTGGACAAGGCATACGTCGCCAACCTGGCACAGGAGATCAGGGGCGAATTGGAAGCTCGGAGAGCGATAGCGTTATAGCGGGAGTAACCCCACCCTGCCCCTCCCCTTAGGTAAGGGGAGGAAAAAGGAGGGGTTAATTTATCACAAGGAGGATGTGCGATGACAAAGCAGGTATCAGTATCGAAGTTAGAAGTGCTCAGCGAGTTCGGTTACAGCAGGGACCCTTTCAAGGGGTTCCTCATGGAGACGGCGGACAGTCTCCGCATCAAACGGCTCTTGAAGATCGGCGTCGAGAGCCGCGCCATGATCAGCATCATCGCGACGTATTGCCAGGGCAAGACCAGCGCGCTGGACCTCGCGTTCCAGGAGATCGACGCAACGGTAGTTCGGCTGTTCACGCCGGACAAAGAGCGCGTCGTAGTGAGCGACATAGAGAAGGCGCTGATACTCGGCCTGTCGAACGAGAGCTGCAAACGGACAAAGGAAGTCCGCGCCCGCCAGATCCGGCGCATCATCGGCGAGGCCGCCCTGGTCAAGCCCGTGGTCCTCATCCTGGAGGAAGCTCACCGTATGCACGGCCAAACCCTCCGCGCCTTGAAGACCTTCCGCGAGCTGGAGTATCACGGCATGTCCCCGCTCTTCACCGTCGTGATGGTCGGCCAGTACGATCCCATGAGCAAGCGATACGTGGACGAGGTCCGGCTGCGGACCGACAGCGTGAAGCTCAAGGGGCTCACCCGTGACGAGTCGAAGCAGTACCTCCTCCAGACCGTGGGCAAGAGCTTCGAGGACGACGCGGCTGAGGCGATCTCCCGCCTCGAGGTGGCGCGGAACTTCGGCACGCTCCAGGAGGCGGCCATCAACCTGATGGGCCGCGCCATGCAGCACGGCTCGAAGAAGGTCACTCCCGTGCATGTGTTCGAGATGTACAACGGCGGGATCAAGGAGCTGATGAAAAAGGCGCGCGTCAGTCTGGAGGACCTGTCCAAGGAAACCGGGATCCCGAAGAGCACGCTCTCCCTCGTGACGAACGAAAACCAGGGCACCATGACCGACGACAAAATGAGCGAGACCCGGAGCGCCGTGGCCAGTGTTCTCGGCAAGCGGCTGAAGGTGAACATCGAGCAGGCCGAGGCGGCGGAGGTGAAGGCGTCGTAGAAACAGAGGTCAGAGGACAGACCGCTGCGCTGACAGAGGACAGACAAAGGACAAGGAGAAGAGCGATGAAAGGACGAGATAAGAGGCGGAGAGTAAAGAGCCGCAAGAACGAAGTTCCACTTGAGCGGCTGCGGCACTGCAGCGGTGTCATGGCCGCGTTAATAGACGCATCCACCTGCACCGCAGAGCAGCGCTTCCAGAAAAGCCAGGCGATCAACTGCTGCGACGGGTGCCCACATGCAGCGGTCGACGCGGCTACAAGACCACCCCTCACCTAACCTCTCCCCCAAGGGGAGAGGGATGAGAACAGGAGGACACATGGACAAAAGGGACAAAGTGATAGCAACGCTGATCGTGCTGATCGTTCTCACGATCGCCGCGCTGCAGTTCGGCATGTACGTCGGCCGTACAGCGAACGCAGAGGCAACGGTACGAACGCCGGAGCAGGCGACCATCGACCTGCTCAAACAGCAGTTGGCCGAGGCCCGGCTCAACGCGGAAGTGGAAAAGGAGAAACTCTCGATCATCCTGTGCGAGAGCGACTACAACAGGAACAACGGCACCATCCGTCACACGGCCTGGGGCGACGGCGGCAAGAGCTACGGCGTCGCGCAATTCCAGTTCCGGACGTTCAACGATCTGCGGACCCAGGCGGGCCGTCCGGATCTCCGGTGGAAGAACAGGGACGATCAGATCTGGCTCCTGGACTGGGCGCTGCGGCACGGGTATGGGAAGTACTGGACGTGCTACAGCAGACGGGGTGAGTCATGAGCGCCTGCATCTACCGCCACGCCGGGAAGCCCCGGATCTGCGGCCAGGACAAACGGCCCTGCCGGTGGTGGCGCGCCGCGTGGTGCATCAGCACGGACGTGATCGGCGCCGCGTGTCAGGCGTTTTTGAAAATGATACTCGGAGGAGGGTGCGACTGATGGAAGCCCCGGAGAGAGAAGAGCTCTTGCGCAACATGCTCCTTGATCTGGTCGAAAAGGGCAACACTGTCGACGATGCCGAGGAGATCATCGAGAACAACCTTGAATACGTCGCAGATGAGGCCCGCAGCAGCCTGGTTAACATTCTGAGGGAGGAGTAAAAATGACAACCATGTTCGACATAGACAAAGCCGCCCAGGCCTACAGCCAGGCGCACGACGCGCTGCGCGACGAGATGCAGATCGTCGAGTTGGCTATCTCGGGAATCAAGGATGCGCACCACAAGGCCCTGCGCAAGCTCGTGGCCCAGGCGGCGGACAAGAAGGCGATGCTCGGGAACATCATCAAAGAAAACCCCGCGCTGTTCGCGAGTCCGAAGACGCGGATCATCCACGGCGTGAAACTCGGGTTTAGGAAAGGCTCGGGCAAGCTCGACTGGGACAGTGATGAACTGGTCGTAAAGCTCATCAAAAAGAAACTCCCCGAGGAAATGTGGGAGATCCTGATCAAGAAGACCGAGAAGCCGCGCAAGGACGGGTTGAACGGCCTCGACGTGAACGACCTGAAAAAGATCGGCGTCACCGCCGAGGACACCGGCGACCAGGTCGTCATCAAGCCGACGGACAGCGAGATCGACAAGCTCGTCGACGCGCTGCTGGCGGAAGCGGAAGAGCCGGAGGCGGCGTGATGGAAAACAGGGGCCAGGGTCCAGGGGCCGGGGTTCGGGAAGAGATCCAGTTCACCGCCGAGGACCTCGCCCGGCTCAGATCGTCCGCCGAGTCCGCCGCGGCGATCGCCAGGCGCCACGGCTGCCGTGATGCCACCTACCAGGAGCGGCGCTGGGAGTTCGCCAAAGACTGGGCAGCGGGCAACCGGTGGAACACCAAGAAGAGCTGGAACTGGGCACGGGAGATAAAGAAGGAACTGGACGAGATGAAGCGGAAAGGCATCGAGGGATCGCGCTACGGGACGGCGAGGGCGGCGCGATGAGCGACGAGAAAAAGACCTGCGGGCAGTGCGGCCGGTACAACCTCGGGAAGTGCATGCGGTATGGATATTTCATAAGCGCCCGCGGGCTCGCGTGCGAGAGCTTCGAAGGTAGGAAGGAAGGAAGGTAAGAGGGAAAGATGAACTGCCACATCTGCAACGCGACGATCAATCCACCCGAGCCCCGCCTCACGGCGACGACGTTCCATTTCTGGGCGCGGTGCTGTCCGGCCTGCCAGCAGAAATACGGAGAGAGGGATGCGGACGGGAAGATCATCACCAAGCTGGAGAAGAAGGAAAAGGTATGAGCAGCAAGCGCGGCATACGGCGAAAGCAGTGCCAGGGGAAGCGGGCGCTCTGCAACGAGGACCACGCCCGCCGCGAGGCAGCGAAAGGCCGCCGCCGGACCGGCGACGATATCCGGTCCTACCGCTGCCCGCATTGCAGCTGGTGGCACATCGGACACCACAGCGCGAGGAAGATCTAATGAGCAGCAGCGATCAAATAACGCTTGACCTGAGCGAGCCGCAGATGACCTCGGAAGAGACTGCGGTTTGGAACGTGCTCCGCATGTGCAAGGGCCGCGAGCTCGCCATCCTCGGGCCGGACATCGAAGACCTCACGGGCATCCGGTATAAGCAGGTCCAAAAAGTGATCAACGGCCTCCGCTGCCATCACATGAAACTGATCGGCTCCGGGACGTTCGGTTATTACCTGCCACAGACGCGGGAAGAGATGGACGCGGTGACGCACTACATCAGCCACCGGGCGATCATGGCTCTGCACACGATCAGTAAACTGCGGAAGCTCAGCATGGATGAGGTTTACGGACAGGCGAAAATAGTGTATGAGAGGGCGGGGTAAGAAAAACTGGTTGGAACTTGGAGGTTGCTTTGAAACACATTGGACTTCACGCCCACAGATTGAACGAGAATAACCCCCGCGAGATCGCATTCTCCGAAATATGGAAAGAAGAAAACAATCGGGACAGGGCTATTGGACTCGGAAATGGAACCTTGCAAGACCTGATGATTCAAATTTCCAGCGAACCTAAAGAGGGATTTCATCGAACATTCGGGCATCATCTGTCTGCAGGCGGAAGCTATGCAAAATGTTCCTATGAAATCACGCAACGAGACGCAGAGATCGTCGCCACGGTGGTTCAATGGCTCGGGTCGAACGTCGGCATGTGCTTTCTCGGGCAAGCGTTGAAAAAGTTTGGAAAGCAAATAGTCGATATTAAGTAGTTCCAACCCGCGGATGAGCGGCGAAGCGCAGCGGAGTCCGTCTCGATCCGCTGGTTGAAAAGGAGGCGCGACAATGGCGATGAACACCGCAACCAATCATGATTTGAAAATCCGCAAACGAGTGCAGCTCGTCCACATCGCCGCGAACGAACTGGGGCTCCTGGACCCGAAGAAGCACGACACGGATCCTGACGACGAATATCACACGATCCTGAAACGCTGGAACCGCCCCGGCACCCGCCAGCCGGTCACCTCGTCGCTACAGATGAGCTATCAACAGCTCGGGGAGCTGTTGGATTTTATGACGGCGCTGGGGTTCAAACTGAAAAGCAAGGGTCCAGGGTCCGGGGTCCAGGGGCCAGTTCACCCCTCACCCCAGCCCTCTCCCCCAAGGGTAGAGGGAACATCGAAGAAATACGCCTCAAGTCTTGACGGCCTCCGCGAAGAAATAACCGACCTGGCCCGCGAGCGCTGGGGAGACTCCTGGGAGCAGAGCCTGAACAAGCTCTGCCGGAAGTTCGGCGTGAGCCATTGGCGGTTTCTGAACGTGAACCACGGCAAGGCGGTGAAACAGCGGATTGAGAGCTGGCAGCAGGGAGAGGCGGAAACGGTATGAACGAGACCGAAGAACCAAAGTCAAAATACGACTGGCTCCTGGACATGAAGCAGACGGAGCTGCGCGCCGTGCTCAAACAGCACGAGGGCGACATGCTGCACGCCTACGACAAGGGCGGCATCGACCTGGTCACCGCGCTGTGGGAGCACCTCGCCGGGATCCCGGTGTATCCCTCGAAAAAGGCGTTCTATAAACTCGCCGCCATGTACGTGCGCCAACACTACGATCCGGCGGACTCGGCGTTCAGCAAAAAGATGCTGGCCGCGCGGATAGGCGTGTCGCTGCGGTTCGTAGAGCTGGCCCTGGCGACGACGGACAAGACGGATGTGCGGCAGATAGACGCGTTTGAGAAGCAGGCTGAAGGCTAAAGGCTGAAGGGAAAACCAATGGTCCGAAAAAAGATCGACATAGCCGAAAAGAAAAAGCACCTGAACTTTGTGATGCTCTCCGAGAAAGAATACTCCGACCTCTGCAACCGGCTCGGGCCGGACGGCGCAGCGGACTGGATCGAGGAGCTGGATCTCTACCTGGGCAGCAAGGGCGATCCCTACGAGAGCCACTATTACACCATCCTCACCTGGGCGCGGAGAAAAATGAAGAAGGACGCGGTGACGAGTCCGGGGAACAGCGCCGTCCTGGACCGGTTCATCGAGGACCTGAAGACCTGCCCCTCCATGCCGGTCATGAAGCCCGAGGCGCATGCCGCCGCGTTCGCCGCGCTGCAGAAGCTCAAGACCCCCTGGCCGAAGCTCCGGCAGCAGCTCCTGGACGACCCGACAATTGAAAAAAAGATCAGGGCGGCGTATCTCGCCCCTTGACGTATGAACTGGAGTCAAATATACTTTGGTCTGGAGGTAGAGCGATGAAACAGATTATAGCACTTGCATTATTGGTACTGATCACGGCATGCGGCGGCAGCAACGGTGGCGGAGGCGGCGCAACCCCGGGAGTGCAGCAGACCGGCGTAACGGTAAAATGTCTTTCGCTCAATACGAGCGGCGTGTGCAATTCAACGCCGGTCGGAAAGCCCACGATCCTCTCGGCGCTCAGCAGCAGCCTTACGTTCACGACGGCATTTCAGGGGCCGGATCTGAGCCTGTCCCTGGGCGGCTCCGTGCTGATCAGGATGGAGGTCTCGAACAACGATCCGATTGTGTTTCAGGGCTACGCGATATCTCACCTAATCGTGGGCGGCATGGACTTCGGACTGATCGGCGCGCCCGTCGAGATCCAGCCTGGCGCAACCTCCGTCGTCCTCAATGGCGGCGTCGGCATGGTGAGCTCGTCCATGGCGCTCGGTGCGGACTCGGTCTCCGCATACCTGCTCCAGTGCGACGACACAAACTTCACCTGGCACGACGCCAACTACAACACCGCCGCCCAGATCATGTCCTATCTGACGGGGACCGCTGCGAACACCGCGGCCGTCGCCGTGAATAGCTATACGATCGTACCGTAGTTATCGGAGGTGTTCTGTAATGGTAAAAAAATTGATACAAATGGCGTATGACTTTGAACAGAAACAGGGAAAGAAGGCGATCGGAATATATCTCGGAGCGGACGAATGGGATATTCTGATTCACGACCCGGAAGCAAGGATGTGGTTCTATCAGAACGGGCCGATCGTAAATGCACGCCCGGAGATTGACGGGGTCCCTGTTTACAGAATTTTTGCGCAGACGCATTTAAACATCGGATAGACAGACCCGCATTCCCCGCGTCCCATCCAGGCCGTTGCTCTCCATGAGCATCGGCCTTTTTAATTAAACTTGCCCGAATGCTTCGCAAGATTTGTATTGCCCTCTGCGGTATTCTCCCCCCATCGCGCATCCTCTCTCTTTACCCCGTTAGAGGTGTAAGCCTCTAACGGGGCCTCCTTCCGATGCGCGATAGGAGAGAGCAACATGATAGAGATCAGCGACAGCGCGGTCCTCGACGACAAACAGCGGCGGGTCATCGCAAAGATCGAGCCGTTCACCACCGGGCTGGACCTGCGCGTCACGCGCGGGCACTCGACCCCTCTTTCCCAACTCTCCACGATCGCCAAGCTCGCCAAAGAGTACAAGGTCTCCTTCCCTGAATTTTCGCAGGACAACGTAGACGAGATGGTAGAGGTCCCCGGCGTCGGCCTGGTCTACCGCTGGCAGCGGACCCACAGCCGCCTGCTCCACATCGGCGTCATCGTCAATCCGCCCCGCACCTGCACCATCCTCGAAAGCTACGTCCGGCCGACGGGCGAAGAGATGCTCGGCAAGCTCATGGACCCGAGCCCGCACATCACATCAGATCCGATCGACTTTTCCCAGAAGGTGAACGGCGTCCCGAACATCAAACTCGCCGCACGGATCCTCACGCGCGCGAAGGCAGCCGGCGCCGGGATCAAGTACGTCAAGATCGAGAACGTGAACGGCTGCTGCCACTGCGACCTGGAAAGGACGGCATGACGACTGACGCGGGAAAAAAGCCTTTTTTGATGATCACCCGGAACGACGCAGGACAGCACGCCATGAACAAGGTGCTCGCGTTCGCGGCCGCAGCGGTGATGTCCATCGCGTTCATTACCGAGTCCTGGACCCGCGAGCTGCTCTGGCTCGACTATATCGGCTATTCCTTTGGCATGGCGTTTTCTTATGCGCCCGTCGCCGTGGCAAAAGCGCTCAAGTCCCTGCGGCCCGGCATGTCGTATCAAGGTCCGGTCCGACAGCCGACAACCGTTGTGTCCGGACAGGAGGAGTCATGATCACGCGCACCGCTCTATTTATTTTTTGCATGGCGATAGCGGCCTGCGGCACCTCTCACGGCCCCACGCCCGTGCGCGAGCTGACGAATGCCGGCGAGGTGGTGACCCGGCTCGAACCGACACCGACAGCAAGCCGGGACAATCTGCCGGCAGGAGTAAAGCGGCAGGACGTGGCGGTGATCATCACGCTCACTCCGGAAGCGGAGACGAACAAAAATACCAATGCGGCATCGCCGCCCAAAAGTGGCACGCACGGCGGCTCCGGACGGATCACCGTAACCAAAGACGGGAAAGTCTACGCGGACGATCTTGCCATGTCCGCAATCGAAGCGGTGGAAACCCCGGAGCCGTCTCATGCCTGGCGCTGGTGGGCCGGCGGGATCCTGTTCACGATCCTCAGCCTCGCCTGGGCGTCAAAACAGTTTGCCTGGGTCGGCGCGCTGCTCTCGCCGATCGGCGGGCTTATCAAGCGCCTCCGGGCGCTCCTCGGAGGCAAACCCTGATGGAAGAACAACTCTTCGAAGCGGTGATCAACGCGGGCGTGGGCGCGCTCATCGCCATCGCGATTATCTTTTTCACCTACAAGCTCGTGAGCGCCCTCCTGCTCAAGGTCGGCGCCGAGATGGTCGGGGCGTTCAAAGGCCAGACCGAGGCCATGACGCGCCAGGCGGTGTCCATGGAAATGCTCACCAAGTCCCTGTCGGACTACGTGCTGCGGGACAACAGCGAACACCGGGAGATCATTATTCTGCTCAAAGTAATAGCCGAGCGGCTCACTCACCTGGAGGAAAAGAATGGATGCTCAGAAAGAACGTTATAAGCGCATACGCGGCATGCTGCTGAAGCTGCTTGTCCACCAGCACCCGCACCCGCTCGATGCCAAGGTCCTCTACGTGCTCCTGGACGATCTCCAGTACAGCGTCTCCGACGAGGAGTTCGGCAGCCACATCGTGTACCTGGAGGAAAAAGGGTTTGTCCGCAAGGACGTGCGCAAGACCACCGGCGTCACCATCGAGATGATCACCATCACGCCCGGCGGCATCGATCTCATCGACGGGTTCCGCGAGGACTGCGGCGTGGACGTGAGGTTCTGAAAAGGCCGAAGGTGGGAAGTTGGGAAGTTGGGAGGGTGGGAAACGGCATGGGTAAATCAGTTGACGACGAGATAAAAGAAAAAGCCTTTCAGCTCTGGCGCAAATGCGGCCGCTCTCCCGAGCGCGTCGTGAAGGAGCTGCGGGACCAGGGGCACATGGTCACGCGGCAGTCCATCGATACCTGGAAGAACAAGGGCCTCTGGGAAGACCGGGCCGCGCGCGCCGAGGCGCTGGAGCAGACGGTGAACGACCCGCAGCTCTCCGGCGAGGAAAAGATGATCGCCGCGCTGCTCGGTCAGAAGGACCGCTATGAGAAATATTTTGAGACCCTGCCGATCGGCGAGATGGACACCCAGGCCGTCTATGCCTACACCAACATGATCACCACCATCCAGTCCATCCGGCAGAAGACCGCCGCATACAAGGCCGAGCAGTTCATCGACTTTATGAAAGACCTGATCGGGTGGCTATCGAAGAATGACCCGGAGAGCGTGCCCGCGATCGAGAAGAACTTTGACGATTTCATAGCCTTTGCCAAGGAGAAGTATGGCAAGCGGTAAGGAAAAACTATTTGACCGCGCCATCGAGGAGCTGCGGCAGCAGATCCAGGCGAGCACCAAGCCGTTCCCCGAGGACAAGCTGGCGCAGAAGGTGCGCATCGCCACGGCTGAGAAAAACATGGAGTACTTCGGGAAGATCTATTTCCCGCACTATGTGACCTCGCCTCCCTCGGCGCTGCACAAGTACATCTGCACCCGCTTCCCGGCCATGATCGAAAAGTCGATCGCAACCGGCCTCGGCGACAAGGAAGCGGACGCGGCCCCGCGCGGGAACGCGAAGTCTACCTGGACGACGCTCATTCTCGTGCTCTGGGTCGCCGCGTTCAAGAAGCGCAAGTTCCCGCTGATCATCTCCGAGACCAACAGCCAGGCCGCGGACTTCATCAGCTTCATCAAACTGGAATTGGAAACGAACGAGCGCCTCGCCCAGGATTATCCGGACCTCTGCGGCGAAGGGCCGATCTGGCAGGCGGACACCATCATCACGCGGAACGGCGTCAAGGTCCGCGGCGTGGGCGCGGGCCAGAAGCTCCGCGGCATGCGCCACGGGTCCCGCCGACCGGATCTCGTGATCGTGGACGACCTGGAAAATGACGAGGCGGTGGAGAGCGCCGAGCAGCGCAAGAAGCTGGAGAAGTGGTTCTTCAAGGCGCTGATGAAGATCGGTCAGAAGTACACCGTCTTCATCGTCATCGGCACGATCCTGCACTACGAAAGTTTATTGAACAACCTGCTGCTCAAGCCGGGATGGAAAGGCCTGAAGTTTAAATCGATCATCAAGTACTCCAGCTCGCACCTCTGGAACGACTGGGAGTTGATCTTCACCAACATCACCATCGGCAAGGAACAGGCCGAGGCCGCAGCCGACGCCTTTTTTGAAGCGCACAAGGCCGAGATGCTCGCGGGCACGGAGGTCCTCTGGCCCGAGGTGGAGGACTACTACTACCTCATGAAGATGCGGATCTCCGAAGGCCCCGCATACTTCGAGAGCGAGAAGCAGAACGAACCCATCAACCCCGAGGACGCCGCTTTCCTCGAAGAGTGGATCACCTACTACGATGACGACGAGGTGGACCTGACCGGCCTGGCGCACGGCGGATCAGTTGACCCGTCGCTCGGGAAAAAGAGCAAGAACGCGGATCCGTCGGCGATCATCGGCGGAAAGAAAAAAGGCGAGATCATTTACCTCACCTTTGCCGACATTGAGAAGCGCCACCCCGACAAGATCCTGACGGACCTGCTCGCGTACCACGAGAAGCAACACCTCGACCAGGTGGCGATCGAGGCCGTGCAGTTCCAGGAGTTCTTCGCCGGCCACGTGGAGAAGGAAGCGCACAAACGGAACCTGACGCTGAACGTGCTCGCGGTCCCGGAGAACACCGACAAGGACCTGCGCATCATCCGGCTGCAGCCCTGGATCAAGAACGGCTGGATCCGCTTTCGCAGGAGCGGCATGCAGGAGCTGATCCGCCAGATCATCTACTACCGGCCCAAGGGCAAGGGCGGACACGACGACGGACCGGACGCCCTGGAGAAGCTCGTGAACCTCCTCGTCACCGGCGTCGGCAAGATAGAATACCAGACCGTGGCATCGCGCACGTCCGGATTCGGAAAACAAAAGGGCGCGTGGTAGTTTTTAAATCTGAAATCTGCAATTTGCAATCTGCAATTTGCACTTAGAGGTTCTCATGCCTTTACTCGACCAATACGGAAAAGAGATCAAAGCCAACAAGCCCATCCTGGAGCCCGTCGCGGTGCAGACCATCCGCGATCGATACTCCTCCTACCCCAGCCAGGGCCTCACGCCCGAGCGGCTCGCCGCCATCCTGAAGGAAGCGGACCAGGGCTATGTCCTGCGCCAGGCGGAGTTGGCTGAAGAGATCGAAGAAAAGGACGGGCACCTCGGGTCGGTCCTTCAATCGCGCAAGCTCGCCGTGGCCGGGCTCACCTGGGAGGTCCTTCCCGCGTCCGAATCGGCGGAAGATAAAAAGATAGCCGAAGCGGGCAAGGAGATGCTGGATTACATCGGCAGCACGGACCCGCACGAGGAAGGCTTTGAGGGCGCGGTCATCGATTCGCTCGACGGCCTCTTTAAGGGCTTCGCCGTGCAGGAGATCATGTGGGAGATCGCCGAGGGCCAGGTCTGGGCCAAGAGCCTGGAGTGGATCCACCAGAAGCGCTTCACCTTCTCCGGCCCGCAAACGACCGTCGGCAATCAAACCCTCTGGCCGCTGCTGAACATTCCGCGCCTGCTCACTGACGCGGAGCCCATCTATGGTGATGAACTGCTGCCGAACAAGTTTGTGTTCCACCGCCACAAGGCGAGAAGCGGCGCGACCAGCCGCGGCGGACTGCTCCGCGCGTGTGTGTACATGTACCTGTTCAAGAATTACGACATCAAAGACTGGCTCGTCTTTAACGATCTGTTCTCCGTGCCCATGCGCGTGGGCAAGTATAAGTCCGGCGCGAGCCCCGCGGACATCGACGCGCTCAAGACCGCCGTGTTCAACCTGGGCGTGGACGCAGCGGCGGTGATCTCCGACAGCACGGTGATCGAGCTGCTTGAAGCCGCGACCAGGACAAACGCCGGTGGCTTTAAAGAGCTGGCGGAATACTGCGAGAAGACGCAGACCAAGGTCGTACTGGGACATTCCAGCGCGGCGGACTCCACGCCCGGCAAGCTCGGCAACGAGCAGCAGGGGCAGGACCTCCAGCAGAACCTGCTCGAGTCCGACGCGAAACAGATCGAGCGCACGGTCCGGTTCCAGATCCTCGGGCCGTGGAAGACCTACAACTACGGACCGAACGCGAGCATCCCGAAGTTCAAAATGCACTACGAGGCCGACGAGGACCTCGCCTCTCTCGCCGAAACCTACGGCAAGCTCGTAACGTCGGTCGGGTTCACCGGAATCCCGGTCTCGCATGTGCATGAGCGGTTTGGGATCCCCGAGCCGAAGGATGGGGAGAAAACTATTGTCCCCCCGCAGCCGGCAAACCCGTTTGCGGGGTTGATGCCTTCAGCGCCAGGACAGAAGACAGCGGCGACAAGCCCTGACGATGTTCCTCCGGTGGATGAGTCCGGCGCCGCGAAGGAGTTGCAGACCACACAGGCCTCCGTGCTGAACGGCGCGCAGATCACCGCGGCGACCGCCATCGTTATGGCCGTGGCCAACGGCGAGATCCCGCGCGACGCGGGGCTCGGACAGCTACAGGTGTTGTTCAACCTCACGCCGCAGCAAGCCGAGCAGCTCATGGGCACGGCAGGAACGGCGCAATTTAAACAGGCCGCGTCTCCCGAGCCGCCCGCGCCGATCGACAAACAGCCGCCTCCGGACAAACAACAGAATAAGCTCTGTTCCTGCGGTGTTGATCATCACTCCGCACTCCGCACTCCGCACTCCGAACTGGAGCTGATGCTCAATGCCCTCGAAGGCGCCGACGCCGCATGGGTCTCGGAATACATGAAGCGCCTGGAGCCCAGCCTCCACGGAGCAAAACAGTCCGCTCTGAACGAGATCGAGCGCTGGCTCGCGGAGCTGACAGAGCCGCCCACGGCGGAAGAGTTCAACGCGAAGATCCAGCAGATCCTCGGCGACGCCTACGCGAAGATGGACAGACAGACGGTAGACAACACCGTCGCCGACATGTACCGCTACTACAAAAACAGCCTGCCGCTCGCGAACGTCTCGACCTATTTCGGCGGAGCGGACGCCCGCGCCATGGAGTGGCTCGCCGAGAACGACAACCAGTTCTATTCCAAGTTCATCAAAAATCCCGAGTCGCAGGACGCGCTCACACAGTTCCTGAACGACCGCTATCTGCAGGGCGGCGAGGGTCTGTTCGGCCGGGGCGATCCGAAAGTCATCGCAGAGCTGAAAGCCCTGCTCGGCGAGAAGCTCACCGACATCAGCGGCTTCCAGGCGAACAGGATAGTAGACACGAGCGTGCAAAGAATACGCAATTTTGCCCATCTCGAAAAAATGGCCTCCGCGGGGATCCCCGAGGTGGAGATCTACGAACCAACCGAGGAGTGCGCCTTCTGCGCCAGCATGAACGGCAGGGTCATCCAGGTGGCAACGGCCTACGGACGGATGCAGGAGATCCTGGACATGACGCCCGACGAGTACGTCGAGTCCATGCAGCAGACCCCGGACAAGGTGGACAATCTCGAGGCGCTGCAAAATTCCGGAGCGATGCCGCCCTATCATCCGCACTGCCACGGCCGCCCCATCATGCGGATACAGAAGAACAGGTCAGACGTTGGTAGCCGCAGGCTTCAGCCTGCGCCGATCATCACCGTCCCCGTGCATCTGACGTTCCACGGCAGCGGGGGAAATAAAAAGATCGTGAGCCGGGACGCCGAGGGAAATGTTCTTAAGACGTGGGAGTCTTCCCCGTCAAACGAGGATTGACAGGGCCGCTGTTTTGGCAGGGGCAAAACCGAGAATCAGCTCCTTCCCGGACCACAAGGCGGGGCGTTATAGCCGGTCGGAACGAAAAAGAACGCTTGCCCGTTTATAAACGCACTCAGGCCTATAGGATGAGGGGCGAATAGCAGCATTCAGGATTCAAAAATCAATATTCAAGATGTTTGAGGAGGTTTACCCATGTCAGACATGAGCAATTATCTGGAAACGATGATCGGCAACCTGCTGTTCCGCACGCAGGTTGCCTGGAAACCGGCAGCCATCTGGATCGCGCTGTACACCACCCTGCCTGCCGAGGACGGCACCGGCGGCGTGGAGGTCACCGGTGGGAACTATGCCCGCGTGCAGGTGGCCCAGCTCGACGCGAACTGGAACGCGCCGGCAGCCGGCAACGGCCTGTTCGACAACGTGGCCGATATTGTGTTCCCCGCGCCGAACGCCAACTGGGGCAACATCGTCGGCTGGGGCGTCCTGGACGCGAACGCGGCCGGAAATCTTTTGATCTTCAAAACCCTCACCGTGCCGAAGACCGTGAACAACGGGGACCCCGCGCCGAAGTTCGCGGCGGGCGCGCTCGACGTGACGTTCGCGTAGAGAAAAATTATGATCCTCGACGCCATCACAAAAAAGCTGGAGATCATTCTCGCCGGAGCGGTAACGGCAAATCAACTGCCATTCCAGTGCGACTGGGTGGACGTTACGACTACGGCGTCCACGCCCGGCACGAACGGAGGCCTGACGAACAGCGCCGTTGCCGTGGACCTCGTTCCCGTTCCCGGAGGGACGACTCAGCGCATCGTCAAATACATCAACATCTACAACGCGGACACCGCGGCGGCCACGGTCACGGTTCGGTTCAATGATAATTCCACACTCCGCACTCTCGTCAAAATAGTTCTTCAGGTAGGCGAGACCATCATCTACAACGGGACTGAGTTTCTGGTGCTCGATGCCACGGGGTCAAAGAAGCTCGCGCAGTCCGGAACGGGCCGCTGGCTCAGAACCGTCGTGCTTACCGCCGGATCTTCTCATGTGACCGGACCGCAGGCGACCAGCATCTTTGTCCGCATGGTCGGCGGCGGCGGCGGCGGCGGCGGATGTTCCTATGCCGCCAGCAACTTTGCTTTCGGCGGCGGTGGAGCTTCCGGGGCATACGCGGAAAAGACCTTCACCGTCACGCCGAACACCGCATACACCTACGCAATCGGCGGAGCGGGCGCGGCGGGCGCGAACACCGCCGGCACGGGTGGAACGGGCGGGGACAGCACCTTCGCGGTAGGCGGAGTTACCGTCACGGCCAAGGGTGGACTGGGCGGCGTGGGTATGGCAACGGGAGCGACGCTTATCTTTGCCCGGGGCGGAGCCGGTGTAATAGCAACACTTGGCGATGTGAACGGACGCGGTATGGCAGGGCGACCCGGTATACGTCACAGCGGACTGCTCGGCTGTTCCGGCAACGGCGGGTCAAACCCGCTGGGCGGCGGAGGCGGGAACGGATCAAACGCGCACGCTGTAGGAGCGGCAGGCTTGGGGTACGGCGCCGGCGGCGGCGGCGGCGCGGCCATGACTGCAGCGGTCCTGGGCGGAGCGGGCACGGCAGGCTGCATCATCGTGGATGAGTTCGCATGAAATATACCATAGACAAATTCGGGAACGATTCATTCTACCAGACGGCAACCTCGTTTGGCGTGGATGCGTTCCTCTCGATCTCGTACCTGTTCGCAGTAGGCGGCGTGCAGGCCCTGCTCGAAGGCGCGGCCTCGTGTTCGATCACAGCAGCCGGACAGCTCGCCACGGCGATCCCCCTCGCGGGCGCGGCGCAGGATGCGGCAACGGCAGCGGGCAGCCTCACCACGGCTATTCCACTTGCCGGCGCGGCGCAGGATTCGGCAATAGCGGCAGCAGCGCTCACCACGGAGATACCCCTCGTGGGATCCGCCCAGGACGCGGCAACGGCGGCGGCGGCGCTCACCACTGAGATACAACTGGAGGGCAGCGCGGTCTGCTCTATGAGCGCCGATGCAGAGCTCACGGCGCCGCAGCCGATCCTGCTTGAGGGCTCGGCCCTTGACACGGCAACGACAGCGGCGGCGGCGCTCACCACGGAGATCCCTCTCGCGGGCGGAGCAGAGGCATCCGCGATCGCCGAGGGCGATCTCACGGCGGGGGCCGCTCCGGATATTCTGCTCGAAGGGTCGGCCCTGTGTTCGATATCGGCGACAGCGGACCTCACCACCAGCCCGGCACAGCCCGCTACCGGCGGGGGCGGCGGCAGCGACGCGAAGCCGAGCTACATCACGCCGTACCGACGGGCGCGGGAGCAGGCGGCGATCGGCGCGGAGTTATCCGGCTCGGCCAGGATCTCCTACCGGGCGAGCGGAACGCTTACGGATGACAAACAAGAGGGCAACCACGCGGGGTTGCCCCTACAGGGCTCGGCGCGGATCTCGATGACGGCGGCCGGAGAATTGACCGACAGCGCGTTCGACGGGCTCACCGATGACGACATCGTCGCGCAATTGATGTTTGACGAGGAGCTGCTCGCGGCATGAACATCTCCGTCAAAAGCAACACCAACGTGGAGGCTATGATGAAGCGCCTGGGCGAGGACGTTGCCGGCGGTCTGATCGCCGGGACGACGACGGTGCTCGAAACCGCCGACGCGTTGATCTCTCCGGAGGTCCCGGTCAAGACCAGCAACCTGGTGAACTCCGGGACCATCGAGATCTCGCCGGACGGACGAAAGGGCGTCCTCCGATGGCTCGCGGACTATGGCCGCTACGTGGTTGAAGGCACCGGCCTCTTCGGCCCGTTTAAACGCAAGATCGTCCCGAAGAACGCCAAGGCGCTCAAGACGCCCTGGGGTCCGCGCAAGAGCATCAAAGGCCAGGAGCCGAACGACTTCATCACGCGCGGCGTCGAGAAGCTGAATCCGCCGGAAGCGTTCGAAGAGGGCATGGGGAGATACCTGAAGAAGAAGGGATGGTGAAGGGCGCGAAGTTGAGAAGATGAGAAGTTGAGAAGGTAGGCTGTTGGTTTTACTCAACCTCTCAACCTCGGCTTCATCAACCTCTCAATCTCGTGAATTTCCCCGAATGCTTCGCAAGATTTGTCTGGACGAATAGCCTACTGTACGGGCACAGGAGAAACCTTCCATGTCAAAGCGCATTTTGATCGTTGATTCCGCACCCCGCACTCCGCACTCCGCACTTGGGCTGCTGCTCATGTTACATAACATAACACCCGACGGCGACATGGTGCTGCTGAACAGCATCGACCTGAACGGCAAGGTCCCCACGGAGATCCAGGTGATCCCCTACGGTGTGCTCAATACGCCGAAGTACGGAAAGCTTGTCGTGGACGATGAGTCTCTCGCCTCCATCATGTCCTTCCGGATGAAACAGAAGAACGACAGCGTGATCGACTACGAGCACCAGACCTTTGCCGAGCCGCCGATCGCCTCGCCCGCTGCCGGCTGGATCAAGCGGTACGTCAACAAAGGCAAGGACGGCATCTGGGCCGTCGTCGAGTGGACCGCCAAGGCGCGGCAAATGATCCTGAACAAGGAGTACCGCTACTTCTCGCCCGTGACGCTCACGCGCAAGAGCGACGGGAAAGTGCTGGCGCTCCTGGGCGGCGGGCTCACCAACATGCCGAACATCGACGGGATGGTTCCGTTGACGAACAAATCCGCAATCCACAATCCGCAATCCGCAATTCAAAAGGAGGGTCCAAAAATGAAGAAGCTTCTCGCAGCACTCGGGCTTTCGGAAACGGCCACCGAAGACGAGGGAATAATCGCACTGAACAAACTGAAGGCCGACAGTTTCGCGATCGTGGCCAATCGCGCGGTGCTCGCCATTCTCGGCGTGTCCGACTCCGCGTCGGAGTCCGAGGTCACCGGCACCATCATGGCCATGAAGCAGAGCCACACGCAGGTCGCGTCGCTCCAGACGGAGCTGAACACGATCAAGATGGCCAACGCTGAGCGCGAGGCCACGGAACTCGTGACCAACTCCATGCGTCCTGATGAGAAGGGCATGGTGAAGGTCTCCCCCGCCATGAAGGACTGGGCGCTCGCCTATGCCAAGCGGGACCCGGAAGGCTTCAGGGTGTACATCAACAAGGCCCCCGGCGTCATCAGCACCGAGAAGATCGCGGGCGACGACAAGGGCGGCGGGTCCGGCGGGCAGCAGCTCGACGAGACCGAACTGCAGGTCTGCAAGGCCTTCGGCAACAAGCCGGAGGATGTGATGAAAAACAAGGCGGCCGCTTAACGGCGAGAGGCCGAAGTTGGGAAGGTGGGAAGTTGGGAAGTTGGGAAAAAGCACAAGGGGAAAAAAACAAGGAGAAAAAACATGAAAAAGAAAATGAAACAGATGGCGTTGTTCGGACTGCTGATGGTCAGCATCATGCTGGCCGCGGCGGTTCTCATGGCGGTGGGCTCGCTCAAGACACCGCTGGTTGTCATCATCCCGGCGATCGCCGCGGTCCTCTTTGTCGCATCCGGCACGGGCCTGCGGATCCTGGGCAACCAGATCGGCGCGCTCACCGCGGACCGCGACACGCCGCGCAGGGCCGGGCAGCAGGTATCGCTCGGCGTGGCAACGACTAAGAAGATCTACGCGGGCTCGCTGGTCATGCGCAGCGCAACGGGCTACGCCACTCCCGGGGCGATCGCAACGGGCTGCATCGGCGTGGGCCGGGCGGCGGAATATGTGGACAACACCCTCGGCGCGGACGGCGCGGTCTCGGTGCTCATCGACAAAGGCGTGTACCGGTTTAAGAACAGCGCCGCCGGCGAGGCCATTGCCGTCTCCGAGATCGGCAATCTCTGCTACGTCGTGGACGATGAAACGGTATCCAAAACGGACAACGGCGGGACCCGGTCCATCGCCGGACGCATTCATGATGTCGATTCGTCCGGCGTCTGGGTGGAGTTCAGCGTCATCCCGCGCACGGCCACGGTCGGCAGCGCGGACCTGGACCCGACCGCGATCAAGTACGCCACGGTCGCCCTGACCAATGCGAACATCAAAAACCTGCGCGCCACGCCTATCACCCTCGTGGCGGCCCAGGGCGCAAGCAAGGTGATCGAGTTCGTCTCGGCGCAGCTTCGGCTCGACTACGGGTCCAACGTCTTCACGGAGACCGCCGACAACCTGGCGGTGCGCTATGAGAACGGGGCCGGCGCGCTCGCGTCACAGGCGATCGAGTGCACGGGCTTCATCGACGCGGCGGCGGACACCATCACCAACGCGCTGCCGAAGATCGATGCCATCGTGGCCCAGGCCAGCATGGCGAACAAGGCCATCGTGCTGCACAACACCGGCGATGGAGAGTTTGGCGGCAACGCGGGCGCCGACACGCTCATGGTCGTCAAGGTCGCGTACCGCGTCCATGACTTTGCGTAAATAAATCAGGGTCCGGGGTCCAGGGTCCGGGGTCCAGGGTTAAACCTGGCTCCTGGCTACTGGCCCCTGGCCCCATCTTTCATCTTTTAGGAGGAACCACAAAATGAAAAAGCTTGGAACCATCACCCTCTGGCTCGTCATGCTGACGATCGCGCTCGTCGCGTTTGCGGCTGCGCCCGCCGGAGCTCTCGCGGCCACGGGGGCCGCTGCCCTGCCGATGCCCTTCATCGGCCTCATGATCGTAAACCGATCAACCATCAGCGCCATCTTCGTGAACCTGAAAACGACCTTCAACAACGCCTTCGACGGGGCGCCGTCGACCTGGCAGAAGATCGCCATGCTCGTGCCGAGTTCCAGCAAGAGCAACGACTACGCCTGGCTCAGCATGTTTCCCAAGATGCGCAAGTGGGTGGGCGAGAAGGTAGTAAAGAGCTTCAGCGCATTCAAGTACACCATCACCAACGACGACTGGGAAGCCACCGTCGAGGTGGACCGGAACGACATCGAAGACGACAACCTCGGGATCTACGCGCCCCAGGCGCAGATGGCCGGCTGGTCCGCGAAGCAGCTCCCCGATGAGATCGTCATCGCCCTGGTCAACGGCGCTTTCACCGCGCTCTGCTACGACGGCCAGTTCTTCTGCGACACCGACCATCCCGTGGGCAACGAGTCCACCGGCGTGGCCAGCGTCAGCAACAAGGGCGTGGTGGTCCTGTCCTGCGCGACCCTGGCCCTTGCCCAGGCGTCCTACGGCGCGGCCCGCACGGCCATGAAGAAGTTCAAAAACGACGACGGCCAGCCGCTGAACATCACGCCGAATGTTTTACTGTGCGGCCCTGCCCTGGAGGACACCGCGCTCACGCTCAAAAACAACGAGCGCCTCGAGGACGGAAAGCAGAACCCCTACCGCGGGACCTTCGAAGTGGTTGTGGACAGCCGGATCACCAGCGACACCGCCTGGTTCCTTTTGGACACGACCAAGCCCATCAAGCCGTTCATCTACCAGGAGCGCAAGGCCCCGAACTTCGTCGAGGTCACGGATCCGCAGTCCGAGGACGTGTTCAAGCGGAAAAAGTTTCTCTTCGGCGCCGAGGCGCGCGCGGCCGGCGGCTACGGCTTCTGGCAGCTCTGCTGGGGCAGCACGGGTCTGGGAGCGTAGCGTCGTAACGACAACATCGGAAGTTGGGAAGTTGGGAAGCTGGGAGGTTGAGAGAAACCACCAACAGCCTAACTTCTCAACTTCTTAACCTCTCAACTTCAGACCTTTCATCGGAGGTTTTATGATCATCACCGTCACATCAAAATCCGAACTCGGCTTCCGCCGCTGCGGGACCCGGTTCACCCGCGAGCCACAGGACGTCGAGGTCGACGCAAAGACCCTCGCCGTCCTGAAGGCCGAGACAAACCTCGTTGTTGTAGAGACAACGGAAAAGGCCAAGACGCCGCCCCCCCCGGTTGACACCGCGAAGGAGCTGATCGAAAAGATCAAGACCATGACCGACGTGGCCGCCCTGGGCGAGCTGTTCAAGGGCGAGACCCGCAGCACCGTCAAGGACGCCTTGAAGGCGCGGATCAAGGAGCTGAAGGACGCGGAAAAGAAATAATGCGAAACGCCCGCGTCCCCGGCGGCGAATGTCGTCGGGGTCAGTGCTCCGCAGAGGAGCAGCGCGGGCGTCACCATGGCGCGGCGGCCATGGCCTGAAGAGCAGCCAAGGAAAATCAACCAATGACAACGATCCCCGTCATACATCCATTCGTCTCCGCCTCCCGGCAGAACAACTGGTACAACTTCGCCGCCTGGGGCGACAGCCTCACCAACGGCGCGGGCGGCAACGGGACGACCTATCCCGCGGTCCTGTCCAGCTTGTTCGGCTATCGCAACGTTCACAACAACAACAACGCCGGCGGGACCAGCGTCGATATCCGGGCGCGGTTCGAGGCCGATATTGCCGTCCACGCCGGAGACTTCACAATCATCTGGGCGGGCCGGAACAACTACACCGACCCCACGCAGGTAAAGGCCGACATCGCCGCCATGGTCGCGGCCCTGCCGAGCCCCAGGCGGTTCCTCGTGATGTCCGTCCTCAATGGGAATTATGCGGGCAGTGAGTACCTCGGGTTCGCCAATTACAATCTCATCATCGCGCTTAATAATGATCTCGCGGCCCTGTACCCGGACAATTATCTCGACATCCGCGCCCATCTCGTCAGCTTGTACGACCCCGGAACTCCGCAGGACGTAACCGACTTCGGCAACGACATCCCTCCGTCAACGCTTCGGTCAGACGCCATTCACCTGAACGCCGCCGGATATACCGCCGTGGGGAATCGCGTGCATACGTGGATCGCCGCGAACGACGCAGGCCTGGGCCGCACGCTGCCCGATCTGCAGGACCTCGTCACGATCTTCGGCTCGCCCCCGCCCGTCGGCACGGTCATCCCGGCGATCGGAGCATTCACGGACCTGACGGCACAGCGGATCGACGTCGTCTCCGGGACGGGCGCAAACAGCGTTGCCGGCCCCACCCTGGCACTGTCCACGAGCAATTACGGCTACCAGTTCACCATAGCTGCTATCAACATGTACTCCAGCTATGGCGGCACGCAAACCGCGACGCTGAACTCCGGGCCGAAGATCCTGGCGCTGGCCATGGACCAGATAACCAAAACAGCGCTGACCTTCTGGACCGCAAACCCCACGACCGCCGCCACGGGCGGCTCGGAAAAGATGCGGATAGATTATGACGGGCGCGTGGGGATAGGGATCGCCGCGCCCCTGGGCAGGCTGCAAGTGCATAGCTACAGCGATCCCTATATCACGGGCACTGCCGTTTACGGACATCTCGTGTTAAGTGCAACCTCAACCTCGCTGCAAATGGGAGTCAGCGCCGCGTCCCCCTACGAAGGCTGGATACAGATGCGCCATACAACCCAGTCGGGGTTCACCTATCCGCTCTCCATCCAGCCCCTGGGCGGCAAGGTAGGCTTCGGCATCATCACGCCGACCTCGTGGCTCCATGCAGTCACTGGTCTGATCGCGGCGACCGGGGACGAGATAGCTTATCGGCTCGAATACACCACCAACAAGCAGACGTCCGGGAACGACACCGGGCTGCTCATCCAGCAGACCGACACGCTGAGCCCCGGCACGTCCCTGATGCTCGATCTCCAGGTGGGGACCACGAGCAAGCTGTCCGTGAATAACACGGGCGTCCTCACCTGCGCGCAGTACCGGCTTACCGCCCTCAACACCGCCCCCGCGAACGCCGGAGACACCGGCACGCTCGGCGAGGTGCGGATAGACGCTTTGAACATATACGTCTGCACCGCTACCAATACCTGGAAGCGTGCGGCGACATCGACATGGTAAAGGAGACGATCATGAAGGTGGACATGGACCAGGTATTCAAGGAACTCGACGGGAAGGTGATCAAGGACGGGGGCGCCGAACTCAAGCTCGAAAACCTCGCCGTCCGGGCATTGAACGCGCCGTCGAGCAAAGTGGGACCCGATGGAAGGATCATCCAGATAGGGGCCGAGGAAAAGATCGCGCGGTTCAATCTTTCACGGAAAGTATTTTCCGGCGGTGAGGTCGATCTCACCACGGACGAATGCGTGCTCATCAAAAAGTGCATCGACGCGGCGTATGA
>ERZ1292630.526-Hain-H41-02um-R3-526-length-39618-cov-7_pt1 | contig 39618 bp, 32 predicted proteins | sample MGYA00564408_ERZ1292630 | MGnify/ENA primary metagenome ERZ1292630 (study PRJEB36523, sample SAMEA6512641) | groundwater metagenome | collected 2019-01-08 | study: AquaDiva: Metagenomics assemblies of 32 groundwater samples
TTGTTCTGTTCCGGCTTGATCGGGTTGATGATCATCGCCCGTCGCGCGACGCGGCGACCTGTAGCGTAAGCACGATCGGGCCAGGGTCGCCCAATAGGACTGCCTCACAACCGCATCGCCACGGTCTGATGAATGGACAATGTGCAAGACGTATAACAGGAGGTCGCTCATGAGAATCGTAACGTTCTTCTTGGCTGTATTCGCCGTCGTTTTCATTTCGATAAGCGACGCAGCGGCAGTCTCAGTAATGTTCAACCCCGTGGACGACCGGTGGGCGCTGGGCACGATTCCATACGGCGGGGGGGTAGGGGCAGACTTGCAGCCTGACGGTACATTTCTCCAAGTTGGGAACGCATTCGTTAGTGGTCAAGCTCCGATCACAGGGGAATATCGGGCTGCACTAGAGTTCAACCTGTCCTCGCTCTCGGGGGCAGCGACGAGCTGGACGCTCCAATTGACACCCGCCGCAACTCAGGCCGTGACCAATCTGAATGTATATGGGTACTTTGGAAACGGGACAGTAGACCTGTCGGACATGCTACATACGAGCACCTTAGTTGCAAGTGGCACCATACCACCCTTTACCTCGGGTACGCCCCTATCTCTGGACGTGACTTCATTTGTTCAGGCGGCCATCACGGGTGGCCAGAATGTGTTGGGGTTTACACTCCTAAACCCGAGTATCATCGCAAACAATCCTGCGCTGTATACACAGATTGCAAGCCGGAACAACGCAACTGCCGAGTGGCGCCCGGCGCTTGCTGCAGAAATGGTAGCTCCTGTGCCAGTGCCGGCAGCAGCCGTGCTGTTCTGTTCCGGCTTGCTCGGGTTGGTGGGCATCGCCCGTCGCGCGACGCGGCAGCCTGAGGCGTAAGCACGGTCAGGCCAGGCACGTAAGCAGCAACGCCGTATCCGTCACTCATCCCGTCGGTACCATGCTCGGGATCACCAGAAGGAGAATGACATGCAACGGATCACCCACCCTGTTTTGAGATGGCGAGTGGCGCTGTGCGGCTTGCTCACGTGGGGTGCTGTCCTGTTGGTGGGCGGTCCAGTGCGCGCAGAACTCTATAGTTTCACCGATCTCGGCACCTTCGGCGGGACAACCAGCGGGGCCTATGGTATCAATGCGGCCGGGCAGGTGGTCGGATCTGCCACCATCACAGGCGGCAACACCCACGCGTTTGTATATAGCAACGGCACCATGACGGATCTCGGCACCTTAGGCGGGGCATATAGCGGTGCCCATGACATCAATGCGGTCGGGCAGGTGGTCGGAATTGCCACCACCACAGGCGGCGACTATCGCGCGTTTGTGTTTAGCAATGGCACGATGACGGACCTCGGCACCCTCGGCGGGACATCCAGCGGGGCCTATGGCATCAATGCGGCCGGGCAGGTGGTCGGATATGCCGACACCACCACAGCCGGAGTCACGCACGCGTTTGTGTATAGCAACGGCACGATGACGGACCTCGGCACCTTAGGCGGGACATACAGCGGTAGCAATGCCCAAGGCATCAATGCGGCCGGGCAGGTGGTCGGAACCGCCTCCAACTCAGGCGCCCAGCGCGCGTTTGTATCTAGCAACGGCACCATGACGGACCTCGGCACCTTAGGCGGGGCATATAGCGGTGCCAATGACATCAATGCGGCCGGGCAGGTGGTCGGATATGCCTACACCAGAGGCGGCGCTTCGTACGGCGATCCCCGGCACGCGTTTATATCTAGCAACGGCACCATGACGGACCTCGGCACTTTCGGCGGGCCACACAGCTATGCCAGTGGCATCAATGCAGCCGGGCAGGTGGTCGGAGGAGCCAAAACCACCGGGACCTACCAAGGCGAATTCGTCTCCCACGCGTTTCTGTATAGCAATGGGTCGTTACTGGATCTCAATAGCCTGCTGGACTCCATTGATAGTGGGTGGACTCTCACTGATGCTCTAGACATCAATGATAACGGGCAGATCGTGGGCCGTGGACGGAACTCACTCGGCTACACGAGGGGGTTCTTACTGACGCCCGTCCCCCTTCCTGGGGCGGTCGTGTTGTTCTGTTCCGGCTTGATCGGGTTGATGATCATCGCCCGTCGCGCGACGCGGCAGCCCGTGGCGTAAGCACGATCAGGCCATGGTCGGTGGCACCCGAACGTGCAGGATAGAGAGAAGAGTCTCTTCGCATGCATACATAATGATGAACATGAAGTCTGGCTCGTGACCTTTTTGCTGCAGGGCAGGTTAGCAGTTGCCCAAGCCAGGAAGAACGAGATCCGTGCTTCTTAACAATTTGTTAACCGAGGCTTAAACTTCCAGTCGCCATGGGCTCCGGGAAAATCGGTAGAGTAGAGCCTTCCAGTCGGGAACGGATAGGCCAGAGCAGAGGAGCCATCCGATTCCTCCTGTCATCGGAGTCCGGTTTCATTTCTGGGCAGGTGATTGCCATCGACGGAGGGATCACGTGCTGAAGCGTTGGCTTCAGGTTCCGGCTGCTACATTCCACGAACGACAGCTTCCGCAGGCCAAACGGAAGTCATGAGCATGGTGACCATTTGTATAAATCGGGTTCAGAGCAAGCCTGTATGAATATTCGGGTGTCATAAAATTTCCATGGAAATGCTCCCTCACATAGCCGTGGGATTGGGTCTAATATCGATTCTGTGCCTCATCGCGAGCCCGACCGTCGGCATGGTGGTGGTGTTCATCGCCAAACCGTTCATTGACGCCTCATGGGACCTTCAGTTCCCATTCGGGCTCCGTCCGACTGAAGTCTTCTCCGCCCTCATTCCCCTCATTTTACTGGCCCATATGGCGGTAGCCAGGAACGAGAAATCCCTCATGCGGATGCCGCTAAAAGGGATGTGGTTGGCATATTCTGTCTATATTTTATTTTTTTCGATGATGATCGCGTACAACGACGAACTGAAGACGGGTGCGAACATATTTTTTCGATACATCAATGGGATCGTCGGGTTTTACTTCCTTCAGGCTTTTTTCCGTCAGGGTGATCGGTTCAAGTGGTTCCTCTGGGCTTTGATCCTGGGCGGGTTGTTTCCGATGAGCCTCGGATTGTATCAGGCTCTGACCGGATTCCAGTGGCGGGAGGCACAAGCCGAAGGGCTTGTGCGCAACATCGGCATCTGGCACGACGCCGTCAACATGCGGGCCTATGCCCTTCAAACCATTCTCGGGTTGCTGCTCTATTCGGCCTTATACGTCAAAACAAGAAACGTTCCACTGAAAGTCATGGCAATGGCGTATGTAGCGATTTCCACAGTGGTCATGATGAAGGCCTACAGCAAAGCCGCGATGCTAGTCTTCGCCCTCTGGGTGCTCTGTTGGACGATCCTCCGGCGCCAGTCCGCCGTGCTCGCCCTGCTTGGCATCGCGGGCCTGCTGGTCACGACGTATTACGCCGGAGATCTCTTGGCCCAGATCGGGACTCTCTTCCATAAGGAACTCGGGTTCGTGTCAGGAAAAGTCGAAGGGAAGATGACCTTTCAGGGACGTTGGTTCGGGTGGATGGAGATGATGGCCGAGTGGGAACGTCTTCCCGCGATGAGCCAACTGTTCGGCAGCGGACAAATCGCTACGGGCGCGCACAACGATTTTCTTCAAATGCTGTTTCACGGAGGGATCGTGGGCGTGGTGATGTACCTCTCTTTGTTAATCGTCATCGGTGTCAGGATCGGCCGAAATCTGTTCGCCAAGGCGGATGAAATGGCCGTTGCGGCATTGATGGTGTACCTCATGTGGCTGGTCGATACAGTTGGACTCGTCCCAAGCGCCTACCCTGCGGAACAATGGCTTGTCTGGGGGTTGATCGGCATGAGCTTGAGAATGCGCGCCGATGCAGCGCGCGAGGAACCAATGAGGGAAGCGGTTCTTGACAGGGATGACTCTCCCAGTGAATCTCCGCTCACAGGAACAATCGTTCAGCGCCGATTCCCACTTCTGTCAGACCAAAGATGAGGTCCAACATGCCGTTCCGTCCACGCTTGCTCGTATGGCTGCTGGTATTTGGGCTCATTATCTCTGCAGATCATGCCCTCGCGGCGGGCAAAACATTTGCCGGTAAGAGAATAATCTTTGAAGAGGGTGTGCCTGCCTGGACGACCAGGCAAGGAGCGGACGAGTTACTCAAAAGAATCAAAGACGCGGGCTTTAATGCTTTCAGTCCCATTGTCTGGCACGGACGCGGAACAACTTGGCCATCGAAGTATATAGAATGGGATTACTGGCTCAAAGACCAGCCGAAGCAGAATTTTGATCCGCTAAAGTATCTCATCGACCGGGCTCACGCGATGGGGATCGAGGTACACCCCTGGTTTACTCTCACTCTGCGAGAAGGGAACTTCCTCCCGCAATTCGCTCCGCCCGGCACGCCCGAGCAGGCTTTCGATGTCCACATGCCGGAGTTCCGACATTTAATGGCAAACTTGATCGCGGAAGTCGTGAGCCGGTATGACGTGGATGGAATTAATCTCGATTATCTGAGAGCAATCGGGTTGTGCACGAGCGACTTCTGTAAAGCAGACTACCAGAAGCGATACGGACGTAATCTCCTGCTGGACACAGCTCAGTTCAAGCTGACGTTTGGACGAGTGCCGACGCTGGTGGAGTATCAGCAGTTGGACGTCGCTGCTCTGGTACAGGAAATTTCACAGCGAATTCGGCATATCAAACCGAATATCGTGATCAGCGCTGATGTGATTCCATTCTACGAAAGCACGGACCAAGGTCAGAATAGCATTGATTGGGAAAATAAGGGACTGGTGGACGTGCTCTGTCGAATGGACTACTACCGGAACATTGACGTCAAGTTAACGGACAAGATTCGCGGTCTCTTAAAGAATCCGGACGCATTAACCATCATTATTTCTAATGTGTCTACTAGCGATGAAATGCAGACTCCTAAAAGTTTTTACTCGCGCGATGGAAAATGGTTCGTGGACAGCATTAACACCATCATGCATCGTTGGCCGCAGACCGGAACCGGCGTCTATGAGTATCAGTGGCTGTCAGACGAGCAAATTGCAGCCCTTAAAGCCGGTCCATTCAAACTGGCAGCTCCTGTCGATGTCCCGGTTAAGTGAGAGTTCGGCCCATGGCTATTGATCTCGGCATCGGCATACCACGGATTGAGATAAATTCTCCGCGCCTTCCCTCCGACCAGGCGTTGGTCCGGATCGCTGGGGGATCCGTCCTCCTTTTTATCGTTACCTTCTTCGGTCTCGGCCTCAACTATCTCTATGCAATTGTCCTGGCCAGGGTGTTGGGTCCCGAACAGTTCGGGTTGTATGCGCTCGGTCTCGGGTGCTTCAACCTCCTTTCCGTCATCTCCCTGGCCGGCCTCGACACCGCTGTTCTTCGGTTCGTCCCGGCGCTGCGCGCTCAGAATGATGCTGCCGGGATTGGGGAAATCATCCGAGCGGCTCTGGTTCTGGCTGCAAGTCTTGGCGTCTTGTCTACCGCCGTCTTACTGATGAGTGCCGACACCCTCGCCACCCGTTTCTTTCACCACGACGACACGTCGAAAGTCCTGAAACTTTTCGCTCTTTCGATTCCTGTTTTCGTTGTTTCAACAGTGGCTCTTGCAGCGCTGCAGGCCTTTCGAGAGGTTCGCTGGCGAACGTCCATCAAGTATCTGTGCGAACCGGTCGTAAAGGTCGCGGTAACACTGGGGCTCGTTTGGTGGGGTTGGGGTCTGATGTCAGCCTTAGTGGCCCTTCCGGTCGCGCTGGGTCTCACGGCTGTCTTGGCCATCTTGCCTCTGCACCGTTTATCGTCGAAAGGGAACGATGCACGTCCCTCCGGCATCGCCTACCGGGACGTGCTCCGATATTCCCTGCCCCTTCTCGGCGGGCTGGTCTTCAACGGTCTTGCCACACGGTCAGATGTTCTCCTCCTCGGCTATTGGTCTTCAGTGGAGGAAGTAGGCATCTACAGTGCGGCTTTCCAGACTTCCGCCATTATGACTGTGGTGCTGGGGACATTAGAATCCATCGCGACCCCGTTCCTCTCGGAGTGCATGACGAAAAACGACCCGGAGGAGATCCGCTCGCTGACCGGAACGGTGCTCCGTTGGACGGTAACAGGAACGCTTCCTCTGTGCATCGTCATGGCGGTGTTCGCGAAGGACATCATGAGTCTGTTCGGAACCCACTTCGAATCCGGGTCGGTCTGTCTCATCATTCTTGCGGTCGGACAATTCATCAATTCAGCCACGGGATGCAGCAACGGCATGTTGTTATGGGCCGGACATTCGAAACTCATTATGTGGAACAGCATCGCAGTCTCCGTTGCGCAGATCGGACTCTATCTCATTTTGATCCCCTCCTACGGAGTCATTGGGGCTGCTCTTGCGATCAGCGCCAGTCTTGTGCTTAACGTCATTTTGCGCACTATTCAGGTTCATCATGTTCTCGACCTCTGGCCTTATGACTCGACCATCTATAAGCCCCTCGCAGCGGGGGTAGCTGCCTCATTCCTCGTCCTTATCGTTAGGTCTGTGCCTTTGTTGTCTCACGTTGCCGTGCTGCTCGGGCTCTTCGTTCTGTCATATGTCGGTTTCCTTTTCGCACTTGGACTTCATGACGGGGACAGGGCTGTTCTGCTCCAATTGAAACGACGGTTCAAACAATTCACTTAACGCGCTATGCAGGACCCGTTTCTAAAATAAATAGATCGAGAAATGTTTTCGTGGGGACAAATTCTATGGGGAGGAATTCTCTTCCGAGGAGATCGCTCTCAGGCTCGAAGGGGAGAGGAATGATTTCCCAGTTTGTGGTTAAACGACAGAAGTCGCTACGACGGTTATACATTCCGATGATGGCTTGAAGTGATGGCCCTTCATTCAGACACCGCCATTCATATTCTTTGGACGTCGAATCTGCGCCGCACCGACGAATCCGCCATCGAAGATAGCCGCTACCTGTCGGACCACGCCACGGACATGTTGCAGCAGTACGGCCTCACACTGGCGGGATGACATGAATCTTGCGGTGATCACGAATATCCTGACTCCCTATCGCGTTCCTTTGTTCGAAGCCATCGGGAAGCGAGTTGATCGTTTCCACGTCTTGTTGATGGCGGAGCGGGAGGAGAATCGCGATTGGAAACTCGACACCGCGCCGTTCCAGTATGAAGTGCTGCCGGGGTTCCATGTAAAGTTGCCTGGCGCTGAAGTGTCTCTGCACATAAACCATGGAGTGATGCGCGCGCTGCGGCATGCGAATCCTGATGTTGTCTTGAGCGGGGGATTTGCACCGGCGAATCTGACCGCATGGCTCTATTGCCGGTTGTATCGTCGGCTGTTCGTCGGATGGGGAGAATTGAGCCTGCAGGATGTGGCAAACACCTCGCTACTCAAACGAGGTCTTCGCCGCCTGATGACATCCTGGTCCGACGGGGCCATCGCCAGCTCAACCGACGCGCGGAATGTCTTTGTTCACTATGGCGCCCATCCGGCCAGAGTTTTTACGTCGGTCATGCCTATCGACGTGGAGTACTTTCATGCAGGAGCGATGGCCTGCCGAACCTCGGACTGGTTTCAAACCGAACGTGCCCGCTATCCAGGCCCCATTCTGCTGTCGGTGGGAAGGTTTGCAGAAGGGAAAGGCTACCGAGAGTTGTTTGCGATCTATGAGGCGATCGTAACGCAGCGGCCTGGTGTGTCGCTGCTCCTGATCGGCCACGGCCCAGAACGACCCACCTACGAAGTCTATGTGCGGTCGCAGAATTGGAAGCACGTTCATTTTCTCGGATACCGGCAAGCCGATGAGGTGGCGAAGTTTCTGGCGCTGGCAGACGTGTTTGTGTTTCCGACCCTGCTTGATCGGTTCGGGGCTGTCCTCAGCGAGGCGATGGCTGCCGGACTGCCGGTGATTTCTTCCATTCATGCCGCCGCCACAACCGACCTTGTGGACGACGGCGTGACGGGGTTTCGTATCGATCCACGGAATGCGGAACGATCCGCCAAGACGGTATTGCAGGTTTTAGCCATGACTTCTTCTGAGCGAGCTGCGCTGGGCCGCGCGGCCTACGAGCGTGTCCGGTGCCACGACATCGACAGCACCGCAGATCACATGGTGGACTTTTTAAAATCTCTCCGGCAGGTGCGTCTCCGACCGACATCAGACCGGATGCGGTTGAACCGGTGAAGGGACCATAATCCGTCAATGTCTGAATCTCCTACAATTCTGGTGATCGGGCCAACTCCGCCGCCGTTTCACGGTGTGAGCGTGGCGACAGAGGCAGTGCTTAAATCAGATCTCTGCCATCGGTTTCGGTTGTGCCACCTCGACCTGTCCGATCGCCGCGGAGTTCAGCATGTGGACAAACCGGACCTTCACGACGTCGTGCTGTTTCTCAAGCAGTGGAGGAGGTTGATTGTGCTGCTAAGGAAAGAACGACCGGATGTGGCGTATTTGCCTTTGTCCCAATCTACCATCGGCTTTCTCCGGGACAGTCTCTTGATGCTGCCGGCCTGGATCGCCGGAGCCCATGTGGTGCTGCATCTTCATGGAGGAAACTTCAAAGCCTGGTACGACGGTCGTTCATTCCTGATAAGGGCCTATGTGCGAATGGTGTTCCGCCTGGTATCGTATGTGGCTGTCTTGGGCGAATCGCTCAGTCATCTCTTCGCCGGCTTGATCGCGCCGCATCGGATCGCGGTAGTACCGAATGGGATCGACTGGCCGGCCATACACAAGACGGTTCACGAGCCGCACCGGTATCGGATTTTACATTTGAGCACCTTGAGCCAACTGAAGGGTGCACTGGTCTTGTTAGCGGCGATCCCGCATGTCCTGAAGGTGCGGCAGGACGTGGAGTTCATGCTGGCTGGCCCCTGGCTGCATGAAGAAGATCGGCGGGAAGCGGAATCGTTTGTCGCTCATCACGGACTGAGCACCCACGTCATATTCACCGGGCCTGTTAACACCGTCAAACACAAACGATCGATCTACTCATCGGCAGACCTGTTCGTGTTTCCCGGCATACAACAAGAAGGTCAGCCTCTCGTCGTTCTCGAAGCGATGGCCTCCGGGTTGCCGGTGCTGTTCACGAACCGCGGTTGCCTGAGGGATACCGTGATTGAGGGAGACTGCGGGCTCGAAGTGCGGTGCAACGATCCTCGTCATCTGGCTGATCGCATTCTCTGGTTCCTCGACCATCCTGAGGAAGTCCAGAGAATGGGATGGAATGCCAGGGAGCGGTTCGAACGGTTCTATACCAGCGAGCGGTTCATCCGTCGTCTGGACGAGTTATTCACTCTGGCAGCCTGAGGGTCACGCTACTATGACATCACTGAACGACATAGAACAATTCTGGGATGCTCACCCATGCGGGGAATCGCTCGTGGGCCGGGAAGACGATTGGCGGTCCTTTTTCGAGAGGTATGACCGCTACCGATACTCTACTGAAGGTCACATTCTAAAGGAGATGGATGGGCTGGATTTGTCGGGGAAAGACGTTCTTGAAATCGGCATCGGTCAGGCGGCTGACAGCGCTCAACTGATTGCCCGCGGCGCCCACTGGCATGGACTTGATCTGACAGCCGAGGCGATCGCCAGGGCCAAAAAGAGATTCGCGTTGTTCGATCTTCCGTTTATGGACATCAAGCAAGGCAGCGCCGATTCTATACCGTACCCCAACCAGACCTTTGACCTCGTCTATTCGCACGGGGTGTTGCATCACATTCCCCAGATTCGCAAGGTGAGCTCCGAAATCAGGCGGGTGCTCAAGCCCGGCGGCTTATTGGTCGTCATGCTCTATCACAAACGGTCGCTGAACTACCTGATCTCAATCAACATCATCCGCCGCGTGCTGATGTTCGGACTAGCCGGATTGAGTGTGATTACGGGCCATACGTTTCAGAACAACAGAATCCTTGGCGGGCACCTCAAAAACGTCAAGCAGTTCGGATTGCTCCCATACCTCAAGAATCCGCTCTTCATGACAAGGAATACGGATGGCCCTGAAAACCCCTATTCAAAGGTCTACGATCTAACGGATGTCGCGGCTGACTTCCCTGATTTTCAAATAGTCCAGAGTCGTGTGCATTTCTTGAACGAGAGACACCTGCTGATTCTGAGACTATTCCCCAAAAGGCTAAAAGCAGCGCTCGAATCCAAGTATGGTTGGCATCTGTGGGTCGTGATGAAGTAGTTGTTCCAGCTAGCCCGTAGGATTCAAGCCTGTTCTCTATACGCATACTGTCACATGAGAAGAATTCCCATCCGAAGCCGCAGACACATTAATTAATCGGGAATGGCTCAGCTCTAATATTCAACAAGTGATTTGGGCACGCCAGTTCTGACAACAAAGCTCAGTCCAAAGATGGGAACATAGTCTATGTGCGGTATCGTGGGAGTATTTGATCCAGCCGGTCGGGGCATTTCCGAACAAGATCTCGTGGTCATGCGCGACCGCATGGTGTCCAGAGGTCCGGACGACGCGGGGTTGTTTGTCCACCGGGACTCCGGGCTGTTCGTGGGGCTGGGCCATCGCCGGTTGTCGATCATCGATCTCTCTCCACTCGGCCGGCAGCCGATGTCGACTGCCGACGGGAGGCTCTGCATCGTCTTCAACGGAGAAATCTTCAACTACCGTGAACTCCGACAACTTCTCTTGAAGAGCGGGCGGTACGCCTTTCGTTCGCACACCGATACGGAAGTCATTCTCTACGGTGTGCGTGAGTGGGGGTTGGATGGTTGTTTGAAGCGCCTCCGGGGCATGTATGCCTTTGCGCTCTTCGACAAAACGGACAGTTCCTTGACGCTGGTCCGCGATCCGCTGGGGGTCAAGCCGCTCTACTATTCCCGACAGCCGGTGGGTCTGGTCTTCGCTTCGGAGATCAAGGCGATTCTAGCCGCTCCGGGAGCAAAACCCTCGCTCAACAGCGAAGCCCTCTACCATTATTTGACGTTTGCGAACGCGCCAGCGCCGCTGACCTTCTTTGAGGGAATTCAGAAGCTCGAGGCCGGAACCTCCCTGCGGGTCGACCGTCGAGGCGAGGTGACACAGACCCGGTACTGGAACCCGGCTTCATTTGTTCCTTCCATCACGGCAATGACGGAACAGGAGGCAGTGCCGGAACTTCGTCGTTTGTTGCGACAGTCCGTCGCCAGGCGGATGGTATCCGATGTGCCGTTCGGGGCGTTTCTCAGCGGCGGCGTGGATTCGTCGTTGAACGTGGCCTTGATGGCCGAGCTGTTGAATAAACCCGTGGAAACATTTTCAGTCGGCATCGAGGGAGATCCGTCCAACGAGTTCGAGCATGCCCGACAGGTCGCCGGACGATTCGGCACCAATCACCATGAGTTGGTGATCGACGAAGACGATTTCCTCGATTTTCTGCCGAAGATGTCCTACCTCCAGGATGAACCAGTTGCCGATCCGGTCTGTGTGCCGATTTATTACCTCTCAAAACTTGCGCATGATTCCGGTACACCGGTGATTCAAGTCGGCGAGGGGAGCGACGAACTCTTTGCCGGATACCGGACCTATCATCTGTTTGCGGGATGGGAGCGCAACATCTTCGACCGCTACAAGAAGCTTCCGCTCGACTTGCGACGGTTGGTCTCTCGCATGGCGGCTGGTCATATCGGGTCCGAATGGGCCGATGCCTGCAGAAGGGCGGCTGAAGAAGAACCGCTTTTTCTGGGGAACGCGATTGCGTTTTGGGACTGCGAAAAAGAGCTGCTGTTGCAGGGAGGTCGAGGAACCTTTTCCACTTCAGGGCGATGGGCCGCCGGGCTGATGCGTGGTCTGCCGACGGGAGATCCGCTGCAGCGCATCATCCATCTTGAACTGAAGAATCGCTTGCCTGAATTACTGCTGATGCGCGTGGATAAAATGAGCATGGCCCATTCGATCGAAACCCGCGTGCCTTTTCTCGACGAAGATCTGGTCGAATTCGCCCTCTCGATTCCGTCCGATTTGCAATACAAAAACGGACAGACTAAGTATCTTCTCAAACAAGCCGCGCGCGGGATCATTCCTGACGAGATTATTGACCGGAAGAAATGGGGCTTTTGCGGGTCGGCCACCAACATGCTCACAAGCCGTCTGGCAGCCTTCGCGCAGGAACGGGTGTTGAAGAGTCCGCTGATTCGAGAGCGCTTCGATATCGGTGAGGTCAATCGCCTCTTCGAGAGACATCGGAATCAGGCTCGATTCAACAGCTTTAAGATTTGGAATCTCTTGAACCTTGTGCTTTGGCATGAGTGTTGGTTCGAGAAGAAATAAGTGCCGCACTTTTCAAGTGGTGCGCGGGTTTGTTCGTGGCTGACTATCCGTAGGTCTGCTTTCCCGTCCCACCGGTAAGGCCTCTTGGATTTTACAGCCTGCTTCAACAATGCTCCGCAGGGTGGCGCAGGGCACGCCAGGCACCGTGGTTTCTGACTGAATCCCGCCAGAGTCCGTGAGCAAAGCTTGCCTGGAGTAGAATCTTCCAAGTCGTTGAGGCCACAAGGTTTGTTCAGTAAGAACAGTTTTTCGTCGCCCTCTTTTGGTGGGGGTATTTTGCGATGTCATCTATGTCATAATTTCATTTTTTACAATTAGTTAACTCAATCTTGAGCTTTGCTTACCCAGGGACAAACTCCTATAGTGTAACTTAGATTTTCATATCCCTGAACGAACGAATCTGTTGAGCCTTCTTGATGAAGCAAGTTGTCCAAAATTTCAGGACTGGTGTCCTCAAGGTCGAGTCAGTCCCGGCCCCGACCCTGTCTGTCGGCGAGGTGTTAGTCGCCAATCGCGTGTCCCTGATCAGTCCGGGCACCGAGCGCTCCACTGTACAAGTCGCGCAAAAGAACTTGCTCGGCAAAGCGCTGGATCGTCCGGAAATGGTTCGAAAAGTCATGGCCGCCATGCAGAAAGACGGGGTCTTTGCGACCCTGCACCGCGTGTTCGATCGGCTCGATACGCCGTCCGCCCTCGGCTACAGTTGCGCGGGCGTGGTATTGGCCCTGGGAAAAGACGTGTCCGGACTGTCCGTCGGCGATCGAGTGGCCTGCGCGGGCCAGAATTATGCGTCCCATGCCGAGATCGTCTCCGTGCCGAAACATCTCTGCGTCAAGATTCCTGACAGCGTGAGCCTGGAGGATGCCTCCTTCGTCACCCTGGGGGCGATCGCGCTGCAGGGGGTGAGGCAGGCTGAACCGCGGCTCGGCGACCGGGTCGCCGTGATCGGGTTGGGATTACTCGGACAACTGACCGTGCAATTGCTCAAAGCCTCGGGCTGCCGGGTATTAGGATCCGACCTCAACCGCTCCAGGCGGGAACTCGCCGCCGAATCGGGTGCGGATGTTGTGGCCGATCCGGCCGATCTGATCGAGGCGGCCCGGGCCTTCAGCCAGGGACACGGCATCGACAGCGTCATCATTACCGCCAGCACCAAGTCGAATGAACCGGTGGAAACAGCGGGTGAAATCGCCCGGCACAAGGGACGGGTCGTTGTCGTCGGCGCGGTCGGTATGACGCTGCCGCGCGAGCCCTATTACAAGAAGGAACTGGAATTCCGGCTGTCGATGTCGTACGGCCCCGGTCGCTATGACCGGACGTACGAAGAACAGGGGCACGATTATCCCTTCGGGTATGTCCGATGGACCGAGCAGCGGAATATGGAGGCGTTTCTCGATCTGCTCCGGCAGGGCCAGGTAAAGGTGGCGCACCTCGTTACGGACCGCTATCCGATCGAACAGGCCGAAGTCGCCTACCAACGTTTGACGGACGGGTCGGCCTCTCCGCTGGGCATGCTCATTTCTTATTCCGCTGAGGTCGCCGACTGCGCGTCGCAGGTCTGTGATCTGGCGCCGGCTCGTTCGTCCGGGCCAGTCACGCTGGGCGTGATCGGAGCGGGCCAGCACGTGCGGGACATGCTGCTACCGGCCTTATCCGGTCTGTCCGACGTGACGATCGCGGCGGTCTGCACGGGATCGGGCATCACCGCCAAGATGGTCGGGGACAAGTGCAAGGCAGCCTACTGCACCACCGATTTTCGCGCCGTGCTTCGCGACGAGGCCATCAATACAGTGCTCATCGGGACGCGGCACGATACCCATGCGGAAATCGTCGAGGAAGCGTTGAAGGCCGGCAAGCATGTGTTCGTCGAGAAGCCGCTCTGTCTGACCGAAGACGAACTCGAGCGGATTGCACAGTCCTACAGGGATGCCGCAGCCCGCGGCTTGCAGCTCTGGGTCGGATTCAACCGTCGCTTCTCGTCACATGCCGTCAAGATCGTCGAATTTTTCAAGGGGCGACGGAATCCCCTGGTCATGGTCTATCGCGTCAATGCCGGATCGCTTCCACCCACGCACTGGGTGCAGGACCCTCAAGTCGGCGGCGGACGGATCGTCGGGGAGGCCTGTCACTTCGTCGATTTCATGCAGGCCGTCTGCGGGGCACGGCCGATCTCGGTTCATGCATCGCGCATCGGCAGCCATACATCCGGCACTGCGGACGATCAGTGTCTCATTTCGTTGACGTTCAACGACGGCTCGATCGGCACCGTCGTCTATGCCGCCGGAGGGGATTCCAGCCTGGCCAAGGAGCGGTTCGAGGCCTTCGGAGACGGGAAGGCTGTGACGTTGGACGACTTCGCCGTGACCGAATTCTACGCCCAAGGGAAGAGGAAGCGGTACAAGACCGGCGTCCGTGACAAGGGGTTTGAACAGGAAATGCGCCGGTTCATGGACAGCGTCGCGCGGGGTGCTGAGCCGGCCATACGGTTCGATGAGATCTATGCCGTGACGCGGGCCTGTCTTCTGGCGGCCGCCGGGTTGAAAACCGGAGCGGTCTACGATGTGTAACCGATGGTGACCACCGAGGCATCGAGCAACAGGACTTCCGGACGGGCGCTGGCCTGGTACGTCAGACGGTTCCGCGTCATGCAGCCTGGCGAAGTGCTCTCCCGAATCGGCTCACAGTGCGGGCTGGCCGTTCTCTCCCTCCGGCATCGTCTCGGCTTGACGGTCCCTCACGCGGACCAGCTCGATGTCCGCCGCTATGGCTACTGTTGCGCGCGCGAGCCGCAGTTGCCGGTGTGGGTCTACGAGACGCAGCTCGATGAGGCGATGAGTGCCAGGGTGCTGGCCGGTGGATTGCCTGAAGCCCACTGGAATTGGTCCTGGTCTCAGGATCCAGACATCTGGCACCGGGCGCCCGACACGGGGCGGACTTGGCCGCAGCAGTTTTTCGGTTCTATTCCGTATCGCGAGGGAAACCCCTACGGCGATATCCGTCGGATCTGGGAGCCGTCCCGCCTTCAACAGCTCGTGGTGCTCGCGAGAATCGCTGTGCAGGGCGATATCTCTCTGCGCGAGCGGGCGGTCGGTGCGATGGAATCGCAGTTTCTGTCCTGGATCGATGCCAATCCCTATCTCACCGGGGCGCATTATGTCTCGGCCATGGAATGCGGACTCCGGCTCATCGCCGTCTGCCATGCGTTCGACCAGGTGCGGGCGTGGATACGGCAGCCTGATCGGGTCTGGCCGGCAGTCGCCTTGCTTGTCGAAGGCCATGCAGAGCTGATCCGGCAACGGGTTTCTCTACATTCGTCGCTGGGCAACCACACGATCGCGGAAGCCACCGCGCTGGTATACGCCGGGGTGCTCTTTCCGGAGATGCCGCACGCGGCGCAGTGGCGAACGTCCGGTCTCACCCTGTTGGAATCGGAATCCTCGCACCAGGTTCTGGCGGACGGAGGGGGGATCGAGCAAGGTGTGTGGTATCTGCAGTTTATTTCGGATCTCTATGGCCTCGCCATGGCGCTTCTTGAGGCGCGCGATGAACGGACTCCAGACGGCGTCCAACGCGCCTGTACCAAGAGCCGGACCTTTCTTGCAGCGATGACCGACGATGCGGGCGGGCTCGCTTCGATCGGCGACGGTGACGGCGGGTACGCGCTCGGTCCGATGCTCGATTTCTCTCCGGCAGGACAGGACCGCAGGCCCGGGCTCACGACCTTCGAGGAATCGGGCTATTCCGTGCTGGAGTCGGTCGGTACGTCTCCGGCTCGTTTGATACTGGATCACGGCCCGTTGGGGATGGCCCCCTGCTACGCGCACGGGCACGCCGATGCCCTTTCGGTCCTGTTCCGAACGGGCGGGCAGGACGTCTTGATCGACACCGGCACCTTTACCTACTCGGGAAATCCTGATTGGCGAAAATACTTCAGGGGAACCAGCGCCCACAATACGGTGGCCGTCGATGGACTCGATCAGGCGGTGCAGGAGACGGCGTTTCAATGGTCTTCGCCGTTCAAGTCCCGTCTCGTGTACCGAGCAGAGCGCGCGGATGGGGAGACGGTCTTGATTGCCATGCATGACGGGTATCTGAGTCGAACCGGCGTCATCCATTGGCGGGGTCTCATCTACCGATCCCCCGGTTTGTGGGTGATCGTCGACCGGTTGACTGGCGCCGGGACCCACGACCTTGAGTTGAATTGGCATCTCGGGCTCAAGCCGGTTCCGGACGGGAATGGATACGTGTTCGAGGGAGCAGAATCCCGAATCGCTCTGACGGTCGAAGGAGGCATGGTCGCCGTTCATCGTGGTCAGACAGCCCCCATCCTCGGTTGGCGATCTTCGTCTTATGGGGCGAAAGAGCCTGTGGATACGCTACAAGCGATCTATCGGGGGGCGCTCCCGCACGACTTCGTCACCTATGTGATCACAGGAGACGATGACGTGGCGGAGCGGCAGGCCGCTGTCGAGTCACTGAGAAAGTTGATGTATGACACCCAGACGCATTGAGATCCTTGGCGTGCCGGTCGACTGTTTGACCATGGATCGAACGGTCGATCTTGCCGCCTCGGTGCTCGCCGGGAACGTGGCCCACAGTATCGTGGCCGTCAATCCTGAAAAAGTCATGCGGGCGCACTATGACCCCAAACTGAGAGAACAGTTGCAGCGTGCCGGCATCCTGATCCCGGACGGCATCGGCGTGGTCGTTGCCGCCCGCATACTCGGCTTAGGCCGCTTCGAACGGGTGCCAGGATCGGAATTGATGCCACGACTCTGCGAACTGGCGGCGCGAACCGGACGCCGTGTGTTCCTGTTCGGCGCCGCCCCCGATGTCAACGTGCGCGCCGCGCAAGTCTTGCAGACACGCTACCGGGGTTTGACGATCGCCGGCACGCAGCACGGTTTTCTGAAGGACGCAGACATGCCGGGGCTGATCGGCCGGATCAATGCGTCGCAGGCCGACATTCTTTTTGTCGCGCTCGGCAGTCCCAAGCAGGAGGACTGGATCGACCGGTATCTGCCGCAGCTCAACGTCAAGATCTGCCAGGGCGTCGGCGGTACGTTCGATGTCATTGCCGGGCGTGTCCGTCGCGCTCCCGCGGCATTTCGCGCCGTCCATCTCGAATGGTTGTACCGGCTGGTGAGCAACCCGCGGCGCCTGCTTCGTCAGACGGCTCTGCCGCGGTTCGCGTTTCACGTCTTGAAACAACGAGTGATGGGATGAGTTCTTCTGGAATCGATATGGCTCCGAAAGTCGGCTCGCCGCTGATTGGCGACCGGCCGTCGCTTACGTCAGGCTGGTGGCAGAGAAACTGGTGGGTGGGCGCGGTTGTCTGCGCCGCGCTGTTGGGAATGATTTACTACGACGCACTCGCGTTCATGGTCAGCGTGTGGGTCGATGATGAAAATTACGGTCATGGGTTCTTTGTGCCCTTCATCTCGTTGTTCCTGGTGTGGGCCAAGCGTGAGAAATTACGGGCGATGCAGCCGCAGGGATCCTGGTGGGGCCTGTCGCTCATCCTGGTGGGCCTCGCATTATACGGCCTGGGCGAACTAGGTACGCTGTACACCCTCCTCCACCTTTCGTTCTGGTTCGTCTTGGTGGGCCTCTGCTGGGCCGCCCTCGGAGGGAACATTCTTCGGGAGTTGAGTTTTCCTCTGCTGTACCTCCTGACCATGATTCCGCTGCCGCAATTCCTCTTACAAGGACTCTCCGGCCAATTGCAGTTGCTTTCATCCATGTTGGGGGTCGGCTGCCTGCAAGTGATCGGCGTTACCGCGTTCCGCGATGGGAACGTGATAGATCTCGGCCCGATCCAATTGCAAGTCGTGGAGGCTTGCAGCGGCCTGCGCTACCTCTTCCCCCTGATGTCGCTGTCGCTCCTTTGTGCCTACTTGTTCCAGGCACCGATGTGGAAGCGTATCGTGGTGTTTCTCTCAAGCATGCCGATTGCGATCCTTTTGAACGGCTTCCGGATCGGCGTCATCGGAGTGCTGGTCGAGTGGTTCGGGGGGGGAGCCGCCGAAGGGTTTCTGCATCTCTTCGAGGGGTGGGTCATCTTCCTGATGAGTCTGGCCATTCTCGCCCTCGTGATCTGGGGACTTTCGCGAATAGGATCCGCCTGCGGACGACCATCGTTTTCCGATCTGCTCAGTCTGCCGTCTGGTTCGGGAACCCTTGTCCAACCTGGTGCAGTTCGACCCTCTTCCCTTACGGAAGCGTTGCCGGCACCCTTGTTCTGCGCGGTGGGTCTATTGTTGAGTCTCGCCGTCGCGTCGCCATACCTCGTGTCCCGCGAAGAAATCGTGCCGGCGCGACAGGCCTTCCTGAATTTTCCCATGCAGGTTCAACAGTGGCAGGGCAGCGCCTTTCCGTTGGAAAAGGAATATATCGAAACCTTGCGATTCGACGACTATTTGCTTGCCGATTATCGCTTGGCTGACGGGGTTCCTGTGAATTTCTACGTGGCCTATTATCTCTCGCAGCGCAAGGGACAGTCGGCCCATTCACCGCGAACCTGTATTCCTGGCGGAGGATGGGAGATTACCTCACTGCGGACGTTGGAGGTGCCGACGAACGATGCCGCAACGGCGTCCTTACACGTCAATCGGTTGGTGATTCAAAAAGCAGACGCGAAGCAAATCGTCTACTACTGGTTTAAACAGCGGGATCGGGTGCTGGCGAACGAATATCTCGTGAAGTTCTTTCTCGTCTGGGATGCCCTGGCGAAACAGCGGACGGACGGCGCCTTGATCCGGTTAACGGCCTCGGTCCAGCCGGGGCACGACGAGGAAGAAGCGGACAGGATACTGGCCGCTTTCACCAAGGCGGCCAATCCTCTCATGAACCGGTATGTGCCCGATTAATCTCTCGATCGTGTAAGGGTGGGCGGGTTCTATGTCAAATCCTCTGTTTTTCAGTTTCCTCGGTTCTCTCGTCATCTGTATGGCCCTCATTCCGGCCCTGATGGCGACAGCCGGGCGTCTGCAGTTCGTCGATCTGCCGGGCGACCGGAAGATTCATCATGCGCCGATGGCCAAGGTCGGCGGGCTTGCATTCGCGGCGGGAACGTTTGTCGCGATGTTGCTGTGGGCGCCGAAGGACCCGATCGTCACGTCGGGTTTGATCGGCGGCGCCGTCATTTTATTGTTCGGCGCATGGGACGATCGAGTCGGGCTCGGATATAAAGCGAAGTTCCTGGGGCAACTGATCGCCGCAGCCGTCGTCGTCTGGGTCGGAGGTGTGCATCTCTCCACGTTGCCGTTTCTAGGGGAGACGCCGCTGCCGCCGTGGATTGCAGTGCCGGCGACCCTGTTCCTGCTCGTCGCCGTGACCAATGCCCTGAATCTTGCCGACGGGTTGGATGGATTGGCAGGCGGATTGTCTCTGCTGAGTTTCGCGGGCATGGCTTTTCTGGCCTATCTGGCCGGCGACTGGGTCGTGATGAGCATGATGGTCGCGGTCTTGGGCGGGCTCTTGGGATTCCTCCGGTTCAACACGTACCCGGCGCGTATCTTCATGGGGGATGCAGGGAGTCAGTTCCTTGGATTCTATCTCGGCCTGTGCGCCATCGTGCTCACCGATCCGGCGCGCGGACCGTACAGTCCCGCGCTCATCTGTTTCATCTGGGGGCTCCCGATCCTGGATACGGCCGGTGTGATGGTCCAGCGATTGGTGGAACGGCGCTCCCCGTTTGCGGCGGACAAGAACCATGTGCACCACAAACTGTTAGGGCTCGGAATGTCTCATCGTGAAGCGGTCATCGTGATTTATGGGCTTCAGGCCGTGCTCGTCAGTCTTGCCTATCTGTTGCGCTGGCAATCGGACCTCGTGGTGCTGACGATTTACGCATTCTTCGCCTTCGCCACGTTTACGTTATTCGTCAAACACGCCGGCCAGATCCTTTCTTTTCGCCGCCATACGGACTCCCTGTCGTGCCCGGAGGCCGGCGCCCGTGCTGAGTCCGATTGGTTCTCGGCGCTGCCCATTCACACCCTTGCCTATGCGGTCACCGTCTTTCTTCTCGGCAGCGTGCTCCTTCCTTCCCACGTACCGGTCGACGTGGGCGGTCTCGCTCTTCTACTGTTCTGTCTCCTCCCGATCGGGATATGGATGGTTCCTTCTGCTGCACCGTGGTTCATACGGGTTGGACTCTATGTGGGCAGCACCTGTGTCTTGTATTTGAGTGAACAAGGGGTGTCCGACACGCCATGGAGCTTCCATACGCTGTTGAATGTGTTTTTCCTGTGTGTGGCGGTCCTCATCATGTTGACGATCCGATTCGGATTCAAACAACGATTTCAGACCACGCCGTTGGACTACCTGATCATCTTTCTGGCATTTGCGATTCCGTTCCTTCCGGAGATACGGGTCGAGGAGATTAACATCAGTCTTCTGACCGCAAAGTTGATCGTCATGTTCTTTGCATTTGAATTGCTCCTGCACACCTACGCCGAACGGCTCAAGCCGTTCGGGTTCGTGGCGCTATGGGTCTTACTGGGTCTTGGTGTCCGCGCCTGGTGGTGAGACCCACCATCGGGCGGAAAAGGAGAGCGTCCATGCGTACCCACATATCCACCACGGCCGTCGCCGTCGTCTTGTTGCTCGCCGTCATCGGATGCGGCGGTCCTGAAGAGCGAAAAGCCAAGTACCTGGCTCGGGCTCAGGATTACATCCACGAGGGGAATCTCCCGAAGGCCCGGGTGGCTCTCCGGAACGTGCTCAAGATCGACCCGAAAGATCCCGAAGCGTACTTTTTCTTCGCCGAGGTGGAGGAAAAAGAGAAAAACTGGCGAAGCGCTTTTGCCAATTATCAGCGCGTGGTGGAGCTCCGGCCGGACCATGAGCGGGCGTTACTCAAACTCGCCAAGTTTTATCTCGAAGCCCGCGCGATGGACAAGGTGCTGGAGATGACGGACAAGGTCCTGGAGAAATCGCCAGGACAGGTCGAGGCGGAAGCCCTCCGTATCGCCGTTCAGGCGGTCAACGGGAATTTGAGCGAGGCGACTCTCGCCGCCGAGGCGCTGGTCGCCAAGCATCCGACCGATCCCGATGCCGCGACGATCCTGGCGACACTGTATCTGGCTCAAGGTCGAGGCGATCAGGTCGAGCCGGTTATGCAGCGCGCCGTGGATGCCAATCCCCAAAATTTTACGTTGTTGGACTCCTTCGCCTCGGCCCTGCTCAGACTGGACAAGTCGGAACGGGCCGAGGACATCTTGAACAAGATCGTGGCGGCGGAGCCGAACGTGCTCGACCACCGGTTGCGCCTGGCCGGTTTCTACGACGAGCGGCGTGACTATGCCAAGGCTGAAACCATCCTGCGCGAGGTGATCCGGCTCGACCCGGACAACGAACAACGTCATTTGGGTTTCGCCAAATTTCAGGTATCGCGACGCGGCGTCTCGCAGGGGGAAGCGGCACTATTGGAAGCGACACGTGCCTTGCCCCGGTCGGCGGCCATTCAGTTCGCGCTGGGAGAGTTATACGAACTGAACCGGCAGCCGGACAAGGCGAGGGTCGTCTACGAGCAGGTTCGGGACGAGCATCGCGCCAAACCCGCCGCGCTGGACGCCACCGTCAGACTGGCTGCGCTCGATTGGTCGGCCGGCAGACAGGACGCGGCTGAGAAACAGTTGTCTGAGGTGCTGAAGGAGAATCCTCGCTCATCTGAAGCCATATCGTTGCAGGGCAAGATCGCGTTGCAGCGGGGGAACGGAAAGGATGCGATCCAAGCCTTCCGCACGGTGCTGAAGGATCAGCCTGAACTGGCGGAGGCCCATGCGCTGCTCGGCCGAGCCTATCTGATGACGTCCGACACGGCTCTGGCGCGCGAGAGTTTCGAAAAATCCGTCCTCCTGAATCCGAGAATGGTCGAGGCCCATATGACGTTGGCATCGCTCGACGCGTCGTCCGGCAAGTTCAAGGAAGCCCGCGCGCGTCTCGAAGCGCTGCTCAAACTCGACCCGAACAATCTTCAATTGTTGAGCGTGCTGCTGAATCTTCAGGCGACGGAACGGGATTGGGCGGCCACAGATCAAACCTTGTCCCGAGCCCGCTCGGCGGGAGCAGACAGTGTGGTGGCGGATCTGACGGAGGGGCGTCTCTCTGAGGCGAGGCAGGAGTGGGACCGGGCGCGGAGTGCCTATGAACGGGCGTTCACCCGTCACCCCGATGCGCCGGAACCGCTGGTTGCTCTGGTGCAACTGGATATCAAGCAGGGGAAAACCGCCCAAGCCAAGGAGCGATTGGAACAGGTGCTCGCGCGGAATCCGACTCACCCCTATGCGACCGGTCTCCTCGGGGAATTGTCGCTCCTCGGCGGGGACCAGGCCGGAGCCGAGAACCGGTTTAAGGACGCGACCAGGATCAAACCGGACTGGCCGACGCCTTGGTTACACCTGGCCACGCTTAAACTGTCTCAGAAAAAGGTGGATGAGGCTCGGGAAGTGCTGGAAAACGGTGTGAAAACGATTCCCACGAGCGAGGAACTGCGCCTCTTGTTGGCCATCACATTGAGCCAGGCGGGACAGATCGACCGGGCCATCCAAGAGTATGAAGCGTTGTTAGGTCACAACCCGCGGGCCCTTGTTGCCGCGAATAATTTGGCGTCCTTGCTGGCCGACCAGAAGGGCGATCAAAAAAGTCTGGAACGCGCGCTGGTGCTCACGAAAGCGTTTGAAACATCTGCGCCGAATCCCTATTTTCTCGATACGCTCGGCTGGGTCCATCTCAAGTTGGGCCATCGGGACGAGGCGTTGCGGTTTATCCAGCAGGCGACGGCCAAAGCGCCGGACCATCCTGTGCTGAACTATCATCTGGGGATCGCCTACTTCAAAGCGGGCCAGATGGCGGAAGCGAAAACCCATCTTCAAAAGGCCCTGGCTTCGCAGAAGCCCTTCGAGGGTCAGGAGGACGCCAAGTCTGTGTTGGCGCAGTTACAAGGATAAGTCATGAGCATGAGATTGACCTGTTCCTCACACATTGTTTCTTGTCGGTTCGGTGGATTGTTGCTGCTGTGTTGGCTCCTCTGGGGCGCGCACGCTACCGCCGCCCTACCGAACGGCAGCGAACCGACGCCGGTCGTGGACGGATCCTATCTTCTTGGTCCTGAAGACATGGTCAAGATTTCTGTGTGGAAAGACGAGCATCTGACGCAGGAAGTCGTCGTCCGTCCGGATGGCATGATCTCTTTTCCGCTCGTCGGCGACATTTCTGCCGCCGGAAGAACGATTGAAGACGTGCGGCTTGAATTGGTCAAGCGCCTCAATAAATTCGTGCCGAATCCCCATGTCTCGGTCCTGGCCACGAAGATTTTGAGCTACAAAATTTACGTGATTGGACGGGTCAACAAGCCGGGAGAATTTCTGGTCGGCCATTATACCGATGTGCTCCAGGCCTTGAGTTTGGCCGGCGGGCTGACTCCGTTCGCCGCCGAAAACGATATCCGCATCATGCGTCGGGATCGCGGAGAACAGCGGGTGTTTCAGTTTCGGTATGGCGACGTCCGCAAGGGAAAAGACTTGGGCCAGAACATCATTCTGGAACGCGGCGACGTGGTGGTGGTTCCCTGATTGACCAAGGGATCATTCTTCCGCAAGGCGGAGAATGAGATCAGGGACTCCAAATGACACGACAACAGATTCTTTTTGCAGGGGTCATTGTGGGCAGTCTGTTAGGCATAGCCGCTCGAGAGACACACGCAGCCGAATGGTCGGCCGAGCCGTCCATCAGTGTCAGGGGGGATTACAACAGCAATCTGCTCCTGACTGAGCAACCGCATGACGAGACATGGGGACATTGGCTTTCTCCTGGAATGAAATTCACCGGGTCAACGGAGAGTCTGGAGATCGGCGGACGTGCGGCAGCGGATTTTGTGAGCTATTACGGAGGGCAGAAGAGTTCGTTCACAAACCTCTATTTCCCGCTCTCAGCGAAGTACCGAGGCGAACGGGACCTCTGGAGTTTCGACGGCGGGTTGACGCGAGACAACACGTTGATGGGGGAACTGCAGCGGACGGGGGTGGTCTTGGCTTTCACACAACGTAATCTCTGGACCGCATCGCCCTCCTGGACACACAATCTGACCGAACAAGCTGCCCTGGTCGTGGGGTACCAGTTCTCAGACGCGACTTATGAAAACGGACTTCGTCTCGGGTTGGTGGACTATGAAACGCACGGAGGAAACGCGGGGGTCTCGTATCAGATCGCAGATAAGAGTCAGGTCTCGCTCATGGGGATTGCGACTCTCTTTCGAGCGCCGCAAGTGAATCTTGAAACAAAGATTTTCGGGGGTCAGGCCTCCCTGAATCACGAATTCTCCGAGACCTTCAGCGTGAAACTCGAAGCCGGACCGCGTTTTATCACGAATGTCCAGCAATCAGGCCCTCAGAGCCTTAGTGATCACACGTTGGTGTGGGTGGCCAATGCCACTATTCGAAAGCAGTTTGAACGGACGTCGATTACTTTCGACGCGAGCCGTGACATCAATCCCAGCGGTTTCGGATTATTGATCCGGACTGACCGCATCGGCGTGACGATCGCGCACCAACTGACGGAGAACCTCAGCGCATCGGTCACCGGTCAAACGTTTGTCGCCTCTGGAGTAGCCACGCTCGGATCCGGGGCACTATTTCCCCAGCAACGATACATGTCGGCTCAACCGAAATTGACGTGGAAGATTAATGACTGGTGGGGGGCGGAAGCCTGGTACAGCTACGGGCGGCGGGAGGTCGATTCGCTCAACGTCACCGCCATGTCGAGCGCCGTGTCGGTGGCTGTCACGTATACCCCGGCCAAGTTTTCAGTGGGACGGTAAAGGACGCCGAGTTCATTTCGGAAACGGCGTGAGGCAGGAGAAAATCATGGAACAAGTACCAGTGAATCTGCAGGCAATCGGGAGCATCGCTCGTCGGCGGAAGGGGTCCATCGCGCTGGCTGCGGGCACGATTTTTCTCACCGGCATTGCGGTTGCCCTGCTCTTGCCCGCCGTGTATCGCTCCACCGCCACCATCCTGATCGAGGAGCAGGAGATCCCCTCCGACATCGTCCGGTCCGCGATCACCAGTTATGCCGATCAGCGGATCGAGACGATCAAGCAGCAGGTCATGACCCGCTCGACCCTCTGGAGGATCGTCGAACAATACGGGCTCTATTCGAGCCTGCGCAAAAATAGTCCCACGGAAGACGTGCTGGAACGGTTTACCAAGGACATTCGCGTGGATGTCATCAATGCCAAAGTCATCGACAAACGGACGCAAAGCCCGACGCAGGCGACGATCGCGTTCACGCTGGCGTACGACGGAGAGAGTCCGGACATTACGCAGAAGGTGGCCAATGAACTGACGAGCCTGTTTCTGGGGGAAAACCTCAAGTCTCGCGAGCGACACGCCAATGAAACCACTGCCTTTTTGAAAAGGGAATCTGAACAGCTCGCGCAACAGATCGGGGCGCTGGAGCTTCAACTGGCCACGATCAAGCAGAAGGCGGACGGAGCCCTGCCTGAATTGACCTCCGTCAACATGACGATGCTCAATCAGGCCGAACGCGAACTCCAGGATGCCGACCGCGAAATCCGAACGTTGGAGGAAAAGAAAACGTATCTGGAAGGGGAGCTGGCCATCCTGAAGCCGCACACCCCGATCATCGCGGCGAGCGGGGAACGCATTCTCGATTCGGCCGAACGGCTGAAGGCCCTTCGGGCTCAGTATGCCGGCGCGATCGGGTATCTGTCGTCCGAACACCCGGACGTGCTCAAGATGCAGCAGGAGATTGCCGCCCTGGAACGAGAAACCGGCCAGCACGCCACGCCTGAAGAATTGCACAAGAAGCTGAGCGGGGAGCAGGCCCATCTGGCGAGTCTCGTCGATCGATACGGCGATGAACATCCCGATGTGATCCGGTCACGCCAGGTCATCGCGTCGCTTGAACAGGAACTTCAGCGTGTCGTGGCGGCCGGGACTCAGGCTGCGGCCATCAAGCCGGAAAATCCCGCGTATATCAATATTCGCTCACAACTCTCCTCGGCGACGGCCTCGCTCCAATCGATTCGAAAATCGCGAGACGGCATTAAACGCCGGGTCGATGGCTATGCAGGCCGGCTTGAACGGACGTTTGAACTGGAGCCTGCATACCTGGATCTCAGCCGGAACCGTGAGGAATCGGTCAGGAAGCACCAGGAGATCACGTCCCGGCTGTTGGAAGCGGAGGTGTCGAAAGAATTGGAAGTCCAGCATAAAGGCGAACGGTTTTCTCTCATCGACCCCCCGGAGCTTCCGGAGAAGCCGGAGAAGCCCAATCGTCCCGTCATTATGTTCCTCGGTCTGATTCTCGCCATTGCGGGAGGAATCGGAAGCGGCGCGGTGCTGGAACAGCTCGACCGGTCGATTCGCGGAGGCGAACACCTGAGCCGGCTTGCAGGACTGCCTCCGCTGGCCATGATTCCCTATGTGCCCAATCTAGACGACCTGCAGCGATTGGTCCGCCATCGAGTCCGGGTCGCCGTGGCGGGTGCGGGGGTGCTGCTGCTGCTGATCGTGTCCGTGCTTGCGATGGGGTACCCGTTGGACGTCGTCTGGTTGGTGGCGCTCAGAAAATTCGGTCTCGGATGAAGGAAGAGAGATTCCGCTCATGATGATGGACAAACTACAGAGTGCGATGGATCGATTTAAAGAGCAACACGAGGCCACGCCTGTGCCTCCCAGGCCGAACGAGTCACAGGCGGCCGCGCCGCCGTCCGTGATCTATTCGCGGACCCGTTCGGTCGTGATTCCCGACGAGACCTTGCAGCGCCATCGCATTCTCACCGGCCGCGATTCGAACCGGTTTTCAGATGCTTACAAAGTCCTCAGAACGCAGGTGATCCATCGATTACGCGAAAATAAGTGGAACGTGTTGGGCATCACCAGCCCCAAGGACGGAGAAGGCAAGACCCTCACGTCGATCAACCTGGCCATCGCCCTGGCGGCCGAGCCTACGCTCACGGTGCTCCTGGTGGATGCCGACCTTCGCGCTCCGCACCTTCATGAGGAGTTCGGGTTGGAATCCAGCGAGGGACTGACGGAGTTTCTGCTGGACGGCCGGTCGATCGAGGACATGCTGGTCTATCCGGGTCTGGGCCGGCTGATCGTGTTGCCTGGCGGGCGTGGGACGGACCAGTCTGCCGAAGTCCTCACTTCCCCGCGCATGAGTGCGCTCGGGAAAGAATTGAAACATCGGTATGCGTCTCGCGTCGTGATTTTCGATCTTCCGCCGGTCCTCGGCCAGGCGGATGTGCTGGCCTTCACTCCCCAATTGGATGCGCTGCTTCTCGTGGTGGAGGAAGGCAAGACCACGGAGCCTGAACTCCAGCACGCCTTGCAGATCTTGAAAGGCAGCGTCCCGATCCTGGGGACCGTGTTGAATAAGGTCGGGCGCGATCAACTCAGCCTGTCCAACATGAAGCGTATGAACGCGGGGAACGCGAAACAGACAAGGTAGGCGCTCTATGTACGAGTCTTTCTATACATTACGCACAAAACCGTTCTCGTTGATGCCGGACCCCGAGTTCCTCTTCTTGAGCGCGCGGCATAAGACGGGATTGAACCTCTTGGAGTACGGACTCTTCAACCGCGCGGTGTTCACCGTGCTGACGGGAGAGCCGGGGACCGGCAAGACAACCCTGTTGAACAAGATTCTCGACCAGAGCAGGGGACGGTTTACCGTCGGAGTCATTTTGACGACCCATCCGGACGCCGGCAGCCTCCTGCCATGGGTGGCTGATGCGTTCGGGCTGGATTGTCCAGGCCAGGATACGGTGGGTTACTTCCGGATGCTCACTGCGTTTCTCGGTCGATCCTTTGCCGCAGGCCAACAGATGCTCCTCATCGTCGATGAGGCCCAAAACCTCAATATCCACATGCTGGAAGAGCTCCGTCTCCTGTCCAACATCAATGACGGGCGACAGAGCAGTATCCAGATCATTTTGGCGGGACAACCCAGCCTTCGCACGTTGCTCACCAGAAGCGACATGCAGCAATTGGCCCAACGCGTGACCGTGGATTATGCGCTCGAGCCGCTTAATGAAGACGAGGCGAGCGACTACGTGCAGCATCGGCTCAGCGTGGCAGGGGGCGAGCCCGATCTCTTGACGGAGTATGCGTGTGCGCTGGTCCACCAACTCAGCGGAGGCAATCCACGCCTGATCAATCAACTGTGCGATCTGGCTCTCATGTATGGCTTCGGGGAAGGGGCGGACCGCATTACTGCCGCGTTGTTGTTGCAGGCAGCCGTCGATCGTGCGCACGGCGGCATCCTGCCGGCCGTTGTCGATCCGAGGACCATCCTTCTCGATCCGGCCAGGCTCAGTCAGGAATTTCAGGCGATGGTGCCGAAGCCAGTGCCCGTGCGACCCGATATTCCGCTGCCGCCTGTGGCTCCGGTCCACGAGAACGCTCCCACTGACGTGTATCGGGAAGGCCTCGACTTGAAGCGAGCCGGATTGTATTGGGAGGCACTGAAGAAGTTCAAGGAGGCGGAAGGGGACCCGGTCTACCGTTTCAAGGCGTCGGCGCAGCGGGGATTCTGTTTGCGGGCGATCGGAAAGCTGGATGACGCCGCCGTGTCATTTCGTCATGCCCTTGCCGCCAATGGTGCCAAGGCGACCGATATCCTGCATGTCCGCTACGTTCTGGCACTGACGCTGGATACGATGGGCCGCCGCGATGAAGCCTGCGAACAGTACCGTGAAATTCATGACGCCGACCCCCATTTCAAAGACATCGCCCGTCGAATCGACTCTGCCGATGACTCACCTGCGTTTCCACTGTCCTGGCTCAAGTCTCTGAGACAGAATTGGCAGCAGTTCAGAGACGCGTCCCTGTCAAGCAATCGGCTGCCCTAACCCGCATTATTCATGAACGCTTCTGCTGCAATTGCCGATCGTCGGGCTTCGAAGCGATTTTGCGACGAACCGTCATGAACTATGCGGGTTAACTCCGGTCTGAAATCCGTCGCCGCTTCATGAGTTAACCCATCCTGGAACCCTCCGTAACCTGCCTGTAACCATTCCTCCCTATTCTCCTCTAGGCCATCGGCCCGTTGCTTATATTGGCTTGGAGGATGCATGTGTGATTGGTTTGTCAGAGCAATGAGAGGGACGTTCACGATCACCCTCATCGCTACCCTGGTTTCTTTGTGCTGGGGGAGCGACGGTTGGGCCACTCAACTTGAGGACGTCCTTCTTGAAAATAAACAGATCACCGTCGATCAGTGGGTTCGACTTAAGGCAGAAGAGGAAAAGCGGCAGACCAAAGAACTTGAAGAGAGCCGTGGCGTCGGCGATGTGCCTGTTCGAGAGCGCTGGTATGAGAAAATCAGTATCCGCGGGTATTCACAGTTTCGCTACACGCAAACGCTCAATAACGACCTGCTTCGCAGCAATCAGGGCGATCGCTCGATTGCCGGGAATAATGAATTCTTTCTCCGCCGGGCCCGTGTGATTATCAGCGGACAACCCCACGAGCGAGTCTTTATCTATGTTCAACCGGAATTTGCAGGGTTAGTGGGCAATACCGAGCAAGCTGTTGCCCTTCGGGACTTATACGCCGATCTTTTTCTGACCGAAAACAAGGAGTGGCGTATACGGGCCGGATTGTCAAAAGTTCCCTATGGGTTTGAAAACATACAATCGAGTCAAAATCGATTGGGATTAGACCGGAACGACGCCCTGAACAGCGCCGTCCCCAATGAGCGAGATTTGGGCCTGTTCTTGTACTATGCCCCCACCTCGATCCGGGAGCTGTTCAGGCGTCTCGTGGACAGCGGATTGAAGGGATCGGGGGACTACGGGATGTTAGGGATCGGGGTCTACAACGGCCAGGGTGTCAACGTCAGAGAGCAAAACAAGAGTAAACATGTCGTCTTTCACTCATCAGTCCCGTTCGAATTGCCATGGGGGAACGGCCAGATTATCGAAGTCGGCATGGATGCGTATACAGGACAATTCAACGTCGGCACGACCCCGGTTTTTCCGTCGTCGTTGTCCATTAACGGAGGGGTGGCAGCACCTCCGATACTTCGGAATAACGGCAACTACCAGGATGAGCGAGTGGCCTGGCATTTTGTCATGTACCCTCAGCCGTTTGGGCTTCAAGGCGAGTACACAGTTGGTCGGGGGCCTGAGTTGAATCAAGACCGGACTGAAGTTGTGACCGGAAGCGTGCGTGGCGGATACCTCCAGGCTTTTTACAACTACAAATGCGACACCTATTGCCAGAGTATTTTCCCCTTCTTGCGCGTGCAGGAATATTTCGGCGGGCGAAAATCAGAAGCCAATGCACCGGCCAATTCGGTCCGGGAATGGGAAGTGGGACTGGAGTATCAATTCAATCGGGCGCTTGAACTGACAGTCATGTATACGTGGACTCAACGGAATACCTCGAACTCGAATTTTTCGCCTGGGGTATGTTCGGCCAACAATCAAGCCGCCCCCACCATCCCTTGTCTTCAATCGCCCTACCAACTCGAGAGCGGCAACCTGCTCCGGTTTCAACTTCAGTGGAATTTCTGACCATCCGGTGCGAAGGTCGCTGCCGGTTCTAGCGACCAACCGGCTTGCGTGCCTCGTCTGATTGAATCGAACGGCGAGGAAGGTTCTCGAAGAGAATGACTAACTCGCGCCGATCCCATTGGAACAGTTTTCCGAATGGTGAAACATGTGGTTCACGTTTCGCTGATTTCGGCTCAAAATCCAGCCGACCGCGCTGAGGAGCCAATGACCGCATCGGCGTCAACCGGTCGTCGGTTGTGTCGGCGACGCCGATGTCGGCGCCGTAGTGTGTTGCCGATCGGTAGTTCGCGAGGATGATGTGCAATTCGTCTCCCTGAACAAATAGCCCTCCTGACGTCACCTCCCGGCTCGTGCCCGACAGATACCGAGATTGATAGAAGGTCACGACTTCTTCCGGCGTCGTTTTGCCCAGGGCGACAGCCAACAACGGCGCGAAGAACAGGATTTCTTTCTCAGTAAACGCTGGATGGCGATGCGGCTGATTCGTGTCGTCGTAGATCGGCAGCTTCGCCCACGGCTCTTCGACTGTGATCCCACTCAGTACGGCGGCCATCTGTTCAGGGGGCATGGACACCGGGTGGGTATACCCTCTCTTCGGGTCTACAGAACCGGTTTCCAGTCGCACAAATGCGGTCGGTGTGTCGAGGATCGTGATGGTCGTGAATTGGGCTGGAGCGCAGCTAGCGAACAGCGATCCGCTCAGCGCAAGAAGTGCACAAGCAAGGAGTCGATTGGTCATATGAGATGGTTCCTGTTGATCGACTCTAGCACAGCGGCGTCTGCTTCGGCAGGAGGAGGCTAGTCGCGAAGTTTGAGTGGCTGTTCCCCAGCGGCCGCTCGCACCGGTGTCGACCACATCGTGGTCAAACGATTGAGCTCCATGGGCGGCAGGGGATAATAGCCCTCGTCGACCACGGTCTGCTGGCCTTGCCGACTGAGCGCGAATTTCACGTACTCCGCGAGCGGGCCGGGCGGTGCCACCTTCGGCGGCCGGTTGATGTAGAGGTAGAGATTGCGTCTCAGGGGGTAGGACCCATCCATCGCCGTTTCAAATGTCGGCTCCACGTACCGCCCGCCTTGGACTGCCGCCAAGGGAACAGGCCGGAGCCCTGAAGTCCGGTAGCCGATGCCGCTGAATCCGATTCCGAATCGATCCTTCATCAATTCAACCACGACCGACGCCGAGCCGACGCCCACTATCATGGTCTTCTTCAAGTCCGCTCCGTTCAAGACGTGTTCTCTGAAGAAGGACGCCGTGCCGGAATTACCATTCCGTCCGTAGAGGTGAACGGGCGCTTCCGCCCACTCTCCTTCTAACAGCATTACGTCGCTCCATGAATTGACAGGATATTTCAGTCCGCGTCGTCGTTCTTTGGAGAACATGGCATCGACTTCGGCGAGGGTCAATCCTTCGATCGGGTTGTCCTTGTGAACGAAGATCGCCAAGGCATCGACGGCGACAGGGACTTCTGTCGGTTCATACCCGAACTCCCGTTTGAACTCCACGATCTCCGGAGCGTTCATGCGGCGCGACATGGCGGCGGCCTGCGCTTTCCCTTCCATGAGCTGGGCCAGACCTGTCTCCGACCCCGCGCTTGCGATTTTGATGGTCAGTCCTGGATAGAGCTGGCGCAGGTCCCTCGCCCAGGATTCTGTCAACGGCTTCATGGTTTCGGATCCTGCGATGTCGATCAAGCCGTTCATGCTCCCCGCAAGCCGGTAGGGAAGGATCTTCGGATCGAGCACGGGCTTGACCTGCGCCTGGGCAGGAACCGCCAACGCGAGCGCGATGCCAAGGGGAATGACGGTCCGACAGAGAATGTCTTGAAGATAGTGAAGACGTTGCATAGGTATTCCGCAGGGTTAGTCGCTCACGTGTTTCAGGAAGGTTTAGCTTAGAACTCCGTCCATAGTACGGGCTGCGTATTTCCTGGAGATCAATGACCTGTTAACTCGGCGTTAACTCCAAGTCCCCAACGAGGCGGAGAAGTTTACGGACAGTTAACACCATCCTAACGTCTATTTTTCTAGGTCAGGTCTATCATCAGGCCGTAATGCTGGCAGCACCATCATCTATGACAAGCGTACGTAATTCTATTCTCATCTTCATGGAGGCTGAGCCGTTCGCTCAGTCGCTCAAGAAGGCCTTCGAGGCGAGCGGTTATGAGAGCACGATCGTGACCACCGAGTCGGCTGCGTATGCGGCAGCGAAGGCGTCCGTGCCCGCGCTGCTCATCATCGATCGGCAACAGGGCACGGTCACCAACCTGCGCCAACTGCGTACCTTGATCGCCGCCCCTATCATCGCGGTGCAAGAGGGGGCCACTCCCTGCGCGGATGACGACTGCATCCAAGAGTACGACCAAGGCATCGATCTCGTCATCTGCAGTCAAAGCCCCCGCGAGTTGGTGGCGCGCGTGCGGGCCATATTGCGGCGACGGGAACCTCACCTCGAATCACATACCCACTACAGTGCCGGTACCCTTCGCATGGATCTGGACCGGCATGAAGTGACTATCAACGGGCGCGTGATCGAACTTACTCCGAAAGAGTTTCAGATTCTCCATCAATTTCTGGAATCTCCCAGTCGCGTGTTTTCCCGCCAAGAAATGCTGAATCGAGTGTGGGGCGATGGCTACGCCTTAGAAGAACATGCCCTCGACGTCCATATCCATTCCCTACGGCAAAAGATCGAATCTGCCCCCGCCAGCCCAAAAATCATCGTCACCGTGCGCGGCATCGGCTACAAGCTGAGAGCCTAACCCACATTATTCATGAGAGCTTCTGATGCAATCGCGGATGCTCAGGCGAGAGGCATGTCTTCCCTCTCGCCTCGTGCCCCTCGCCTGGCGTCGAAGCGATTTCGCGACGAACCGTCATGAATGGCGTGGGTAATGCCCCAGGCTTCGCTGCCAAGTCGGCACGCAGGGCCCATGCTCCAAACACACACAAGCCCCACTCTCCCGCGTTCGATACGGCAGAGAGGGGAACTGTGCTGAGCGAGTGTGGAGGATGGATAATTAAAATTCGTCGATGGACACGGGGTGGAGTAGGTCGCGGACGGAGAGGATCCCCACCACCGACCCACCCTTGGTCACACCCAGGTGGTGCGTCTGGTGTCTATTCATGAGGTCCGCCGCTTCGGTGAGTGGACAGCGTTCTTCGATCCTGACGATCGGGCTGCTCATGATGTCTTCGACGGGGACAAAGTAGGGGCCGAGGTCCGAGCCGACGACCTTCTTGACGATGTCCGATTCGGTCACGATGCCGATCACACGGCCTTCGTGGGAGATCAGCACGCTGCCCACATTGCAGGCTTTCATCAGCTTAGCAGCTTCGATCACCGAGGTGCCCGTATCTACTGTGACGAGATCTTTCTTCATCAATTGTCCGACTGTGACCATCTGAACCTCCCTTGATATTGTTGTTTTAAATTGGAGTGACTCTATCTACCCGACATTGCGCCGCAGTTAGAGGCTTGTTACTGATGCGTAAATTTAAGGCCTGCCTCTGGTCCCCTTCTCGCCCTCCCACCGGAACTTCGATGATCCGTTCCTGACAAAAGACGATGTGAGACGAATGCGTAAGCGGTCCCAGACCAGGCTGGATGCAATCTTAAAAAAACCAAAATTCAGTCTGTTCCTGCGCAACTGCAGCTCTGAAGAGAACCGAAGCCGAACCACCGAGGGAGTGGGTCGCCAATACCTACCTCTGATGGTCGGTGGAGGAAACGGTGGCGAGACCAAAAGGTGCGATGGATCGATCAAAACTCGAACCGTCGCCGGACGGCAGCAGCAATCATTCCCAGGCCGGTCAGCAATATGGTTGCCGTGCCCGGCAAGGGGACAGGAGTCAATCGATCGATTGAGAATGTAATAATCTTATTGTTATTGCCGGCTCTTGTGAGAACTCCATAATGCCAAGCATCAAAATCATTAATGTTTAGGTGCTCGGGCAAGCTCAGGCTTGCAAATGTGTTCGTATTGCGGCTGGCGAATCCCAGGTCAAACACGCCGTCAGTGTTTGCGTACCGGCGACAATCGCGGGCTGTTTACCGATGGTTAACGTATCTTCAACATTCCCGCCGAAATTGTTCTGAATTGACATCGAGAAGACGCCCCCGCTCTCGATTCTCGTACCGCCTATATAGGCCACGAGTGTGTAGGGGCTGTCGATCTGATAATGAGCAGAAAAAGCAGTGGAAGGTAGGGTGGTGAGTGCCGTGTCGTAAGAAAAACTTCCCGTGACCGCACTCCCTATCGCTGGATTTATCCCAAAGACCTGCAGGCCGATACCATCCACCGTACCTTCGAAGGCGAACTCGACCACTGCAGCCTGCGTATGGCTGGCGAACACAAGACCGGCAAGTATCAAGGATGCTGCGAGTAGTACGTGGCGATGTCGCATGATGTCGTCCTTCCTGACCAATTGGCTCCGCTCATGGAATACTAGGCACCCTATCGAAGTCCCGTCGGTTCTATGCCTGATTCGTTACTAACGTCTCTTGCGATTATTTAGAATCAGTAACATCTCAAAGAGACACGGAAGGTCTGGCGGGCAGCATAAGAGGGCCTGCACAGTGGCACTGCTCTTCAGCCGGCGAGTCGTTCAGCACATCATTTTACAAAATCATGATCAAGCCGCAACGCTGTGGTGATCCCCGCACGAGTAGTATGATGCACCATGCTTGGATCGCTGATTGGAATCTTCATCACTTCCGCCGGAATCGTGATCGGCGCCGATACCGTGCTCTGGGGCTTGAGTGCGCCGGGCCCCACTCGGGGAGAGAAGACCTGCGCTCCGAGTACGCGAAGCGTCGCTGCCTTCGAAGGGTGGTACGGAGAAGAGCTGTATCTCTACAAGCACTTCCGCGACAAGTGCCGCGCGCTTGCGCGATCGACGAAACCCCTCTCGCTCGAAGAACAGGCTGATATGTTGATTCAAAAATTGCAGCAGACGTACCGGGACCATACGGGGCTGTTCCCTCCGCATGCGGCGAGTCTGCCCCCTCCTTCGAGCAAACATGTCGCTTCTGTGGCGATTGCGGGATTTGACGGAACGACCCCGGTGGTCACCGTACGAGAACTTCGTTGGGAGAAAAACCGCAAGGGCCAATGGCGCCTGATTGCGGAGCGAGTCGGGAAGCTGAGCTTCCAAGGGTGCGGGGCGAAGTTCCTTGGAGAAGACGGCATCGCCGCCTTGTTATTGGACACGAGTCCCCACTTTGAGCAGGAAAAGCGTCGTACCGAAGTGCGCGCCGGAAGCCAGGCCAATCTCTTGTCCAAGGAAGATGATTGCATCGCATCGTCCTTTTCCATTGAGGACGCCAAGGCCTTGTACAAGATCGCGGTCCGCATGACGATCGATCATGGGGAACAGTTTCAGATTGAGAACGGGGCGGTCGGCGGACGGCTCCATCTGCTCACGATTCCCACTTCTGGGTCTATCGAGGAGGAACTGGTCGATCCTGAACAGTATTTGGAGTAACTCGCGTGGCGGGACGGCAACGCCGTCAAGACGTGTGAAACCAAGACCGTGCTGGAATAGAAGGAGGTGAGTCGGCATGCTTACCGAAATGCGAGGCGCGTTCTTTCTCTTCCTGTCCTTCGTCTTCTTCCTCATGATTATCGGCCTGCTTGCATTGGGAACCGTGATGAGCCCCCTCCGCTGGAGTGAACGGCCGAGGCCCGCGGGTTGAGCACCCTCGCTAGAACATGCGTCCTCAGCTCTCTGTGTCGAGCCGTCTTATCCGCCTTGCACGAGCGATCGGGTATCTTTCGCAAGTCGTTGACGCCCCAAGCTCTCCGGACCATGAAACCCGTTCGTAACAGTGGCCTGCCATAGTTTCTCAAGAACCGATCAGAACGACTGGACGCGAGCGGAGAAGGAGGTGTCTATGACAGACAACATTGTGGCGATGGCGGAACAGAAAACGATTGCCATCGTGGCGCATGACAATAAGAAACAGGATCTGCTGGCCTGGGCCAAATTCAACCGTGAGGCACTCGCCGGCCATCACCTCATTGCGACCGGGACGACGGGCAAGCTGCTTCACACGGAACTCGGTCTCCCTGTGACGCGGCTGCAAAGCGGTCCGTTAGGCGGGGATCAACAAATCGGCGCAAAGATCAGCGAAGGCGAGATCGACGTCTTGATCTTCTTCTGGGACCCGCTGGAACCGCACCCGCATGACCCGGATGTGAAAGCGCTGCTCCGCATCGCCGTCGTCTGGAATATTCCGATTGCCTGCAACCGGGCATCGGCAGACTTTCTGATCTCGTCTTCTCTCATGCCGCAGGAGTATCAGCGCCTCGTACCGGACTACGACGGTCATCGCAATCGGCGCGTCCGTCTGGACGTGGCTTAGCCCATCCGCTGAATGTTCAGTATTTACCTTATGTTGGCCGGGAATTTACCTGTCCGTAACGTGGGTCGGCGAAGCTCATAGCAGGCACAGAGTGCAAAGAACGTAATTGGTACTACCGGTAGGTTGATTGTCCCGCTTTAGCATTCGAAAGGAAGGCATGCACAAAGGAAGGTTATCTCAACTGCAAGAATTTATGACCGAGGTCAGTGCCTTGGCATTTCATGCCGTGGTCGTGATGCTCAGCGCCGGGATCGCCTGGTCGCTGCCGAACATTGCCCGTCAATTCCTGGTCTTCTGGTCTCGCGTCGAACACGAAAAGATACTGTTGCTGACCATTGAGGTCGGCGTGGCGATTCTTCTCATCGTGATTTCCAATTACCTGTGGCGAGCCCATAAAGACCGCCGCCAGGCTGTGATGGCGAGGGGCGCCGGACTGGTCTCGTTTTTTCCGTTGCACGATCCGGGTGCCGGCAAAGCGATCCGCGAACTCAAGCAGCAACAAAGTTTTGGACGGACGGTTCTGGCCATCGGGGTGACCGGCCATGGCACGGTGGTAGACGATAAAGCTGAACTGCATGCCTTGCTGGGAACCTGCCTCGAAGCGAAGTTGATTCTCTTGAATCCGTTTTCAGAAGAAGCGGCGCGGCGAGCCCAATCGCTGTCGCATCCGGACATTTCTCCGAACCGATTCCGGAAGGAACTCCAAGACACGATTACACTCATCAAGCGCTTTCGCGCCAGCGGCAAGGTCATCCGGTTGAAGCTCTACTCCGATCGACCGCATCTGCGGATGGTCATCCTTGGCGACTATCTCTGGCTCCAGCACTACCACACGGGACTCGACATACGCTGGATGCCCGAATATGTTTTCCAGCACAACCTCGACCATCACGGGCTCTATACGCTCTTCTATCAGTACTTCACGAAGCGCTGGGAGAATCAGGAGATTCCCGAATACGATTTCCAGACGGATGAATTGGTCTATCGGGGGAGAAACGGCGGCGAGTTGCGACGGGAATCGTTCGGGCTCGTAGACTCGGCTGAATTGATGGCTTCAGAAGCGTCGTTACTTGAGCCGAGCCTTGCTGTGGCTCAATCCGAGCTCTGATGCTCGAAAAGGGGATACGACGCCCATGTATTGGTTGAACGCCATCATCTTGGATTTTAACGAGGTGCTCGCAGACACCGAGCCGCTCCATTATCGGATGTTCGAACGGGTGCTGAAGGACCAGATCTGAACGAGAGCCCACCTCATGCCGATCGCCAGGCAGGGAATAATAGCCTGCAACCAACGTGACAACCGAGTCGGCGAATCATTCAGCGTGAAACTAGCAGGCTGCGGAAAAACCTTTTTGGCACGGCAGACCTTCGGCGGCCTGCACGTCCTGGATAAGAAGAGAACACTCCGGCAGGATGCTCAAAAAGGCCGCCCCGTAATCCGTGAGACGTGAACCGTCAAACGCGTAAGGTTTCGGAGAAAGATCACTCGGGAGCCCTACGTTTCACGTCTTACCTTCGTCAGTGCCCGCCCATCGGGAAGAACGACACCACGATCGAGAGGGTGATCAGGACGATGATGATCCATTCAAGGACTTCCATGCGGCGGGTGGTCGCGCGGTCCGACATCTTGCCGTAGATGCTTTCCAACGTCTCCAGCTTGCGCAGAATGCTCGCATCCCAGGCTTCCAGGTGGAAACGTTGGGATGCAAGACGGTAGACGCGCGCGAGGTACTGGTCGCCTAAGAGCTTCAAGGTGTTCGTGACCCGTTCGAAGAGGAGCGCACCGTCGACTTGCAGCTGCGCGATATGCGTGGTGTCCTTGTCGTGCGAACCGGGAAGCGGCAGCAGGCGGGGCTTTCGCGCGAGCGCTGCATACCCCTCGTCCAGCGCCGTATCGAGTTGTTCGTCGAGCATCCGCATTTCCAAGAGCTCCACATTGGCAAATTCCAGCACGGCACGCACGTCGTCCATCTCCTTTCCGAAAAGCACGGCCGAGTGCCAGTCGATGAGCGCGGCGTCCTCGACGCCGTACGAAATGCGGCAAGACGTGGCATCTCGAATTTCTTGGTCTGCGAGCGGCGTCCGTTCGCCGCGAAGCACCTGCGCCAGTTCCGTCTCCCGGCTCGTCCAAAGCGGGAGCGCTTGCGCCGGCGAATAGGACTCAATCGAGAAGATGATGTAATCCTCCACTTCCTTGGCAATCTTGGGGCGTTCGATCGAAGGATGAATCGCCTGAACGAGCTGCTCCACCCGCTTGCGGGATTCCGTCAGCAAGGGCTCGTTCTCGTAGAGCGACTCGCTGAGTTCCAGCAAGCCCTCGAAGGGACCGTTCAGGGTAAACCGGTAGGTGATGGTCACAGCGCCGAAGTCATAGACCATCACTTCGACCGTAGGGCTGGATCGATACTGGCCGACCGCGAGGCTTCCTCCTTCTTGCATAAGGCGTAGGGG
>ERZ1292630.529-Hain-H41-02um-R3-529-length-39283-cov-6_pt1 | contig 39283 bp, 38 predicted proteins | sample MGYA00564408_ERZ1292630 | MGnify/ENA primary metagenome ERZ1292630 (study PRJEB36523, sample SAMEA6512641) | groundwater metagenome | collected 2019-01-08 | study: AquaDiva: Metagenomics assemblies of 32 groundwater samples
GTAACCTGGCTGAACGAGTGTGAAGTTTGCCAGATTTGATCTGGAAATTGTACCGCCGTGTGTCAATGAAATTTGGTTCAATTCGATGTCATTTGCTCCTGCGGTCAGTTTGAAGTTTCCGCATTCTACATTTTTTGCACCGAGCATTGGTCCAGAGATAGCGCTGACGGTAGCAAGTGTGACTGTACCGACAGAGACTGCTCCGATGGAGAATTCACTTCCCACGACTGGGAGACCACCGATCGTTCCATTGGATCCGACGTCAGCAGCGCTGACGATGGAGAATGTGTGGCGATCATTGGCTGTTGCTGTGCCGCTCGCTGCGACATCAACTTTTAGAGTGAGTACTCGTGGAGTTCCTGGTTCGACTTTGAGAGCGAGTGCTGAGAATTCAACCGTGTTTGTGTCAGAAGAGATTGTCTTTCCTGATTTCAAACGGTTTGCACCTTCATACACTGCAACAGATGCGAAATCTGCTACTGCACCAACACCTGAACGTGTGAATTTGATAGAATCCACTGTTGTTGCTGTTGCTGCTGAAAGGCTGAATTGGAGAACTCCAGCGCTCTTTGCACCGAGAGGAAGTGTGTTTCCTACTGGTGTGTTTGAGAGTGCAACTGTGACGGCTCCGCCAGTGACTGGCTCGCTGCCTGTTCCTGTTCCTGTTCCTGTTCCTGTTCCTGTTCCTGTTCCTGTTCCAGTTCCAGTGCCTGTGCCTGTGCCTTCTTCTTCTTCTGATCGTTCCTGTGGATCTTGACCACGAGCAATCATAGCGGCTGCTTCACCACGAAGGATGTAGTTTCCGACTTTGAATGTTTCGTCTTCATATCCGTTCACGACTGACCAGAAATATGCAGTCTTTACGAAAGGTTCTGCCCATTCTGGAACTTCGTCTGTGAAAGGAAGTTCAGCGTCTGCTGCTGCCTCCTGATCGAGTTCTGCAGCGAGCGTGATCATTTTGGCAAATTCCCCTCGCTTGACATTGTCAGCTGGGCGGAACATACCTTCAAATCCAGCGACGAAGCCGAGCTGTGCCGCTGTTTCGACGTATTTGTATCCCATTCCATCCCAAAGAGTCTTTGGAACGTCTTTGAATGTTGGGGTTTCTGGGTTGGCGAGATCTGCATCTTCGACACCAGCCATTTTGACAACGAGTTTAGCCGCTTCTACGCGGTTCATGTTGTCGCCTGGGCGGAAGTTTGTAGCGGATCCGTCAATGATGCCTTGATCAGCAAGATCCATAACGTTTTCTGCGAACCATTGGTCGCTAACGTCATCAAATGCTGATGCAACCGGCACCACGGAGAGAGTCGCGAGTATAGCAACTACTGAAAAGCTCGCAAAAGCTTTTCGGAGTCGCAGACCGAAAGAGATATCCATGTGTGGATGTGAGTTAAGGATAGATAAAAATAAGAACTTGTAGTTGGCTTTTTGCAGTCTTTGATCGCCAACAAGAATTCAAAGACTGTTTGGTAGAAACTGAAAAGAATTGTTTGAAGTTCGTTGAGAGATCGTTGACTAGACAACTTTTTGCGGACGATCTCGCCGCCGCAGAGTTGGAGGGATTTTGGCTGCTTTCCTCAAAGCAGTGATTTTTTCGAGACTCTTGTGCCTGATTTTCAAGGGACGACCAGCGAATTATTCGCTTCTGTAAGCGATATTTCACGCTTTTGCCTAATCCAAAGCTGGTTTTATCGGAAGAAATCTACCAGATGCGCTCTCTCAAGTCAAATTCGTTCTCCTGCTCACTTTTTCTCTGTTCTGCTTTGCTTTTGCGCATTCTGGTTCGCCTTTTACAACTCAAAAGAACTTGAAATGTTTCACAAATAGACGTGACAAAAGTGTGTAATATTTTGCTTTGTGTGTATTTTTTTGGATAGTTGAGTAGACGATGGGGTGTTTTTCGCGGCTTGATGCAGGGTTTTTGCCAATTTCTTGGCTTTTTCTATTTCTCCCCTATAATGCTTGAGTTCTTTCTGTTCGTGCCGCGTTCGTCTAATGGTTAGGACGCCACCTTCTCAAGGTAGTAATACGGGTTCGATTCCCGTACGCGGTACCATAAGGGACATGTGACATGTGACTTATGACGATTGACTGGTCACAAGTCACATGTCAATTGTTACAAGTAACTTTTATATATGTCTCAAGATTTTTACAGGGTTCTCGGGGTTTCCAAAGCTGCTTCTGAGCAGGAATTGAAGAAAGCCTATCGCAAATTAGCTTTGGAGTCTCATCCCGACAAGCACAAAGGTGACAAAGCTGCGGAGAAGCGTTTTCAAGAGGTGAATGAGGCTTATCAGACGCTTTCTGATCCCAAAAAACGAGCCATGTATGATCAATATGGCTCTGTGCCTCCTAGTGGCGGCTTTGGTGGTGGGGGTGCGGATTTCGGCCAGGACTTTGATTTTTCTCAGTTTGGAGGTGGTTTTGGCGATATTTTTGAATCTTTCTTTGGTGGCGGATTCAATAGTGGCGGTGCTACAGGTCGTCGAAAGAAAAAAGGGCCTCGTCGTGGTGAAGATGTTGAAGTTTCGCTTCGAATCAGCTTTGAGGAAGCTGCTTTTGGCATGGAAAAAGACCTTATTCTGGAAGCAATGCAAGGATGTGAACACTGTACAAGTACTGGCGCAGAACCAGGAAGCACTGTTGTGGATTGCAAAACATGCCAGGGCGCGGGTGAAATCCGCGGTGTTCGTCAAACGATGCTTGGTCAGATGATGACATCGCGAGTGTGCGAAACGTGTCAGGGCGAAGGGCGATATCCAGAAAAAAAATGTTCGAAGTGTCATGGCGCTGGCCGCATACGACGCCGAACAGAAATTACTTTGAAAATTCCTGCGGGGATTCATGACGGTGCAACGCTCCGAATGAGCGGAAAGGGTGAGGCTGGAGTTTTTGGTGGTGAGGCGGGCGATCTCTTTCTCCACATCGCCGTTGCGGCTCACAAAAAATTTATGCGCGAAGGAAGTGACGTGCACTCCGAAGAACATATTCATGTCCTGCAAGCAATTTTGGGCGATACGATTCCTGTCGAAACTTTGCACGGTCGCGTGGATCTAAAAGTTCCTGCTGGCACGCCATATGGTCGTGTTTTTCGACTCAAAGACTCAGGAATTCAGAATCTCGGACGCTCATCGCGTGGCGATCATTTTGTCAAAATTCTCATTTCGATTCCTGAAAAACTTTCGAAGAAAGAAGAAGAATTCTATCAATCGCTCGCTCAGGAAGTAAAAACAAAAAAGAAAGATGGATTTTTTGGAAAACTTTTTTCGTAATGTTTTGGTTGCGGAAAAAAGGCTTTTTTATTATTGTATACGAAGTTCAGCCTCTCACACTTTATGAACATTAATCTTACTTGGGATCTTTTCATTCTCGTTTTCTTCGGCATTATTGTGGCCTATAGTTTTATCATTGGGCAGAATAATACGTTGAAAATTATTCTCGGAACGTATGTTTCTGCGCTTGCAGCGGATGCTGCTGGAAATCTCTTTGGTCAATATCTTGGCAAATCTCAGCCATTTTTGAAAGCTGCTTCGAACATCGGCATTCAGGATCAGAGCGATGCGATGATTTTCATGAAAGTCACGATTTTTATTCTCCTGGTGATTGTCTTTACTGTTCGTGGTGGAATTTCTGTCGACTTGAAACTCGCAAAATCTGTTTTTTCTCGTATGATTTTGACAGGGTTGTTTGGGTTTCTGAGCGCTGGTTTGATCATCAGTACAGTTCTCATGTATGTATCTGGCCTTTCTTTCATTGCTGGCGGCGCATCTGTTGGACAGACGTCGATTACCGCTTTCTCTGGCCAATCCCCGTTCGTACAACAACTCCTCACCTATTATAACTTCTGGTTCTTTTTACCGGTTATAGCTATCCTGGTGCGCGAGTTTTTGGCTGGAAAAGAATAGGATATTTTTCATCTTGTCATTCTTTTTGTCGCCCATTACAATGCTTTTACTTTTTCGGGTCATTAGCTCAGTCGGTAGAGCGGCTCCCTTTTAAGGAGAAGGTCGCTGGTTCGATTCCAGCATGACCCACCATGAAACTTATCTTCGGGTAAGTTTTTTTATTACAAAATATTCTTCGGACGAATCTAGTGCTTTTATTTTTTGAAAAAGTTTTTTAAAAAGCCCATCGCGAGTGAGGTAAATGGCGATGGGCTTCCCAAAAAATGGGTGTAAGAATGTTCTTGTCCAACAGCATTGTAGGAGCTTTGAAGTATTTTTACAAAAAATAGTTATTGATTGATCGTTCGACTAGTCGTACAATTTTCTCAAAGAAAAATTAACCCTCACTCCTATGAAGCTCGAAAAAACTGACCTGATTGACATTAACCAAGCCGCATTCATCAGCGGAAAATCGATTCAAACGATTCGACGTGCAATCAAGTCAAAAAAGATTATTGCTCGCAAACAAAGAACCCCCCAGGGATTCAATTATTTCATTTCGAAGAAGAGCGTCCAGGATTTTTTCTGCGCACCGACTGGCCATAACTTCCAGGATATTCCTGTGGAGGACATGGAAAACCACATGATTATTCAAGAGGCTATTCAGGAAACTCTCCAGGAGGCTACACAGCAGACTAGTCAAAGTCTTGAAAACAGCGAGACAAAGCAGGAAATCAAGGATGTAAAACGTATGCTTCAGTCACTCATTGGACAATATCAGAAGGAGCGCGAACAAGTGGCGATTGTCCTGAAAGATATACAGGATCGTGTCCTCGTGAGTGAGAATCAGATTCGATTTCTCTCGGCTCCAAAAAAGAAATGGTATCAACTCTGGAGATAGGCTTTGGTTTTTCTACAGAATATCCATTCGTATAGGATCTTTCTTTTTTGTTTGGAAAATTTCGACTTTTATTTGAGACTTTTGTGGGTCTGGGGAGTTTTGAGTTGGCAAGGGTGTGTTTTGTGCGGTTTGCGCGGGAATTATGGGATCTTTTTCGAAGACGGCTTTTTTGTGAGTTTCGTGAGACTCTTTTTTCCCCATATGTTTCTTTAATTCGGCGACGAGGGCACTTTTCTTGTTGAGCGAGAAGAACTTCATGTTTCCGACTTTCTCGGAGAGTACGATGCCGTCGAGTTCCATACCTGCAAGTTCGCGCTGGAGCGACCCGGCGGAGTACTGCATCATCTCCGCGAGCTCCCGAAGGTAGTACTTCTGTCTACTCCCGTCGAACAAAATTTCGAGGACTGCCTTTCTAGCCTGAGATTTGAGGATTTTTGAGAACATTTTTTTCGGAGTTGAGAATGTTTTGAGAACAACTGTTCTCAATTCTGAGAACGATCGTACTCAATTCTGAGAACAACTTGAGAACGATTGTTTTCAGATTGGAGAACATTCGTACTCAATATTGAGAACGATTTGAGAACGAGTGTTCTCAGAATTGAGAACAATTTAGCTTTTAAATTACTGATATGCAAGTTATTTTTAATTTGTTCTTTTTTTCTGGTCTGTTTTTGTATTTTTTACTACACTGTTTTCATGTTCTTGCGCCTTCTCAAATGGGCGACTGCACTGATTGTGGTTGCTATGCCTCTCATTTTTTGGCCAGATTTGTATCTCACTTTTGAACTCCCTAAGACTGTGTTCTTCCGGAGTATGGTGCTCGTCTTGTTGCTGTTATTCATCCTGAGAGCGTTTTTTGAAGAATATATGAGCCTCCCACGGATACCAAAAGTTTTGGGATGGGTGATGCTTTTCCTTCTTCTTACTTTCATACTTTCTACAGTTTTTTCGGTGGCGCCATGGGAAAGTTTCTGGGGATCGTACTTTCGGCAGACTGGGCTCTTTACTCATCTCACTTTTTGGCTTTTTGCTGCTGTTTTTGTGATTTCTTTCGAAAAAAGGCATGTTTCTTTCTTTTTCCGATGTTTAGGCCTCTGCGGAATTTTTGTGGCCTTTTTTGGGCTTCTTCAGCATTTTTTGCCTTCTCTGAGCGGTTTCTGGGACGTTGATTTCTTTTTGGGACGGATTTTTTCCACGATGGGGCACCCGAATGCACTTGGAACTTTTTTGGCAATGATTTTTCCGGTGTTTTTGTGGAAATCTCCCCTGGGGAACGATGATGATAAGAAAAAAAACCTGCGACGGATTTTTTGGATTTTTTCTACATTGATTCTTCTGATGGCAATTTTTCTCACGCGAGGACGTGGGGCGATGTTGGCGGCGGGATTTTCCGGATTTGTATTTTTATTGATTTTTTTCTGGCGACGAGGGATGCGAAAAGTTTTTTGCATGACACTTCTCTTACCAATTTTTCTCGGAATTTTTCTTTTTGTGGGTGCAAAAATTTCCCCGCATGCTCCCCTTTTCAATCGACTTTCTTTGCAGGGTGAGAATGGTCGATCGGTGGAAACGCGCTTGCTCATGTGGCCTGCGACGGTTCGGATGATCGCAGATCGACCGATTCTCGGCTATGGGCTCGAAACTTTTTCGCTGGTTTTTCCCAAGTACGCGCCGAAAGAACTCCTTCTTTTGGAAAATTTCCAATATGTGGCAGATCGTAGTCATAATGAATTTCTCGATATTGCAGCGACGACTGGGACTTTTGGGCTGGCGGCGTGGATATTATTTTTGAGTGTGATTCTCTTCTATGCACTGCGAAATTGTGATCTGCGAAGTGTCGCTGCTGGATGCGGAATTCTCGCACTTCTTGTGGCGAATCAATTTAGTTTTTCGACGACGGTACATTGGGCTCTCTTCTGGTTTTTTGTCGGATGTATTGTGCTTCTGAACTTTGAAAAAAAATCCTACACACTCCCCTTTTTTCGTCGAAAATTGCTGAGTTTTTGCGTGCTGGTGGTTTCTTTTTTGGCGATTCTTTTCGTGATTTGGACGACGAGTGTTCGTGCGCTTGTGGCGGATCGATACTTTCGTTTGGCTCAGAATTCTGCGGAAAATGGTGATTTTCTTTCGAGTCTCGATTCATTTCAGTTGGCAGTGAATACTTTTTCGTTTCAGCATTTTTATAACTTGTCTGGAGCGCGAATGCTCATGAGTTTTGCGGATCGATTGCCGCGAGAATTACGCAATATTTTTCTCGATCCAAGTCGTGAATTTTTGAAAAATATGGGGAAAAATGAGACTTCTCGTGATCCTCATTTTTTCCTGGCGAGTGGGATTTTGGCACGACTGGAGGGCGATTTTGAGGTTTCTTTGCGCATATTTGTGCGTGCGCATGAGCTCGCGCCGCATGCACCGGCATTGCTGCTCGAATGGGGGATGGCGCTTGCTGATGCGGGGAAATATCGTGAAGCAATTGCAAAATATGAGGAATATGTCTCGCTCGCGCCACCCTATTGGAGTTGGAAAGATCGCCTCGATCTCAGCGAAGACGAGAAAAATCAACGACGAATTTTTTATAAGCTGAATCCGGGATTTGATCGAGTTTTTGAGTTGATTCATGTGGCGAAGCAGCAAATGAGTTCATAAATTTGTTAAGAATCGTTCATCTTTTTTTGCTAGTTTCTTCTTGAAACTTTCTGTTTTTATGTTGATAACGCTTGACGTTCATAACGCTATACGTTAATATGATTGTACATTTTCGATGTTCGCAAACTGCAAAAATATTTCGGAGAGAATGCTCAAGAAAATTCCCTCCTGAAATTCAAAAAGTGGCTTTGCGTAAGCTCTGGATGATTGATGCAACTTATGTTCTCAGCGATCTTCGGATACCGCCTTCTAATCACCTTGAAGCCCTTCGTGGCTCTCTCGAAGGTCGCTACAGCATTCGCATCAATCGACAATGGAGAGTCTGCTTCCGTTGGAGTAATGGGAATGCTTATAACGTCGAAATTGTTGATTATCATTAACTCCTTGTCACTATGCCATCAAAAAAAATCATTGCGGTGCATCCTGGAGAAATTCTGGAAGAAGAATTCCTCAAACCTTTTCATCTGTCTCAATATCGCCTTGCAAAAGACATCGCTGTGCCGCCGAGACGGATCAATGAAATTGTCCATGGACTGCGAGCGGTGAGTGTCGATACGGCGCTGCGGTTGGCGCGATATTTTGGGAATTCTCCGGAGTTTTGGATGAATTTGCAGGCGCGATATGATTTGGAAATTCAGAAAGATATTCTGTCGGGACAATTGAAGAAAATTCCTGTTATTTCGGCTTTGAGATGATTTTGCATTCAATTTGCGTTCCTAGATTTTTTTTGTATACTGCGTTCGCAGTCTCCTATAACTTCTTCAATATGGCTTCTATGGCTACTTCTTTGAAGCACAGAGAACCGATCGGCTCTCATGTGCGTCCTTTGTCGTGCATCCTGGCTTTCGAGGAAGGGGATCGGAGTATGAAGGCCTTGCTCGGCGGAAAAGGCGCGAATCTCGCGGAAATGACGAATCTGGGTCTTCCGGTGCCTCCGGGGTTTACGATTACGACGGAGGTGTGTGATTTTTATTTGAAGAATCGTTCGTATCCGGAAGGGTTTTCTGAAATTCTGGAAGAGAAGCTTGCTGCACTCGAGACAAAAATGGGGAAAAAACTGGGAGATGCGGAGGATCCTTTGCTTGTGTCGGTGCGGAGTGGTGCGGCGGTTTCGATGCCGGGGATGATGGATACGATTCTCAATTTGGGATTGAATGATGCGACGGTGGCTGGACTTGCAGCTCGTACGAATAATGAACGATTTGCCTGGGATTGTTATCGACGGTTTATTCAGATGTATTCGAATGTGGTACTCAACGTGCATCACGATTTTTTTGAGGAGGCACTGAGTGCTGCGAAAGCGAAATGCGAAGTGCGTTTGGATACGGATTTGATGGTGGAGGATTTGAAAATGCTCGTCGTGGAGTACAAAAAAATTGTGAAAGAGCATGGCAAGGTAGAATTTCCAAGTGATCCGCGAGAACAGCTGAAAGGCGCAGTGGAAGCGGTTTTTCGATCTTGGAATAATGATCGTGCGATCATGTATCGACGGATTCATCATTTGACGCATGTGTCCGGGACGGCAGCGAATGTGCAGTCAATGGTGTTCGGCAATATGGGCGAAATGTCAGGAACGGGCGTGGCTTTCACGCGCAATCCTTCCACGGGCGAGAAAGTTTTTTATGGAGAATTTCTCATCAATGCGCAGGGAGAAGATGTGGTCGCAGGAATTCGCACTCCAGAGCCAGTTTCGGCGATGGAGAAGGTGCTTCCACAGGCGTACGCGCAGCTGATGGAGATCCAGTCGACGTTGGAAAAACATTATCGGGATATGCAAGATATCGAATTTACTGTGGAGAATGGTCGACTTTTCATGTTGCAAACGCGCAGTGGAAAACGCACGGCACATGCAGCGATCAAGATTGCGGTGGATTTGGTGAATGAAGGTTTGCTGACGCCAAATGAAGCGTTGATGAAAATTGATCCGTACTCTTTGTCGCAACTTTTCCATCCGCGTTTGGATCCGAAAGCGGAGAAAAAAGTCGTGGCGCGTGGGCTTCCGGCGAGTCCTGGAGCTGCGTCTGGTCGTGTGGTTTTCACGGCGGAAGATGCGGTGGAGTGGGTTTTGAAAAATGAAAAAGTGATCCTCGTACGTCGGGAAACGAGTCCGGAGGATATTCAGGGAATGCATGTTTCTCAGGGAATTTTGACATCGACGGGCGGACTTTCTAGTCATGCGGCGGTCGTGGCGCGGGGCATGGGAACACCATGCATCGCGGGGTGCAGTGCGATTACGGTGCAGCCTGCGCGAAAGAAAATTATCATTGGGGAATTGGAAATTTCGGAAGGGGATTTCGTGACTTTGGACGGCAGTACGGGCGAAGTGATGCTCGGTCAGGTGAAGATGATTCCGCCGACGGTGACGCCGGATTTGGACATCGTGCTCGGGTGGGCGGACAAGGCGCGACGACTGCATGTGCGTGCGAATGCGGACACGCCGGAGGACGCGGCGAAAGCGCGGGAATTTGGAGCAGAAGGAATTGGATTGTGTCGCACAGAGCATATGTTTTTCCAAGAAGGTCGCATCCAGTCGGTTCGTGAAATGATTTTGGCGCGCGATGTGGATGCTCGAAAGAAAGCTCTCGCAAAACTTCTGCCGATGCAGCGCGAAGACTTCGTTGGGATTTTGCGTGTGATGAACGGATTTCCGGTGACGATTCGTTTGCTGGATCCACCGTTGCATGAATTTTTGCCAAATAAAGAAGATCAGATTGCGGCACTTGCTGAGGAGTTTGGCATTTCTCTGGATGCAGTGAAGAGCATTGCTTCCAATCTCCATGAGGTCAATCCGATGCTCGGGCATCGTGGATGTCGTCTCGCGGTGACGTATCCGGAGATTTATGAAATGCAGGTGGAGGCTATTATTCTGGCATGTATTGATGTGCGAAAAGAAGGCGTGGTGATTTATCCTGAGATCGAAATGCCACTGATTGCGAATGCGAATGAGATGAAATTTCTGCGAGAGCTTGCGGAAAATGTGATTGCGAAATATCGTCCGCAAATTGATTTCGAATACAAAATCGGTGCGATGTTGGAACTGCCACGAGCGTGTCTGACGGCCGATGCGATTACGCCGTATGCGGATTTTTTCTCTTTTGGAACGAATGATTTGACTCAGACAACCTATGGAATTTCGCGTGATGATGTTGGGAAATTTATGAATGCGTACATCGAAAAAGGCCTCCTAGAACGCGATCCGAGCGAGTCGATCGACGTCGCGGGTGTCGGCGAACTCATGAAAATTGCTGTGTCAAAAGCACGAAGTATTTCTGGGAATATTGACATCGGCATTTGCGGAGAACACGGCGGAGAATCGGCGAGCGTGGAATTCTGTCACGCGATTGGGCTCAATTATGTGAGCTGCTCAACATATCGCGTGATTGGTGCGCGAGTTGCGGCCGGGAGGGCTGCGATCAACGTGTGACATTTGACTTGTGACGTGTGACTTTTTCACTCTTCTCCTGTTTCTGCTTGGGGCTTTACTCTTTCTCTGGCTGCTTTTAGTGCCCTCAATATCTCGCTCACTTCTTCATCAGTTAGCGATGAACTCGGCAAGTCTGCTTTCGACCGACTTGCTTTCGCGAGTATCGCAAGCTCTTTGGCGGTGAATTTCTGCTTGGGTTGATCTAATTCATCGGTCTTTTGATCTTCTTTTCCCATGGGATTCTTGTTAGTGGATGCTATTTATTTCTTGTTTTCTGGCTCACTATTATAATCCAATGTTTTTATTTGTCAATGTGGCAATGTAGTGTTGGGTCGTGTCTGGTGATGATGAGTTTCATGAATTTAGGTTTCTAAAATACTGACTTTTTGTCCGAGGAGCTCCAGGAATTTGTGGAACATTTCTTTCGAAAGTTCGAGCGTTGCAGTGTTTCGGTTTGGATGGAAACCGACGATTTCGGCATTATGGACGTCTCTGTCGATGTAGACTTCGATTGATTTTTCCGTATCGTTGAGCAGACCAAATGGTGAAACTGAACCAGGCTCCAGGTTTAATTTTTCTTTCATCGCTTCTGGACTGGCGAAACTCACTTTGGTTTCGCTGACGGTTTGGGCGAATTTCTTGAGATCGGTTCTCTTGTTTGCTGGCAAAATCACGAGAAAATACCTGCCGCTTTTCCCCTTTAGAAAAAGATTTTTGCAGGCGAGACCCGGGATGTGAGCGCAGTGAATTTCAGCTTCTTCACAGGTGAAAACCGCGGGATGCTCGTGGAGAACGGTGGTGATTTGGTGAAGTTCAAGGAACTGTTCGGGGGTCATAGTTTTTTATTTACCATCGCAATTTTTCACTGAGCTGTTCCCAATATGTCTTCTCACCGATGCGGAGAAATTGCATGTTGTAGCGAGATTTTTTGATGAGGATGTGGTCGCCGCGCTGGACTTCGTGACTGACTTGGCCGTCGAGGGTGAGACGCATTTCGGCGTTGGTTTCGCTTTTTTTGAGCATTTCGATTTCGATGCGGCTGTTTTCGGAGACGACTATGGGGCGCAGAGAGAGATTGAGCGGACAGATGGGATTGATGATCATGCCGCAGATTTCGGGATGAAGGACTGGTCCGCTGGCGGAGAGTGAGTGACCGGTGGAGCCAGTGGGAGTTGCGATGATGAGGCCGTCGGCGCGCATGTCGAAGATTTTCTTGTCGTTGATTTTGATGTTCATTCCAACGAGGCGCGGGAAACTGCCCTGGCTGATGACGGCTTCGTTGAGCGCTGTTCCAGTGAGTAATTCTTTTTTTCCACGGAAAAGTGCGACGGAGAGAACGGCACGATGCTCAAGTGTGTAGTTGCCTTTTGCTATTTTTTGGAGTGCGCTTTTGAGTTTTTCTTTCCGAATTTCGGTCATAAATCCCAAATTTCCGGTGTTGATCGGGAGGAGTTTCACGTTGCCAAATTCCGTGAGACGCGCGCTGCGAAGAACTGTTCCGTCGCCGCCGATCGTGATGAAAAAATCTACTTTTCCGACCATTTTTTCGGCGGGCATGCCTTTTTTCCCGAGGGTTTCTGCGGTGTTTTCGTCGTAGACGATTTCAAATTTTGATTGCTCGAGAATTTTTGCAATGTCACGAAGTTCGTTGATTTTTTCGTGTTCGGTGGAGAGGCGCTTTTTTCCGAAGATGCCGAGGGTAAACTTGTGAAGTGTGATTTGTGGCATGTGACTTGGGGAACTTGTGACATTTGACATGTGACTTGTGACTTAGGAATTGAAGAGATTTTTTAATTTTTCGGCGCTGATTTTCCAGGAGAATTTTTCGGCTTGCTTGAGGCCTTTTTCGATCAGCTCTTTTCGGAGAGATTCGCTGTTGGCGAGTGTTTCTATTTTTTCTGCTAATTCATTTTCGTCGTTTGGATTGATGAGGAGCCCTGCGTCGCCGACGACTTCTGGTATGGACGATGTGTTGCTCGCGATGATCGGACATCCGGATTTCATGGCTTCTACCAGTGGAATTCCGAAGCCTTCATAGAGCGACGGAAAGATGAACATTTGCGCAGTATTATAGTAACGTACTAATTCTTCGCCGGAAATATATTCTTTGAAATAGATGCGGTTTGCACAGGTGGTGGCGCGCGCGGTGGCGAGGATTTTTTTGTATTTCCAGCCTTTTCCGCCGATGATCACGAGGTCGGCTTTTACTTTTGCTTTTTCGAAGGCGCGAATCAGGGTTGTGTAGTTTTTGCGCGGTTCGAGTGTGCCGACAGCGAGGAGGAGCTGATGATTGATAACTTCGAGATTATAACTTTTTGGCGTGAATTTTTCGCTGGCAGCGCAGGGGATGACTATTCCTTTTTCATTTTGGTTTCCGAATATTTTTTCGAGATCTTTTTTGGTGTTCTGCGAAACTGTTACGACTTTCCAGGCTTTTTTCAGGGCTTTTTTCAATGTGAGTTTTTCTATAATTTTTGCCTTTTGGTTATTGCCTTTTGGAAAAATCCACGCGACGAGGTCGTGGACGACGATAACAGTTTTCTGTTTTTTTGGCAGGAGCGCCGGGATGATGAAGCTTGTTGGCGCGAAAAAAATATCAGGTTTTTCTCGACGAATCTCGCGCGCAACTTTCCAATGCCACCAGAATGATTTGGCTTGAACGACGCGGATTTCTGCGTTTTTGAATTGTTGCCACTCTGTGGAGTCGACGGGTTCGTCGGCATAGAGAATAAAATGATCGGCTTGATTTTGCTGTAAAAGCGCTCTGACGATTTCGAAAGTATACCAACCTTTTCCGGCTTTCTTTTTTTTCACGGCTTCGCGAATGTCGATGGAAATTCTCATTTCTTTACTTTTTTATGCTTCCTGCTATGATTTTTGTATGCCACAAAAGCGACTTGGTCAATACATTTATGAGCTTTCTTTCGCGCAGAAAATGGTGATGGCTGGTGGATTTCTCGCAGCAATCAGCGTTTTTATGCCGTGGTATCAGGATTTAGATCGATTTAATACGGGTTTTGAATTTTATGGAATTACCGGGCCACTCTATCTCGTGGGACTGTTTTTTTTGGCTACGGGGGCACTGATTCTCGGAAGCCTCTTTGTGGCGAGTGTTCGTGACAAGATTAAAAAACTTGGTTTTCAATTGTCGCATTTTTATAGTCTTTCTGCTGGATTTTTGGGGTTTCTTTTTGTTCTTACGAATTCTGTGTATTTTCATGAAAACTTTGGTGTCAATATTACCGAAAAAGCTTTTCGTTTTGGTATGGTTTTCGCGGTGGTAGGAATTTTTTCACTTTTTGTGGGAAGTGTTTTTCTCGGCCGCGAGAGGCCGAAAACGACGAGTAGCGATCTCTTCGGAGAGAGCCTTGATGAAGTTTTGGAACAGCGACCTTCGCGTGAGCATCAAACTTTAACTGAAATGCCTCACGAAAAATCGACTGCAGAACAAGGAAAAATTGATCTTTAATTTTTTATGAAAGAAGAACAACTTTGGAATACTGTCGTTTTTTACTGCAAAGACTGCGAAAGAATCGTGGACGTGGATCGTGCTGGGCGGAAATATGTTTATATGTGTAAAATTTGTCATACGAAAAATGTGGCTTTTGGAACGGAAAAAAGCATCCGTGGGTATTTCCATGTGGAAGACGAACCTGTGACTGAGGAACCTGTGACCAGTGACGTGTGACATGTGACTTTTCTCACCAATGAGCCAGTTTATCTTTTTGTCATAAAGAATTTAAGAATATTTCATCTCCGAGTGCTATACAGTTTCTGTCAATGATAAACACTTGACGGTGAGTGCATGCTCACCCTATCATTGGCGCATATAATTATTTCTTATCTTCTCTTTTCTATGACGCAAAAAACGCTCAAAGATGCTGAAAAACCAGCAGAAAAGGCGAAAACTTTTACGATCGATCCAGAGAAAAAACGTGTCCTCGATTTGGCAGTTTCTCAGATCGAAAAGGATTTCGGAAAAGGTTCTATTATGAGACTTGGTGCAGCTGATCGCGTGGCGATCGAGACAATTCCTACGGGTTCTCTTTCTCTCGATATCGCGCTCGGTGGTGGAATTCCTCGTGGTCGTGTAGTTGAAATTTATGGCCCAGAAAGCTCAGGCAAAACGACACTTTCGCTCCATATCATTGCAGAAGCTCAGAAGCGCGCCGGTCAAGTGGCGTTCATCGATGCCGAACATGCTTTGGATCCAGAATATGCTCGAAAAATTGGTGTGGATCTCGACAATTTGCTTATTTCTCAGCCTGATAGTGGAGAACAGGCGCTGGAGATTGTGGAGACGCTCGTACGCTCAAATGCGGTGGATGTGATCGTGGTGGACTCAGTAGCGGCACTCACACCTCGTGCAGAAATTGAGGGTGAAATGGGCGACCCACAGATGGGTCTCCAGGCAAGACTTATGTCGCAGGCTCTTCGAAAATTGACAGCGACGATCGGAAAAACGAAAACAACAGTCATTTTCTTGAACCAGCTTCGCATGAAAATTGGCGTGGTTTTCGGCAATCCAGAGACGACGACGGGTGGCAATGCGCTCAAATTCTATGCTTCGGTTCGTATGGAGATTCGTTCTTCGACGAAGATTGAGCAAGGAACTGGCGATGACAAGGAGTTCATTGGCGTTCGGGCTCGCGTGAAAGTCGTGAAAAACAAGATCGCTCCTCCTTTCAAAATTGCGGAATTCGATATCATGTACAACCGCGGTATTTCATACGTCGGCGATGTACTCGATTTAGCTTCAAAATATGAGATTGCTCGTAAATCAGGGGCGTTCTACAGCTATGGTGAAACAAAGCTGGGTCAAGGTCGGGATAGTGCCAAAGGCTTTTTAGCTACCAATCCGACTATTCTACGAGCTCTCGAGAAGGAAGTTCTCGAAAAAGTGAAGCAGCTTCAAACGGCTTCAGAGAGCCAAGGGTCAATGGTGACATAAAATTTTCAGCTTTGTAAAGCTGAATTTTCAGCTTTCAAGGGTGACTAGACCTACGAATTATGGCTAGTCAACACCATTTTCTCTTGATTTCTATCTGAGTTTTTGGGACAATCGCGAGTGCAGAGTCCGAGGATAAGTGAGTGAGGGTCCTCGGACTTTTTTTGTGCCCGGAAATCGGTGTACTCGAAAAAGAGTGCGGGATTTTGCGCGCGCGTCGCCGGAATTTTCCCCCTGCGAGGGAAAATTCCTAAGTGCTCGTGATTCGCTCGTCCCGCTTCGCGGGACACCATGCCCGCTCATCCTCGCAGTTGCGCCACGCGCGCAAAATCCCGCACTCTTTTTCGGAACAACCTTTTGGGCACAAAAATTGTTATGTTTTTTTTATTTTTTCTGGTTCTCAAAAGTGGTGAGTGAAGAATTTTTTCGAAAAAATTGCGAGGACGCGGGATCCAGAAGAGATAGTTTTTGGCGTAAAGAAAATCGAATTGCTTGCAATTCGATTTTTAGCCAAAACACTATCCTTGTGGTCGCGCCCGGAGCACTTTTTCGAAAAAATTCTTCACTCACCACTTTTGAGATGCTGGTAAAAACCTCGAAAAACGCTATACTCAGCCCATGTACGAGACTATCATGCAGGCGGCTTTGAAAATTGTTTCGCGGCGACGGCGGACGGTTTTGGAGATGCGGGGAAAACTTTTTGAGAAATTTCCTGGCGAAGACGTGGTGATTGAAAAAGTTTTGGTGCGACTTTTGGAGATGAAATATTTGGATGATTATTCGTATGTGCAGGCTTTTGCGCGGGATCGTTTGAAATTTCGACCGCGGGGGAAGAAGATGATTGAGTTTGAGTTGAAGAGGAAAGGTGTGGATGCTGCGACGGCGGCGAGAGGGCTTGCGGATTTGGAGATTGATGAAGTCGAGACGGCGCGGAAAATTTTTGCACTTTATAAGAAAAAATCTTCTTTTAAGCGAGCAAAAAATCAACGTGCTTCTGTTTTTCGGCATTTGGCGAGTCGCGGGATTTCTTTTGCTGCTGCGCAGCGGGTGGTGACGGAAAGCAGGATTGAGGATTGAGGATGTAGGATTGAGGGCGATTGGACGGCTTTTTTTGACTTTTGGCTGACTTGCTGTTAGAATCTCCTCGAAAGTAAGGTTTATTTGAACCTTGCTTGTTTTTTTGTACTTCTTTATTTTTACTTGTTATGCAAACTGAATTCGCTGCTGCTATTTCGCAACTTTGTGATGAGAAGGGGATTGATCGGGAGAAAGTCATGGAAACGATCAAGGCTGCTTTGAAGGCTGCGTATCGCAAAGATTATGGGACTCGGGATCAAAATGTGGACGTCGTTCTCGACGATATGACGGGGAATGCGACGGTTTTTTTGTTGAAGATGGTGGTGAAAAAAGTGGAGAGTGAGGATCTGGAAATTTCTGTGACGGAGGCGAAGAAATACAAAAAAGAGGCGAAGGTTGGTGATGAAATCCGCATTGATGTGACACCTCCTGGCTATGGACGCATCGCAGCGCAATCAGCAAAACAGGTGATTATTCAACGTCTCCAGGAAGCGGAACGTGATGTGATGTATGAAATGTTCAAGGGTCGTGAAAATGAGCTCATCAATGCGCTCGTGCATCGTGTGGATGGTGAATTTGTGTATCTCAATCTGGATAATAAGACGACGACTTTCTTGCCGAAAGAAGAACAGATTCCTGGTGAGCGATATTATGGCGGTCAACGTTTGAAAATTTATTTGGACAAAGTGATCAAGACGACGAAAGGTCCGCAGCTTTTGATTTCTCGCAAACATCCGAATCTCGTGCGAAAATTGATGGAGCTCGAAATTCCTGAAGCGCGTTCGGGATTGGTGGAAATCAAGGCGATTGCGCGTGAACCGGGCGTGCGCTGCAAAGTGGCGGTGTCTTCGAACGATCCGAAAATTGATCCGATTGGCTCATGTGTTGGCCAAAAAGGTGTGCGTGTCATGAATGTGATGGCGGAATTGAACAACGAACGTATCGACATCATCCAGTATGCTGAAAATCCTGAGCAGTATATCAAGGCTTCCCTGAGCCCTGCGAAGATCACGCAGATTCAACTGAACAATCAACAAAAACGCGCGGCGATTTTTGTGGCCACTGACCAACGTCCACTTGCGATCGGGAAAAATGGCCAAAATGTGCGGCTCGCTTCGATTTTGACGGGATGGGAAATTGATATCAAAGATGCTTCTGAACTCGCGACGACTGTGGTTGAAAAGAAGGTTGTTGAAAAAATTGCTGATCTCGGACTCAACTCACATGTTGTTGAGAAATTGGCGGCGGCGAATTTGACTTCTGTTGAACAGATCAAGGGGCTTTCGGAGAAAGATCTCATGTCTGTTGAGGGCATGGATCATGACTCGGCCTTGGCGGTTTTGGAGGCTTTGAAGGGAGTGAAGTAGACCTTTCGAAGAACGCCGTTTGGGTGAGGTGAGTTTGAAAATTTCCGAAAAAGTGCTCCGGGCGCGACCCAAAGGAGGGTGTTTTGGCTACCCCGCTTAGCGGGGCTTCACGCCAAAAACCACTCTCTTTGGGGTCCCGCGTCCTCGCAATTTTTTCGGAAATTTTCAAATTCACCTCACCCAAACTCCTTTTTTGTAAAATCTATGGTCAGAGCTCTTCAGGAAACTTTCCTCAATTCTTTTATTGCCTCATCTATGGCTTCGGCGATGAGTTTTTCGAGCTTTGTATAATTTCCGTTGTCGGCCTGTTGCAGCGCTTGAATGTATCTTTTTCTTCCGGATGGTGTTTCAACTTTCAATTCAACTGGAGGAAGATTGAGATTGAGCAATAGCATGCTGATAAGTAATCTTCCGATCCGGCCGTTGTAATCCTGGAAAGGATGAATCCATAAAAAGCGGTGATGCGCCCATGAGAGAAACTGAATGAGTTCGTTCAAAAATTCATCATTCTCGATCTTTGGAATGTGCCGTATGCGTGCTTTCAAATCCTCAGCGAAATCTTCCATCACCTGAGGAATCAGATATGATTTTGGTGGCGAATGTTTTGATACGTGCACTTCTATTTTTCGAAACTTCCCTCCGTGTTCTGGGAAAATCCAACCGAATCCGATTTTATGAATCTTTTTCAGCGATGTCACAGTAATAGGAATTTTTTGGTCACGCTGGTGCTGTTTTAAAACAAAATCCCATGCTCGTTTTATGCCTTCTATTTCTAAAGGAATTAATTTGGATCGTGGAATAATTCCAAATGTTGTTTCCTGATAGCTGGTTTCTCCGATTCGTTTTTTGGGCATATAACCTTATGTTCGCTTGAGAACTTTCTTGACCATTTTTTTGGTTGTCTGTGGATTTTCAGTCTTTGTGGTGCGATATAACATTTTCTCGGCAAAACTATGAAGGTACGCTTTTCGCTTCTTTATGCTCGCTTTCCTATATGTTTTCATCCCTGCGATGGTGGCTTTTGTCGTCATGATGAAATTCTAATTCAAATTATATTCCAGATCAATTGAGAAACTGATGCTCTAATTCTTCATAAATGAGCCAATGAAAAGCTTTGTGGTTTTTCTTGTTTGAATGCTTCAGCAACATGCCGCGGTAGCTCGCGATGTTGGTAGGACTGAGTCTTTTTTTGATGCGTGCCTGATTTCTTTTGTTTAATTTCCTACCTGATGGCCAGAGTATGACACCCAGAAATCTGAGGCCGTGTTTTGCTTTGGGTATTTTGTCGCTCTTTGGATTTATGTTGAGCTTGAGCTGTTCTTGTAAGAAAGCGGCGGCTTGGGTGCGAAAGGATTTCAACTTTCCTCCATCTGTTTCGATGAGAATAAAATCATCGCCGTATCGAAGATAAGCTTTTGGTTTGAGGATATGCTTCACGAAACGATCGAATTCGTTGAGATAGATGTTTGCGAAGATTTGGCTCGTGAGATTTCCGATTGGCATTCCACGCACGCCGCTACTCTCTCTCTCTCTCTCTCTCTCTCTCTCTCAAAACTGAAAACGATTTTTTTGAGCAGATTCATGGTTTTTTCGTCTTTGATTTTTCGTGCAAGAATCTGAAGCAGGACGTTTTGATTCACGCTGTCGAAAAATTTTCTCACGTCTCCTTTCCAGATATGGCTCTGCGGATAGGATTTCAGAAATTGCTGTGTTCTTTTGATACAGCCGAGTAAACCTTTTCCGGTGCGACATGACCAGGCATCGTATATAAATGTCTTGTCATAGAGCTTTGTGAGCAAATCATAAATGACGCGATGCACTATGCGATCACGAATATGGGCGACTGAAACCTCTCTTTTCTTGTTGTCAGCGACGATGAATTTTTTATAAGATCCATGCTGATATTTCCCTGAATTCAAATCTTCAAAAAGCTCCGCAATATTCTCTTCCAAATGATATTGAAATTCATGCAATTCTCGGGAATACTTCTTGCCTTTGCGAAAGGCAAACCAGCTTTTCCAGATATTCCCTAAACTCAGATCTATGGATTCACTTCCCATTATCAATAAAAGTTATGATGCGTATAAGGCGATTATAGTCATGAATAATGTTTTGGAGAAACGGTGGAGACTTTCTCTCGGCATCAGTCTCGAAAAATCGATTCTCGATTTTCTGGAATATGCCATTATGGCCAAGAATGCTCCAAAATCATTGAAGGCTTCGTACCTGATTAAAGCCAGCAGTTTGCTCGAGATTTCGACTTTGAAATTACGCCTTTTCCTGGAACTTCAACTCACGAATGAGACAAAAATCTTCCAGATACAGGGCATGCTCGCCGAGATTGGCAGAATGCTTGGCGGATGGCTAAAGGCTTCACAGAGCACATAAAAAGCACACCTTCTCTCATCCACGGCAGACAGCGCAGGTTGTCGTTCGAATTGTCAGGATTGTTCCTGTCCAGATTGACGTGGTCGTCGTTCCAATTCGCGTTCGGCAAGTTCTGAGCATGTGACGAAGTTTCTCTGATGAACATTTGCAGTCGCGACTGCGATGTTCGCATTGGTTTGCTTTTTCACCCCCGCTCTACGGGGATAAACTTCGCTCAAACGTGAGGGGAGATGTGCTGATTGTGATCTCAAGACTTCTTTTGAAATTCAAAGTCTTTTTTATGAGAGACAAAATATGGCAGCCTCAACAAAATGTGGAGGTGACTGTTCGCCACGCTCCACATTGAACACTTTATTGTTGAAAAGATAAAGAGAAGAGAAAAGAAAAGACAAGAATCGAAGACTAAGTTTCCATCTCGCCCTCAACCCACGGCAGACAGCGCAGGCTGCCGTACGAATTGCCAGGATCGCTCCTGCCCAGAACGACGCGGTCGCCGTCCCAACCCGCGTTCGGCAAGTCCTGAGCGCCAGCAGGTCTTTCAAAGGCATTCCAGGTATTTCGATCCAAGACTTCTCCTTCTGCTATCTGGCCGGCCATTGCTGGAACGTAACCATGAGGAGGCATGATGCCAACACCTTTTTCGGCGAAGCGTTTTTTATATTCTGTGACCATTTGTTCATTGATTCTTCGATTTTCGTTTGTTGGAAAATCTGCATAGAGGATAGATTCATCAAGAGGATTTTCTTTTACTGCCTTTGTAATACCAAATTTCCATTTTTCTGAGCCTACTGTGTCCCAGAATTCTGGCCACCAGTTTTTGCTGTCCGTTTGGTCTGGAATTGTTTTGTTTGCATCGATTGCCCTCAAAAGGGCTACAGCTTTTTCTGGAGGGACCAGAACGAGTTTTTGAGCGCCAAATTCTCTCAATCCATCCAGCGTTTCGCCTGAAAGGCTTGCGAGCCAATTGGTGAGACCCTCTACAGTGGGAAGATTTTTCGCGTTGATGAGAAATCTCTCTGTCCATACGGCGAGTTTCGCTGCGAATTGAGATTCGATGGCTGTTAAAAATTCTGATTGCTCTGGTGTGCGTGTGCCGTCGAGACGGTCGAAAATTCTTGTCATGCCGCGTCTCACTCCTTCGTCTGTTATAAGCGCTAATTCAGCATCTGCCGGTCTCTCGAAATTAAAACTTTCTGCTGCTAAAAGTGCTTTTTGTTCTGTTGTGAACATGGTCCAGCTGTCTGGAAATTGACCGATTGTATTTGTCATTGGAGATGTTTGTTAGAAAACAAGATTGAATTTTAAGTGTATTTTGCCTTTTTGTCAAATTCATTTGCTCCATCAGCTTTGTGATTCTACAGTTCTTTCCGAAATTTAGCTTCCCGCAGCTTCCCAAATCCTGCTTTTTGTGGTACAATGGTTGGAAATACAAACCAAACCTTATGGCTACGATTTTTGATCCTATGGCGGCTTCGGGGGGCGACGACGGGAACTCCGGGAAACTTGCGAATGGACAGCAGGCGAGTTTTTCTCAGGGGCTGACGACGATCAATCGCGATTTCAAGGAGAAGGAAGTGATGCGTCGAGCGGAGGAATTGAAGATTCCTTATGTCGATATTGCGCGGACTCCGGTGAATCCGGATCTCCTTCGGCTCGTGACTTTGGACATGGCCCAGAAGGCTTCCGTGATGCCTTTTATGCTTGTTGGGCGCGTGATTCGAATTGCTGCTGTGGATCCTTCGAATGTTGAGACTTTGAAACTTTTTGAAGTGTTGAAAGCGCAGCGATTTGAAGTTTTGCCACATCTCTGTTCGCAACAATCTTTTGAGGAAACTCTCCATGTGTATGATTTCGAAAAGGGGATTGAGAAACAAAAATTGATTACGACGGTCGAGCATGATCGAATTGCGGCGTATGAAAAAGAGATTTCTTTGCTCTCGGAAATGCGGGAGAAAGTGGAGAAATTGACGGCGGATGAGGCGATGAATTTTATCGAAGTGGGAGCCATGAAAACGAATGCGAGTGATATTCATTATGAACCTTCGGCGGGGCTGACTCGTGTGCGATTTCGTATCGATGGCGTGCTGCACAAGGTGTTTGATTTGAATCAGGATGTCTACAAAAATATTGCAAATCAGATCAAGTATCGTTCGAAAATGAAATTGAATGTGACGAATATTCCGCAGGATGGACGGTATAGTTTTGTCCTGAATAATGGAAAAGTGGACGTGCGTGTGTCTTCGATTCCTACGGAATTTGGGGAGTCTTTTGTGTGTCGACTTCTCGATAGTTCGAAAGGTGTGATGCATTTCGATCAGATGGGTTTTGCGGGAAAATATTTGGAGACGATGAACGGACTTTCAGGACTTTCGCACGGCATGGTGCTGGTGACGGGGCCTACGGGATCAGGGAAAACGACGACGCTGTACGCACTGCTCGCGCAGTTCAATGACACGGAAACGAAAATTATTACGCTCGAGGATCCGGTGGAATATCAGATCACGGGGGTGACGCAGAGTCAGATTGATGAATCGCATGGATACTCTTTTGCGGCGGGACTGCGGTCGGTGCTGCGTCAGGATCCGGACGTGGTGATGATTGGTGAAATTCGTGATTTGGAGACGGCGACGACGGCTGCGCAGGCGGCGCTCACGGGGCACGTGCTCCTGAGTACGCTGCACACGAATAGCGCGGTGGAGACGATTCCGCGACTTCTCAACATGGGCATTCCGGAGTTTATGATGGCGCCGGCGCTCAGCACGATCATTGCGCAACGGCTCGTGCGTGTAGTGTGTGAGTGTCGCGAGATGGTGGCGCCGAGTGCTTCGGATTTAGCAAAATTTCAGGCGATGGTGGCTTCACTTGCTGTCGTGCGACCGGACTTGAAAGTGGCTGTGCCTGAGACAATTCCGCGACCGGTGGGGTGTGATAAGTGCAGCAAGACCGGATACAAAGGTCAGCTCGTGATCTGCGAAATGTTTTCCATGGATCGTGAGATGGAAGAATTGATTTTACAAAAATCGAGCAGCGGGAAATTGCTGGAGGCTGCGCGGAAGAAAGGCATGATTACTCTGGAAGAAGATGGACTTTTGAAGGTGGCGCAGGGGCTCACGACGATTGAAGAAGTGTTTCGGGCGACGAATATGGGGGTGTAGGAATTTCTTTAATTCATCTCTGCCTCTTCCAATGTGCAAATCCGACGATTGTGGTCGATGAGCGTTTCTTCATGGCGCGTGAGCGTGCCGCCCTGAAGTGCATCCATCTGATCGCGTTTTTTGATAATGGTCACTACTTCATCCATCATGGTCCAGAGATTGTTTTGCATATCGCGCGTTTCTCGCTGCAAACTCAATGTTTCTTTGTGCATTTCTATTATCTCCCGCTGCATGGCCAACGATTTCAGATGCATATTTCGAAGCTCATGCTGCATTTCGATCATTTGAGTCTGCATATCTGTGACTTGTTGCTGCATGGTGCGAAGTTCCTGTTGCATGGCGCGTGATTCTTCGAGCATCGTGCGGTTTTCCTGTTGCATGGCGCGTGATTCTTCGAGCATCGTGCGGTTTTCTTTGTGCATGGCGCGTGATTCTTCGAGCATCGTGCGGTTTTCTTTGTGCATGGCGCGCAGTTCTGCAATATCCTTCTGGATTTCTGTTAGACCATATTGGATTAATACCTCCTCAATAACTTTTCGGAGTTGATTGGCATTTGTCATAGAATTGGAAATTAAGGATAAAAAAATAAAAAAGAAAAAACAATACTTTGGACTTGTAGAAATTTCAAAATATCACGAAACCGCCGGGGACTCTTTTGATCCTTTTTTCGGATTCGAGGATGGTGAGATTTACGAGGATTTCGGTGATATTTTTGTTCGTTTCGGCGAGGATTTGGTTGGAACTTTTTGGGTTTTCGGGTGAGAGGACTTTCAGAATGTCTTGTTGCTCCTGTGGCAGATTGAAAAATAATTCTGGTTGTGCGGTCTCCGGCGCGAGGCCGTAGGCGTGGAGGAGATTCGCGGGGTCGAGTAGGATTGTGGCTTTTGCCTGCTGAATCAGTTCGTTGCAACCTTGCGAATTTTCGCGGTTGGTGTCGCCGGGGATGGCGAAAACTTCGCGATTATTTTCCAAGGCGAGTGTGGCGGTGATGAGCGCGCCGGAACTTTTCGGTGCTTCGACGACGATCGTGACTTTCGAAAGTCCGGCGATGATGCGATTTCGCTCGGGAAATTGGAATTTATTGCCGGGCATGCTCGGTGGATATTCGCTGAGAAATCCGCCGCCTTGTTCGATGACTTTGCGCGCTGTGGAAAATTTCCTTGGCGGGATATGATCGAATCCGTGGCCGAGGACGGCAACGGTTGGCAGGCCTTGTTCGAGCGCTTCGTGGTGTGCGACGAGATCGATGCCGTCGGCGAAACCGCTGATGATTTGGAACGGATAATCTCGGAGAAATCGCACGATGTTGCGAGTCTGTGAAGCGCCGTAGAGTGTGCTTTTGCGCGTGCCGACGATGCTGATAGAACGCTTCGTGGGGAGATTTCCCCAGAGGTAGAGCGCTTCTGGTGGCTTGTGGATGTGTCGGAGGAGCTCTGGATAGTCGGGGTCTTTGAAGGGAATGATGCGGAAGTTTTTCATGTTGGCGATTGTACGCTCTGGACATGAACGAAAGTTAACATTTTTATGAACTGTGTGAAGCTGTGCTATAATGCGCTCCAGCATGAAAAAAATTGAGCATGTCAACTACGATATTCTGGACAAGGCGAAAGCGGCGTTCATTGTGGCGAGTCAGCGGACGGTGAAATTTGCTGGGGCTTATGGGTTTATTCCAGAGTCGGGATTTGGGTCTAGTGCTAATGTTTTTACTCTCGATTTGAAACCTTTTTTGAAGGCTGGTGCGGAGAGTCTTTCGGTTACTTTGCTTCCTGAGGGCTTGGGGACGAGTGATGATGCGCGGCCGGAGGATCTTTCGACGGAAGAGGCTTTGAAATTTTGGCATAATATTGGGATCAAAACGGTGGCGGTGATGACGAATGATGCGGCGGCGAGTGGGCTCCAGACCATTTTAATTTCCCTGTACTTGCCGAGCAGTACACCGGAAATTGTTTTCAATGAAACTTTTATGAAAGGGTTTTTGGATGGGTTTGTGGCGGGATGTGAAAAAGTGGGATGTGTGTATTTTTCTGGGGAAACGCCGCAACTGAAAGGGAAAATTCTTGAAGGAAAACTCGATATCGCTGGTGCGCTTTTTGGCATCTGTCCACCGGGGAAGAAACCTATCGACTCCTCGCGACTTTCTGCTGGCGATCAGATTGTTTTTATCGAAAGTTCTGGTCCGCATGATAATGGTTTTACGACGCTGCGAAAATTGGCTGCGGATTTGCCTCAAGGGTATCGCACGAAATTGCCAGATGGACGGGACTTCTATGACGCGATGAATGCGCCGACGATTTTGTATACGCCATTTGTGCAGAATTTACTTCGAGAGAATATCGACGTGACGAACATCGAACCGATTACGGGTCACGGATGGCAGAAACTCATGAGATCAAAAAAAAACCTTCGGTATGTGATTGAGACAATGTTGCCGGTGCCGGCGATTTTTGAGTTTGTCGAAAGGCACGCGAATATTTCGAAAGAAGAGATGATGAAGATTTTCAACTATGGTGTGGGAATGGCGGTTTTCACGCCTGGTGATGGAGAAAAGATTGTGGAAATTGCGAAGAAAAATGGCTTGAATGCGGTGGTTGCGGGCGTGACGGAAGCAAGTGAGCGACGCGAAGTTTTTGTGAAACCGCTCGGAGTGACGCTGACGGATGAAGAGTTTTTGTTGAAGAAGTAGGATTGAGAATTTAGGATTTAGGATGTAGGATTGAGGAGTTAGAATTTAGCTTTTTTATGATCCGTTTCCAGCATATTTCGAAAAAGTTTGGTGTGCGTTCTGTGCTTTCGGATGTGCATTTTGAGATTGAAGGTGAGGAATTTGTGTGCTTGATTGGGCGCAGTGGAGCTGGGAAATCGACGCTTTTGCATTTACTTCTTGGGACTCAGAAACCGGACAGTGGGAAGATTTTTGTGGATCAGTTTGAGGTGACGGGGATGAATAAAAATGAGGCGGCGAAGTATCGTCAGAAGATTGGGATTTTGTTTCAGGATCACTGTCTTTTGCCGAAGAAAACGGTTTTTGAGAATGTTGCTTTGCCTCTCGAGATGACGAAGAATCATGATTCGTATGTTCATGCGCGTGTTACGGAGACTTTGCATCTCGTGGGGATGACGGGGAAAGAGAAGCGTTTTCCGCATGAACTTTCGGGCGGAGAGAAGCAGAAAGTTTCGCTTGCGCGGGCACTGGTGGGCGCTCCGCTCCTGCTCGTGTGCGATGAACCGACGGGAGATTTGGATCCGATTGCGACACAGGAACTTTTGAAACTTTTAGTGAAAATTAATAAGGGTGGGACGACGGTGATTTTGTCGACGCATCACAAAGGTGTGGTGGATTTACTGAAAAAACGGGTTGTTGTGCTGAAAGAAGGGAAGGTAGTGAGTGACAAAAAGGAGGCGGGGTATGAGCTCGAGAGCCTCTAGGATTTTGATTTTATGTACGTTCCCGTGAACGTGACGTTCATTCCGCCACATTGATTGTTATCTTTTACGGTGAGTTTTCCTGGCTTCCAGTTTACTTTTGCGTGGCAACTGTAGTCTTCTATCCCGTCGGAATAGTAAAAAACTTTCGATCTGACGGTGACATCGTGGTCGAGTTCGCCGGTATGAACATTGTCAGGATTGTATGTGCTTGTCCAATAGGCAAATCCGGAGACGTGGAATTTTTTGCCACTGATGCGCTTGAGATCGATGTATTGTCCGGTGTCTTGCTTCCCTTCCCGGATGAGGACGTAGTGACCTTCGAGGTTATCGATGGGTGACAGGGCTTGCGCTATGCCGGTGAAGATGAGGAGCGAGAGGCTGAGGGCGAGGAAGAGGTGTTTTTTCATTGGGAATATTGTGGAAATTTAACTATGAAACTTCTCATGCACTTCTTTGAGTCTGCGATTCGTGAGATGCGTGTAGATTTGCGTGGTGGTGATGCTGGCGTGGCCGAGCATTTCTTGGACTGAGCGAATGTCGGCGCCGTTGACGAGGAGTTCTGTGGCGAAGGAATGGCGGAGGGTGTGAGCGGTGACGCGCTTGATGATGCCGGCCTTGAGAGCTGTATCACGGACGATTTTTTCGATGCTGACGGTCGTGAGGCGACGAGCTTCGCCGAGGGTTATGTCGGTGCCTTTTTTGCCGTGTTTGTGATTCAGGAATACTGGATCAAAACTGTCGAGGCGGGCGGCGAAATATTTTTCTAGATAATCGACGGCGCGCTGCGAGAGGAAGACGATGCGGGGTTTGCGGCCTTTGCCGCGGACCATGAATTCGCAGCGTTTGAGATCGACTTGTTTGCGGTTGAGATTGGCGAGTTCGCTGACGCGCAGGCCGGTGGAGTAGAGGGTTTCGAGAATAGCTCGGTCGCGCAGGCCTCGAATGTCGTCTTTTTCGGCCGCGGCGAAGAGTCTTTCGAGTTCTTCGCGCGTGAGGAATTCGACGGTTCTTCCGGGCAATTTACTGAGTTCGATTTTTTCGGGAGCGAGAGTTTCGATGTCTTGCTTGATGAGGTGCTTGAGAAAAGCGCGAAGCGCGATGATGTGATAATTTTGCGTTTTGATGGAGAGATCGCCGCGACGACTGAGATGGAGGCGGAAATCCTGGACCTGATCGAGGGTGAGTTTTTCGATTTTGAAATTTTTCCCGGCATTTTTTTCGGCCCAGTCGGCGAAACGAGTGAGGTAGTGGCGATAATTGATGATCGTGCGAGGGGACTGGTTTTTGCTGATTTCGCAGTGCTCGAGATATTTTTCGAGAAGGTTTCGCATGACGCTATACTACGTGAAAATCCGAGGGTTTGGAACTGGTCTCTTGTGGCTGATCGCAACCTGTGTGTATGATGCTGGTGCTTTATTTCCCTATTTCTATGAAAAAACTTGATCCTTTTTATTGGTACATGATTCTGGCTCATCGGCAGCTTTTGAAGGCTCATCTTCATGCGGAAGAGAAAATTTTTGTTTTTACGAATATCAATAAACATCGAACGGCCCAGTGGATCAATCTTTTTGCTGCGGTGATTATTTTTTTCGCGTTGAGATCGGTGCCGCGAGCGGATATGGGATCGGTGATTTCGGCACTTTTGGCTCCGGTGATGGTGATGGGTGGGGCTTGGTTTTCTCTGAGTTTTGGAGCTATTCCGGCGAGGCTTATTGATTGTTCGATGTCGGTGACGCTGTGGATGTACACGGGGTTTAAAGTGTCTCTGACGACAATGTTTCTGGCTCTGGGGTTCATTACTCCTCCGCTTTTGTGGATTGTTTTTGCGGTGATTTATTTGGCGATGGATCTCAGTTCTACGGTGTACGACACGGCTGATGGACTGAAGGCTGGGCTAGATGAAGCAGTTTTGAAGCATTCGCGTGCGGCGCTGATTTACTATAATTCTCAGGGGATTCGAGTGGAGGATGAGAATTCTTCTTCATAAATTATGCAACTCTTTTCTCGCGAAGTTATTGAAAACCGGGAATGCGAAACTTTGGCTGCTTTTGCTGTGAAGAGTGGGCAGTCGCAGGGGCGTATGTATGCGACTTCAGTGGATTCCTATCGCACGTGCTTCCAGCGGGATCGGGATCGAATTATTCATTCGAAGGCTTTTCGCAGACTTCAGGCGAAGACACAAGTTTTTGTTTCTTCAGAAGGGGATCATTATCGCAATCGCATGATTCATTCGGTGGAATGTGCGCAGATTAGTCGTGGACTGTGTCGGACTTTTGGCCTGAATGAAGACCTTGGTGAGGCAATTGCGTTGGCGCATGATCTCGGACACACGCCTTTTGGACATGCTGGTGAGGCGGCGATGAATGAGATTTTGCAAGGCTTTGATTTGCATTTTGAACACAATGAACAAAGCTTGCGAGTTGTCGAAAAATTGGAAAAAATTTCTCCAGATTTCGAGGGATTGAATCTCACAAAAGAAGTTTTGGATGGGATGCTCAAGCATCACACGCCTTTTGATCGACCGAAAATGAAATTTGTTTACTCGGCACATCTGGAAGGGCAGGTTGTGGATTTGGGCGACGAGATCGCCTACATGAGCGCGGATATCGATGATGGACTCCGGTCAGAAGTTTTTTCTTTTGAAGATTTGCGCGGTGTGCCTCTGATGCGCGAGATTCTGGAACGCGTGTCGCATGGCTATGACCTGGGAATATTTGATGAGACGCTTCGAGCGAGAGTTTCAAATGCTTTGATGCGTGCGATGGTGGAAGATGTGTCTACTGAATCGCAAAAACGGCTTTTGGAAAATAAGATTTTGACGCTGGAGGATGTTCAAAAATATCCTGCGGTTTTAATTTCTTTCAGTCCGGATTTTCGAATTGCACTTGATTTGGTTCGGAAATTTTTACTGGAAAATTTTTATCATAGTCCGAGGGTGAAGGCGCAGACCGATCATGGACAATCTATTATTCGCGATCTTTTTTCGGCTTTTTTGAAAGATCCTTCAAAGTTGCCGGAGCGGGCACGAGTGATGATGGCAGACGGTGAACGAATAGAAGTCGTGGTGAAAGACTATGTTGCTGGAATGACGGATACTTTTGCGGAGAGGATGTGGTCGGAGATGTGAAACGCTTTTTCCCGGAAATATCTTTTTTATTCTAGCGCCTCTGTCTTCAATTAGTGCACTCAACCGGTTCAAAAATATTAATTTCTTTGCTAGAGTATGCGCGTATGCATTGTCCGAAATGTTCCAATAAGGATACGAGTGTTCTCGATTCTCGTGTGACACATGAGGGGAAATCGATTCGGCGGCGGCGGGAATGTGATGCTTGTCATGCTCGGTTTACGACTTTTGAGCGGGTGGAAATGAGTGCTTTCATTGTGGTGAAGCGCGATAATTCTCGGGAGTCGTATAGTCGAGAAAAGGTGGAACGTGGGATTTGGCGGGCGTGTGAGAAACGCGCGATTGGGAAGGATCAGATTGATCGTATGATGAATGAGCTCGAGGAAGAATGGTCACGCCTCGGGAAAGAGGTTCCGAGTCAGGCGATCGGAGAGGCAATTATGGAGCGACTGCGCAAAATCGATGATGTGGCGTATATCCGTTTTGCTTCGGTGTATCGACAATTTCGAGATATTGAAACGTTCAAAAAAGAGCTGCAGAAGCTTCTGGATTAGCGCTTGTTCGCTGCGGTTTTTGCGGAACAGATGTCAATTTCCTTGATTTCTTTCCATATGCCTTCGGATTTCTGATGAAATGCCAGGGTTGCCTTTGGCTCCTCTCCGAGAATACGACATTCAATAATTGCTCTTTCTGTTTCTTGTCCCAAGACTTCCAAGACTTTGTCTTTTCTTTCTTTTATGTCTTTAAAATTGCCGAGTATGCCCCCCACTGCGCCTTCACAACGCTTGCACATATCATCTATGATTCCTCTCTCTTTCAAGGAATTCATTATCACTGTTTGGTCGAGAACTTCTTGATCCTTCTTTATCCACAGAGCGAGACTTACTGCTCCGAGTGCGGCTGCCGCGAAAAGTCCTACCCATGTTCTAATGCTTCTGTTGACCTGAGCCTTTCTCTGTTTCTCGCTCGCTCTTCGCAAGATAGTAAGACCATCCTCGACTGATATTCTTGGATGCGTCCCGTCTCCATCGCTTGGTGTTCTTATTCTCATAGAATTTGAGATACTTTTTTAAAAAGGGTCTGATTATCCACCTTACTTGACAAAATGTCAAATTTTGATGTATAATGAAGTCGGTTTCGATGCTTTTGAAGCCAAAAATAAAAATTAAAACACAGAAATATGGCTCGACGACGTTCCGGTTCTTCCCGCTCTCTTGTGGCTGCATTGGCCTTGGCTTTTACGGTCGGTGGATCTCTGGGGTTTCTGTCTCATGATGCCCTTCCGGGACTCGTCAAGACTTCGATTTTGGCGAATCTTATCAATCCTGCGGTGATGGAACGTGTCGCTTCTCTGGAAACTGTGAAACGTTTTGGAGAAATTTTGGCATATCATACGACCGACAGTGGAGAGCTGATCGAAGCGCAAGTTGGCGGTGATCCAAGTGATGCTTCCAGTGTTACGAATATCATTGCTCCTCTTGCGACTGAGCCAGTGGCTCCACCTGCGATAGAGATTCCTGATAATCTCCCAACGATCGATGGGTCGACTGATTGCAGTATTCCCACAGTGGAACAACCTTTGTATGGCGCAATTCCGGTCAGCACTCCAAATATGCATAACGGCATTCCTGGTGAATCGGCGGAAGTGACTATTTTGATGCAAAATACCGGGAATATTCCTTGGTTTTCTGATCAAAGTGGATGTAAATCACGAATCCCTGTACAGCTCGGCACGATGCGCGAACGTGACCATGCGAGTGCTCTCTACACTGGTACGAGTGAAAGTGGATGGATTTCTCTGAATCGAATTGCTCTGGATACTCCTCGCGTCGATCCTGGCGAGACGGGTGTTTTCCGTTTTATGGCAAAATTTCCGAGGATTGAAGACGTGTATCGAGAATATTTTGGGCTCGTGATTCCTGGCGTTCAATGGGTTGATGCCAGTGAAGTGGCTCTGAATTTTGTTTCTGGTGAGCCTTATTCTTCTGATGAATTGGCACAGCGTTTGAATTACCTGAATGATTCTTCTCCTGGACGCGTGATTCATTTCGATCAGCCACGCAGTATGGATGTCAGCATTTCTGAACAGACAGCTCGCTTGAAAATTGGAGAGTATGTGGTTCGAAAATTTTCAGTGAGTACAGGAAGTGATCAGCATCCAACGCCATTGAGAAACTGGAAGGTGCTTTTCAAACAACAGTGGAGAATCGGTGCGAAAGCGCCATATTATATTATGCCAAAATTTGTGGCACTTGATCGTGGTAATGGATTTGAAGGATACGGACTGCATGCGCTCCCGAGTTTGGGAAATTCCAACCTTCGCAATCGTATTGGCGAGCTCGGATCGGATACACCTGTGCCGACGGAATGGTTTACGCAGGACGGCATGTGGACAGAAGCATATAGCCACATCGGAACCCGTAGAAGCCATGGCTGTGTACGATTTCTGCCAATCGATCAGGAATTTGTGTACGATTTCATCGATATCGGAACTGAAATCGTGACGCATAATTAGAGCTATGCTACAATCCCTCTGCTTTGACTTGGTTTTTTGATATACGCGGCGGCGTACCCAAGTGGTTAAGGGAGCAGTTTGCAAAACTGCGATGCATCGGTTCGATTCCGATCGCCGCCTCCATGAGTTAGGAATTAGGATTGAGGATGTAGGATGTAGGAATTGAATTTACATTCGTTCGGTTTTTTCGTACGCGCGTTCGAGGGCGAATGCTTTGGCTTCCCCGAAGCATTCCTCTTCTCCAAAACAGGGTTGTTCGTGTGCCTGGAGATATTGTTTTAGGGCGTTTTTGTAGGTGGTATTCATTTGAGTGGCGTAGAGTGCATATTCTGGATTCTGATACATCCATTTTGCTTTTTTGAGCCACAAATTCATGGTGATGTCGGCCTCCAACAGATATTCTCGGCTTGCATCTCCGGTCGGGATGACACGGAGTTTGTCGCCCATATCTTTTTCGAATTCGAGGAAAAGTTGTGCTGCGATTTTTTTGAGATTTTGTTCGACTAGATTTTCCCCGTCTTTTTCATGGATACTTTTGGCGAGTGCTTTTATTATATGTTTTGCCCTTGTGAAAAATGGGTCATCCTGAACATTTTCCTGGTCCGCGATGATGTCTAATCCTTGAAGACTTTTTGAGCTCATAAGCCTTTCCCAATTTCCGGAAAAAATATCTTCTTTGAATCCTTCTGCGAGTTTGAGGAGATCTTCTTTTGAAACCTCGGCACTTTCAATTGCTTCACGAAACAGATCTTTGTCCGCAATCTGTATCCTTAATCGCAAGCTCTCTGGGTCTCCGGCCTTTTTGGCCTTTGACATCACCTGTAATCCACATTCACGAGCCAATTGCTGTATTTCTTTAGCCATATTCAAATCTGTTGCTTGTTGTGAATTTCTTGCCGTTCTCAATGCTTCTGATTCGTCTCTGAGCATGTCATCCACTGCCTCCCGAATGCTCGCCCTCTGTCTGAGCCTCACTTTTCCAATTCTGCTGACAGCTCCCACGGCTTTTTCTTGGCCTCTGGCTATGTTTGCACTTGAATCCAGCCTTGCATTGTACAGCTTCAATAAATCCAAAAGTTTTTGAACACTTCCTGATGGCCGCTCAATGTTATGCATAGGTGATATTTTCCCGTATTTCCCTTGTTTTGTCAAATTTTGGCTTTGACCTGAATTTAATTCCTTCCTTTTCTTACTTCAAATGGGTTCCTTTTCAAGATGCTTTCTGCGTCTTTTTCCAGGACTTCCCTGATTCCTTTTTCTGTTTGTCCGGGGTAGTTTCTTGCCAACCAGTCCACAATTCCTGTTCCTTTAAAATCTCCTGATTTCCATTTTTTCATTGTTGAGATTGCCCATTTTTTGCCGATTGGCAACCTTCTTGTGTTTTCCATGAAGAATATTCGTACGTCCTCTTTTTTTATTTCATCTTTTGCATATGGATTTCTTGCGAGTAAAAAATCCCTTCCCTCTTTCCCAAAAACTTTTAGCATCCAAAATTCTACGTTGCCTCTCGAGTTCTTTGTTATATTGTTTTCAATCCATTCCCTGCATGTTTCACCACTAATTCCATTTATTTCCTGTCCTCGAATTTTTGCCATGGACCATTTTTCGCCCTGCTTTAGCGATGAAAAAAAACTTTTTAGAAATTCTCCAACCTCTGCTTTTGATCCCAGCTTTCTTTCTTTTTCTGGCGTATATGGGTTTCTTTGTAACATTTCACGTTCCATTGACCCCAAAATGTGACCTATAACCTTGCGTGTCCATCCCGATCTCGCATAAATATTCCCATAGAGTTTTTTATTTCTCGGATCACTTTTTAGTTTTCTAATATTCCATTTTTCACCCTCCCCCAATTGCTTCAAAAAAGAAATAAATTGCTGCCTTGGAGATTCTTTTTCATTTTTTGATCCTTCCAGCCACCCTTCAAATCCCATTGCTATTGCGATTTTTAGCCGCATGCTTGCTGATATAAGCCTGTGTATGTCTTCATATTTTTGCAAGTCAGGATCCTCCTGAATCATTTTCCTTATTCTTGCACACCCTGCTGCAATATTTGGGAGCCCCCTTATTTCAAAATTCTCCATGGCGAGCCTGAGTGCTCCTGGATTTGGATACTGGATATCATTCTGAATGCAGTATGTTTCTGCCGCCTGAACTATTTCTCTGCCGGTCAGAACTTTCTTGTCTGTAAATTCTGGTTCATTTCTCATATTAATGGCTTACTTTACATGCATTTCAAATAAAATCAAGAGCTGGTATAATCTGCTGACTATGGGACATTTTCTGGATGAATTGAATGATCCACAGCGAGATGCGGTGGTGACGATGGAGGGGCCTCTGCTTGTGATTGCGGGAGCGGGGAGCGGAAAAACGAAGGCACTCACGCATCGGATTGCGTATATGATTCAGGAGCGCGGGGTTTCTCCGTGGAATATTTTGGCGGTAACTTTCACGAACAAGGCGGCGCAGGAGATGAAGGAGCGCATTGCGAAATTGACATCTGTATCAGTCGGACAGAGCTTCATGGAAAATCTGGATCTGCCGACGATTGGAACTTTCCACTCGGTGTGTGTGAAGATTTTGCGAAAATATGGACATGTTCTGGGGTATGAAAATTCTTTTACAATTTATGACGGGACGGATCAGGAAATTCTCATGAAGCAGCTCATGGAGCAGCGAAAAATGGATCCAAAGAAAATGAATCCGAAAGCGATTTTGGGTGGGATTTCTGGAGCGAAAAATCAACTCATCACGGCGAAGGAGTATCAAAAATATGCGAATTCGCATTTCACAGAGACGATTGCGGAGCTGTATCCGCCCTATCAGAAAGCGCTTCGGGAGAATGGTGCGATGGATTTCGATGATTTGATCATGAATGTGGTGACGATTTTCCGTACTGATGCAGCGGTACTGACGGAATATCAGGATCGATTTGGATATATTTCTGTCGATGAGTATCAGGATACAAATCACGCGCAATATACTTTTTCGAAATTGCTTGCGGAGAAGTATCGGAATATCTGTGCGATTGGAGATGAAGATCAGAGTATTTATAGTTGGCGCGGTGCGACGATTCGCAATATTCTGGATTTCGAGAAAGATTATCCGGAGGCGAAAGTGATCAAGCTGGAGCAGAATTATCGCTCGACGCAGCCGATTTTGGATGCGGCGCATTCGGTGATTCGCCTGAACAGTCAGCGCAAAGAGAAAAAACTCTGGACGGAGAAAACGATTGGCGATCCGGTGAAAATCTGGGCGTGTCGCAATGAGCGCGCGGAGGGTGAGATGGTGGCGCAGGAAATTCTGAAGACGATGCGGACGTATGAAGCGCCGGATTATCAGGACTTCGTAGTGCTGTATCGCACGAATGCGCAGTCGCGTGTGATGGAGGAAATTTTTCTGCGCAATGGAATTCCGTATAAAATTATTGGTGGGATTAAATTTTATGATCGCAAAGAAATCAAGGATCTGATTGCGTATCTGCGAGTGATTCAGAATCCTCGTGATTCGGTGAGTATGATGCGGATCCTGAATGTGCCGGCGAGGAATATCGGCGCGAAGACGATCGAGGCGGTGCAGCAATTTGCGTTGTCGCGTGGTGTTTCTTTTTTCGAGGCGATGGATGACATCGCGTCTTTTGGAGAACTCGCGGACGCGAAAGTTCTTGCGATTCAGAAGTTTGTGGCGCTGATTCGTCGGTTGCAAAATTTCAATACACAAGAGACGGCGGCGGGGATGATTAAATATGTTTTTGAAGAAGCGGGATATCGCGCGTTTCTGGATGATGGCTCTAGCGAGGGCGAAGAACGACTCGAAAACGTGCGGGAAATGATTTCAGTGGCGAAAAAATATGATGCGCTGGAACCAGGAATGAGTCTGAAAATTTTCCTGGAGGAAGTGAGTCTCATCGCGGATGCGGAGCGGACAGAGGAGAAAAAGAATTCAGTGACGATGATGACGATTCACTCGGCGAAAGGTTTGGAATTTCCTGTCGTTTTCGTGGTGGGAATGGAAGAGGGGATTTTTCCGCATGGACGCAATGCCCTGGAACGTGATCTGCTGGAGGAAGAACGTCGCCTCATGTACGTGGCGGTGACGCGCGCGAAAGAAAAATTGTATCTGCTTTTTGCGCAGGAACGCATGTTGTATGGCGAATATAAAAATAACCCGCCGTCGCAATTTCTCGCGGTGCTTCCGGAAGATGTGGTGGAGAGAAATTATGATCTGATGGGAGGACGTGGGCGTGTGGGTGGTTTCGGTGGTGCGGGTGTGAGCACATTTGGTAGCTCCGGTGGCCGACAATTTCAGCCGATTACAGATTTATCACAAAGTTCGAAACCGGTGCCGATGGAAGATGTCGAGTCGGTGTATCAGAAAGGTGATACAGTCATGCATCCTTCTTTTGGGCCTGGGACGGTGATGAGCGTCGCTGGCGGCGTGATTGAAATTATTTTCGAAGATCCGGATGTGGGCGTGAAGAAATTGGCGGTGAGTATTGCGCCGTTGAAGAAGATTGCGATCTAGGAATTCAACTTTGGGTCTCATTTCCCTTGCGGGGGCGCGCTTTGGATCGCCGGAAATTTCCCCCTGCGAGGGAAATTTCCTAAGTGCTCGCGACTCGCTCTCGGTCTTTTCAGACCGAACCATGCCCGCTCGTACTCGCAGTTGCGCTCCAAAGCGCGCCCCCGCAAGGGAAATGAACACAAATTTGCATTTCTAATTCGTCATGTCCTATACTTCAAACATGCACTTTCCTCAAAAATTTCCCATCCTCAAGGTTGGCAAATATTTGCTTCGGGAAGCGAAAAAGTCTGATGCGAAGTTTTATTTTCAATGCTTGACGGATCCGGAGACGATTCGATTTACGAGCTATGGCGTCAAAGATATTCTTGGGGTTGAGCAGTGGTTTCAGGACTATAAAAAACAGTTTCGTGAATCGAAGAGAATTAGCTGGGTGATTGAAGAAATTGAGACGGGTGATTTTCTCGGTGAGATGAGTCTTTTCGATGTTTCAGTGGAACACAATAAAGGCGAGATTGGATTTTTTCTGGGAAAAAAATATTGGAATCGTGGAATTATGTCTGAGGTTTCAAAAGCAGTTTTGGATTATGCTTTCGGCACTCTGCAGATGCACCGACTGCAGTCAATTGCGATGGGCAAGAATATGGGATCGCGTCGGCTTTTGGAAAAAAATAAATTCCGCGAGGAGGGGATTTTGAGACAATATAAATTGTGTCGCGGGAAGTATTGCGATTTTATTTTGTACTCGAGGATTGCTGCGAAGTGAAATTACTTCTTTCATTCCGAGAGGCTTCTTCCCAAGAGCTTTTCTGCTGATTCGCGCGTCAATCTTCCTCTACTGTCCATCTCTTCATCGTGAGGACGTAGGTATTGATCGCTCTCTGGTTGCAATTTCCCCATCTTAAAATCTTCATTCCACCCCTTTCCTTTCGCTCTTTTTCCCCCTTCGGGATTTTGCCCCTCTGTCTCTCTTCTCAAAGCATTGGCTGCCATATATTTTGAATTTAGAAAAATAGAAGAGTATTCTAGCACTTTTTCTTTTCTTTGCAAGTTTTTGCGAAAATAGCTTTGAAAAACCCCCGGTTTGTGGCCGGGGGTTGCGAGTGCAGTGTGATTGTCCGTCCCGCGGGGCGGGACAACGTATCTTTCTGCGGATTTTCGAAGGCCTGGATCTCCGGCTTGCGTCGGGATTTTTGGACACTTTCAAAAAGCCTGTTTTCTTGGGATTTTTTTGGAAGAAGGGGAGAATGCCGAGTGGCTCTTTTGAGCTACTGGCACTTTTTGAGGGCGACGGTTCCGGAGGTGTAGAGCATGTTGCAGGTGGTGCCGCCGCTCCAGAGTTTGAGCTGGAGAGTGGCGGTGCTGGCGGGTGGTGTGAATGTGAATGAGAAGGAAGACTGGCCTCCGTAGTGCATATCACATCCTGATCCTGGCGCGTTTTTCAGAACTTTTCCGTTGGTGTCGACGAGACTCCATTGAATCGGATTGGTACTGAAGGTGCTGCTGTCGTTTTTGGTGACGACGGCCGTGCAGGAATTTGCCGAACAGTTTTGAACTTGGAGACAGATGACACTTCCGCAGGACGATCCTGTGCTGGGTGCATAGCTTTTCGTAAAGATGCAGGTTCCTGGTGTCCACTGGCACGAATTTGAACAGGTATTTGTTGTCATCCCTGGTCCGCATTCGTCAAAGTAGTTGCAGAAACCCCCACTGGTCGTTCCGGGGGAGCAGACACCTTCGTTTCCGCAAACGACATTGTCTTGTCCACTGCATTTCCAGGTTCCACATTTGTTGCCGCAGGTGGTTCCCGGAGTTGCTGAGAGATTTGATGTTCCGCCGCAGGCGTTTTTGGTTGGTGGAGGTGGTGGAGGAGGAGGTGGTGGTGGACTACCGCACGCGTTCGTTGT
>ERZ1292630.287-Hain-H41-02um-R3-287-length-53652-cov-31_pt1 | contig 39149 bp, 34 predicted proteins | sample MGYA00564408_ERZ1292630 | MGnify/ENA primary metagenome ERZ1292630 (study PRJEB36523, sample SAMEA6512641) | groundwater metagenome | collected 2019-01-08 | study: AquaDiva: Metagenomics assemblies of 32 groundwater samples
CTGACGACATGAAAGCTGCTCACGTTCTTGGCGATACAATACCTCAAGCTTAAAATCAGCGCTGTAAGAACTACGCTTCGGACGTAAACCATCTACACCATGGCAACGATATCTGCTCACCCATGTACGAACTTTCTCTTCGGGAACTTCATACTTACGACCGAGTAACTTTGCTCCTCCCTCTCCAGATAGGTAATCTTGAACCACCTGAAGCTTGAACTGTTCATTATACTTTGACATGCTAACCTCCTTCTAAGGTGATGTCCAACTTCTGGGGGGCAGTTCAAATCCGGGGCGATTCACAATCTTGCGAGTTAATTTGGGGTGGTATAGAATGATTGGCCGTCTCGGTCAGAGCATTACACCAACCTTTTGTTTCCTAATGTCACTTGGAAAAACAAGACAATTTCAACAGTTAATTACTACATAGCCTTCAATAACCATAAAACGCTGAACGGGTTAAATTGAATATCGCTCATCATTGCAGTCGTACCCACTGCTAGAAGCAATGACAACCATCACATCGACTATTGGTCAGTCAGTGGTAGTTTTGAAAAAATATTTAACATCCGGTATATTTCCGAATCGGTAAAAATTTTTTCTTCTGTGCCATTAAAATAAGGATTAGTCGAAGATGGACAATACCGCGCCAGAAATCATGCCTACACCGGAGGAGCCCGCATTGACGCAATGCGATGTGCTCGTAGTAGGTGGTGGCCCTGCTGGTTCAACCTGTGCCGCGTTATTGGCTGAGAAAGGCTTCCAAGTCATTATGCTAGAAAAAGAAGAACACCCGAGATTTCATATTGGTGAATCTCTTCTGCCCGCTAATATGCCTCTGTTGGAACGATTGGGTGTTGCCGAAGAAATAAAAAAAATTGGCCTGCTAAAACTTGGGATAGAATTTAACTCACCCGAACACGAGCATGTTTCTCTGATAGAATTTTCAGATAGTTGGAATAAGGATCTATCGTGGGCTTATCAGGTCAGGCGTTCTAAATTTGATGAAATATTATTTCGTAATGCGGCAAAAAACGGTGTACATACCATAGAAAAGTGTCGTGTTCGGGATGTTCAAATCGACGATAATAATATTGCACCAGTTCATGTCCGCGCAGAAATGGAAACTGGACGAGCAATTTCTTTTGAAGCTAAATTTATAGTGGATGCTTCTGGACGCGATACGTTTCTGGCCAATAAATACAAAACTAAACAAAAAGACAAAAAACATAGTAGTTCCGCAATTTTTGGACATTTTCATCAGGCCACCCGCTTACCCGGAGACAAGGAGGGATATATTTCCATCTTTTGGTTTGAGCATGGCTGGTTCTGGTTTATTCCCTTAGCTGATGGCACAACTAGTGTAGGTGCGGTATGCTGGCCGTATTACCTGCACTCCCGTAAAAAACCTCTAGATGATTTTTTGTGGGACACCATCAACTTAAGTCCGCAATTGGCTGAACGCATGAAGCATGCGAAACTTGTATCTGAGACATATGCAACTGGCAACTACTCTTACTCAAGTACGATATCCCATGGCAAGCAATTTATTATGATTGGAGATGCCTACGCATTTGTCGATCCAGTCTTTTCATCAGGCGTGATGCTGGCAATGAATAGCGCTTTCAAAGGTGCAGAAGTCATTGAAACTGTTCTAAAACAACCTACGAAAGCTCCTGCTAAGCTTAAAGAGTTCCAACAAGTCATCAAGCATGGCCCCAAAGAATTTTCTTGGTTTATTCACCGAGTAACCAATCCGATGATACGAGAATTGTTTATGTATCCCAAAACTATTCTCAAAATAAAAGCAAGTATCCTCAGTGTCCTATCCGGGGATATTTTCGAAAACCCTAAAATTTTGCCGTCTCTCTATGCTTTCAAAGTCATATACTATTTATCATCTACAATTAATCTAAAGCGTTCCTGGGTAGCCATGAAACGACGTGCTCATAATATTCGTGATGTGGATAACACCGTGCAGTGAGACATCAAGACAATCTGTGGTTTGAAATTAGTTTTGCAATGTGGCACATCATAAAACTCTCTTCTCAGTTCATTGACATTAAAATAAGCAAATCTCCCGAATTTGTGAAAAGGCATAGTGCATCATGGAGACGCTGATTATCTCACCATCAGCGCAGCAACTGAAACAAAGTCAGCACGTATTGGGCGGCATGAGCCATGCACATGAATTCGCTACTGAGGCAGGCACTATACTACAACTGCCCTTACCCTTATTAGAGGAAAAAACTGAATTAGATGAATTGTTCTTGATCGATACGATTCCTGTGACACACGAATGCTCCTTTCCCCGTGGAACAATTCGGTATAGCAATACTCGGGAATTTGTTTTCGGATATATCAAAACTGAACAATGTTCAGGTTCAGAACATTTGGAAGAAGCGAGTCAACGCGCCTATCGTGCAATACTACAATTGTGCTTGACATTGCAAGCTCCCTATCTTTTGCGCATATGGAATTATGTGCCTCATATCAATGAGCCCGAAGGTATGATTGAGCGCTATCGTTTGTTTAATATTGGCCGGAAAAGGGCTTATGACAATTATTCTCAGATCATCAAGGATGAATATCCTGCAGCTTGCGCCCTGGGGGCTTTTGACAACACCTTCAGGATCGTTTTCCTAGCGTCTACCCGTAAACCGTACTATATTGAAAACCCACGCCAAATGAATTCCAGTTTTTATCCTGAACAATACGGTATCGTCCCTCCTCTTTTTTCGCGTGCTACACTTCTTCCTCAGGTCACTGGCGCAGCACTTTTTATCAGCGGTACTGCCAGTATTGTGGGCCATGAATCGCGCCACAAAAATAATATCCAAGCCCAAGCCTATGAAACCTTGAAAAATTTGAATACTATACTGACACAAGCCAATATGATCATGAAAGAAAACCGAGCAGAATTTACGGATGCTCAATGTTCCTTGAGTTTGAATGAGCTTTTCTGGCGCGTGTATATCCGTTTACCCGAACATTTAGAAATCGTGCGAAGTGTTATGCAGCGAGCGGGAATCACACAAGCTGTGTATGTGCAAGCCGATATTTGCAGAACGGAATTATTATTAGAGATTGAAGCGAGCGCGAATTACTTCACTCCTCAATCCGGCCATATGAAAAACGCCTAAAATGACAAAATTCATTCTGCGCTTTTTTCATATCGTCGCGTTTTATTCGGTGCTGATATGGCTTGCTATTATGTTATTGATTGTAAATTTCGTGGTATTTTTTCTCTATTACCTGCTACCCCCTGATACCGGCAAAATTTTTGGAAGAAAACTGAACAGCTTTGTTTTTCGGTTGTTCTTGAATGGATGCTGCCATCTGGGCTTAATGCATTTAGATTTGCACGCACTTGACAAGCTAAATGTAGCGCAAGGGATTATTATCGCACCTAACCATCCAAGCATGTTGGATGCACTCTTGATTCTGTCGCGTATCAAAAATACCAGTTGTTTAATGAAAACCAGTCTTTGGAACAATATTTTTTTACATTCTGGAGCCAGACTGGCCGGTTACGTACGGAACGACTCTATCAAAAATATGGTTCGTCGATCGGTTAAAGAGCTCCAAAGTGGTAGTAACTTACTGATTTTTCCGGAAGGTACTCGAACGGTGCAGCTTCCTATTAATCGTCTGAAGACTGGCGTAGGATTTATCAGCACTAAAGCTCAAGCACCTATTCAAACGGTTCTGCTACTCACCGACTCACCCTATCTCTCTAAACATTGGCCTATCTGGAAAACACCATCCTTTCCGGTATATTTCAAAGCTGTTATTGGTCAACGTTTCGAACCTACAAGCAGAACCGCAGAAATAACCAGTCTTTTACAAAACTATTATGACCGCACCCTTGATGACTCTATCCACCAGCCACGTGCTACTCATACCTAGTTATAATCCGGGTGACTTGATTGTCAACACGGTACAGGAAGCTTTAGCACAATGGCAGCCTGTATGGGTAGTCTGCGACGGCAGTACCGACGGCAGTACAGAAATTCTTCAAAAGATGTGCGAAGACATCCCCAACCTGAGAGTAATCGTAATGCCTTTCAATCAAGGTAAAGGGGCGGCTGTAATGGAAGGTCTGCGCCAGGCATTAGAATCAGGATTTACGCATGCGTTGACAATGGATGCCGATAGACAGCATCCTGCCTGCCTTATCCCGCAATTTATGAATATCTCTACGGATAATCCTGACAGCATGATACTGGGTAAACCTGTCTTTGATGACAGTGCCCCTCAGCTACGCGTGCAAGGACGCAAAATTTCGAACTTCTTAGCCAATCTTGATACCCTTTGGATGGGCATCGGCGATTCTCTTTACGGCTTCCGCGTTTACCCCATTGCTCCACTTCTACACATCATGCAGCAACATCGTTTTATGCGTCGTTTCGATTTTGATATAGAAGCAGCGGTTCGCTTATGCTGGAAAAATATCCGTCCAATCAATGTAGATGCGCCGGTCAAATATTTGAATGCAGATGAGGGGGGCGTATCGCATTTCAACTACTGGAGCGACAACGCGTTGTTAACATGGATGCACGTCCGCCTTATTGTCGGTTTTATCGTGCGTTTACCACTGCTATTGTGGCGCAAACTCAACTCCTAACATCATCATATGCCAGATTCAGAGCAATCCAATAGTTTCGCAAAAGCTCCTCATAAGCCTATCGCAGGCTATTACACAACTGAAGCAGAACGTGCCAGCTTTGTACGCGAGATGTTCGATACGACTAGTGTTGATTATGATCGTATCGAACATCTCCTGGCGCTTGGCACCGGTCAATGGTACCGCGGCCAGGCATTGAAGCGTGCGGGCCTGCAACCCGGAATGCAGGTACTGGATGTTGGTTGCGGCACAGGATTGGTAGCGACCCAGGCCATTGAAATTATCGGTTCATCAAGGTTACTGACCGGTCTTGACCCCAGTTTAGGCATGATGCAGGCAAGTTCTTTGTTCAGACAGGTGGCACTGATTGGAGGCAGAGCAGAATATATCCCTTTTCCTGACAATAGTTTTGATTTCCTAAGTATGGGTTATGCGCTTCGTCATGTGAGCAATTTAGAACAAGTATTTGGTGAATTTCTCAGAGTGCTCAAACCAGAGGGCAAGCTATGCATTCTTGAAATTACCCGGCCCGAAACACGACTCGGTTCCACCCTACTGAAGACTTACATGCGAACCATCATCCCGCTACTCGCAAGAGCGATTTCTTCAAATGGTCGTACAAGCAAGCTGTGGAGATATTACTGGGACAGTATAGAAGCTTGTGTTCCACCCCAGAGAATTATTCAAACGCTGGAGAGCGTCGGTTTTTCAGGCGTCAAGCAGCATCGTGAATTAAGGATTTTCTCAGAGTATCAAGCCACTAAATTACAATCTGAAATTAGATGATTCCTCCATTCACTGAAATTACCTGTCCGGTAATATAACCTGCGCCACTGCTGCACAGATAAGCTACTAGACTGGCAACTTCTTCCGGTTCTCCTGCGCGTTTCATCGGCACAAGACTTGCAATTGTCTTAGCATCGAACGCATTCTCGATCATGGGCGAAGCGATAATGCCAGGCGCAACGACATTAACCGTTATGTTGCGGCTTGCAAGTTCCAGAGATAATGATTTGCTGGCGCCATGCAACGCCGCTTTGGCTGCGGCATAATTGACCTGTCCTTTGTTTCCGATCATCGCTGCAATTGACGAAACACTGACGATACGACCAAAACGGTTGCGTATCATCGGCATGATCAAAGGTTGAGTGACATTAAAAAAACCATTCAGTGACACATCGATAACACGCTGCCATTGTTGCTGCTTCATGGCAGGAAATACGGCATCATCATGTATTCCGGCATTATTGATCAATATGTGTATGGGCGTATGCTCAGTCAGCTCTCCCAACAACTGACGCGTCTGTTCAGCGCTGGTAACATCAAATTGCAGGGCGCTCGCCGATAACCCTTGCTGCTGCAATTGATTCGCTAGACCTTGCGCTTTTTGAAAGTTCTGGTTGGCTTGAATATAGACATGATATCCTGCTTGCGCCAGTACATGACTAATTGCGGTTCCGATTGATCCACTGCCTCCAGTCACAAGCGCATTAATTTTGTTATGCATTTTAATCGACAACCACTTCAAGCGTTAAAGGCTCAACGTACTCTAGATGAATCTGGTGCGGAACAGCACGATAAGAATGAAGTGCTTTTCGTGCAATCACTTGCAGTAAAGGGAGGCAGCGCGCGCTCGGGTTGGAAAGGCGCAACTCATCTAATTCACGCATTTCCATTCGAGTTTCAGACTCAGCCGCATATCGTAATGTCAATTTTGCAAGAGCAGCGTCGGTGGCGGCTGCATTTAACAACATAGCCACTGCAAAATTACTACCCATCGGTCGCATGTCACTCAACGGATAGGGATACATGACATCGCTGGATATAAGTAAAATGGATTCTCCTGTCCACAGCGCCTGGCTGCAAGCTTCCACGAGGCCAACTGCAAAACTTGCATCATACGCACACAAGCTGGTCGATGGCAGCGTACATTGATTCGCAATGCTCCAATAACCCGCCGGTGCATTATGGACGGAATTATGAAAACGCGTTGGTGAAATAAGCCGCTCACTTTTTTCAGTATGCGCGAGCGTTGTGAAGATCGCATCGCAATTATCTCCGTCTCCCGAAGAGGAAGTGAATACCGTTGCTAATTGATGGGCATCAATAGCTGCAGTCTGTACTGCAGCATTCCCGACAGTCAGTGCGAGACGAACCATTTTTCCTACTCGCCGACGTTCCGTGGGGGGCAGCCATGTTACCGCAGGAATTTCGAAGTCTGCCCGCTGATAGTTTTGCTCTCCACCCAAAACTGACTGGGCCACATTCCAATCGGGCAAACCGGGACCCAGAAGGCCAATACTTAGCACATGACACTGTAGCCTATCTTCCGAGAAATCAGCACTCCCATTCATACTTAATCTTTAAACCCCAAAACGATGCTGCAATTAGAACCTCCAAAACCAAATGAATTACTGAGCACATGACTCATTGGTCGGGCAGCATTATGCATCAGATAATGAATCGGAGAGAGGGTATCATCCAATTTCTCAGTACCAGGGCTACCCCATGCAGTTTGTTGTTGCAAGGCAAGCGCTCCGATGACCACATTCAACGCACCTGCCGCACCCAAGCAATGTCCTGTTGCACCTTTGGTTGAACTAGCGGGCGGTTTATCCTCAAAAACAGCCGAAACTGCAATGCTTTCAATCGCATCGTTATTTTGTGTGGCGGTGCCATGCAAATGAATATAATCTATTTGTGATGCCGCAAGTCCTGCTTGTTGCAAAGCTAATTGCATGGCTTGGCGAGCACCCAGCCCTTCTGGATGAGGACTGGACATATGATAAGCGTCGCTACTCTCGCCCACGCCCTTGATCAATAAACTTCCAGATGGCGTATGCTCATCATCGCGTGTTAAAAGTGCAAAAATCGCTGCTTCACCAATCGAAATACCGTCTCTATTGGAGTCATAAGGCTTGCACGGATTTTGAGAGAGCAGTTGCAAAGAATGAAAACCATACAGTGTTGTCAGACACAAACTATCGACACCCCCAATAACTGCTGCATCAATGGCGCCCAGTAGCAACATACGCTGCGCCAGGGCAAACACTTTTGCACTGGAAGAACAGGCCGTAGACACCACTGCTGTAGGCCCACACAAGCCAAGTACTAGTCGAACAAAATGCGCAACGGAACATGTATTCTGAGCGTATCGATAATTCACCCACGAGGGTAATGCCCCCGTTTGCGGGTCCAGCTCGCGATAACCCTTTTCTGTCTGCAACATCCCAGAAGTACTGGTCCCCAGAAACACGCCAATTCGGGTTTTATCAAAATGACATTTAACTTTTTCTAAGGCATCGATAAAGCCATCCTGCTGCAAGCCCAAATAGGCCAGTCTATTGTTGCGACAATCAAAGCCCTGCAACTCAGCAGGTAAAAATACTTTATCCTCTGTGATATTCGTAATTCCGACATAGGTGTCTAGATCAACCGATTCAAACTTACAGGGCACCAGACCAGTATGTTGCGACAAAAGACTGGAGCGCAAACTTGCCACACCGTTACCCAGGCAGGAAGTTGCCGTAAATGCAGGCATGGATAAATAAGCTTGGTCTCTCATATGTTATTTAGATAAAACTCATCGGTAATCAAGGTCGCTGGCAATGCAGGAGAATATTGGCAAACGGCGTTCCCTCGTGCATGGGAATAGCTGTCACCCTAAAACCAATTTTTTCAAGCTGATCTTTCCATTCTGTTAATGAACGGCAGTAAACGCGTACCGATGCGTGTCCCCGAAAAGCAAATACCACGGCATCCACCCACTTGCTGAACAAGAAAGGCAGACCTGCCGCAGCATCCCCCACTCGAAGCAAAAGTTTTCCGCCCGAGGATAAACACGCATAGACGCGCTTGAGTATGTCGTTTTGCTCGTTAGAAGGTACATAATGCAAAACATCAAGAATGACAACGACATCCGCAACCCCAAAATCGATGTGGCGCATATCGCCATGGATGATCTGGATGCGCGAACCAAAAACCTGCAACGCTTGATGCGCTCGGATCACATCATTGAGCATGAGTTCAATTCCAGTTACCGAGACCGCCTTAATCTCCGCCTTTTTCTCAGAATACCTATGCGTGTAATCATCCATCCCGCACAGCAGGGCTGCCAGCAATCCCTGCCCGCATCCAATATCAAGTATACGGGCATGAGGAGGTATATAGCCGGCTTGCAAAATGTGCGCAAATACCGGATCTCGATTCAATTTACCTCTGGCGAAATGCCAGGCAAACTTGCCTGCGCGTTGGTAAGGCTTACAAATATGATCAACGAGTTCAGGTGATAAAAAATGACCCATTCCTAGTAATCAATTGAGTTAGAGAAGCCATATCTACAAAACATCCGGCAATACCTCAGGGCTGAGATTATTATCAAATAATGTCTGCAACAATACCGGCAGTACCTCCACAATCGCCGCCTTTCCATTGCAGGTCAGCGCCGCGTTACCATCGTGTAACAGCAATATATCACCCGCCTGCAAATTCCTGCACAAACTATCCAGGACTACGCTTGCATTACGCTGACGCGTATCAAAACCGCGGCGTGTCCAGCTCACCAGACACAATCCTAGCTTCTGCAGCACCACATCCAGGAAAATATTACGCAAACCTGCTGGTGCACGGAAATAATGTGGGCGAATGTTCGTCGCTTGCTGTATCACAGTCTGAGCGTTAACCACATCCCGGTATATTTTTTGCGTGCCCCACAATGAAAAAGTATAACTATGCGCCATGCTGTGGTTCTCTAGTTTATGGCCGCCTGCGACGATTGATTTTGCCAAATCCGGATACTGCTGCACACGCTTGCCAATACAGAAAAAAGTAGCTTTTGCATTATATTGTTCGAGGATTTGCAATACTTGTGGAGTAACCTCGGGACAAGGGCCATCATCAATCGTAAGATACACGGCACCTCCTGCTTTCGCCAGAGGTACGTACGTTATATTTCTACCCAGCCACTGACTTCGTGGCCACAAACCCTGAGCGACCAGAACAACATGATTGCCAAACATGACGAACAGAGCATAGAACCATCCATCCGGTATCAAAAACAGGCAGGTTGCCAGCAAATGCACCATGATACTGACACGTATCAGCCAATTATAGTGATAAACCATTGATGTACCCATTCAGTTCTGGCTAATAGAGCCTGAGTTTTTCCGCAACGTACTGGGCGCCATCAGCGCAGAAAAAATTAACGCCAGAAAGACTCCAGATGCAACTGTAATACCAATCGTTTGTAAAATAGGGATTTGCGAAAAAATCAAAACACCATACCCAATCCCAGTCGTGGTCGTAGCCAACAGCAGCGATGCCAACGTCATATTACTTTGAGAAGAACTGAAAAACAATGCATAATTTGAACCCACTGCAAAAACAAGCAACAAACCGATTATATTCAATAAATTCAACTGTGAGCCCAGCAAATGCAACAGGGCGGTTACAAAAAGTATCGCACATGCCAACGGTAAAATTACCAAAAGAGTTGTTTGCAAAGACCTTAACACCAGTAACAATAAAACAATAATTGCAATAAAACCAGCAGCCGAGAACTTCAAGATTTTATTCAAATAAGTCTTATAGATCGAGTCGAAATCATCTTTCAAATCCAATAATACCGACTGCTCATTCACGATATCGAGTAGTTCAGTTTGCAGCACCTCATGATTGATGCTTCCGACTTTACCATTTTGCAGTGGAGCTTGTAACTGTATCAACGCATGATAAAAGCGATTTCCGCCTGCTTTTACAGGATAGAGTGTGACACCCAACGTGATTCCGAAAGTGCTGTTTTTCAGCTTATCTGACCGTAACAGGGGCAGTGCCTTGCTGTTTGCGACATCTTCGACGAAACCCTGCAAACTCTGAACGGATAGAGGCAATGTATGGGTAGCTTCCTGAAGCGCCTGTTCTAGTTGTTCCTGATCAGGAAGTGCTTGCTGACGTTGTATTTGCTTGGCCTGACTTGGCAAATAAACACACGGGGCTTGGTAGCCTCCCAACAAACCCTGTGCAACGAGCACATCCAGTCGGGACAGAAACTGCTCGCAGCGTTGTAAAACCTGCTCTTCCGTTTTGTCCTGTAACAACAACATATGCCGCACATCGGCTGCACCCATATCGGCCCGCAGTTCACCGTCCAAATCGAGCAATGCTTCAGGTATCGGGCTTAAATCATTTAATTCATAGCTCCACAAATAATCCTGTCTGCTTAAGAGCAACAGCAAAGCGCCTACTGTCAAAAACCATATGAAATACCGGAAATGATAACCCTTCTTCATCATCAGTCTTAGCCATGCTCCGACGGGATTGAGATCATGGATACTTAGCCGCTGCGGAAGTAGCGTTGGCAAGACCCAATGGGTACAGACAACAGCTACCACAAGACCGGAAATTGAGAACGTAGCCAATTGCATCAATCCGGTAAAACCGGAAAACAGCAGGGTCAAAAAACCACAAATGGACGTCATCACGCCTAAACCTATCGTACGCCAGAAAATAGGATTATTACCGCCATTTTCTGCAGTTTGTGAACGTTGCAAAAAGAAATAAATTGAATAGTCTATGGACTCTCCAATCAATGTAATACCGAAGCCGATGGTCATGGCATGGACGCTGCCAAACCCCAGACTTACAGCCGTAATTCCTGCAATCGCCCCACTAAAAACCGGCAATAATCCCACAAACAACAGTTTAAGATTGCGCAACACATATAACAAAATGGTTATGATTAGTGTCAATCCTAAGCTTGATAGGCGAAACGCTTCTTCCTTGATGATATTTTGCGTTGAGACTGTAAAGCTAGCAGGCCCACTAATCACTATTCTGATATTTTCTGTTTTTTGTACATTTTCTCGGCTCTGCCTTTTAAATGATTGCACTACTTCTTTGAAACCTGTTTGCATTAACTGTAAAGCAGCTTCTTGAGCGTTTATATCCGTACCAGCACTTGCTAATTGCACCAACAGTAATGCGCGTTCACCCCTATCATTGAACCACTGTCCATCTATAGTTTGCGGGCCTCTCATAGGTGTCAGCTTATCTATCAAAGCAATGACTTCTCCTGTAGGGTCACGCATAAAAAGTGATTTACTCAATAATCCCGAAGCAGAAGACAGTTCCAGTAAATTGCCATATATGACTGTTTCAAGGCTTTTGGATGTATACAGCTCAGCGCTTGTGTTTGGGGATAATAAGTAGCGATAGGTGTAGATCAGTTCTTGCTCGACAGAATCGGCTAGATTCTGATCATTAAGCACATGAGAAAAAACCGTATTACTTCGCAGTTTACCAGCAAAAGATTTACCAATCTGAGCAAGCGAAGCTGTATCGCTTCCTTCGATACCGATTAAAAGAATGCGATTTGCAGCACCATTCTGCAATTGCCCAAGCAGCATAACTTCCTTCTGGTTAGGCTCAGATGGCAAAAAAATAGACAAATCTGTTCTATAGTCGGTGTTAAATATTACCCAACCACACAGTAGAACACATAGAAACCACAATATTTGTGGTAGGGAAAATTTAATATTTTGAGTTGTGTGCATCTAGCTCTAAGAAAGCAATGAAAAACTGCTGTGCTAGGTCATGCTGTATTGAAATTAGGTTTAAAATGTTTATTTACCACCCGTAAGCTGCGCTTTTTTACTTTTTTCCTCATTGGCTGACCATTGTTTGCTCCCTTTTTCATAACTACTTTAATATAAGCCGACAGGTAAATAAATCCTTTACCTGCACGATACTAAAGTCCCAGCCTAATCTATTGCATCTTTTTGCTTATCTGCATAATGGAATAATCGCCATCCTCCAAATGCACTTCAACTGACTTTACACTGTCATGGTTGCCATTCAGATTCAGCGATTTTAGAGCGGTTCCTTGCTGCAATGGATTTAGCACCAGCTTCCAGTCAGTAAAGGCGCCGGTTAATTTGACGCTGTAAAGATAGGTCAACCGTTCAGTATCTCCCGCCAATAAAGCCCGCACTCCTTCAAAGTGAAGGCTGATTTCGGGATAGTCATCAATCTGTAAGCTGTGCTTTTTACCCATGCGTTCTACCGTAATGGTATTGCCTGTCAGCTTGAACATTTCCGGTTTGGGTTGCAGCGTATTTCGGACCATAGTGGAAGGGGCTATAAACATTAAGTCTCCTGAAGACTCCAGCGGCACATCCACACCTTTGATGTATTTATTTTCAACAAAAGTTGCATGGATTTCTTTATGTTTGGCCATGAACTGCATCAATTGGTTGAAACTAATTTGATCAGTTTCATCTTGTGCATAAATATTGAAAGCAAGCAAGAATAAGAACACAGCAAACCAATATTGATAATGACTCATTCTTTGCATGATGTTTGCCAAAAATCATAAAAATTAAACCAATTATAGGGATATTCCTGACAGTATTTTGCCAACAAATCTACGTATCTTTTGCGGGCAATTGTTACAGCCTGTGCTTGATTTTCCTGCATTTTCGAAAAATCATAGATCTCTTCAAACAACAATCGGTATTTATTCCCTCCCAGATACACGCCCAGCATCAACAGCACAGGCTTGCGCAAAATTGCTGCAAGCCGAAAAGCGCTTTCAGAAAAAGTGGCTTCTTCACCTAGAAAACATTGTTTTTTAAGATTTGTCTGCTGCAATGTACGGTCTGCAAGTATACCAATCATTGAACCATCCTTCAGAGCTTCATATACCTGCATCATCGTCTCCAGAGTACCTAATGGTATGATCTCTTGTTGCAGTTCTGGATTGATGGCGGCCAGTACTTGGCCTAATTTTTTCGCATTTTCCTGATACATCAACTGTACAAGTGAATAATCGGTATGTTGATGCCCCAATGCTCGCAGAGCTTCAAAGCTGCCCATATGCGCACCGAAAAGAAATATTCCTTTATGTTGTTGCATGGCTATGCGCAGTAAGTTTTCGTTCTCTAGGGTGGTAGAAAATATTTGCGCCTGCCCATTCAAAAAATAAATACGATCGAGCGATATGGTCGCAAAATAAAAAAAATGCCTAAAAATATCCCTCAAGCGCGCCGATCTACCCAACACCTTTTGCAAATATTGGCGCGAAGCTTGTCGGGCCTGCGTAGCGACCAATACGAAATACAAACTGATAGGATAAAGTAGTAGCCTCGTAAAATTTCGTCCAAAAAACAAACTCAACCAGACCAGTAAACGTAACAGAATGAGACTGCCACGCTCTTCTCTCTTCATCCAATCAAAATCTGTTCTTTTTTCAGTCATTTCTTCCGATAAATCCTGCCTTATCCATTCGTGTGTTCTCATTCGCGCCCTTTCTCATAATGCATAGAAATGCGCTAGGTTAATCCACGCAAATTAATCGATAAATCATTTCATGAGATAACGATAAGGTTATCTCGTCCCAAGTAAGAAACTGCTAACGGAATATAAAAATTTTTGCATTCAAAAAAATGACAGGATTCTAAATTGCTCAAATGAGCACTAATGCTTTTCTAGTTCTGAAGCATTCTGCTCCGCTTGTAATTTTTGAGCAAGTTCTGCCAATAAATGATGAGGAAGCTTGCCTGTACTATTACGTGGTAGCTCATCGACCATAAAAAGCGGACGAGGCATAAATGCCGCATCAATACGAGTACGCAGGACTTTCAGAATTTCATTTTTACTTATACCCAAAGCAACAACAAATGCCACCAAACGAGTTTCACCAAGCTTTTCTTTCAGTGTGTCCTTCGTGTCCGGAATAAAAAAAATACCGTCTTTTACACCGTCAATAGTATTTAGCTGATAGTTTAAATAACCCAGTGAACTTCGTTTACCGGCAATATTGACCAGATCAACCTTGCGTCCCAATAATTTGAAGTGATTTTTATCGATAACCTCAAGTACATCATTAAGCTCTGTGGGTGAAGGAATATAATCACCCTGTGCCACTGCACCGCTATAACCATCATTCCCCTCTGTAACTTGCATAATTTCTACCTGACCATAGGTATGCCATACTTGATTAGCCGTGGGCAAGCGCGTGGCGATCTGTCCTGTTTCCGTGCAGCCGTAAATTTCTTGGACGGGAATCTGAAATTTTACTTCAATACTCTCGGCAAGTTGCATGCTCAGAGGTGCAGTAGCGCTGACAATCAAATCTACTGCGGATAATTCCATACCACTCTCCATCCATGCTCTTAAATGAAAAGGGGTGCTAACTAATACACGTGGGCGAGGCAAACGTTCCAGTTCAGTACATATGTCTTGTGCGAAAAAAGGATGCGCAGCACTGAACTCCTGGCCACCGAGTAAAGCAATTAATACACTAGACTCTAGTCCATACATATGTTGCGGAGGTACGGTAGCCAGAACAGTAAACTTTTTATTCAGAAAATTCACATCTTCCCTAATTCTGAGTAATTGCGCCTGTGCGTTACGTGTCATGCTGCCCCAGGTTTTTGCATGAGGAACAGGCTCCCCGGTAGAACCAGAAGTAAATACATACGCCATCACATGATCAGCAGGAATATCTGGAACTGAAAACTCTTCTTTTAAATCTTGTTGAAATTCACGACCTGTATGACTTGGCTTAATTGGATACTCCAGCTTAAAACATGGAACCTCGTATATTTCCAGCATATCTTGATCATAAAGAATATAAAAATCACGATAAATTTCCTGCAATTGAAAAAGCATACCTTGATTATATGTAGGAGGTAACAACATCGTTTGCCGATTTAAAGCTGCTGCCCCCATACCTACAGCAAACAAATAACGGTTTTTGCAAAAATTCAGTAGATAAGGCTTGTTTGGCAATTGCTTTGCTAGCAAAATAGTGTCATGCAGAAAATCATGTGCAGCAATTGAGCGATTGTGCATATAAGCAATTATTGCGTCCGGTGATTGGTGAGCAAAAAGCTTAGGCATATACTTGCTTAAGGAAAAGCATTCAGGAAGATTTTTTATTTTCCCAGTAGAGATTCCATCCTTTCAGAATCGGCAATCTTTTGAGATGAGGCAAGGAATAGGAACGTACAAAATACTCAACCACAAACATCATTGCAATAAGTGGAAAATACAATACGTTACAAAAAAAAGACCATATTGCTGCAGACGCGAATGTGAACAGTAGCAAGCTTATCAAAGCTAATGCAATGAAAAACAACGCCCATGCCCACGTTGTATTTCTACAATAGCGATCTATTTCTGAAGGCAACTCTAACCCATATACCATTTGAGCAAAATGAGTAATCAATGGCGTTTTGCCTGGTAACAGCGTCGAAGCAAATACAGCGGCAAGTAAAAGTTGTGTAACGATGAATTGCATAAGATAAATTAATGCTAAATCCTGGTATTGCCCATTGTGTAAAAAATGATGCATCAGTAACGGATAGCCTACTATTGCAACAATTGCGGCTGTTGTCACCGTTATGATTTTACTAGAGCTGGTTTTCAACAATAGCTTCATCGGGATGAAATTAACTTCATAGATCGAATTGTTTATTTGGTGCGATTCGCAGCGATATAAGCGGCCAAATACCGTAATGAACTAAAAATGGTTTCGTTTTCGGGGTCATCTGACTTTATTTGAAAACCGTACTGTTTGGATACCGCTAACGCCAGTTCCAGAATATCAATTGAATCAAGTCCTAGACCGTCCCCATATAATGGCAAATTAGGATCAATATGATCCGGCGTTACTTCAAGATTTAATGTTGACACAATAAGATGCGCAATTTCGCTTTCTAATCTGGAAGTCAGGTCAGTGTTATCGATAGAATTATTCATAGCTTGAATGTTTTATTTCTGTAGATTCATTCTCGAAATGTAAAGTGTATCTAATGCTTGAGTAACAAAATTAACGATTATTTCAAAAATATCGTATACACCCAGATACCATATTTGACTAATCCATGAGTACTTCATGTGATCGCTAATTTACAAAATCTACAGCGTATTGTTGTATATCCTATCCAGAAAACATCAATCTCATTCTTTTTTAAAAATTCTCGTGCAACTCATGCCACCCTTGCTCCTTCCTGACTTCAAGAATAGTAGAGAACGATGATATGCCTATATATAAGAACTGATTTATTATACAATTCAAATAAATCCCATGTTCTCGCTTAAAATTTGGACTACTATTATAATGCGGCTTTTGTATTTGTAAAGCCGAGGAAATTGTCATATTTATCCACCATTTCTTCCAACTCCTTGTTTTAACCGATCAGTTATGAGCGACACGACTTTCCCCGATGGCCAATTTAACACAGAAAATAATAGCAACTGATTCGTTTTACGATCGAGATGGTCCAACTGAATCATTGTTATTTTAAATATTTGCATTCTGAAGTCAGGAATTCTCTATTTTGTTTGAAGAATTAATTAGTTATACTGCGGCAACTTCGGCGTGACGACGGGTACTGTAAGCATGGTGCTTACCACCGCCATCAGCAGCAGAGCTGTAAATGTCTGACTGGTAATGATTTGTTTATCCAAAAGCACGTTAGCGAAAACAATCATAATCAGGGCCTTGGTCTGTAGCAGCCAGCCAATAATCCATGCCTCACCTTTTTCCCATTTTAAAATCTTGCTAGCGGCGTAGGCGCCTGCTAATTTTCCTGTTATGGAGGCAAACAAAAGTATAGCAGCCGCAGCAAACACCGAGACGCCATCCATTTCCCAATTGGTACGCAAGCCAGTGCTCATAAAATATACTGGCAGCATAGTCATCATCACAAAGTGGCGCAATTTATCCATGTCCTCCTGATTAAACCAAGCAGAATCCATCACTACGCCAGCCAGGAATGCTCCAACTATAAAGTGCAAACCTGCCCAATCCGACGCTAAACCACAAATCGCCAACCAAATAAAACTCACATACCAGCGATCACTTTCCTGAATGGAAAACATCAACTTACGACACAAAAAGCTGATTATTATAAAACTTACTAAGAATATACTTTGAAGACTCACTCTATCCCAGTCAAGAAGAATCAGCGATAACACAATCCAGATAGCGATGTCATCAAGGCTGGCGTAACGCATAATACGCTGGCCGATAGGCTCACGCAGGATTTTGAGCTTTTCCATCAACAAAATTAAAATGGGCAAAGCAGTTACTGCACATGCCATGCCCACGCCAATGATAAACTGCCAGGTCATCCCCTTGGGGCCTATCCAATTAATATTAAATGTCATCAGCACGACGATTGCGGCAAGGCAGCCCAATAACAGCGGAGAACCCAATGCCAATCCCGCAGTAATGCAGCTATCACGCCTGTACAGCCAGGCTTTTTTCAAATCTAATTCGATACCAGCGATCCACACAAAAATCATAATCGCCCACCAGGCAATACCGTTGAGCGCTTGGAGTACCTGTGGATTAAATATAGACTTGTAGTACTCTGGAAAGATTGCCCCTGAAACCCCCGGTCCAAGTAAAATGCCAATGCAAATCTGCACAACCACCAAAGGAGCCCAATAATCAGTTTTCCCAAAACGCCAAATGAGATAGGGAACAGAGAAAATGATCACCATCACAATTAAAAAAATTTCATGGGTAGTCATAGTTTATGTATATCTTTAATTTATATAGCTTTCTTCTGTTTATTCCAGATATCAATCAAGCGTTTAGATTTAATTCGGAATGAATCGCCCCGGATTTGAACTGACCCCCAGAAGTTGGACATCATCCTAGAAGGAAGTTAGCATGTCAAAGCATAATGAACAGTTCAAGCTTCAGGTGGTTCAAGATTACCTATCTGGAGAGGGAGGAGCAAAGTTACTCGGTCGTAAGTATGAAGTTCCCGAAGAGAAAGTTCGTACATGGGTGAGCAGATATCGTTGCCATGGTGTAGATGGTTTACGTCCGAAGCGCAGTTCTTACATCACTGGTTTTAAGCCTGAGGTATTGTATCGCCAAGAACGTGAGCAGCTTTCATGTCGTCATGATTTCGACACTATACGATATCCGTAATCCCAATCAAGTTGCCGTCTGGCGAAAGAAATTTGACGCTGGTGGTTTACCAGCACTTGAGAATAAATGTTAACAGCAATTGAAATCTGACCCACTTATCAAGTAAAAACGTCAATCTAAAATTGACCCATCCTGATGCATATCATTATTTAACCTGTTCCGCAGCGGGAACTATCCCTGCGGATTTCTTTCCTTTTAATCGGTAGCTGTTACCACTGATTTGCACGATATGCGCATAATGCAGCAATCTGTCCAATAATGCTGCGGCTAAGGTTTGATCATCAGCAAAAGCAGTTGACCATTGCGAGAATGGCAGGTTGCTGGTGACGATTACACTGCCTTACTCGTAGCGCTTGGCAATGACGTTGAAGAACAGATTGGCTTCCTCCCTGCCAAACGGGAGGTAGCCTATTTCGTCAATGACTAATAGCTTAGGAGATAGCACACTGCGTTTAAGATACGTATCCAGTCTTCCTTGTTTTTTGGCAGTTGCCAATTGCAGCATTAAATCAGCTGCGGTGATGAAACGAACTTTAATACCACGCATGATGGCACTGTAAGCCAGCGCAATAGCTAGATGACTTTTACCTACGCCACTTGGACCGAGCAGTACAATGTTTTCGGTACGTTCAATTGTCCTGAACGAAACTTTATCTTCACTACGAGTTACTCGTGATTGAGTTTTATTGGCGGGAGTTGCTTTCTACCTTCGTATTTTTTTATTCTTATCAGCGCAAGTCGTCGACCTATCATTCTGATACGCAAATATTTTCGATAGCTCATCTTATTCCAATTTAGCTGCTTACCCACAAAGTAGTGACATTTTTTCCTTGCACACCCTACCCTGGGTATATCTACCCCTTACTTGACCAGGTCAATCAATGCTTATGTAAATTTGCTTAAGCGATTGGGTGGAAAACCAATGAGGTCTACCATTCAACGATTACTCAGTGTTTAAACAATAGCTATATTACAATCTACCAGCAATAGCCCAATTGGCATCAATCGGTTTAATTTTTGACACGTTTTAGCACTCAAACAAAAAGTGTACGGCGTTTTAGGAGAAGTTAACATACCCCGGGAATATACTACTCAGTTAATTGCGAGCGGTGCAGGGTCAGATCAACAACAGCGCCAATCCAATCCCAGCAGCAGTTGCCAGCATACCGGAAATGCATTGCTTGGCGAGTAACGTGCTACCGATGAAGCACACAAGACCGAGTTTGAAGCCAATATTGGAGAGTATACCGAGTGAAATAGCCATTACGGTTTCGGTTGCTTGCAGTTTACCCATTTCATATAAGCGCAAACTCGACAGCGTAATAGCATCGACATCAGTTAAGCCGGAAAGGAGCGCAACAGTATAGAGTCCCCTGCTGCCCGCAATATCGGATAGCCATGCGGAAAAAAATAGAATGACACCGTAAATCAATCCGAAAGCCGCTGCTGTACGGATTTCGGTGGGATTCTTGATTTTAGGCAAGGTTAGTCCGTTGTGGTGATTGAGTTGACGCCACCAATAGGCCGTGACAGCAGATCCGAGCACAAAGCCGCTACCCAGCACCGGTAACAATTGCAGAAAAATGGTAGGAGATGCGACTGCACTGACAATCGCCAAACGGATTAGTACGGTGAGATTGGCGATCAAGATGACGACTACGGCCAGGTGTGAGAAATCCTGGTTTTCAACGCTGCGGCGCGCATACACCAATGTTGTCGCAGTGCTTGAAACCAAACCGCCGAATAAGCCCAGTACTGCGCCGTGATGATGGCCGATCAGTTGCAAAGCCACATAACCCGCTAGGCTGACGCCTGAAATCAATACCACCATGAGCCATATCTGATGGGGATTGATGGCATCATAGGGGCCAAAGTTCTTGTCTGGCAGAATGGGCAAAATAATAAATGTCAACACGGCAAATTGCAGTATGGAAATTAAATCCCGTCGGCTTAATTTCTCGGTAATGCCGTGCAACTCGGCTTTGAAATACAACAATACCGTGGTAATGATGGCCAGCATGATGGCCAGTGTGTCGTTGTGATACCAGACCGCTGCACCCAAGCCATAGCAAATGAGGATAGCGACTACCGTGGTGGTACCGGGATCTGCGTTTTCATCTTTGACACGCAGGTAAGCCGCAATGGTCATCGTGCCGACGATCAGCAATCCACTCAACAGTAACCAAGGCGTGGTCTGTTCCGATAGCATGGCGGCAAGCGTACCAAATAGCGCGACCAGGGCGAACGTCCTTAAACCGGCCCGAGAACCCTGGCTGCGCTCGCGTTCCAATCCGATCAGTAAGCCAATGGCTAAGCTGGTTATAAAATGCGGCAGCGCTGCCAATTCTCCGTTTGGCGTGAACTCAGTGTGCATGACGGGTTACCGCAGGATCAACCTGGGAGCAATGTTCAAGCAAAAATTGCAGGGTCATTTTGCCATTATATTCGTTGATTTGTAATCGATACGCCGCATTGATCAAATCGGGTAGCGGATCGCTATGAAAAAACAAGATGCCGTCATAGGATACCTCGGATTGTTACACGATGGGTTGTTGGCTATCGGAAATCAACTTTCGTAATTTCAGTTTCAAATGCTTTTCACTTGATGCCCATCGCATCAACTTACAAGCTTCAGATTGGTACACTTTTATTCCGTGATTCCCGCGTAATTTAGTGCGCCTCAGTGGTACATTTTACACTGCTATTTACACCCCGTATTTTGTGGCAAAACAGTGCTGCACTATTAGGTTGGATTTCCAATATATCGGCTGCTGAGCGTGCTGTAACTTCCAACACAAAATATTCCAGCAACCTTGATTGTGTTTTCTTTAATAATCTATAATGACTTATCTTCATTCAATTAGCTTATCATCTAAGCTAATCTACCACAGCCTCTAAACCTTTAATGCTGCAGTGTGCTGTCAAATATGAAATCTATAGCTGTTATATAAATTGATTTATATTAAGGACTTTATAGTCATAAGAGTTCCATCATGCAAGCAAACAATTCAACTTCATCAGAGAATGAATCAGAGAATGAAAAAGCAGCGAATGCAACTTTAGATATACGCAAAGATATCGTACTCGATGCACAGTTTGACCAGCCTTATGTCATCATGAACGCCCTGGCAGGAATTATTGCAAGCTATGCATTACTGGCAGGCAGCGTATCTGGTGTGATTGGTGCTATGCTAGTCGCCTGCTATTAGGTCCCATCGCCGGTTTGTCGCTATCACTAGTTGATGGAGATTATGCACTATTTAAGAAATCCTCATTATCGTTGACTGGTGGTGTAAGCATCGTTGCATTATGTTCCTTGATCATTGGCCTAATTCACTACGACATGCCCATAAGCGATGAAATGCTGTCACGAACCAATCCCAATTATTTAGACTTAATGATCGCGCTCGCTGGTGGTGCTGTCGGAGCATATGCAGTGATTTCCCCACGTATTCCAAATGCAATTGTCGGTGTTGCAATCGCGACCGCTTTGGTTCCACCGCTATGTACCGGAACGATTTTCATTGCCCGTGGTGATTGGGAGCATGCATTCGGGGCTTATTTGCTAACAGGCACCAATATTATCGCCATTCAATTTTCCTCATCAATAGTGCTATGGTTGTGTGGTTTTCATAAAGTTGTTGACCGCTTCTATAGTGACCACAAAGTCATTTGGTTGAATGGCATCACAATTGTGCTATTAATTCTTTTGTTTGTAACACTTGGCGCCAACACCAAACTGCTGGTTGACAAAATTAGTTTTGAAACAGAGGTTCGTAATGTATTAGTGAGGGAAATGCACTCGTATCCTGGCGCCTATGTCAGTGAAACACGAATTGCTTTGGAAAATGGAAAAACGATTGTTCGTGCCGTGATACGAAGCCCTAATAGCTTTTCCGCTGAAGATGTCGCCAAGATCGAGTCTAAATTACCCGATTCGCCAGATCATCTACCGATTGAATTACGCTTGCGCCATATCAGCATAGAAGTTATAACAAAGAACGGCTTAATTTCTGATGCCGAAATGTCTCAGATGGCTAAAATCGATGAAAAAAGCAAACATCTCTTTTTCACATTCCGATAAAAATCTATCATGCATAACCAAGATTGGCCTGTCTGTCAGATCAAGTTTCGTTCAGGACAACCAGCCCGGGGCGCAACGGTTTTGGTCATCAATTATCGCTCCCCTACGACTCAGGTGCAGGCCAACGAGCGCAACCACTCGCGTACTCCTAGACAATTTCGTCAAAAGCTGACGGCTAATGACGTGGTGACAAACGTATTGCTGTAGCTAGTTGAGCCATCTTTTGCTGTAAAAATCTGATCTCCGCTCTGCAATGCTCTAGCCTCGATTCTCCACAGTAAGTGACTGCTGATATTGTAATCAAAATTGGCGGATAAACCCCATGTTTTAAATCCATTGTTAGTATTTGAAGCGATGATTACACCATGTTTGTCATCGTAATATTCCGCCCTGATTGCAACAGCAGTTTTTATTGTGGGAGCATATCTCAAGACCGTTGTAGGATTGAACCATATATTCATTGCTGAAGAATGCTTACTTTTTTGCTCGATACCGATATCAAAGCCAATGGCCGCGGCGAGCACATCAGTCAATTTAAAAGTAGCGTAGAAATTATGGAAATAGCGCATTTGCCTCGCACTATCAGGTTTGTCGCTACCAAGAAAAGTGCTGCTGTTCAAGGTTACTCTTGGGGAAGGCTTATAAGTAATCTGGGTGCCGAATGCAGGGAGAGTATTTCCATCCACTGGCTTGACGCGCTGCCAGCCGTTCAGAACTAATGCGCTTAAAAACCACTTGTTAGTGTCAGAGATGTAGCTTATTTTAGCACCGGATTCAAAATAAGGAGTATGTTCTGCCATGATGCTTCTGGTTAAAGTCCAGTTGTCTTTTCCCATGGCACTTTCAAAGCCAATATGCGAAGGGAAGACGCCGACATCCAACCACAGGTTATTGCTTCTAGATAACTTTATTCCGGCATTGCCTTCGAACAAATTCCCCAATACACCGGGTTCAGCCGCATAATTGGCGTTCATATAGGTACCCACTGCCAGTGCAAGATTAGCCCTGACCCTGTCTGTAACGTACGATCCTTTCAAGAAAGCCAAATTTACCGAAGCTTCATTATTTTTATTGAAGCTGAATAGAAACGGGGGTTTGGTGTTATTTATCAGGTTATTGAAATCGTAGCTATAATAAGTTTCGGCATAAGCTCCAAAAATTAATGGAAAGGGGGTGTTAATTATAGTTTTGTTATTATCTTGCGAAAAAACACTTGCACTTGTCAGTAGACAAAAAACCAACACGATACTTTTCATCTTTATCTTCTAAGCTTCCGTCGAGCATTCCTTTGGAGACTAATTTAAATTGCTTTTAACGCATACCCAAATTTTTTCTATATGAAGAACCGGCTTTTTTAACAGACCTTCTGAGCTAATCCAACTAAAGATATCTCGTTGAGAGTAAAAGTGCACCTGAGAAACCACTGTATGCGTTACCTTCCGAGTCTACAATAGCTCCGCTAACCATCTGCGCCGTATAAGTTGCGCCAGGGATCCAATAAAATACCCCGAAGAGATTTAACTATGTTATCAGCAAATAACTCCCACCCCAATATTGCAATCGACTAAACAAAATCCGTCGTCACATTAATTCCAACCAATATTATTGCTGCATCTCGCGTGTATACATGGTAATCACCACTCACCCCGCCATCGTTCCAACCATTGCCCAACCCAGTGATGGAGTCGCTTGCATTACCGTCTATTTTTAGAGTATTACTGGTATCAGACAAATTAAGTACATCCATCAGGTTTACATTCAATGCGTTATTTCCACTTCCTGTTAAGTCGATGGTTTCGATACCATCGATCTTGCCGCGCATATCAGCCAGATCCAGATTCAGGCCACCTCCAGTGAACGCCAAGGTATCGGTACCAGCGCCCCCATCCGCTAACCGGAAATTGAATTTTGGCACCTCGATCAGATCATCGCCTGCGCCGCCATGAAATACATCGAGCCCACCCCTACCGATCATCACGTCATTGCCATCACCTGCGACAAAGCTTTCTGCCGCTATCGTACCAACCAAATGATCCGCTTCGTGCGTTCCCAGAAATGTCACGGTATCGGCATGATTTCCACCCAGTACGACATAGCTTGAACCAAGATCTAGCGTACCGTTATCTAGATTGCCCATTGAAACGCCCATGATCAGATCATCGAAGCCATCACCGTTTACATCGCCAGCATCACTGACAAAACGGCCCACCTCAAAATCAAGATGTAATCCCTTCAGAATTAAGCCATTATTCCCATCCAGGTTAGACAACTTTAATGAAGGGTTAAAACCAGCAGCCTTGCCAAATACCACATAACTGACCCCTACTCTGAATCCATCCGGGTCAGCCTCCGGCGCACCAATCATTAGATCATCGAAACCATCGCCATTGAAATCCCCAATACCACTGACCGCAAATCCAGCATCGAAAAATTCTCTTTCACCGTCTAAACGGAAACCGTTGTTGCCATTCAAACTGGATAAATCAAACACATTACCAAATCCTGCAGCCCGACCAAATACCACATAACTGGAACCGGAAGCATCCCCGTTCGGACTGGCAGACGGTACGCCCACAATCACATCATCAAACCCGTCTCCATTGACATCGCCGGCATTACTGACCGAATATCCCTCATCATTTCCTGTGACTACACCACTCAAATGAAAACCATTGCTTCCGTCCAGACTCGATAAATCCAATGGCGCATTGAATACTTGGGCTGTACCAAATATGACATAACTTGAACTAGAATGACTGCCATTCGGATTGGCATGATTAGCACCAATGATTAGATCATCAAACCCATCCCCATTGATGTCACCGGCCGTACTCACAGAATGACTCGAAGCAACTCCATCCAGCCGAAAACCTTTATCGGCGCTAAGATTTTTCAAATCCAGTACAGGATCAAACCCGATATCTTTACCAAATACCAGATAGCTGGCCTCATCCAGAGGCGATCCAATGATAATGTCATCATAGCCATCTCCGTTGAAATCTCCCGCGCTACTGACAAAATCTCTTGGATCTTCACCTAGATTCAATCCATCCATACGAAAACCATCATCGCTGCTTAGATTCGATAAATCGAGTGGTGCATTGAAAACCGCAGATCTGCCAAATATCACGTAAGCGGCATCTGCGCGACTGCCTCCTGAACTATAAGACGTAGCACCCATGATCAGGTCATCAAAACCATCCGCATTGATATCCCCAGCATTACTGATTGAGAAATTATCGTCACCGGTCTCTGTAATTCCATCAATGCGAAAACCATTGCTACCTGCTGCATCTGACAAATCCAGCGTGGCTCCAAATCCTGAAGGCTTACCAAATACCAAGTAACCCGTGTCAGCTATAAAACTGTCAGCATCATTATGATCTGCACCAATGATCATATCGTCATAGCCATCACCGTTAAAATCTCCGGCGCTGCTTACCTTATAGTCCGAATAATTAGTCAAGGCTGTCTCATTCAAACGGAAACCGTTGTTACCATCCAGGCCATAAAGATTGATTTCACTTTTAAGAAAATTATCGATTGCAGCTTTAGCGGATTTAACGGAATCAATATCTTCAGTAACCCCTGACAAAATCGATCTCAGAACTGCTGAGCTTTTGGCTGATTCCGATGCAACACCAAGCTCTGGCCCTAACAACGTTACCGCATATTTCATCAATGAACTCAGCGTTTCTCCAGCCTGCATCGTGGTCAGAAGATATTGCAGCATGAAGGAGCTTGGGACTGTACCGACCTTGTCGACCGAGTAATAGCGCGAAACCTCGACACGGTTATCGAACAATGCGGCTGCGTCGCCCCATGTGGGATCGGAATGATCAATGTTGTCCAGAGCCGTGATCGCCCATTCGACCATTGCGCCAATCGTCTGTCCAGAAGCTATCTGATCCAGGATGTAGTTAACCACAGGCTCTGCTTCTTCGGCTGTAATCGTATTGCCCGCCAGCCTGGATACGATTTTCACGGCAATGTCGGTATTATGGTACGTTGAGGCCTGGCCCCAATCAGGATCTGATTCAGGAATAGCAGAAAGCGCTTGAGTCAGTTCCGAAATCACGTCGGCCTGCGTGGCTCCTGCCGACATTCTGTCAAAAATATAATTAATCGCCCAGGTTTTATTCTCTACAGATACTCGATCACCTACTAAATTCTCAACAAAGCTTTGTGCAAACGAACCTGGAAATTCATCGTTATACACATCTCCAAAGAACAAGTTGGTTCCAGATAAAAATTGCGCTAAATCCGATAACGATTGTCCATTTTTTATGTGTGTTCCCAACACATCCAGGAAAATTGCCCCAGGAGTGGTATTAAACATGACCTGGGTGAGCTGTAGAATGGAAGTTTGTTGCTGAATAGTCAGTGTCATACCAATACTTTCCTTTGATTGAATCGGCCCGGATTTAAACTGCCCTCCAGAAGTTGGGCGTTTAAAAAATAGCTGACTGCGTTGTAAACTGTGACCTATAGTCTACCCGACCCAACCCGTTCAGTTTGAGCTTTATTTGGGGTAGGTGCTGTCAAATTCGGACAATTCCAGTAACCACTGAATGCCCACAAATTCTTCTTTGAGTAATGGCACGACAGCATTCAAAACTTAGGGCTTTCCCGTTTCGAACAGTATGGCTTGCATCGGATAGCGCATGGGATTTGAACCATATTCTTTTTTAAACGCTTCTGTCAGTGCTTCAGCAATCTCGTCAGGATTAACGCCGCCGCGGTCTCTAATTTCAAAAAGGAGTGGTGAATACACCAGCGCGTGTGCGAAGGCGGATACATCGAGAATATCGTATTCATGGCGCTGAACCGAGATCACTATGGGATCAAAGCCAATATGTATCAGTTGTTCTTTGAGCGGATCAATTTTGTGACAGGAAACGGGATCGAACAGAAATCGGGGCGAATCAACCATTAACTTGCCTTGCTGCTTTAATCGAATGAATTTAAGCTGATTTTATCAGGTTTCTAGAAAATCACTCAAACGCTCTAAAATGACACAAAAACAGCAAAGAAAAAAATTAAGTAATTGATATATCAGAAAGAGACCAAGATTCTATTTACTGGACCGTGATCGTGTACTTAAAGGTATCTGGATCCAGTTGATTCAACACTTTCCCGCCGGTTTCCCCGTTCGGATACATGAAGTACGCAATCTTGGTCTGGGAATGGGGCAGGACAACGTCGTGGGCGGTGTTGTAGGCGAGCCAGTTCATTTCCCAGGCGCCGAACAGCCGCTTGCGCATCGCCACCACTTTCGGATCGTTGATTTGCAAATTGCCGGGCGGTTCTTCCAATACCACTTTGCGCACATCGGCGGGATCGACCGGCACCCAGCCTATGCCCTGAGCGAAGAATTCCGCGCGGCAGTGCTGTCCCTTGCTTGCGTTGGCACTGCCAAGTCCGAGGCTCTTGTAGCCAATCAGCGAAGGTGCGACGCGCACCCCGTAAATATCGCGAGCCGCCACGCCGACCGATCGCGCCAAGCCGACGAACAAAGCGTTGAGATCGCCGCATTTTCCGCCAAAATAGCGCGTCTCCAACATTGTCTTGATGTCGCCCCAGCCGCAACCCATGACCTTGGGATCACGAAAGGTATTGTCCACGACCCATTCGTAGATTGCATGCGCTTTTTCGATATCAGTTTTAGCATGCCGGATGATGTCCTGCGCGGTGTCGCGCACGATGCCATCAGTCGGAATGAGCTCCGTCGGCTCGGTGTAGAGTTTCATTTCGGCTTGCGACAGGCTGGGGGCATCTGGATTCGATCCGGAGAAATCTACGGCGCGGTCGCGTGTCGCGAAACGACTGATGACTTCGATCATGGGAGCTTTCTCGTGTTCTTTCCATTCCACATAGAGCATTTCCATACCGTATTTCGGCTCGGTAATGACGTTCATCTGTCCGTTGCCGCTCCATGTATTGCTCAGCGGCGTATGCCAGTCGGTTTTGGTCGTGTATGGCAGTGGAACCCAGGCGCGTGAGACACCGGAAGGATTGGCAATTTCCAGTTTGGTGGCCAATTCGAAAGTGCGCCAACCTTCACCTTGTGCAGAGGCAACCGCATCGCGCACGGCTGGCAATCCGGCCATGAATGGGGTCGCAAGGGCAGCTTGCAGAAAAGTGCGTCGTTTCATTTAATCTCTCCAGGTTGAATGCATCCGACCGGCGTTGACCCCCGACCGGCGTTGACCCCCGACCAGCGGTGTATTTTAACGAAGTGGGACAAATGCCGTGCGCCTGCACGACAGCATTTAATATGCTGTTTGTTGGTATTGAAGATAATCAATGACATCGTTTTTTGAACCTTTAAAACAGGGAATGACTTGGCGGCGCTCAAGAGAATTCAGATAAAGCGGATCATAGTAATATTTTACAAGTTTTTCGATCCACACTTTGTTCGAAACAATTTCGTTCATATTCAAAAAATCCAGTTGTGCATTTTCCAAATCGTTCAACACTTCTTGAAACCGCTTGCCGCCTAATTTTCTGCTGATCATTTGCAATGAATGCTTATATTTTTCAAACAGCTGCATAGCTTGATCATGCAACGTTTCCGGTTTTTGCGCTGACCAACTTTTGCCTTGCCGCACTTGTTGCACATGACCGATCGCAGTGTTGAGCACATAATCCTCAAAAATATTATCCACTCTGATTTCAAAAGGTTCATCAAGCCAGATGACTTCGGAAGATCGCATGCGGACAAAGAAATTTGCTGGCACGCAAATTTTTCCGATACTTTGACTTTCATCCTCAACCAACCACGGTGTATCCAATTGCATTTGGTTTTCTAATTTCAGCAAATTGACCGCCAACCGATTTTCAAAATCGGTCTGCGTCGGCTGAGGAATGGAGTATCCCCCAAAAGCGGATCCTCGATGCTGGGCGATGTCTTCTAAATCAACACAAGGATAATGACTCCTTACTGCATGGATCAACTTGGTTTTTCCGCTGCCCGTGGGTCCTGTAACCACCAGTAATCGCCTATTTTCGCTAAATGTATCAATAACATTCATTAAAAATGCGCGCACTTTTTTATAGCCGCCAACAATCAGTGGTCTTTCGACACCGGCCTCTTTTAGCCATTGCTGGGTGATCTGCGACCGCTTGCCGCCGCGAAAACAATACAACACGGTCCGGGGGTTTTCCTGCACAAACTTCAGCCACTGACCCAGACGAGCTTGTTTCACAGAACCGGAAACAATCTGATATCCCAGGCGGATTGCGGCTTCCTGACCCTGATGCTTGTAAGTAGTCCCGACAAGCACGCGATCGTCATTATCCAATATGGGTAGGTTGACGGCCCCGGGCAGAGAGCCTTGCACAAACTCAATCGGCGCGCGCACATCGATCAACGGTGTTGCCGTTACGAATAATTCTTTAAATCCATCAATACTGATATTTTGATTACTCAAAGACCACCGCTTTATCTTGACGAGGCGAAACCTCCCCAATAATTTCAGCAGATTTAAACTTGCTGCGCAAGGCTTGAATCATGGCATGACTGACTTCGGGGGAAACACTTAATAACAAGCCTCCGCTTGTCTGTGGATCATGAATTAAGAGTCTGTGTAGATTATCCAGATTTGAGACATCAATGCTGGGTTCAGTGTATTCCGCATTCGTCCTATGGGCTTTTGTTAAAAAAGAGTGTTCCAAACAGAAAAAAGTTTTAGTAAACCGTGGAAGTTTTTCTGCCTGAATGCTTAAAGTCACTTGGCTAGCATTGGCGAGTTGCATGGAATGACCGGAGAAACCAAAACCGGTGATATCCGTCGCAGCGTGAACCGCTGCTTGCAAATCCGCAGTCATGAAATCAATGGCATTATTGACGGCGGCCATGCTCTGCAAGGCTTCTAGAATATCTTCTTCCTGGGATTGTTGTCTTTTTAAAGAAGCCGTCATGGTTCCCGTGCCCAATGCTTTTGTAAGAATCAAATGATCTCCTATTCTAGCCCCAGCATTGGTCCACACTTGGCTTGGCTTGACAAATCCGGTGACCGACAGGCCAAACTTTAACGTATCATCATCAATAGAATGTCCGCCGACGAAATTAGCCCCGGCCTCGGCAATTTTGTCACTGGCGCCTTGCAAAACATCAACGATGACGTGTTCAGCCATGCTGGCCAAAGGAAATGCCAAAATCCCCATGGCGGTTGTCGGTTTGCCGCCCATCGCATAAACATCACTGAGGGCATTGGCGGCGGCAATTTCACCAAAAAGTTTCGGGGTGTCTACGATAGGCGTGAAAAAATCCAAAGTTTGAACCAGGGCGATTTCTTCATTGATTTTATAAATGGCGGCATCATCAAACAGTCCGCCATCCACCAATAAAGCGGGATGCGCTGGTGGGAATCTTACCTGTTGCAAAATCCGACGAAGCTCCGAGGCTGCAACTTTAGCGGCACAGCCCCCTTTTTGCACAGTCTGTGTCAGTGCGATTTTTTCTGAACTCATGAATGCTTCGGGATATAGGAAAAGAATGTTCTTTTTGATGAAAAATGAAAGTACAGGAAAGGAGATGGAGTGTCAAACACTCTAGCAGGCGATCAAAAATCCAAAACATTTGTGTTCATTTTTATGTGTATCCCGTCAGCGCCAGTTAGACAAAATAGTGTGATTGCGTAAGAGAGTGTTTTGGTTCATCGTTACTTAAAAGGAACGATGATGACAGAGAAAAATCAGCAAAACCGCAGTATCGAGAAAACTGTACGCGATATACGCCGAGCAACGCGGCGCCAATACTCAGCAGAGGAAAAGATCCGCATTGTGCTGGAAGGTCTTCGGGGCGAAGAAAGCATAGTGAATCGCCCCGGATTTGAACTGACCCCCAGAAGTTGGACGTTTACAAAATAGCTGACTACGTTGCAAACTGTGACCTATAGTCTACCGGATTCAACCCGTTCAGTTTGAGCTTTATTTGGGGTAGGTGCTGTCAAATTCGGACGATTCCAGTAATCACTGAATGCCCACAAATTCTTCTTTGAGTAATGGCACGACAGCATTCAAAACTTAGGGCTTTCCCATTTCGAATAGTATGGCCTGCATGGAATAGCGCATGGGATTTGAGCCATATTCTTTTTGGGGCTGTAGTAGATTAGCCCTAAATTCTAGTTCATTTCTTTAATATTTGAGGCTATTCCATTTAGCTGTTAATGTTTTAATACCAGTATTTTAGCTACTTGAGAAGCTGTTGGTGGTTGTTTCCTTTGGAATTCCATTATATTTTCTTAGATGTCTTTTCAACTTATTTAAGTGATGGTTTTTATTCATGCGAGCAGTTTATTCATACATATCTCTCATAGCTTTGCTTTTTGTATTGGCTGCTTGTCAAAACTATCAAGATGCAATTTCTGGCAATAGCCAGATTCCTATCCCTGTAATACCGCCAGCACCCATTGAGCGTCCGGTTTCTTATACACAAGAAATTCGACCAATCATCGAAACAAAGTGCCTGTCATGCCACAGTTGTTTTGATGCACCATGTCAGCTAAAGCTAGAGAATGCCGAAGGGTTGTTACGGGGTGCTTTTCGTGAGTCAATTTATGGTGGAGCGCGGACTGAGGCCATGCCGCCCACCCGGTTGGGTATTGACGAGTTGACTGTTTCGGGGTGGCGTGAACGTGGTTTTCATTCGGTTTTGCAATCTGACGATGCACAGTCAGAGCCTTTGATAGCAGGGATGATATCGCTGGCGAAACGGTATCCGTTTCCACCAAACAGTAAAATACCGGATTCGATTGAACTGGGTATTACTCGGAAAAATCAATGTATCTCCGGTGAGAAATTTTCCGATTATGCGCGTGATTATCCGTACGGCGGCATGCCGTTTGCAGTTACCGGACTGAACGATCAGGAATATGCGCTATTGGCCGGATGGGTCAAACAAGGCGCGGTGATTACCGATGAACCGGTTACGCTTACCGATGGTGAGAAAGAATCACTTCAGCAATGGGAATCGTTCTTCAACCGCAATGATAATCGCAGTAAGCTGGTGGCGCGCTGGCTGTATGAGCACCTGTTTATGGCAACACTGTACTTTCCGGATCTGGATGGTGAGTTGCGTTTTTTTGAGTTAATCCGTTCATCAACACCGCCCGGCAAGGATGTCATACCGATTTCTACCGTACTTCCCAATGAGGATCCCAAGCAACCGTTTTTCTACCAAATACGCCCGATTGTCGGTAATATCCTGCACAAACGGCGAATGCCCTACCCGCTCAACCAGGCAAAGCGGCACCGTATCAACGAGTTATTTTTCAGTCATAAATGGCCGATGGGTGATTTGCCGGGGTACAGCTATGCAGAGCGGGTGAATCCGTTCGCAACGTTTGCGGCCATTCCGGTTTATGCTCGTTACCGCTTCATGCTGGATGACGCCGAATATTATGTGCGTAATGTCATCCATGGGCCCGTATGCCGTGGTCAGATCGCTACCGACGTGATACGCGATCGTTTCTGGGTTTTATTCCAGAATCCGAAATCCGATCCTTTTATCACGAACAACGCTTATCAACATCAAGTCATTCCATTACTAGAAATGCCCGGGCAAAACGACGATCTGCTGGCGATGGGCGAGGAGTGGCTCCGATATCTCAGTCATCATAATGATTACCTGGCGCAACGCCGCAGTCAGTATGTATTGCAATACCCCGGTGGCGCATCACTGGATCATCTATGGAATGGCGATAACCGAAATCAAGATGCCTTGCTGACTATCGCTCGCCATTACGATAGCGCTTCGGTTTCCAGGGGATTGATCGGAGATATTCCTCAGACGTTATGGCTCATGGATTATCCGTTACTTGAACGCACATACTACATACTGGTGGTGAATTACAACGTATTTGGCAATGTCGCTCATCAACTTTTGACCAGACTCTATTTCGATCTGATACGCAACAGCTCGGAACATAACTTTTTGCGCTTGATCCCTGATGGTCAACGCACGGGTATTCTGCACGATTGGTATCAACATTCAGGCAAACTGAAATTCGGCATTTTTTACGAAAATATCGATGATGTATCGCCTTCGGCGGAGAACTTCACAACGGAAGATCCGAAGCAGGAACTTGTATCACGGATCCTCCAGCGTTTTGAATCCGTTAATGCGATGGCAGACGATCCTATCAATCGTTGTCAAGCGATGAACTGTGTCCGTTCAAATCAGCCACTTTGGATACAAAAAGCAGATCAAGCGTTGTCTACCATCGCAGCCCGCCCGGCGGCCGATCTGGCTGGCATCAACCGGCTGCCGGAAGTAACATTCGTGCGAGTCAAACATGGTCAAGATAAGCGCACGGTCTATACATTGTTGCGGGATCGTGCGCATACCAACGTTGCATTTATACTGGGCGAGGAATTGAGGTATCAGCCTGAAAAAGATCACCTGACAGTATACCCCGGCATTACCGGTAGCTATCCGAATTTCATTTTTGATGTGCCCGCCTCGGATATCGAAGAATTTGCATTGCTGCTTGGCATAGCCAAAAAGGAGGAACACTTCGAACATATTGTAAATACATGGGGAGTACGGCGCACGCATCCGCAGTTCTGGGAAATCCTGCATGACATTACCGGCTGGCAAAAAGAACATGAACCGCATATAGCAGGTATTTTTGATATCAATCGCTACGAAAATTTTTAGACCTGAAAAGCGAATGATGCTTTAAGTGTTGCTTCGTCATGCTACGTGAATTTTATAGCTTTGAAGCGCCTGTCGTATTTGCTGTTGCCCAAAGAGACCATTATTGGGCTGACTTCTTCGGATCATTGTGTTTCATTCAGAGTACCGTCCGATCGTAATACCAGCTACAGTTTGACTGTACGCAACCGCAATGCATTGACGATCACGCTGACCGAAGATAGCGACATCGCTGCCGCAGCAAAAATCGGTGAGAGCAAGATACCGAAGAACGGATAAAGCAACCCGGCTGCGATCGGTATGCCAGCCATATTGTAGATAAAGGCGAAGAACAGATTTTGGCGGATGTTACGCATGGTTGCTTCGGATAGACGCCGTGCCCGGACAATACCCAGCAGATCGCCGCGCAGCAAGGTTACCCCCGCGCTTTCAATCGCAACATCGGTGCCCGTACCCATGGCAATGCCAACATCGGCGGTGGCCAAAGCCGGAGCATCGTTGACACCGTCCCCCGCCATGGCGACCACTCGCCCTTGCTCGCGCAATCGCGTTACGATTGCCGCTTTCTGATCAGGTAACACTTCCGCTTCCACTTCGTCGATACCCAATTGCCGAGCGACTGCTTCAGCCGTAATGCGATTGTCACCGGTCAGCATGACGATGCGGATGCCGTCGGCGTGCAAAGCATCGATAGCGGCAGGTGTCGATGCCTTCACCGGATCGGCGATAGCGACAATACCGGCAGTCGCTCCATCGACTGCTATAAAGATCACTGTCGCCCCATTCTGACGCAGTTCATCTGCTTGCGTTTCCAACACCCGGGTATTGATATTCAATTCTGCAAGAAACTTGGTGTTGCCCAAGACGATCCGATGACCATCGATATTGCCGAGCACGCCTTTCCCAGTCGGCGAGTCAAAGTCGGTTGCCTTGGCCAGCACAATCGAGCGCTCCTTGGCTGCGGCAACAATAGCGGCAGCCAAAGGATGCTCGCTTCCCTGCTCCAAGCTGGCTGCAAGTCGTAGCAGCTCGTTTTCGTCGATATTGCCAGCAGCGCGAATTGCCGTGACCCTAGGCTTACCTTCGGTTAGCGTACCGGTCTTGTCAATCACGATCGTATCGATCTTTTCCATACGTTCCAATGCTTCAGCGTTCTTGATCAGGACGCCAGCGGTCGCACCCCGTCCGACACCCATCATGATCGACATCGGGGTCGCCAAGCCCAATGCGCACGGACAGGCGATAATTAGCACACTGACGGCTGCGATCAGCGCATATCCCATGGCAGGCGGCGGACCCCAAACCGCCCAGGCGGCAAAAGCAAGTATGGCGATCAGAATGACTGCCGGAACGAACCAGCCAGCAACGATGTCTGCCAGGCGCTGAATTGGTGCGCGCGAGCGCTGCGCTTCCGATACCATGCGAACGATTTGCGCCAGCATGGTGTCACGTCCGACTTTTTCCGCACACATCACAAAACTGCCCTGACCATTAATGGTGCCACCGATCACCTGATCTCCGGATTGCTTGCGAACCGGCATGGATTCCCCTGTCACCATCGACTCGTCAATGTTTGAACCACCTTCGATCACTATGCCGTCGATGGGTATTCGGTCGCCGGGACGGACCCGCAAGCGGTTGCCTGCTACCACCTGATCCAGGCTAATTTCCTCTTCCATATCGGCATCGTTAAGACGGCTGGCAGTAGTTGGCGACAAATTGAGCAAGGCTTTGATCGCACCCGAAGTACGTTCACGCGCGCGCAATTCCAGTACCTGACCCAATAACACCAGCACAGTGATAACCGCCGCGGCCTCGAAATAAACTGCGACCGACCCATCACTGCTGCGAAAAGCATCGGGAAAGAGATCAGGCGCAACGGTGGCAACGATGCTATAGATCCATGCCACACCGGTGCCCATCGCAATCAGTGTGAACATATTCAGCGCGCGGTTCATGATCGATTGCCACCCGCGCACGAAAAACGGCCATCCTGCCCACAAGACAACCGGTGTCGCCAACGACAATTGCACCCAATTGGAAGTTTGTATAGACATGAGGTGCAGTCCGACTAGATGGCCGCCCATCTCCAGAATAAAGACTGGCGCAGTCAATATGAGGCCAATCCAGAATCGACGGGTCATATCGGCGAGTTCCGCACTAGGCGCATCGTCAAGCGACACTTCTGCCGGTTCCAATGCCATGCCGCAAATCGGACAACTTCCCGGTCCGACCTGCCGGATTTGTGCATGCATCGGACAGGTATAGATAGCATCAGGTGCGGATTCCTCGATTGGGACCTTGCCCGCCAGATAAATATCCGGTTCGGCCACGAATTTATCGTGACAGTGGGCAGAGCAAAAATAGTAAGCTTGTTCATCATGCTCAGCGCGATGCTTCGCTGTATATGAATCGACCTGCATGCCGCAAACGGGATCGGTCGCTATAGCACGGTGATTCGCGTGATGATCGTGGTCATGCTGTGCATGTTCGTGAGTCATAACTTGCAGTCCTTATAGAACAGGTGGTTCCGCATTTCGGTACTTTTGTAGCTGATCATATCTTGGTGCTGATAGCCAGTTGCAAGCTCTAACAAATAAGATTAGATGCTATCCTAACCAAAGAAACAAGCGTGTTCATCTTCTGAGACCAATGTTAAAAAGTCTTCGAGTGATGCAACTTCTGGTACGGGTTTGTAGGTATGCCATTTCAGATCAGCACGCATCCATAAAACCTTCCAATTCTTTTTGCTTTTGTTATAAGTTGCTTTGGCAATCGGGTTCTCAATTTTTTCAGTTTCATTTTGCCAATGTGGCCTGATTTCAAAAAGTTCTAGGCTTTGGCTTCGTTCTTCTATTCGAAAACACAAATCTAATTTACTACGTAGGTGAGCGGGTGGTCGATGTTTCTCAATAAATTGAGTTGCAAGCTTTTCACATCTTTTAATTTCGAATTCGCTAATAGCCATGATTAAAGCACCTAACGTGCAGCTCAGGGGCGCGCCACAGGCGCGTCCCGCTTGAGTGTTGGGTTGGGTTGGGTTGGGCATGCTAGGGTCGATCATTTGGATCTTTAGAAAAGATTTCGAAGTATGCGGCCACGGGCACAGTATTTTTTGCGGCTAGCTTACAATCAACAAACCATACTTTAGCCATTTGACCAACTCGCAAATCACTCGAGGAGCCATCGCCACCAAATGCGGTATATATAGATTCGCTTTTAGGCAATCGAACCGAAGCTTTTTGATTTGTTTTTGAAGTTTGTATTACAACAATGTCCTTTTGGATCGATACGATGTCGCCTTCGATATTGGCCGGTGATGGCATCACGTCACCACCATCTGGGACTGGCAAGATGCAGCTTGCGTGAGATACAGAAGCCAAACAAGCAGTAGCCAAAACTATCAAAGAACAGGCAAAGGTTATCCGGATAGATTTTCTCAAAATATGTCCTTATTGAGTTGCCCAACGTAGAAGTAACCGGCGCTGCGCGGCTTCATCGCGCAGCGTCCGTGTTGGCTGCCGGGTTAGGAGTGGCATTTTTATGCGCTGAAGTGACCGTGATGTAATGGCTCTTGCGAAATAGAAACCGCTTTTCAACCAAGTGCCACATAGTAATGGCACTACCCGTGGTTATAAGGATAACTGCCATCAAAAAGAACCATGGACTTTCTCGGAACCAGCCCGAATAAAGTAAAAGCTGGATAACCGGAAAATGCAGAATGTAAACTCCGTAAGAAAAATCACCGTACTTTCCAAAGTTACCTACATACAAGAACAGACCAAAAAAAACGACAATCGTGGCAAGCGCAAAAGGTTCAAGTAATGGCAGCGGGAAAAGCATATTAGCTGAAAGAATTAAAACTGCTCCAGCCAGAAAGTACATGATGCGACGCTCAAATAGAGGCAGAAAGTAGTAGAAAAAAGCCCCAGCTATAAAGTACGAAAGCTGTCCCGGTAGTTGGCGACCAAGTTCCACGTAAACCCCTGAGCCGGTGCGTTCCGAAACGACTGCCAAAAATCCTGCATAGGCTACAGATGCACAGTAGGCAAGTATGAGTACTGGAAGATGAGAGTATTTCCGAAACAAGAAAACGAACAGGGGAACGGTCAGATAAAACATCGCCTCAATTTTGAGCGTCCAAAGTGCTCCATTAACGGCAGCCAATTTATTGGAATCGAAAACGCCAGGAAGTGTTGGTTGCAAGAAATTCAGGAATGCGAGGTTTGCAAAAACATACTTGATCCAAGCAAATGAGAAGTAGTCTCCGATGTTCTTTGAGCTGACGGCCATTAAGCCTATTGCGCAGAGCATCACTACCGTGAAATAGGCAGGGTAGATACGCCGAATGCGCTTTTTAGCGTAAGAGGTAATATTTGCTGATCGTTCAAAGCTCATGAAGATAAGAAACCCGCTGACAACAAAGAAAGCCTTAACAGCCACTGCCGACGACAAAATACTGGTAATAATCTCTAGCTGTTGAAATCCGGAAAGCTCATAGGAGTGGACAAGTAAAACAGTCCCTGCAAAAAGCAGCCGTAGCAAGTCAAAGTTATTCTCCGTCAATCGAAAGCTGTTGTGCTGCGACAAGTCGAACTCCCAACGTAATGTATAAGACTATTTCCAATAATCTATCAGACAATGTCACATCATCTTGTTCGCCGGTCATTATCGACATAATAATATTGATTGATATTTTACTAAATAGCTGATGATTCAGGAAAATAAGACATTACCGTTTAAGTACGAAAAAAACCTATATTTCATAGATTAGATTGAACACTATATTGTGTTTAATGGCAAGCATCATCCGGCTGATAGGGGG
>ERZ1292630.532-Hain-H41-02um-R3-532-length-39106-cov-32_pt1 | contig 39106 bp, 35 predicted proteins | sample MGYA00564408_ERZ1292630 | MGnify/ENA primary metagenome ERZ1292630 (study PRJEB36523, sample SAMEA6512641) | groundwater metagenome | collected 2019-01-08 | study: AquaDiva: Metagenomics assemblies of 32 groundwater samples
GTGATGCAATTCGCTTCGGAGATTAAGGCGTTGCGAGCATCTGGCTATCAGCCGGATGAGATCAATTGGCGGACTGCGTCCAGGTTCTTGTTCGAGGGTCGCTTGGACAGCCAGGTTGAGACGTTCTACCAAGGTATCGAGCAGATTCCTCCGGGGAGCGGGTTTGAACTGACGCTAGATGGTACCTGGCATCAATGGTCTTTTTGGTCTCTCGATGAGTTACCTCCGAGTGCATCCGAGGACCCTGCGGCGACGTTCGCAGATCTGTTTGAGGATTCGGTTCGAATTCGAATGCGAAGCGATGTCCCAGTGGGAGTATGTTTGTCCGGGGGGCTTGATTCGACTGCGATTATTTGTGCTGCGGCTCGTCAGCGAGGTGAGACGGCTGTTGGGCAGTCCGAATCTCTCCAGGCGTTCTGTTATATGGCCAAGGAGTTCGACGAGTCGAAATATATTACCGATACGTTGACTCAAACACGCGCACAACTCAGGCAGCTCGAAACGAGTCCCGCAGAGCTATGGAGTGACTTGCGACAACTCCTCTGGTTTCAAGACGAGCCGGTGCACACTATGACTGCCGTAGTGGGCTACCAGCTCATGCGTCTAGCCGCGTCCCATGGAATCCGTGTTGTATTAAACGGACAGGGAGCTGATGAGACCATTGGGGGCTATTCCAGTTATTTCCAAGACTATTGGGTATCACTTCTTCGACAGGGGCGAGTGCGAGAAGCGTGGCAGGCTGTGACGGGCTATACAGAGGCTCATGGCGGCAATTCACGTCAGCGTCTAGTAGCGGCTGCTGCCCGATGTCTCTCATGGGAAATGTACAAATTCCATGCGTATCGCAGTTGGGCACAGGCTCGGCGCCAGGCACGTCTTCGTCAAAATCCGTGGTTTAGTGAGGATCTCACCAAGCATTTCATCAATGAAGATGTCCCGCCGGCCTCTACGACATTGTCGAACTCATTGAAGCAGTCAGTTGTTTCCGCGCCGTTGCCTCTGTACTTACGGATTGAGGATCGCAACTCCATGGCCCACTCGGTGGAAGCGCGGCTTCCGTTTTTGGACTATCGCCTGGTCTCATTCGTGTCGGGCCTTTCAGATGACTGGAAGATACGTGGGCCCTGGAATAAATATGTGCTTCGAGAAGGCATGAGGGGGAGGATCCCAGAGTCAGTGCGATCACGCGTGGATAAGATGGGGTTTCCCACAGCGAGCAAGAAGTGGTTTGCCCATGATCTCTATGAGCCGCTTCGCGATATCCTGGGGAGTCAGGCCGTTCGCGAGCGAGGTATCTACAACATTGGTGCTTTGACAACGGATTTGGAGCGTCACCACCGAGGAGAATCAGACTTCGCCAATAGACTATTCCATGTTGCGGAATTCGAGATTTTTTCAGATCTCCTACGTCACGATTCAGGTCTCGCTGCCTAACGGTTTATTCTTGGTGAGTGCCGTTAGACGTCGGTATCTTTCCTATTGTGGGATGGCCATGTTTTTGAACGTATCGTTCATCTCCACTGTGATCAAACTCGTGTTCGCCAGGTTGCCGAAGGTCTATCCAGCAAACGAGGCCTTGTTGGGGGATGGGTGGTGACGCTGTGAAGCGAGTCCTCATCATCGCCTACTATTTCCCGCCGGTTGCGGCGAGTGGCGCAATGCGCCCGCTTGGTTTCTGCCGGAATCTTCCAACATTTGGGTGGCAGCCTTATGTGCTCACAACCTCTCCGGAGTGTGTATATCCGGCACACCAAGTTGATGAGAAGCTTGGTGAACGTGTGCCGGCGACGGTAGGAGTGACTCGTGTGCCCTATACCGATCGCCTTCAGCAGATATTGTACTATCGTGACGTACTCCGGAGAATGGTGAAAAGACAGGTGGGGCAGGATAGGACAGGGAAGCTGCAAACAACCCAGGCTCCTCCCTCGCCGCCTCAATCGGAAGCAGGCCGTTCAACGGTGAAAGATTTTTTGCTGGATTGGGCATTTGCATTTCCGGATCGGCAATGTGGCTGGTTGAGGCAGGTTGTGCAACATTTTGAGCAATTCGACGAAAAGCAGATTCCGGATGTAGTGTTCGCGACGGGTGGGCCGTGGACAAGCTTTGTGGTCGGCTCAACCTTGGCCAAGCAGTTCAATCGCCCACTGGTGCTGGATTATCGCGATCCATGGAATTGTAACCCGTATTATTCCTTCAGTTCTCGGTTGTTGACCAGGAAATCACAAGCGGTTGAGGCGAGAGTTTGTAAGGCTGCTAGTCATGTCATTGCTAATACCGAGGAGCTACGCCAACGACTCCTTGAGGAATATGGCGAACTTCGAGGTCGCTGTACTTGGATTCCCAATGGATTCGATCGGGATGTCCTCCCTCTCGGGCAGTCCCCTGCTGAGCAGTTGAATGTCCCGTCCCTCTCGACAGGATACGAACTTTGTCATTTCGGGACGGTCTATGGGAAGAGGACTCCGCGGGTCCTGTTGCAGGCAGTGTGGGAATTATTTCAAGAGGGTCGTTTGAAGCCCGAATCGATCCGATTGCGCTTCGTAGGCGGGTGGGACTCAACCGATCAGGAATGTGAGCGCTATGCGGCAGAGCTTGAGAAGCACTCTTTTTTGCGACGCGAGCCTCCGATTTCACACAGTCTATGCCTACGAGAGATGCAACGATCCAGCGTGCTCTTGGTGCTTCAGCCGGACTCTCCTTTGCAAGTACCGGCCAAAATTTATGAATATGTTGCGACTGGTCGTCCGCTGCTACTGATCGGTGGAGAGGGCGCAACCGCCAATCTAGTCACTCGGCATGCCCTAGGCGCAAGTAGTCCAAATCAGCTGGCAGCGATTAAAGTGCTCCTCGACGAGTTAGCAACAGGAGTGAGGAAGCTTGTTCAGCCTGACGTGACGAGTGTGAACCGGTTCGACTATCGATCGTTGACCGGTGAATTGGCGGCTGTGCTCGACGTGGCCGTTGGGGTGAACGAATCTTCTTAATGTTGTCGTTATGAGTATGATGACTTCCTCAATCCTTGGCCGAACCGATGCCGAAATCCTCGCATGGGAAAGCTATGTGCTAGGTTCTTCGATTGCGACGGGGTATCATCAGGCCGGCTGGCGCCGCGTGATTGAGGAGGCCTTTGGACATCCGACATACTATCTGGAGGTGCAGGGGCAGGGTGGTGTAGTGCAGGGCGTTCTGCCGCTGGTTCTTCTGGCAAGTCGGGGGTTTGGCCGCTTCCTCGTATCCCTGCCGTTCGTAAATTACGGCGGGGTGGTTGCGAGTTCAGCGGAAGCACATCGCTTGTTGGAAGCGCGTGCTGTTGAGCAAGCTCGGGAACTGAACGCGGACCATATCGAGCTTCGACACCAGGCGATGATGGACACGTCTTGGGTGGCTACCGAACGAAAAGTGTCCATGCGACTTCCGTTGCCGAGTTCCTATGAGCAGTTGGTAAAAGGATTTCCCTCCAAATTACGAAGCCAGGTTCGTCGGGCTCAAAAAGAGGGCGTGACGGCGCGCGTGGGTGGGAAGGAGTGCCTCGATGAGTTTTACACAGTCTTTTCCCGATGCATGCGCGATTTGGGGACACCGGTGTATGGGAAAGGATTTTTTGCAAAGATCCTTGAGGTGTTTCCAAAGGAATCGAGCATCTGCATTGTTTCCCACGGTCAGACGCCGGTTGCCGCAGGTTTCCTATACGGATTCCGATCTTCTTTAGAAATTCCTTGGGCCGCGTCGGATAAACGGTTTAACAAACTGGCTCCAAATATGTTGCTCTATGGCACGGTGTTGGAATATGCCTGCCAACAGGGCTTTCAGGTATTTGATTTTGGCCGTTCAAGTCCCGACAGCGGAACCTATCGATTCAAGGAGCAATGGGGAGCTCAGCCTCATCCGCTGTACTGGTACTATTGGATGAAAGACGGGCGTGCGGTTCCTCAGCTCAATCCGCAGAATCCAAAATATGCTCTGGCAATTGGTTTATGGCAGAAACTACCTGTGTCGGTCGCGAATCTTATTGGCCCTCACATTGTGAAGCATCTTCCATGAAAGCTCAGCGAACGCTTCCTCCGTCAGCTGCGCCTATCGAATGGCGAGACCTCCTGCAGGGACTACTGGGCCTTGCGCGCCCGCACGCGGCGCTGGAACGGCTGCAGGAAGAATTTCGCCAGCACTTCGGCGTGAAACATGTCTGGTTTGTGTCATCAGGCAAAGCTGCTCTCAGCCTCATCTTTAGGGCACTGCATAGTCTATCTGGGCGCAGTAAGGTCGTTCTTCCAGGATACACATGTTTTTCTGTGCCGTCGGCTGTTGTTCGTGCTCGATTGTCGGTGGCGCTGTGTGACGTGGATCCGCTGTCGTTGGATTTCGACTTTGCGCAACTTGCCCAAGTGGCAGATTCCAACGTCTTGTGCGTGTTGGCCACTCATCTACTGGGAATTGGCGTTGATGTCCCTAGAGTCGTCGAACTGTGTCGTCAACGGGGCATTTTTGTCGTGGAAGATGTGGCGCAGGCGTTTGGTGGTGAATGCAATGGAGTGCCGTTCGGGGCCATGGGCGATGTCTCGTTCCTGAGTTTTGGGAGAGGGAAGAATATAACGTGCGGTTCGGGGGGCGCCATTCTTACGAATGATGATCGGATCGGTGAAGCCTTGGCACGTGAATATGCGCAGCTTTCTGAAGTATCGCTGGTGGCCATGCTCAGGAATTGGCTCGAGGTGGCACTGACGAAGGTGTTGATTAACCCGTCCCTCTATTGGCTGCCGGCTGGACTTCCGTTTCTAAAGCTGGGAGAGACAAAGTTTTACACTGATTTCCCAATTACTCGTCTGGACCCGATACGCGCCGGCTTGCTGCGTCGCTGGAAACGGCGACTAGCCAATTCGACCACGAGTCGAGTCGCTCATTCCGAGCAGATCCTCCGCTCGCTGGCTCTCTCGAAGGTGCAGACTATCAAGCCGTCAGGACGAGCGCAGCCAGTGTATCTGCGATTGCCCGTGCTGATGCGGTCGAAGCAAGAAAAAGATGCGGTGTGTCGGATCTCTGTCGATCACGGGCTTGGAATCAGTCCCCTGTACCCGTCATCTCTTCAGCATATCACTGAACTCCGTGACACCCTCTCATCTCAGGATGTGCCCCAATCGACGATGATCGCAGAGCGGCTTATTACGCTTCCAACCCATGAACTGGTGTCTGCTTCCGATGTTGTTCGGATTTTCAGTGTTATTCAAGCGGCTCAGCGGGTTGATGGCGCAGCAACGATTCCTCCGCCGGATATTCCGACCCGGCAGCGCCATGCGCCTGAGCTGCCTCGGATAATTTAAGTGCCTGCGTGATTTTGATTTGAGCGACGGCAGATTCTTAACACGGTAGGAAGCTGACGATGTGGATTGTGGAATGGATATTCTGGGGGTCGTTGGTATTCGTTGTGTATGCCTATGCCGGATACCCTCTCGCGTTGCTCCTCCTGTCCTGGTTCTGGAACCGACCCGTTCTGGTCGGCGATATTCAGCCGAGAGTCTCGTTTGTAATAACGGCCTACAATGAAGAGGCGCGCATCAAAGACAAGATTGAGAATAGTCTTCAGCAGCAGTATCCCCTTGAGCGCCTTGAAATTGTTGTGGCCTCAGATTGCTCGTCAGACCGGACCGACGACATCGTACGATCGTATGCGGCTTTGGGTGTGCGGCTTGTGCGTGCCCAGGAACGAAGAGGCAAAGAAGCGGCTCAGAAACTGGCGGTCAGCCAGACGAACGGAGAAATACTGGTGTTCTCGGATGTTGCCACGACCTTGCCTCCTCAGGGTATTGCCAATATCGTGAAGTCGTTCAACGATCCCACGGTCGGCTGTGTCAGTAGTGTGGATCAGTTCGTAGATGCCCAGGGCAATCTCAGTGGGGAAGGCGCGTATGTCAAGTACGAGATGCTGCTGCGTCGGTTCGAGACGCAGGTGAATACGTTGGTCGGCCTCAGCGGGTCATTCTTTGCCGCCAGGAGAACGGTCTGTAGTCCTTGGGCAGACGATCTACAAAGTGACTTTAATACATTGCTGAATTCAATGAAGGCCGGTCTTCGGGGTGTGTCGGATCCGGCGAGTGTCGGCTACTATAAGAACTTGACAGATGAAAAGAAGGAATATCAGCGCAAAGTCAGAACTGTCTTAAGGGGGATTGCTGTGTTGATGCGCAGCCTCCCCATGCTCAATCCGTTTCGGTACGGCATCTTTGCCTGGCAGCTGTTCAGCCACAAGCTGTGTCGATGGCTAGTGCCATTTGCGATGATCGGCATACTGGGCTCAAATATTGTTTTGGCAATAGATCCCGGTCCATACCGGATTCTGTTGCTGGGACAAGTCCTGTTTTATACCGTTGCAGTTGCCTATGCCGGTTGTAGCTGGATGCCAAAGAGCAATGTGCTTCGATTGCCCTCGTTTTTTGTTCTTGTCAACCTTTCCATCATTGACGCCTGGATGCGGTATTTTCGGGGTGACCGGGTGTTTCGTTGGGAGCCGTCCAAGCGCTAAGCAGGGATGGGCAGATTGATCAGCACGGTCGCGTAGGAAAACATAGTTACAGCGGGGTACTGAATGGATACGATGGTGGAAAAGAAAGAGTTGCGCAACTTTGGGTTGATTGTCGGTGGTGTTTTTATTCTGATCGGCGTCTGGCCTATGATCCGCTATGGTGAGGGGATTCGTCTATGGGCCATCGTGCCGGGATCACTGTTAGTTCCATTGGGATTAGCCGTGCCGACCATTCTTGCTCCTCTTTTCAAAGTTTGGATGAAAGTCGGCCACGTGATGGGATGGATCAATACCAGGATCATTTTAGGGATTCTGTACTTCGGACTCATCACCCCGATGGGGGTGATCATGCGGATGTTTGGCTGGGACTCGATGCGAAGAGCGCTGAGCCGAGATGCCGAAAGTTATCGAGTCGTGCGGCAGGCGAGGCCACGCAACCATATGACCAGGCAATTTTAAACCAACGGAGGCAGTATGGGCGAGTTCCTAACAGAGCTATGGGCCTTTATGAAAGAACGGAAGAAATTCTGGCTGTTGCCGATTATTGTGATGCTCGTGCTATTGGGCAGCTTGATCGTGCTGACGCAAGGATCAGCGGTGGCTCCGTTTATCTACACGTTGTTCTAATTTCGAGGACTCAGCGGTTGAGATGAACTTCTCGGTGGGACGGTTTAAAAAAACAATTCGCTCTGCCGTAGCAAAGACCTTCCACGCTTCATCTATCTATCGATGGCGTCATCGAGGCAAGGTGGCGGTGCTAATGTATCACCGCGTGCTGACGAAAGATGAAGTTGCTCGTTATCCGGTTCAGCCAGGAATGTATGTGCTTGACAGCGTATTTGCTCAACAGATGTCTTTTGTAAGGAGTAATTTTACGGTGCTGTCGCTCCAGGAACTCCTGGATCTGTGGCAACGGGGCGAGTGGAGTGCCCAGGCGCGGTATTGCGTGATTACCTTCGATGATGGCTGGTTGGACAACTATCGCCATGCGTATCCAGTTTTGAAGCAGCTGCGTATGCCTGCGACGATTTTCCTTCCCACTGACTATGTAGGAAGGAATGAGTGGTTTTGGCCTGATCAGATGGCATTCTTGTGGCAAGCGATTGCGGACCGGAAGCAAGGTGGTGAGGCGCTCAAAGCGGTTGAAGAAGTGTTGTCCGGTTTTCTTGACGGCGACATGTCTCGTTTGATTTCCACGATGGCTGACCATCAAAGGGCGGCGGACGAAATCATTGAGCGCTGTAAACATCTCCCGATAGACCGTATTCGGGAATTGATTCATGCGTTGGCCTCAGCGCTAGACGTTACTTTGCCGCTGGATCGGGTGATTGTAAACTGGGACGAGGTGCGTGAAATGTCTCGGGGAGGGGTGTCATTCGGTTCCCACTCCTGCACACATCGTATTATGACGACCATCACATTGGACGAGGTTTCCGAAGAGCTTGTGAGGTCAAAACAGGTTCTTTTTGATCAGGGTGTCAACTTTGTGCCGGTCTATTGTTACCCGAATGGGAACAGCGACGCTTCCATTGAGGATCTGGTGAAAGCTAATGGATATGAGGCCGCAGTGTCAGTGCGAATGGGCTTCGAAGGGAGCTGCCCAGAAAATAGGTATGCCATTCGCCGGGTAGGAATCCACAACGACATATCGGACACCATCCCGCTTTTTTCTTTCCGATTGTTCGGTCCCCAACCGAGTTCGATGTAAGTCAACAAGGGCAATGGATATGAGGGGAATCGCTTTGGGGCGGGAATACTTGTGAAAGTATTGATTACCGACGGAAATGAGCGGGCTGCGCTTGCGGTCACCAGGGCACTTGGACGTGAACACGTTGAAGTGATTGTTGGGGCAGAGTCACAACGATCCCTCGCAGGTTCCTCGCGTTACTGTCGAAAGAGTATTGCCTATCCGTCTCCTTATCAGGAACCTGAACGTTTCATCGCCACATTGATGGAGGCAGTGCGAGCCCATCGAGTCGATGCCTTAATTCCTTTGTCTGATATTGCCATGCATGTCCTGGGACCAGAGAAGACTCAATTCGAAAAATATACGCATTTTCCGGCTCCCAGTCCCCAGTCATTTCAAGAAATCTCCGATAAATATCGTTTGATGCAACAGGCGATGACGGTGGGTGTTGCAATTCCCGATACCATGTTTGTTCCTGATGGTCGGGTTGAAGGGATCGTGCAGGGGATAGCTGATTTTCCGGTGGTGGTGAAGCCTGGCTGTTCATTGGTGAAAGACGGCAGTCGATGGACGAAAACTAGTGTGTGCTACGCCGAGTCCCCCGAGGAGCTTCTGCGACTCTACCGCGATAGGCCGTACTTGCAACAACCGTCCTTGATTCAGCAGCGTGTGATCGGTGAGGGACAGGGACTGTTTGTGTTGATGCAAGAAGGGATGCCGTTGGGTATGTTTGCGCATCGGCGAGTGCGTGAACGACCTCCCTCCGGTGGAGTGAGCGTGTTGCGTGAAAGTATTGCCTTGCCGAAAGCCATGGTTGAGGCTACCCTCAAACTATTGCAGCCTGTGAAGTGGCACGGTGTGGCGATGGTGGAATTCAAAATAGATGCCGCCACTCAGCGCCCCTTGCTCATGGAGATTAATGGGCGGTTTTGGGGGTCGCTCCAGCTGGCTGTAGATGCGGGCGTCAATTTTCCCCTTCACCTACTCAATATGGCAATGGGAGCGTGCGAGATGATACCTGAAAATGGATATCGTGTCGGAGTCAAGTCCAGGTGGTTGCTTGGTGATTTGGATCAATTGGTCATGCGCATCAGGAAGAGTGATCGTGCGTTGAATCTTCCGCCTGGCGCCCCATCCAGACTTCAAGCAGTCCTGTCCTTCTGCCGGTTTTTTGAACGAAATACATTTTATGAAGTTGAGCGTATTGATGATCTCGGGCCTAGCCGGTTTGAGGTCATGCGGTATTTTAAGCTGGCATAGGGAGTTGTGATGTCCCAAGTTGATTCTGCCTCCCTGCGAGGAGTTGCTCGTTCGATGAAGAGGGCTATGAACGAGGCGTTAGATCAGTGGCGCTATCGGAGCCTGGTTAATCGGCAGGCTTTTCCGAGTCCCGTGCGTGTCATCTTGGTTGTCTGTAAAGGCAATATCTGTCGCAGTCCGTTAGCAGAGGCCTATCTCAAGCATCGGGTTGAAAAGCATGGGTTGCCGATTGTGGTTGAGTCGGCTGGGCTTGAAACATCGTTTGGAAAGGCGGCGCATCCGCTCGCGCAAGTCGTCGGCACGCAGGGGGGGCTGTTACTCACCAAGCATGCGACGCAACCACTGCACAAAGAGCAGGTCGATCGGGCGGACATGATTGTGGTCATGGAGTGGCAGCAGAGACGCCGCGTGCTCAAGCTTTATCCTCAGGCCAGGAAGAAGGTGTTTTTGCTTCGGCAGTTTTACGATCAGTCAGTGCGAGAAGTTGCTGATCCCTACAGTGGGACGCTGGAAGATTTTCAGACCTGTCTTTCGATGATCAAGCAAGCCTGTGATGTATTGGTGACGCAGATGTTGCCTTCGGGCAAGCAAGGATAGAATCAAATGGATCAGGATCAGACGGCAGTGAAGATGGCGAAGATCAATGGAGGCCCGGCATCGTTATGAGCTTACGGACGAGACTGTTCAATATCTATTGGACGATGCGCGGTGCCATCGTACCGACCCTGAGATATTCGCAGTATTGGTACGAGGAAGCCCTGAAACGCTATGTGACGTCATCGGTTGAATGGGTAGAGATCGGATGCGGACATTCGATTCTTCCGAGTTGGCGGGCGAATGAAGAACGTCAGTTAGTGAAAACTTGCAAGGCGATTTTCGGCATTGATTATGACCTTCCTTCGCTCAAAGCACATCCCAACATTAGCAAGAAACTGCGTGGCGATGTAACCAAGTTGCCGTTCAGGAGTGAGGCCTTCGATTTGGTGACCGCGAATATGGTCGTTGAGCATCTCGACAATCCAGACGAACAGTTCCGAGAGATTAGTCGCATCCTCAAGCCGAAGGGGGTCTTTTTGTTCCACACTCCCAACGCCTATGGTTATGGAGTGATCTTATCCAAGGTGGTGCCTGAATGGCTCAAGGGCAAACTCATCTACTTATTGGAGGGGCGGCAGGAGCATGACGTCTTTCCGACACACTACAAAGCGAATACGGAAGCTCAGGTCAAAGCGCTTGCTCAAGCCAATGGCTTCGAGGTACTCCAGCTCGATTTGATTCCAACCGACGCCATCTTCGCCATGCTTCCGCCACTGGCAGCCGTGGAGTTGTTATGGATACGGTTGCTCATGACCCAGCCTTTCCGCAATCTTCGCACCAACATGATTGTGGCGCTGAGGAAGGCGATCTGAGTGTGTAATTGTCAAGTGTTCAGGCTATCGAATTTCCGAGAGTCCCAAGGAAGGCACTCGAAATTATTGTGGGCTGGGCATCGGATCGACACGAGAACCAAGTGTGCAAATAGCGGGTTGACAAGTGGAACCTGAGAGGCACTTAGAAAGTATGTTGAGGCCGGGGCGTCAGGCGATCATGCCAGGTGCTGGAGGACATTCAATGCCTGGCTCTCAAGCAAGGCCGAAAGACAAAGAATTCGGCTTTCTCCTTGTCTTGTTCGCCATGCTTTTTGAGTTTGGTCGGCCGCAAGACTTTTTGCCTCCACTCAAGATTATTCCGTTTCCTTCAGTGATAGATGCCTCTATTGCTCTGGCTGTAATTTTTTCAGGACGGGCAAGACTTTCCAACGTGCAGTCGAAATTGTGGATGGGGCTCTTGGTTTTTATGGCACTCTGGGTGCCATTTGCTAATAACAATTTTCATGCCTTCTCGCAATTGAAGGACCTCACGCTGTACTTCTTTTTTTATTTAGGAATTCTTACATTTGTGAATACGACTGGGAAGATGCAGAAGCTCATTCTGGTCTGGTTAGGGGTACATGCTCTTCTGGCAATCAATGGAATGCTACACGGGGGGCGTGGTGTTGGAGGTTGGCTTGGAGACGAAAATGACTTTGCGATGGAGATGAATGTTGCCGTTCCCTTCGCATTTTTCCTCTATCAAGGGACGACGGCGAAAGGCGCAAAGTTCCTCTACTTGGTTTTGTTGGGCATATTTGTGTTGTCGTCAATTGCCACTGCGTCGCGAGGAGGATTTCTCGGGTTGTTGGCTGTCGGTTCGTTCTGCTGGTTCTATTCACCGCGAAAAGTATGGTCGCTAGTGTTGTTGACGGGTGTGTTATTGCTGGTGTTGGTTGCCGCTCCTCAGGAATATTGGGATCGGATGCAAACGATCACCGATGACAGTACGATGGAGTCTGGCACCGCCGGTCAGCGAATGTTCACATGGGGGATAGGCTGGGAAATGTTCCTGGCCAATCCTGTCTTCGGTGTGGGGCAAGGTAATTTCCCCTGGACGATCGGCGAATACCTCGGCGGTCGGACCTGGCAGACCAAGTCCTTAGCTGGTCGCCAAGCGCACTCGTTGTACTTCACCCTGCTGCCAGAGTTAGGCCTTCTGGGCGTGTTTATTTTTGGAAGCATGGTGGTTTTTAACTACAAAGATGTTAGGTATTGCAACCGGTTGGGTATGCGACAACGCCTGACTCATCGGCAGGAAGTTGTCCCAGTTGATGCCGATCTGGAAAAGGCAGCATGGTTTGGGAACGCAATTTTGGGGGCACTGGTAGCATATCTTGTTACCAGCACATTTATCTCGACGCTGTATTACCCTACCTTTTGGATTTTGACTGGTCTTGCCGTCGCTTTAAAAAATACTACTGAACGATATTCTGAAAATTCTCTTGGATCGGTATCCCCGTCTACGCCTGCTCGATTGACCTCTTGGGACAGGCCTCGCCCGGCGAGATAGTGGCACTTTCTAGATGAGTGGTAGGTATTCATTGGCTGATGTGGAATGGGTGCGGTCAGGCACCGGCTTATGCGTGCGGGTGAGACCTGCTCCAGTAGATACCGCGCAATGTCATTCCGAGATGCGTCGAGTATGAGCACACGAAACTTAGTGATGAGTGCGCTCCTTCTTTTGCTGATACGTGTCTCGTTGATCATTTGGGGAGGGCAACATGACGCCCCTGGAGGGGACCAACTTGCCTTTTATTCCGGCTCACAGCAGCTCGCCCATTCTTCTACCGAATGGTTGAAAGGAGGGGGCGAATTTGGATATCGCGCCCCCATGTATTTTGTTTATCTTTCAGGGGTTTTCAGCCTAGTTCCGGGCGCAACTTTTTTGACAGGGCAGATTGCCACGGCACTTATTGGGGTCCTCAACTGTGTCTTGATATTTGTATTGATCCAGAATCTGACCGGCGATGCAGGCGGTAAATTGGGATTCTGGCTCAGAGGGCTTCTGCCGTCCTATGTGGTAGCAGACACGTTTGTGATGAGTGAGCCGCTGTTCGCCACGTTCCTGCTTTCCGCCCTTGTGATCATTTCTTTCAAGCCGAATTGTCCAGACAGTCGTCAGGCCGTTTCCCTCGGGATTCTTATTGCCTGTTGTCTTCTTACCCGGGAGGTGGCAATTGTCTATCCGATCGTATTTGGCGGATACCTGGTCATGGCTTCGGGCTCACGACAGGATGCACTGAGACATGTCGCATTATTCGCCATGACACTACTGATTACATTAACACCTTGGATGTGGAGGAATGTCATTGTCTGGGGGCAACCGCTTCCGATCAGCTATACGTCTGGGGTCAATTTACACATAGGAAATAACCCGGAAGCAACAGGGAAATGGGTTCGTTTTTCTGGCGAATCGGATGACACTAGGGTAGGGTTTGGTACGCCACAATCCGATGCCTGGCATCGAAAAGAGGCGCTCAGGTATATCCAGGAAGACCCGGTTCATTTCCTGCGGTTGGGGCTCAAGAAGGTGGCCTGGTTCCTCTGGCCAAGGTTTGAGCGAGAAGAAGTCAAAGAGTTGTATAAATTGCCGGCTCAGCAGGCCACCTTGCTGAGTGGGTTGTTAGGCGTCTTGAGCGCAGGTGTGATGATTGTAGGTATCGCCGGATTTGTATTCGGAAGGCGCGACTGGTTCTGGTGGGTCAGCGCGATCTTGATTGCATATACCATCGTTGTGACCTTCGTTGTATATGGTTCTCCTCGGTACCGGGATGCGGTCGACTACCTACTGCTGATGTTTGCAGCGAATGCGACTACACGGTGGCGCGCGCTCTGGATGGAAATGCGCACGAATGGGTCGGCGGCTCAGAAACAACTATTGATTTTGGTACCCGTGCTTTCCTACGTTCTGATCAATTGGGTGTGGATTGCATATGATCTGACTAAGTCAGGTCACTAGACCGGTGCATTGTACTGCTGCCGATGCGCATCCTGCGGGTAATGCTGATACCGACACGACGTCTGAGTTGATCGTCACGTATTGCGCAACAATCGAGTTTTTCCGCAGCCTGCTAGTGCTGCTGGCATGAGAGTTGAGAAAATGGCCGGACCGCACGATCTCAAAACCATTCTGTATCTCTCGACCAGCAGCGGTCCTGGCGGTGCTGAACGCGTCATCAGCAATTTGGCTGCCTCACTTGATCCACAGCGATATCGAGCCGTTCTCTGCTTGTTTCGTCCTGGATGGCTCCAAGAACGGAGCGAAAGCCGAGGAATTCGTACGTTCATTATTCCGACCCACGGCATGACCGATTGGCGATGGGCGCTTCAATTCCAACGGTTGTTGAGACAGGAACGGGTGGATCTGATTCATGCGCATGAGTTTGACGCGAATGTGCAAGGAACTTTTGTCGCCGCGTTGTCAGGCATTCCTCTTGTAGCAACTGTTCATGGGAAAAACTATTTCTGGGAAAAACTCCGCCGCCGCCTGGCTTATCGGTGGATCAGCCGCAGGGCGACTATGGTGGCGGTATCTCAGAATCTAAAGCAATTTATTGTTGAGAAAGTCGGGGTCTCTCCGAGGCGCGTCAAGGTACTCTACAATGGTGTGGATGCGTTGCCGCATTGTGATCGCGTAGACGTGGATGACTGCAAAAAAGAGCTGGGCTTGCCTGAGAGTCATCAAATTGTGGGTGTTGTGGGCAATCTGTATCCAGTAAAAGGACATCAGTATTTGATTGATGCTATCCCTTCGATCTTGATGAAATGTCCTAACACATCGTTCGTGTTTGCCGGGAGAGGCCAGCTTGAAGGTGAATTGAAGGCGCAAGTTCATCGGCTCGGGGTAGAGAAGAGGGTGTCCTTCCTCGGCCTGAGGCAGGATATCCCAAGAATTTTAGCCATGCTTGATGTGTTCGTGCTGCCTTCGTTATCTGAGGGCCTCTCGATGGCAATTCTTGAGGCGATGATCGCCGGAAAGCCGGTGGTGGCGACGCAGGTTGGAGGGAATCCTGAACTTGTGCTCGACGGAGAAACGGGGTTTCTGGTTCCGCCGCGTGATGGCAAGGTCTTAGCGTCCAGCTTGGTGACGTTGCTGACGAACAGGCAGCAGGCTGCTCAGTTTGCGGAGAAAGGCAAGTGTCGCGCCGAAGGGCAATTCAGCCTACGGACTATGGTCTGTGCCTACCAGTCGCTTTATGACGAGTGTCTGGAATCAGGAGGATAACTCCAGCCAGGCGATGAAGATCTTCTATCGTAGGCCTTTGTTTCTAAGCAGCGAAAGCCGATTGTAATATGTGGAAAGACTCGCGATGTATCAGGCGCCAAGTTGAGTGTCAGACGTGAAAGTCTGTCATGTGGCGATGGGTGACTTGTGGGCAGGGGCGGAAGTTCAGCTGCTTGCACTCATGACCTACCTGGTTCGATTGCAGGGATTCGAATGGTCCGTGATTTTATTCAATGAAGGACGGCTAGCGGATGAACTTCGTAAACTTCCGCTGTCACTCACGGTCATTTCCGAAAAACATCATGGCCCGCTAGCTCTCGCCTCACGCCTCGCAAAGGTTTTTCAGCAGTTTCGGCCCGATGTCGTCCATACCCACAAGTATAAAGATTCCATCCTCGGGGCACTCGTCGCACGATTTGTGAGAGTGCCCCATGTAGTTAGGGTGGTTCATGGTATGCCTGAACCATTCAGAGGACTGAGAAATGTGAAGATGGCCGGATACACGATTGTAGACAGCTTGGTGACCGGTCAGCTTGTCGATAAGGTGGTTGCCGTGTCCTCTGATATTGAAAAGGCCTTGCTCCGGACCTATGGCTCGAATCGGGTGGCCTGTATTCACAATGGGATTGATCTCGACGCCGTCCACGTTACCATGCAGCGGCCGGAGATGCGCAGGGTGTGGCACATCAACGACAAGGCAGTACTTATTGGAACAGTCGGGCGGCTCGTTCCAGTGAAAGGCCAGGCCGTATTGTTGGAGGCGCTGCGAATTCTGCGCCAGTCGAATCATAATGTGACACTATGTATTGTCGGAGATGGGCCGTTGCGTGGAGACATTGAGGCGGAAGCCAATAGGCTGGGTTTGGGGCAATCAGTGATATTTTCTGGCCATCAAGTGCAGTCCTATGATTTCATCAACATGATGGACATCTTTGTGTTGCCGTCTCTGCATGAAGGAATTCCAATGGTCCTGTTGGAGGCTTTCGCTCTGAAGCGGCCGGTTATTGCGAGTCGAGTCGGTGGAATTCCTGAAGTGGTGTCGCACGGTCATTCTGGAATGTTGGTAAGCCCGTCGAACGCAGCCGAACTTGCGTCGGCGATTAGGAGTTTGATTGAAGATCCAGTGAAGGCGGCGGCATACGGTGCAGCGGGACGGAGCCAAGTCGAGTGCGAGTTTAGTGCCAGTATAATGGCAAATCGAACTGCTGAAATGTATCGGTCATTGGGTAAGAGTTGAAATGAGAATTCTTTGGCTAGGGCATAACCTCGCTTTTCCGCCCAAGGGAGGGCCTCTTCAGAGAAATTACAACTTGCTGAGGGAAGCGGCCAAGTACCATGAAGTACATGCGCTGGTGTTCGATCAACCGGCCTCCAGGCCACCGGGGGTCAGACCTGAGGATTGTGTGCGAGCTTTATCGAAGTTTTGTGCCGGTGTTGAGTGGGTCCCGCTCCCGAAAGATTCTTTTGGTATTGGTCGTTATTGGCGGGCAGTCGGTGGCTTGCTGACAGGCGAGCCATATGAATTTCGCTGGTTACGGTCCAGAGAGATGACGAAGCGACTTGCACGACTGGCTGGTCGATTCCGATTCGACGTCGTGCATGCCGATACGCTTGGCTTAGCCCCATATGTGTCTCTCGTTCCTTCTGTCGGCACCGTGTTGAACCACCACGATATCGAGTCGGCTCTTGTCCAGAGGCGAGCTGCCAGTGAACGCAGTCTGCTATGGCGTATGTTCTGGTCACGCGAGGCGGCGCACTTGCTTGCCGCGGAGCGCCGATGGTGCCCGACGTTTCATGTCAATATGGTGGTCTCCGACGATGAGGGACAGTTGGTACAACCGTCGTGCGGAGAGAGCAAGATCTGCGTGGTCCCCAATGGTGTCGACATCGGGTATTTCACGCCGCGTCCGGACCCGGGAGGAACCAGGCTGTTATTCTGCGGCCGTCTCGATCAGTTGGCGAACAAAGGGGCGATCACCTATTTCTTCAATTCCATATGGCCTCAATTGTCTGGCAGGGTGAAAAATCTTGAAATCGATGTGGTCGGGAAGAATCCTCCTGCCTGGTTGCATGAGTTGAGCCAACGCGATCCGCATGTGCACGTTCCTGGATTTGTGGATGATGTGCGTCCCTATTTCCAGAAAGCGACGGTATTCATTTGTCCTATCACGGACGGGGGAGGGACGCGTTTGAAAATTCTCGATGCCTTGGCGATGGGCATGCCTGTGGTCAGTACGACCTTTGCGGCATCCGGACTGGCGTTGCGTGACGGGACGCATCTCCTCATTGCAGATACGGCTGAGACGTTTCGTGAACAAATCGTGCGCTTATTTGCTGATATGAGCTTGCGGCAGCGACTTGCCCAAGGAGCTGTCGATGTTGTCCGGCAGACCTATTCCTGGGATACGATCGGTCACAGTCTTGTGGCTGCGTATGAGGTGGCGGCCGCACGGAGAATGGAAGGGCAGAGAAATTTCCCCTGTGCTGGTCAAGCCGAAAGGTGCTCTTGAGACCATGACATCCCGGACACATATACGGATGATTTCAAATTTGCGTCGGCTCGATGGGGTGAAAAACGAGCAGTATGAGGCGACCAGTCAATTCGCTGGAGAGAAAGAAACTTTCTGGGATGGTGTGTGTTTATTCTTTCGAGCGCATGGCAAAGATGTTCTCGTGTTGACAGGAGGAACATGGAGAGTCGTTGGGTTTTGTTTGATGAGATTCTTGTGGCCGTTCAATCCATGCAAACTTGTGGCGGTGGACTTTATCTTATCTCGCCCGCAGGGTTGGAGGCAGTCCATCATAGCCTGGTTCAAGGGGCGTTTGTTGCGAAAGGTCGACCGGTTCATTTTGCATTTCAAGGATACGAGTGAGTACGAACGGATCTATGGTATCCCTCCATCCAAGTGCGCCTTCGTCCCCTTCAAAGTGAACTACTGGGAAAAACTGACACCGGAAGATCGATCCTCTGAAGTGGAAGACTACATCTTTACCGCGGGTCGCAGTTACCGGGATTTTCCGACCTTTGTCGAAGCCATGCGTAGGGTTGACTATCCGGGGCTTCTCCTTTACGAAGAAGCTGCGTTACTTAAGCGATCCGCCACAGATGTGGATCTTTCGAATCTCCCGGCTAATGTGAATGCGGAAAAAAACGAAGGAGAGCAAAGTTGGGTTGACTATATTCGTCGCGCAAAGATCGTTGTGGTGCCGTTGTTGCCGAGTACGATGTATGCGCCTGGCCTGAGTTTGTACCTGATGGCCATGGCGATGAAAAAATGCGTCATTGTCACAGAGGGGTTGGCCACTAGAGGTATGTTGAAGGACGAGGCGGTTATTGTGGCTCCAAAGGATCCAGAAGCCCTGGCGGCTGCTATCGCACGTGTATGGAACGATGATGCATTGCGTCACCGAACGGCGGAGTCCGGTAGGCGTTACGCCGAGCGGTGTGGTGGAGAGTCCCGCCTTCTTTCAGATATTGTACGCGTCTGTGGTGAGATCTGTGTGCCGTGACGACTAGTAGTTCGTCGTCTTTCCCTATATCTTCTCATTCATCTTACAGCCAAGGACGCTCAATATGGCAGACCTTAAGTTGCATTTAGGCTGCGGGAAATCGGTGCTTCCAGGATACACAGGGGTTGATCTGAGTCCTCAGCCAGGGGTGAGTGTGGTTTGCGATCTTTCGAGAACGCCTTGGCCGTTTCAGGATTCCAGCGCCGGGCAATGTATCTTGTTCAACCTCCTCGAACATCTTCCCGACACCATACAAGTGATGGAAGAACTTTGGCGTGTCACTAGGCCAGGAGGAGTCGTGCACATTCAGGTTCCATACTACAACTCTGCCGGAGCCTTTCAGGACCCCACCCATGTGAAGTTTTTTACGGAACGGACGTTTGATTATTTTACGGTGGATGGAACCACGGAGCTCAGTCACTACAACTACTATTCGCACGCACGATTCGAGATCGTGCGACTCGATTTTCACCAGCGACCGTTCTTGAAACGACTGCCCAGGCGGGTGCAGATATTCCTAGGCCATCACCTTGCGACTATCCAGGCACTGGATGTGGTTCTGAGGCCAGTTAAGGCAATCTGAACTACTTCGAGCCCCCTCTAGATCACGCTGCTGATAACATTTGACCTAGGGAGTCGTTACGCTCCGCATGGTTGGCATCGCCGGCGGGCCAGGAGGTTGGTCGGCGGTGTTGCTTCCCCCCGGGATTGAGATATGCAGGTGGTCAATGTAGTGGCTCCACTCTGTTGAGGGGACGGGATTCGTGACCGTTCCATCCCACGTCTCAGACCAGACCCACTCATTCAAACCGTTGGGGGCATAGTTCATGTTGGTGTAGTTTCCCACCATGACGCCATTTACCCACCAGCGCACGATACCGTCGCGTGATGTGGCCGTTGTGCTTTTCTTGAAATAGGCCTCAAGTTTGGTCCATTGGCCTCTGACAGCCTGTACATTTCCGACGTTCGGATTGCAGACCAAGCCTAAGTCAAATGCGCAAGTATGGCTATTGTCGAGGCTTGCGGTGTTGTGTCCGAAATAGATCGGCCATGATGTACTTCCCGGGCTGCCTCCAAGGCCGAAAAACCCATTCATGCCTGGTCCACGGACAAAAAACGTCTTGTTCGCGGTGGTTCTGCCCTCAAATGCAGAATTCGTCCGCCACATCTTCCCAACATACATCTCATTAGAAACTTGCGAAGCTACCCAATTTAGCTGCGAGCCACCCGCTTGGTTGCCAGGATAAATCGTCGATCTCACCACTCCGGATGGAGAGACCGGGGCGGAACCATCTGAATCCCGAATAGCGGATGAATATACATCCAGGATTCCACAGGCTGAAGGAGTACTAGAAAAGGAACAGTCAAGCACGACTGCGGCCCCTGCGGGTTCGTTTGTCCAGACCCCTGCTGCATGACTCTGCTGAGTGCCGACAAGCCCTGCGCACAGAGCCAGCACGGCCACAATTGTAGCCAACCTTTTGGAGGCGCGAGACGTCGAGTTGCCATCCATGTTTGTCCTCTTGTTGATAGTCAAAATTTTATCGGTTGGTAATGCGGTCATGTGACTCCATCTGCCTGGCTTTCTGTGGCGAACAAGAATAGGGGTTGATCCTTCTGCCGAAACCAACTTCTCATTGGCAGAATGCCTGGTCATCTATCAGGGGAGCAAGATCAATGCCCCCAATAATGCTGAACCTTTCTACCATAGCAATAGCTTATGTAACCTTGCAAATGGTTTCATGATTCCTGCTCACGCTCTTTGGGTAAACTAATGAACACGTAGGCCTTCGATATCTACAACTGTGTGGACTAGAGGTCACCCTTGGTCAAAATCGTTCCTGGAGGGATAGGGGATGACGAACTTTGCGGCCGGGCAAGAAGCCTCCGATGCAGTCCGGATGAGTCATGGTTCGGACATCTCCAATGTAAATGTATCTGGTACGTGATGATGGTGAAGAAGTAGGTAGGTTCATTTATATCAATTCGGTGCGTATTCATGTGGTTTGGCTGAACGCGTCTCCCGTGTCGCTGTGAAATGAGCCTTGTGCGCGTGTCACTGTTCTGGTGAGAAATCGTTGACGGATGGGAGATATTCTGCCATTCTTTTTTTCGATATTGAGATGGTTCCGGTGGTTACTGACGAGGGGAGTGACATGGCGAAGAAGATGCAGCGGCAGATTGCAGTCGTGGGGTTGGGGTATGTGGGATTGCCGATCGCGGTGGCGTTCGGTAAATCTGCGCCGGTGATCGGGTTCGATATCAATAAGGCCAAGGTCGATGAGCTGCGCAAAGGAATTGATCGGACCGGAGAGGTGTCATCCAAAGATTTAAAGGCCAGTCGCGTGCGGTATACCTCCGAGCCCAGTGATCTCAAAACCGCCGATTTTATCATCGTGGCGGTGCCGACCCCCATTAACGAGGCGCTTCAGCCTGATTTAACGGCCTTGAAAAAGGCGTCGGAACTGATTGGCTCCAATCTCTCTCCGGGGGCTATCGTTGTGTATGAGTCGACGGTATACCCTGGTGCGACCGAGGAAGACTGCCTGCCGATACTTGAAAAAGCATCCGGGATGAAGAGCGGCATTGATTTCAAAATCGGATATTCTCCCGAGCGCATCAATCCGGGAGACAAGGAACATACGCTGGAACGAATCATCAAGGTGGTCTCTGCCCAGGATGAGGAGTCCTTGGAGATCGTCGCGCAGACCTATGCCATCGTGGTGAAGGCCGGAATCCATCGGGCGTCCAGCATCAAAGTCGCTGAAGCCGCGAAAGTCATTGAGAATACGCAACGTGATCTCAACATCGCGCTCATGAATGAACTGGCGCTGATTTTCCATCGGCTGGGTATCGATACGAGGTCGGTCCTCGAGGCCGCGGGAACGAAATGGAATTTTCTGAAGTTCAATCCCGGTTTGGTCGGGGGCCATTGCATCGGAGTCGATCCGTACTATCTGACCGCTAAGGCCGAATCTGTCGGGTATCATCCGGAAGTGATTCTGGCCGGTCGGCGCATCAACAACAGCATGGGCAAGTATGTGGCCGAGCAGACCGTGAAGCTGTTGAGCCAGGTGGAACGACCCGTCAGTGACTTACGCGTCGGCGTCCTGGGGCTGACCTTCAAGGAAAATGTTCCTGATTTACGGAACAGCCGGGTGCCGGATATTGTGAACGAACTGAGGGAATATGGCATTCAGGTCGTGGTGCACGATCCGCTCGCGGAACCGGAAGAGGCGGTGGGGGAGTATGGCCTGCGTCTTTCGCCTTGGGATCAGCTCAAGCAACTGGACGGAATCGTGTTGGCTGTCGCCCATCGGGAGTACATGCAGATGAGCGTCTCAGAACTGCTGAAGCCGTTGCGCAAGCAGCGGAACAATGTGGTGGTCGACGTGAAGAGTGTGCTGAATCCGGACAGTTTGCCGGGATCGGTCAAGTATTGGAGGCTCTAGGCTGCCGTCGACATGATCAGCCGGAGACTCTTCAACCGCGCTCTAGAGTGTCTGCCGAAATCCTATTGGTGATCCTTCTCTCTCCCTGAGGCCGGACAGATCGTCCGGCCTCACAGGCCTTCCCGCTGGCTCCATGTGCTGACCGACTAATGCCTCGTCACAGATCTGCCGAAAGAGATGCGAGACGATGGCATGGCACTTGCCGTCCAAAGCGAGAAACTGATTGTCGCGTCTGTGTCAGTTTGATATACCAAAGAGGTTACCATCTTGTTGATCCGACCTATGCGTTCATCCTTCCGCACGACACACGTCGAGACGAAAGACCATTGGTGCTGTCGGGTTCTGATCTCGACGGCCGGAGTTGTGTGTGGTCTCCTGATCACCGGCTGTGGCACGTTTGTCTCTCCTGACGTCAAACGCGGCGATCAGCATCTCGCGGCTGGAAATTGGGAAGAGGCCAGTGTCGCCTATCGACAGGCGCTCAAGGATGATCCGTTCGAGCCGTCACTGCAAAACAAATACTCGGTGGCCCGGGAGCGCGCAGCCGCGGCGCATGATGAGCGAGGCCGGCAACTGCTGAAGGATCACCAGCTCGATCAGGCCGCCGAAGAATTCAAACGCGCCTTGACGATCGAGCCGACAAGCAAGGAACATGAGGCCGGATTGACCGAAGCCTTGCGACTCAAGGAGGCGCGCGAGCGGTATCGTGAGGCGGAGCGTCTGGCGCAGTTGGGCCGGGTGAGTGAAGCCATGGCGGTCTATATGCGGGCCGTGGAACTCGATCCCACATATAAAGAAGCCCTCGAAGGCGTGGCTAGGCTGTCGGCAGAGCAGCATGCCGTGGATCGCGACGACCGGCAGAAGCAGCCGGTGACGTTGCAATTCCGCAATGCCGGGCTGAAAGAAGTGGTGGAGGCGTTGGGGAAGGCGGCGCATGTCAATTTTGTGTTCGACAAGGATGTGCGCAACGATCCCGTCACCATCTCGTTAGAGGACAAGCCGTTCGATGAGGCCTTGTCGCTGGTCTTGAACAGCAACAGTCTGTTTGCCCAGAAGGCCGGCCCCACACTGTTTATCATCAGCCCCAATACCAAGCAGAAGCAGGAGCAGTATCAGGACCTCATGATCCGGACCTTTTACCTCTCATCCGCCAAAGCGAAGGACATGGTGGCGCTGCTGAAGTCGATGCTGGATGTGAAGCACATCCACGGCAATGAAGCGCTGAATACCATTGTCATTCGTGATCAGCCGGAAAAGGTGGAACTGGCGGAGAAGATCATCCAGGCGAACGATCGTGAAGACTCGGAAGTCCTGTTCGATGTGGAAGTGCTGGAAGTGAATCGAACTGTCGATCAGACCTATGGGTTATCGTATCCAAAACAGATTGCCGGTGCGATCGTACCGCCTGGGTTCGTCGGCACCATTGCCGGGGATATCGGACAGCAGTTCACGTACCGGAACCTGGCCAGCCTGGGACAGGACAGTTATCTGTTCAAGCTTCCCACCAATGTGCAATTGGATTTCTTCAAGCAGGTCACCGACGCCAAGACCCTGGCGGCCCCGAAGGTGCGGGTGCTCAACAACAAGAAGGCCGAGGTCAACATCGGCGACAAGCAACCGATCCTGCTCTCCACCACGAACGTGTTGCCCGGGCAGGCCGCAACCGGCGCCGTTCCGACGACTTCAACCGTCACATCGATCGAGTTTCGCGACACCGGCGTCAAACTGACGGTTGAGCCGAATATCCATCTGGCGAATGAACTTTCGTTGAAAATGAAGATCGAGGTGATCCGTCTGGGCGATACCGTCCTGTTGCAACAATCTCCCCCGATCACGCAATTCAAGTTCGGCAACCGGTCCGCCGAGACCATGTTGAATGTGCGCGACGGAGAAACCATCGTCCTGGGAGGACTGCTGCAGGAAGAAGATCGTCGGACCAAGGTGACGATTCCCTGGATCGGCGACATCCCTTTCCTGGGCAATCTGTTGAGTTCGTTCAAGACCCAACGGGTGACGACGGAAGTGATTCTGACGATTACCCCGCATATCGTGAATTCGTTGCGGCTTCCGGGTCCGCAGGGGCAGGCATTCTGGTCCGGAACGGAATCCGTCTACTCCACGTCGCCCTTGTTCGCCATGCAGCCGAAAAAGATTTCGGCACGACTGTCCACGTTGAGCGGTTCCGGCAAGCTCGCAGAAAAAGGCGCCTCGAAACAATCCAAGGGGGCGGTGGCGAGCGCCGATCTTGTTCCTCTCGACCTTCAGCTGGCGATCCAGCCTGCTGACGTCACGGCTCAAATGAATAAGGAATTACGGGTGGACGTGTTGGCGACACAGGCCCGCGGGTTGGATACCGAGACCTTTACGCTGGAATTCGATCCAAAGATTCTCGAGTTTCGGGATGCCACCCTCGGCGAGGTGTTGGGGACCGAAGCCGGTAAAGCTGCGGTAACGGCGACGCCATCCGCTACCGAGGGCCTGATCGAATTGCGCCTGCATCGGTCCGCAAGCGCCACAAAAGATGAGGGTCGCCTGTTGCGATTGACGTTTCTCGCCAAATCTCCGGGAGTGTCGTCGCTGCGCCTGCAGACGGCCAAGCATGACGATCTCGACAGTCCCGAGGGAACCGGTGAAGCCGTGGGAGTGGTGAGAGTGCGGTGAAACAGTCCGGCGTTACGTTGCTCGAACTGCTCGTCACCCTGACCATTCTCACCATCCTCGCCTCAGTCGCCCTGCCGTTCACCAAGGTCTCGACCAAGCGGACGAAAGAGATCGAACTGCGGCAGAACTTGAGGGTGATCCGGGCCGCGATCGATACGTTTCACCTGGAATGGTCGCGTGACGGAGACACCCTGACCGGGCCGGCATGCGTCAAGAACAAGTTGAGCTGCAAAGACGTCACCGGGCCCTATGGCTACCCGAAATCCTTGGATGTATTGTTGGGAGTCAAGCTGACGGGTGAGCAGGCGACGGTGCGCGGAACGACGATCAAGCGATACCTGCGATCGATTCCCTTGGATCCCATGACCGGAGCCGCCGACTGGCGCCTGCGTTGTTATCGAGATCCCGCCAGTGTGAAGGACTGGTGTGGAGAAGATGTGTACGATGTTACGACTCATAGTCAAGAGCTGGCACTGGATGGCACGAAATACCGAGACTGGTAAGCGCAGATGGCCGTTCTCGTCACCGCAGGGGTTTACGATTATCGAGTTGATGATTGTGGTGACGATCGTCGGAATTTTGGCTACATTGGCCGTGCCGTCCTACCATGCGGCGATCATCAAGGCGAAAGAAGGCGCGTTGCGCCAGGATTTATTTTCGCTGCGCGATGTGATCGACCAGCACCGTGCCGATAAAGGGAAGTACCCCGAGACCATTGAGGCGTTGGTGTCGGCCGGCTATCTTCGGCGGGTGCCGACCGATCCGTTGACCGGCTCGACCACGACCTGGCAGGAAATGGTCGACGAAGGGGAAGGCGGTATGGTCGATGTGTTTTCCGGGTCCGATCTGGTCGGCACCAACGGAGTTCCCTACAACCAATGGTAAGGCAATGAATACCATGATCCAACAAGCGGGGCCTGTTTGGCGGACGGTCGTGGGCGTACGATTCGGGTGCTCGATCGTGGCGGTGTTGAGTCTGTTGTTCTGGGGCGGGTGTGCACGAGTCACACCGAGCCCGGAACCAACCCCCACCGATCTTCAGGTTGCGGCGGACTCCCTCAAGACGGCGGTGCGTGAAGCGCAGCGCACGGCGGCCGAATTGCGCGCGGAGCTTGAGGAGCAGCGGAAGGAATTGGCGGATGCCCAAGTGGCGCGGGCGCAACTGCAGGGCATGTTGCGGGAGACCGAACGACGATTGGCGGATGCCCGCCAGGTCATCGAATTGCAGCGTGAGGAGTTGACTTCGGCTCACACCGAACGGGAGCGGGTGGCGCAGACGGTTGCTCCGTTGCACAGCCGGGCCCAGCAGCCACCGATGGGGGGGCGCCTTCAACGGAAGCGTGCTTCATCCAGCCAGGACGGAGCGGTGCCTGCCCCGGCGGATACACAGGAACAGTCAGTCGTGAGGCCTCTTGAGAATGAAGAGGAGGCGGTTCCACAATCCGCACCTGCCGACGGTGAGGCTGCAGCGGTCTCAGACGTTCCTCAGGCGTTGCCGATTGTGATGCCGATCCCGTCCGCCGCGGAGCCGGTCAGGACGATTGTCGTGCAGGGCGGAGACACGTTGTGGCGACTTGCGCGCCGGCACAAAGTCAGCCTGGAAGCGCTGAAATCACTCAATGGTTTGCCGACGAATCTCATTGTTGTTGGACGGACGCTCCGTTTGCCGGAGCCTCGGTTGCAGCATGCGGCTATGCAGCCGGTCTCGCTAAAAACCCTCGTTCGATAGAGACCGGGGGAGTGCGGGATGTGTCCACCCGAATGAACTCATGGCGGTATTCGCATACAGAGCGGCTCGCGCGGACGGCACGACCTTCGAGGGACACATCGAGGGCGAGGACGAGCATCTGGTGCGGGCCAAGCTTGAAGCCGACGGCCTGCTGGTATTCCGTCTCTCCAGGCGGGGAGCGGGATTCGGTGTGCCGGGTCTGGCGGCAGGCCGTTGGGGAAAGCTTCCCCTTCAAGACTTTCTCGTGTTCAATCAGGAGTTGTTGGCCCTGATCAAAGCGGGGCTACCGGTCTTGCGGGTCTGGGATCTGCTCATCGATCGCACCCAGCGGGCTCCATTCCGGGAAGCACTCAAAGCGGTCAGGCAAGACATTCGCGGCGGGCATTCGGCCTCTGAGGCTCTGGCCAAACATTCTACCTATTTTTCGGATCTGTACCTCGCGACGATTCGCGCCGGTGAGCAGTCCGGGAATCTGGCGGAGGTGTTGCAACGCTACATTGCGTATCTGAAGCTGATGATCGGCCTTCGCCAGAAAGTCACCAAGGCGCTGGCCTATCCGGCCTTTCTCGTGGTGGTCGGCGTTGCGGTGGTGGGGTTTCTGCTGAGTTACGTGATGCCGACCTTCATCTCGGTGTATGGTGAATCGTCCGCCAATTTGCCGACGGCGACCCGCATGCTCATCTCGGTGATCCAGATGGGTGAGGCGCAGTTGATTCCGGTGGCGATCGTGGCGGTTGTGGCGGTGGTGATGGGACGGGCGTGGTATCAAACCTCCGCCGGTCGATTCTCCGTGGATAGGAACCTGTTGAAATTGCCGCTGCTCGGGATGATTCTTGTGGAACATCACACCATCCAATTGACCCGCACGCTGGCCACGGTGTTAGCCGGCGGCACGCCGCTGGTGGAAGCGCTTGAGATTGCGCGTGGTGCGGTCTCGAACCGCTTCGTGTCGCGCGGGTTGGTGTCGGCGGTGAACGAAATCCGCGAAGGCAGCACGCTGGCGGCGGCCATTGAGCGGCCGCAGATCCTGCCCAAGCTCGCGATTGAAATGTTGTCGGTCGGTGAAGAAACCGGCTCGCTGGAACCGATGCTGCGTGACGTGGCCGAGTTTTATGAAGGAGATCTGGACGTGCGGCTCAGTCAGTTGACCACCTGGATTGAGCCGGTGTTGTTGCTGGTGATGGGGCTCCTGGTCGGGGGCATCGTCATCATTATGTATTTGCCGATTTTTCAGATGGCCGGGACGATTCAATAATCCGACGATACGGCGGGACCCTGTGCCCGACGCGTCGTGACCCGTGCCGAAGTCGGAGGGACTGAACATGCTGATGCAACGCCATCTCACTCGCCCGTCGCTCGCCGATGTGATGGTGCGCGAGGGCATTTTGCCGAGACGGACCGTGGACCAGGTCGTTGCCCGTTTGGGAGGCAGCACCACCGCCTTGGGGCAGACGCTCGTCGAAGAGGGGACCATTTCCGAGGCGCAACTGGCGCAGGCATTGGCAGCCCAGTATGGATTGCCCTATGACCCGCTGGTCGGGTTCCGCGTGGACTCCGAGTTTTATCACACGATTTCCGTCAAGTTGATGCGGCGACATCCTTTCGTGCCGGTGAAGGACGAGGCCGGCGTGTTGACGATTGCGATTTCCGACCCGCAGAACCTGCTGGCGCTGGATGAATTGGAGATTCTGCTCAATCGTCCGCTCCACTATGTGGTGAGCTCGCGAAGCGCCATCCAATCGGCATTGGAACGGAGTGAAGGGTCCAGTCAGGCGCTGCGTGAATTGGAGGCGGAATACCGGTCGGTCCTGGTGAAGGAGGACGAACGGGGCGAAGAGGTCCTGACCGTCGATCACTTCGGCGAAGACCAGAGCCCGGTGGTCAAGCTGCTCGATACGATCATGTTGAGCGCCATGCAACGACGGGCCAGCGATATTCACATTGAGGCGACGGATCGGGCCACCACGGTGAAGTTTCGCGTAGACGGCATTCTGGTCTCGGCGATGGATCCGCTCGACGTGAAGCTGCATCCACCGTTGGTGTCCCGCCTCAAGGTCATGTCCGACCTCGATATTGCCGAACGGCGTGTACCGCAGGACGGCAGTTTTCGCATGCGGCTCGACCGGAAGACAGTCGATTTCCGGGTGTCGATTTTGCCGAGCGTGTTCGGGGAATCCGTCGTCATCCGAATTCTGGACCGCGAGGCGATTACCACGGGCGTGTCTACACTGAGACTGGATCGTCTGGGTTTCAACCCGGAGGACCTCAAGCGGTTCCGTCGCGCCATTACGAGACCCTACGGGATGGTGCTCGTGACCGGTCCGACCGGAAGCGGAAAGACCACGACGCTCTACGCCGCGATCAGCGAAATGAACATTCAGGAAGATAAACTGATCACCATCGAAGATCCGGTGGAGTATCAGTTGCCGGGGGTCGTGCAAATCCCGGTGAACGAAAAGAAGGGCCTGACGTTCGCCCGTGGGTTGCGGTCGATTCTGCGACACGATCCGGACAAGATCATGGTCGGTGAAATTCGTGATGCGGAAACGGCGCAGATCGCCATTCAATCGGCCTTGACCGGCCATTTGGTGTTGACGACGGTGCACGCCAATAACGTGTTCGATGTGATCGGACGTTTCGCCTCGATGGGGATCGATTCCTACAACTTTCTGGCGGCCTTGACCTGCGTCCTGGCCCAGCGGCTGATTCGGGTGATCTGCCCAGATTGCCGGCATCAGGTCGTGCTTGACCAGGCGCTCGCTGAGGAATCCGGCCTCGACTACGATGAGTTCAAGAGCGCGCCGTTCTATGAGGGGAAAGGGTGTTCGGAATGCCACGACACCGGCTATCGGGGCCGCAAGTGTATTACGGAATTCCTCGACCTGACGGACGAGATCAAGGAAATGATTCTGGCCGATCGCGCGTTGTCGGAGATCCGGTACCGGGCGGTCACGGACGGCATGATCACCTTGCGGCAATCCGCCGTGAAGAAAGTGCTGGCCGGCGAAACGACGCTTCGCGAAATCAACCGCGTGACGTTTAGCGAAGAGCGATAACCGATGTGGGATTGGATCACCAGCCGGCCGCAGTACTGCCTGAAAATCGGCGCGCGCGATCTGGCGTGGGCGGAGGTGCATCGGAACTGGCGCGGAAGGCCGCGGTATCAATGCGTGGTGTCTGCGCTGCCTGAGGGGATTGTGCGCTTGTCTCCGTTGGAACAAAACATCGTCTCCCCCCACGAGCTGGAAACGCATATCCGGGCGATTGCCGGTTCGGCCACCACCCAGGCCCCCGGTCGTTCTTCCACTCCGGGTGTCCCTCGCGCCGCGACCATCATTCTGCCGGATCTGGCCGTACGACTGGCGGTGTTACGATTGCAGGACCTTCCCTGGAGCTCCGATGAGCGCGATGCGTTGGTGCGGTGGCGATTGGGGCAGGAGCAGCTCCTGTCCCTCAGCGGGGCCAAAGTGTTTTCGCAGGTGTTGTCCGATCCGGGCGGATCCGGTGATGGGCCCTGTACCGTGCTGGCGGTCGTGGTGCAAGAAGCCGTGCTAACTCAGTATGAAGCGGTCTGCGAAGCTGCGGGGTTGATTCCCCAGGAAGTCGATGTTGCCAGTTTGCGGTTGTTCAATTTATGGGCGCACGGGACGGGGCGTGCGGCTCGTTCGACCGCGGACTTTTTATGGGTGAATGCTACGGACGGCGGAGTCACGGCGCTGATTTTTCACAACGGGACGTTGGTCTTTCTCCGGTCGAAACTACAGGGCGGGATTGGCTCGGGGGGCGCCTGGGCACCGGGTTCCGAGCAGGCGGCGCTCAATCGTATCGTGCAGGAGTGCGCGGATTCCATCTATGCCTGTCAGCAGCAGACGCCGGAGTTGGCCATCAGCCATGCGGTGCTGATCGCGGATGAAGCGATGGGTGCCGAATTACGGCAGCAGTTGGAAAAGGGATTGGGCGTGCCGGTGCAGGAACTGGAATGGGACCGTGTGCAACAGTACGGCGGGGGCACCATCTCGGGGGCGCGGACGAGTGCCGCATTGCCGGCGATTGCGGGGGTCGTATAGGCCATGTCGTTAGACAACTTCGTGTCAGCGATTCGTGATGTCACCTTGCGTATCGGGCAGCCCTCGGCACGCAGCGGCGCGTTCGCGATCAATCTGAGCAGCCGGTATCGCTGGTACCTGGCTCCGGCCAGGTTGGTGATCATGCTGTTGGCCGGGGCGATCGGCCTGGCGATGCTGTGGGATATTTCACAGGCCTGGTTGGTCTGGCAGGATGTCCAATCCATGGAGTCAGCCCTGAACCAGGTGCAGGACCGGGACAGGGACCTGTTGAAAGAGGCGCAGCAGGAAGGCCTGGATCTGTCGGAGGCCGCCTTGCAAGTTCTGCCCAAGGAGATTGAGTTTGCCAATCACCTGATCGAGAAACGGAGTTTTTCCTGGACCCGGTTTTTGACGGAGTTGGAGCGGGCGATTCCTCAGCGCATCGCCGTCAACAGCATCCGGCTCGATCCTGCCAATGCCACGATCATGCTCACCGGTTCCGCCCGGGCGCTGGAAGATGTGACCACCTTGACGGTCACGTTTCAGGATCATCCCCAGTTCAAGGAACCGGTCCTCGGGCAGCATCGGGTGATGGGGAATGGATTGGTCGAGTTCGATCTCTCGTTACGCTATCGGAATCGCAACCCATGATGTTTCCAGGATTCGATCGACTGCAACGGACCTGGCGGCAACCCTATGCGCCCATCCTTCCATGGGTGGCGTTTGTGGCGGGGCTGTGTGTGCTGAGTTACGGCATTCATGCCCTGGTCTTGGGGGCGGCAGAGCAGGAGCAGGTGCGGCTTGAGGCCGACTGGCTCAAAGCCCGCCAACAGTTGAATCGGCACAAGGAGGCCAAGAAGGCGAAGACAGATCTGCAGCGGGTGTGGGCCGTGTTACCGTTGTTCCGTGATTTTGCGCCGCTGGCCCTCGGGGTCACCGAAGAGGCGAAGCGGGACCAGGTGACGTTGCCGGCCCTTTCCTATAAGACCGAGAAGACCGCCGTTCCCGACGCGACGAAAGCCGTCCTGCAGGGGACCGTGACCGGACGATATGAGGATTTGCGCCGCTTTCTGCACAACCTGGAATCGGCCGAGGAACTGTTGTTCATTGAAGACCTCAACTTGATTCGCTCGGGGAATGTGCAGGACCAGCAATTGACCTTCAATATCCGAATTTCGACCTATCTGCGCGGGGAGCATTTGCAGTCCCCGACGCCGTAACTCACATGAATCGAGTCAGCAAAAATCAAGGTCTGCTGCTGATCACCCTCGTGGTCCTCTGGATCGGGTTGCTCGTCTGGCAATTCGGCCATTTCAGCGAACAGGAACGAGTCCCCCTGACGCATGTCAGCGGACAGCGGGCGGTGGGCAAGGCGCCTGCGGCGGCCGCTTCCGGCGGCAATCTACAAGTGCATCTTGAACGGCTGGCCGCCATTAAGGGGCAGCGGGAAGCGACATTTTCGACTCCACGCAATATTTTCGCCAGTCTCCTTCCCCAGGAGCCCGTTGTGGTGCCGCCTCCTGCCCCTCGTCGGGGGCGTTCTCGTGGTTCTGCCAAGGCTGTGGCTCCTTCCGTAAGCGAGTCGCCTGTCGACGAGCCGCAGGGCGAGACTGCCGATGAAAAGGAACAGGAGCCTGTTGTCGAAGAGCCCAAGGGGCCGACAGCGGAGGAAATCGAACGGTTGCGGATTGCGACGGAACTGAACCAGTTCCGGTATGTGGGGTTCATGGCGATGGGAGGGGGCTCGCAGAAGAAAAAGAACATGGCCGTGGTCGTGAAGAATGATGAGATGCACGTGGTGCAGGTCGGCGAGGTGATTGCCGGTGAGGTGTTGGTAAAGGCGGTCTCGATGAGTGAGATTACGCTCCAGGATGTGGCCTCAAAAATCACGCAGGTGATTCCGGTCACCGATGCGCCGGGGGCTGAGGGGCAACCCAATTAGCAGGCTGGTGACAAAGGCCGCCAGCGGCGTTCTCACGGCGCTCAGAGGCTCACCGTACGGCACGAGTACGATTCACCTCTTCGCTTGCTGCGGCCTTGCTGGACCGCCTTTCTCACCAGCCTGTAGTGGATTCTGGGAACGTCTGTGGCTCTGCTAGTTTCCACACTCCTGCTCGGAGCATGTGGTTTATCAACGCTCTGATAGGCGGGTGATGGGGGTGCGTGGCTCTCTCAGAAATAATGACGGGATTACCTACCTTGCCTTGATGTTTTCGATCGTGTTGATCGGGATCTCCGTTTCCGCCGCTGCCCGCCAATGGACCGTCATGGTTCAGCGCGAGAAAGAAGCCGATCTCATGGCCAAGGGCATCGAAATTCAAAATGCCATTGCCCTCTACTCAAATACGATGAAAATCGGCCGCATCCTGCCCTCCGAAATTTATCCTCAGTCCCTGGCAGAGTTGACGCGAACGCCCAAGCCGTATCTGCGGAGGGTCTATCAAGACCCGATGAACGGCGGTGATTGGGAGTATATGCGCGCGCCGACCGGCGGCATCATGGGCGTCCGGAGCAAGAGCACAGTGAAACCGATCAAAGAGCGCGATTTCCCCCTCGCGGTCCGTCACTTCGAAGGCCGGAAAACGTATCACGACTGGATGTTTCAACATCCCAATCCCTCGTCGATGTCCATGTTGATGCCGCCGATGATGGGCCTGGCACCCGGTACGATGCCCATGCAACCGGGGCCGCAGGGGTCTGCTCCGGGTGCTCCGCCGACACCGGGTCCTGCTCGCAACCCTTGACCCGACTCCGAACCCCACAGTATCCTGTCTGGCTATAGATCGCCGCGCCTTCGTTCACCATCTTGATCGGCCGATACGCTGAGGCATCGGGCCTCATGTGTGGCCAGCAGCAGGAATTCACGACATGGAACAAGATCTCACCGAATCCCCGGTTCCGGAGCTGGATGCTCCCGTTGAAGTACTCACTCCGGAAGACTATGTCGCGACCCTGGTCAAAAGGGCCAAGGGGGCGGCCGGCCGGCTCTCCAGCCTTCCGACGGCGGTCAAGAATCAGGCCTTGGAGGCCATGGCCGACGGGCTTGAAGAACATGAGGCGGAGCTGTTGGCCGAGAACGAGAAGGATCTCGAACAATTCGAGGCCACGCCGGAGCGAAAAGCCTTGGGGGACCGTTTGCGGCTGACGGCGGAACGTATCCGGGAGATGGCGGCAGGGATTCGTGACATTGCGCGATTGCCGGACCCGCTCGGCGATACGCCGAAGATGTGGACGCGGCCGAACGGGATGCAAGTGGGCCGCATGCGTGTGCCGATCGGGGTCATCGGGATCATTTATGAAGCGCGTCCGAATGTGACCGCGGATTCGGCTGCCCTGTGTCTCAAGTCGGGAAACGTCTGTATTCTACGAGGCGGATCTGAAGCGCTGCACTCGAATGTGGCCATTGCCAAGGTGTTGAGCGAATCGGCGGAGAAGGCCGGCGTGCCGGCGGGCGCAATTACATTGGTCGATCGTGCGGAGCGTGAGGTCGTCCAGCTGTTGCTCAAACAGGACCGGTATATCGATCTCATCATTCCGAGGGGCGGGGACTCGCTGATGAAGACAATCGCCGAACATGCGACGATCCCGGTGCTCAAACACGACAAGGGAGTCTGCCACACCTATGTCGATGTGGATGCCGATCCCCAGGTGGCCGAGCGGATCTGTCTGAACGCGAAAGCGCAGCGGCCGTCGACCTGCAATGCGATGGAGACCCTCTTGGTCCACCACAGTATCGCGCGCACGTGGCTGCCGCTCCTGGTGGAGAAACTCAAAGCGGCGAAGGTGGAAGTTCGTGGTTGCGCCAAGACGTGCCAGCTTTGTCCTGACGTGACGCCGGCTGCCGAAGAAGATTTCGGCCGGGAGTTTTTGGATCTGATCCTTGCGGTCAAAGTGGTCAAGAATATGGATGAAGCCTTGGAGCACATCGCCACCTACGGGTCCCAGCATACGGAGGCGATTGTGACCAAGGACTACGCGCGCGCAATGCGGTTTCTGCGCGAGGTCGATGCCGGCGCGGTACTCGTGAATGCCTCGACCAGGCTCAATGACGGCTACCAGTTCGGCCTGGGGGCGGAAATCGGCATCAGCACATCGCGGCTCCACGCTCGAGGGCCGATGGGGCTTGAAGAATTGACCTGTTCAAAATTTGTGGTGCTCGGGAGCGGTCAGATCCGCGAGTAAATGCCGCCTGATTCCTTGGTACACGAGATTCTCAGGCGTCCCGGCACGCTCACCTTTCCCTCCAATCTCACGGACCTGCCACATCTGACGGCTGTGGCGGGGTCCGTTTCGCACCAACCGACCGGCCATCTCGTCGTCTATGGGAGCCATGGTCGCCGTATCTGTGCGACCGATCCGGACGGTCATCCCTTGCATGAATGTGAATGGGGGCCCGTAGATGGCGCGCTTCGCCTCCTGCGGGCAAGGGTGCATCTCGACTGGGGCGCCTGGGTCGGCGTGACTCCCAGCGGCCTGGTGAATACCATGACCCTGGACTTGTCGCGCAAGCCGGGGTGGCAACGACTGAGGGCGGACGATCTTCGTGGCATGGCGGCGCAGGCGATGCGGGTTCCGCTGGAGGAAGTCCGGTTTTTCTACAACGATCAGGATGTCACCATCGGGGCGACGGGCGCCGCTACGATCCGGCACCGGAAGGATGCGATCTATTTTTTGCCGGACGGGACGTTCGACTCCTCCCAATTCATGGCTTGTATGGGAGCGATGCATTGGGAGGAGATCGACTTTCTTCCCGTGGTGGAGCTGTTTCTCTCGCTGCTGCCCGGCACTGGGTCGGCGTTGTTTGAATTGATTCGCGGGCTGTATGACGATCAGAACCGGACGAAACCCGCGCCACGGGCTCTGCGGTATCGAGGCATCCCCACCTATCCGTCCGAGGCGGCCTACCGGCTGTTCAGCAACTTTTTCTCCCCGCAGATCCCGGGCGGGGGCGATCCCTTTCCCCTGTTCATGGATCCTCCCCGGTCGTACATGGTGACCTGGCTTCCTGTATCGGACCCGCCCAGACGGCATGTCGATGCGACGCAGAAGCTCTGTGTGACGATTCAAGGGCAACGGATCTTGAAAGCTACCTGCTGGAATGATCCCGCCGGACTATCCTATCAACCGTTCGACCGGCGCGGCGCGGCGCCCTGTGAACGTGGAGTGGCGGTTGAGCAGGAGCAGCTCCTGTTGGTGGATCGAGGCATCCGACGGGTGCTTCCGTTGGGCCACAGCTGGGGAATTGTGACCGGCCCACCAATGGTCGGCGCTGCGCGGGCTGGTATCGATTGGACTGCTGTATTTGGAGGGGCTGCGCCGGTGGTGAGTCCGGATGAGGCGTTTGGCGCGGTGTTGCTCTATCCGGACGATGAACGTGAGATCGGTGAGTTACCGACGCAGCCGTTCGTGGCGGACTATCTGCAGGACCTTATCGAGCAGGATCGCCCATTGGCTGCGCAGGTAGGGCGGGCAGGGCATCAGTTGATCAGCGGATTCGACGCGGCGATGACGACCTGTATCGGAAGCGACCGCCCCCGCGCCTGCACCGTGCTCTACGACCATCCGGCGTTCGCGCAGCGGCAGGCGCAGATGTTATGGAACCTGTGGGCCCGCGCACAACGATTGGACTGGCTCTCCCATGTGCGTATGAGCGCCCGAGCCGATGAGAGGGGAGATCTCAACAACAGGACGTACGATCTCGCCTACGAGTGGACACCGTTCAGCCATTACGACAAACCGGATGCGGTGGCTGCGCGGATGCAGCAACTTGCCCGGCAGCTCCTGCCCGGCGCCGTCGCGTTTATCGTCGGCCCTTCAACGATAGCAGACGGATGTCGAGCCGCCGGAATGCACATCCAGGCGATCACGCCGGTGGCCTCGCTGCCGACGTTCCGGATGCATCAGAGCGTGCTTCCCCGCGCGCAGCTGAAGCCCGGCGTCGTGCTCTTTCAGATCGCGCGGCCCTGAGCGGATTCGCGATGGAAGGGTCTGAAGGAATTGGGCTACAGCGAGGGACGGGTTCCTGGTACAATCCCTGACCGGTTTGAGAATGCGGGGAGTAAAGTCCTCAGGGTCTGTCGATAGAAGGAGCAGGGTGTATATGAGATGGCGTCGCGATCTGAACAGTTCAACCTACCGTCGCACCGGGACGGTGACTGATTCTCATGGCACTCAGCTCCATAGATTGAGGTCGAGCAAGGGCTTTTCGTTCATCGAGGTCATGATCGTCGTGGTGATCCTCGCAATTCTGGCGACATTGCTGATTCCTCGGGTGATGGGGCGCACGGAAGACGCCAAACGGGCCGCTGCTAAGGCTCAAATTTCGAACATAGAAAGCGCTCTTCAACTCTATAAGCTCGACAACGGCAATATTCCCACGACCGAACAGGGCTTGAAGGCCCTGGTCGAGCGACCTGCGTCGGGTCCTGCTGCTCCCAATTGGAAAGCCGGCGGGTATTTCCCAAAAGTGCCGGTCGATCCCTGGGGCGCTCCCTACAAATATACGACTCCGTCCACGCAGGGTGGCGAGTTCGAGATCATTTCCTTCGGGGCCGACGGGGTCCCGGGAGGCGAAGGGAAAAACGCCGACATCGTGAGTTGGGATCTCGACCGCAACTGATCCTCCTGCCGTCGCCCTCTCTCTGACTCAGTAGTCGTCACGAAGCATTCGCGCACGCCGCCTTCCTTCCGGGCTTTCCTGAACCGACTCAAGCGTATGCCATGGCCGACCGATGAGGAGAAGAGGAAGATCCTGTCGGGAGGAGAGGACGATGCGACGTGTGGTCTTTGTGGACGATGCGCCGGAGATTTTGAAGCATCTGCAACGGACCTTGGCTCCGATGCAGTCCGAATGGACGATGGAGTTCTTTTCCTCCGCCACGGCCGCATTGGCGGTCATCCGCGAGACCCCGTGCGACGTGGTGGTGTCGGACATGACGATGCCGGGGATGGACGGCGCTCAATTTCTCGGCGAGGTGCGTAAGGTCTGTCCACAGGCGACCCGCATCGTCCTGTCCGGAGACCAGAGCCCTGCCAACTATCTGCGGTCCGCTTCGGTCGCACATCGATTTCTTCAAAAACCGTTCGATGTGGCCACGCTGAAAGCGACCATTGAGAAGGCGGAGGCGTTACGGGACGTGCTGGCCAATCCCGCGCTGCGCAGCCTGGCGAACGAGATCAAAACGCTGCCGAGTCTCCCGTCGATCTACCAGGAGTTGATGAAGGAGATGCAGGCTCCGCAGGCCTCGTTGAAGAAGGCGTCCCGCATTGTGGCCAAAGATCTCGGCATGGTCGCGAAGATCCTGCAGCTGGTGAATTCCGCGTTCTTCGGTCTTCGCACCCATGTGTCCGATCCGGAGCAGGCGGTGGCGCTGCTCGGATTCGATACAATCAAGTCGCTGGTGCTCTCCAGTCAGGTCTTCGCGCAGTTCGACCAGGCGCAACTCCCGTCGTTTTCGTTGGATGAGTTGTGGCGGCATGCGATGCTCGCCGGCACCTGCGCGCGACGAATTGGGAAGGAGACCGGTGCGAGTCAAGCCGTGATGGATGAAGCCTTTACGGCTGCCTTGCTCCACGACGTCGGGGTGTTGGTATTGGTGGCCAACAAACCCGATGACTACGCGCGAGTCCTGGAGCTGATGCAGTCAAAACAGATGCCTGATTGGGAAGCCGAGCGGGAGGTGTTCGGGGCCGATCATGCCCATGTCGGGGCCTATCTGCTCGGAATCTGGGGACTCGGCGACGGCATTGTGGAAGCGGTGGCCTATCACCACCATCCTGACGACTACAAGGGATCCGGGTTCTGTGCCGTGACCGCCGTTCATGTAGCGAATGCCATGGCTGAGGCCCAGGCCCGGCCAGGTGAGAACCCGACCGAAGTCCCAGGTCTGGATCAGCAGTACCTGGCGCGTGAACAGTTTCAACCTCAGCTTCCACGATGGCGCGAACTGTGTGTCGCCGCATGATCCTATCCACGCCATCTTGACCTCCAGTCTTTACCGGCAGTACAACCGAACATCTTTGGATTTTTCTGATTGGAAGGCGTCATGGGAGAAGCCCTGTCTGTGCGACTTGCCTCGATCATTGGCCTGCTGACAGCTGGACTGTTGTTGTGCGCGCCCTGGAGTCTGGCCGGCACCATCAAGGTCGATCTGGGTGTCGAGCAGGGCCCGATGAACCATCGAGCCAACGGGTATCTGGTCAGCATCGAGCCGACAGACCCGCCGATGGAGTTGATTCTTCCGTTGAAGCCCACCAGTTTTCGCGGAAACACCGGATATGTGTTGAGTAACTACGACCGGCTCAAACAGGCGGGGGTGACGGAGTTTCAGCTCACCCTCGGACTGGTCTTCGAGCATCGCGCCCTGCAGATTTTTGATATCAATCAAATCGGTCTCGACGGCAATTATGCGCCCTGGTTGGCGCATGTGGAGCATGTGATCGATCAGGTGCTGCAGCGACAACTGTCGGTCATCTGGGATATCTACAATGAACCCGATCTTGCGGCGGTTCCTCTCAATGACAGCGAACGACTCAAAGAAGGCTGGCGGCTGGCCTATCAGCGCATCAAGCAGCGGATTCCCGGTGCGCAGATCGTCGGGCCGAGCGTGA
>ERZ1292630.534-Hain-H41-02um-R3-534-length-39064-cov-12_pt1 | contig 39064 bp, 40 predicted proteins | sample MGYA00564408_ERZ1292630 | MGnify/ENA primary metagenome ERZ1292630 (study PRJEB36523, sample SAMEA6512641) | groundwater metagenome | collected 2019-01-08 | study: AquaDiva: Metagenomics assemblies of 32 groundwater samples
TTTTTTACCCAAAAAATTAAAGTTTCTTTCCCATTTCATGTGGGTAATTTCCCCTTAGGAAAGGGGGGGTAGGGGGTTGTCATACCTTGCATTCATACTGCCCAGCAATTGGTATTATGAAGCAAAGCCTCTGATACTATTGCATATTTTAAGATTCTTTTATGCTAATTCTTTAAACAACCCCCTTGCTCCCCCTTTTTTAAGGGGGAATTATTAAGCAGTTCTGCTTTGTTACCCACTCACTTTGAGAAAGAGCCAAATTAAAGTTTTCATTTATAAAGCCGATAATAATTAAATGTTGACGGCACAGCGGCCTAAAATCCTCGTGGTTGACGACAACCCGAGAAATGCAGCCCTGATTGAGGGTTATATCAAACCCCACTACGATGTAGTAAAAGCCGGGAGCGGTGAAGAATGCCTCCTGCTTCTGGAAAAAGAAGACATAGCCCTTGTTATACTGGATATCATTCTTCCGGGAATTAACGGCTATGAAGTCTGCCAAAAGATAAAGGCAAATAAGGCCACCAAAAAAATTCCTGTTATGCTGATACCTGCCTTACCAACCGGTCAGGAAAAAATAAGAAGCCTTCAGGCGGGAGCAGAGGACTTCATAAGCAGGCCTTTCAGCATGAACGAAGTAGTTGCAAGAGTCCGGGCGCTGCTCAAAATAAAAGGCCTGTATACTGATTTAGAGAAGACAAATGAGAATCTGGCTTCAATCATATCCTACACCTCAGGAATTCTCAAAGATTTTGACCCGATGACATTCAACAGCAAGGAATTTTACAAATCACTGCTTGGCATGATCTTAAGAAAAAAACCTTACGAGAGGGAAAAACCTGTCCACGTCTTTCTGGGGAAAACAGACAGTGACAATATCAAAGGGAAAATATTCAGCAACGGGACAGAGCCCGTGGAGTGCATTATCCCTGAAAACTTTTATGCCCGGAAAGTCGGTACGACTCGTCCGCACCCAGGCGGACTCGCTGAGGAGAGCAACCGAGATGAAGCAAAAAACAATGACGCCTGTGGAGTAATATATTCAAATCATACAGACGAAGAATCAGCATTAAAATATCAGGAACATTTCCATCATGCCATAACAGAGGCTGTCGGGATGGTGGTAAATTTTGTTGCCTATATATCAAGACATGCCGTGATAATTGCATTTAACTATGGCCGCGCTGTAACCCTTTCTGATGCGCAGGTTCTTAAAGGGCTTTCAATCCATATCCCATTTTTTAAATCCATATCCGGACAGATAAAAGAAACAGAAGATACCCTTTTCTACACAATAACTGCACTTTCAAAGGCTGCAGAGCTTAACGACGACAATACAGGGAACCACATTCTGAGACTCAACAAATATTCAATGGCACTAGCAAGAAAACTTGGATTACCGGAAAAATTTGTGCACGATATAGGCCTCGCCGCCCAGATGCACGATGTAGGCAAGATTCAGGTTCATCCTGACATACTGAAAAAGCCGGGTCAACTGTCATCAGCGGAATTTGAGACTATAAAACAGCATCCCCTTTATGGCGCAAGGATACTCGGTGAGCACCCCAGACTGAAGATGGCACAGACCATTGCGCTTACCCATCATGAGTGCTGGGACGGAAGCGGTTATCCTTACGGATTAAAGGGTGATATAATCCCCATCGAAGGCAGAATCCTTAATATAGCAGACCAGTATGACGCCCTGAGAAGTATACGGCCCTACAAGCCTGCCTACGGCCACGAAAAGACCTGCAGGATACTTACAGAAGGGGACGGTAAGACCTTACCCTATCACTTCGACCCGCAGGTGCTGCAGGCATTTAAAGACATTGCAAATCAGTTAGAAAGCATTTACGAGGGATTACATTAGAGACAGGTATCTTTCCGGGTTTTCAACTGCGGCCTCTATAATCTCTGCTTCAGGGATTCCTATATGTTTAAGTATTTTTATCGAATCTGCAAGCGTTATCCCGCTTCCTGCCAGAATCCCGGCTTTTTTATAAACAGCAAGGCCCTTCCCACCCTTTACCCCGTTAGAAAAAAAGCCTCTTCCAGCTTTTCTAACGGGGCTTACAGAATCTGACACGAGCATTATCTTATCAAGCCTCTTTTTAGAAAAAATAAGTTCAAGTGTCTTTGAATGCAAATGAACACCGTCAGCAATTACTTCTATATAAATATCCTCATCAAGAAGCCCGAAACCTGCAAGCCCGGGTTCCCTGTGATGAAAAGGCCTCATGGCATTGAATATATGTGTAATCCCGGTTGCGCCTGCCTTTTTGCCTTCAACAGCCTGTCTGTATGTTGCATCGGAATGGCCCATATTAACCTTTATCCCGAATTCAACACATTTTTCTATAATCTTTAACGCTCCCTTAACTTCAGGCGCAACTGTTATTATCCTTATTATGTCCTCGTATCCCGATATTAATTTTTTAAGGGAAGATGCGGACGGGCTGATGAATGACTTTTTATCCATTGCCCCGCACCTAAGCGGGTTTAAAAAAGGCCCCTCGAGATTTATGCCGATAATGGTTGCCGACTGAGATTTAAGACCGTATATCTGGGATTCCATCGCCTTCCTCACGGCTTCCATGTTCTTGCGCATTTCGGCAATTGATGCAGGATAAATAGTGGGCAGGATACCTCTTGTTCCTTTCCTCCCGTGAAGTTCGGCCATTTTAAGAATATCTTCAGGGTTATCGGTCCTTGTATCGAAATTTCCTATGCCATGAGTGTGGATGTCAATAAAATTATGGCTCATAAGCTATTCTTTATACCCCACTATCGATATCCCGGCCTCATCAGCCTCTCTTATTATCTTTTCTCTCTGAAGGAGAATACTCCTGCCTGCCTCAACAGCCAGGACACGCGCGCTGACCTCTATCATGGATATCAATGTCTTCATCCCGACAACAGGGACATCAAATCTCATATCCTGTTTTGGTTTGCTGACCTTGACAACAACAGCTCCTTTGCCTGCCAGCTTACCGCCTCTCAGTATCGCCTCATCTGTTCCTTCTATTGCCTCGATTGCCATAACTGCCTGGTCTTTCACGATAACTGTCTGGCCTATATCAAGGCGCCCTATTTCCTTTGCTATCTTCCAGCCAAAGGCTATATCTTTCCATTCGTTTTCTGAAAGGCTTTCTTCCGTAAGAAGCCCCTCAGGCGTCATTAGCCCTGAGCTGAAATCGGTTGTGTTAAGAAGCGTGATACCGTCTTTTTCGAGTTCTTTTGCTATTCCAAGAAGTATGGAATCGTCACTCTTGTCTTTCAGTGTGAAAAGGAGTTTTACTGCCCTCAGGTCGGGTATTATCTTGCTTTTATAAAGGAGGGATTTCGGAACCTTCCCTGCCATGACTGCTTCTTTTACCTTGCTCTTTTTTAAAGAGTCTATTATCGCGCCCAGTTTCCCTACATTTACCCACTTTATCTCATCAACATACGAGCCGAGGTCTTTGTCGGCAACAGGCTCAAGCGCAACTGCCACCACCCTGTATCCTCTTGCTTTTGCATCTGCGGCAACGAGCTTTGGAAGCTCACCCATGCCGGCGATAAGTCCGAGTATTTTCATCAGCGCAGAAGTGCAGATTCATCCTTCGCAGCGCTGCGGAGAACGGAAGTGCAGAAGTGCAGAAGCAGAGGAATTAACTTTTGAACTTTTGAACCTTTGAACTTTTGAACCTTCTGTATCACCTGCAGACGCCCCTTTTGTTTTTCTCGATAAATCCAACAAGGTACCTTATCTCTTTTGAATCAGGAAAATCCTTCTGCACCTTTTTAAGCGCTTCCTTTAATGTAAGTTTTTCCCTGAAGAGAATCTTATATGCCTTCTTAAGCTCGTTTATTGTTGAATCAGGGAAACCATTCCTTTTGAGCCCCACTGAATTGAGGCCGAAGAGTTTTGCCCTTGGCCCGGACGCCATTGTGTACGGAGGTATATCCTGCCCTATGCCGCTGAAAGCGCCAACCATTGCATACGCTCCGATCCTTGTAAATTGATGCACTCCGACAATGCCCCCTATCACTGCATAGTCTTCAACGGCCACATGTCCTGCAAGTCCTGCAGAATTTGCAATTACCACATTATTCCCTATCTTGCAGTCATGTGCGATATGCACATAAGCCATAAGGAAATTATTATCTCCAACCGCAGTCATCCCGTCTCCTCCAACCGAGGCCCTATGAACGGATGCATACTCTCTTATGACAGTATTGTTCCCTATTCTTACGCCGGTTTTTTCGCCTTTATATTTGATGTCCTGCGGCGGAAGCCCGATGCTCGCAAACGGATATATCTGGCAGCCTTCTCCTATCTCTGTGTTGCCTTCGATTATCACATTCGACATAAGCCTCGCCCCTTTTTTAAGTTTAACGCCCTCGCCCACGATGCAGAACGGGCCTATGAACACGTCTTCATCTATAACTGCATTAGGGTCTATAATTGCTGTCTTATGTATTTCAGTAGTCATTTCTGCTCCTTTGTAAGAACCATTGCCGTAAAGTCTGCTTCTGAAACAACCTTTTCATCTACCGTTGCAGTTCCCGAGAATTTCCATACATTCCCCCTCTGCTGAATCACCTTAATCTCCATCCTGAGCTGGTCCCCCGGCACTACGGGTTTTCTGAACTTTGCTTTTTCTATGCTCATAAAAAAAACTGCATTACCCTGAACCCCGGAGCCGAATGCAAGCACTCCGGCAATCTGTGCCATTGCCTCAACTATCAAGACCCCCGGCATTATCGGATTACCCGGGAAATGCCCCTGAAAGAAAGGCTCGTTAACAGTTACATTCTTTATCCCTACAGCCCTTGCGTTAGGTTCAAGTTCAGTAATCCTGTCAACCATAAGAAAAGGGTATCTGTGAGGAAGCAGCTTTTGTATCCCATTAATGTCTATCATTTCTCCTGTCTCCTTTCGATGGTTTCTATCTTATCTTCAAGTTCCTTAATTTTTTTGTTAAGTTCAGGCAGCCTGGCAAATATCGCAACTGCCTTAAGCCAGTCTCTGTGAGGTATGACAGGCGAGCCTGAATAAACCCCTTTTTTAAGATGCCCCATTACCCCTGATTGCGCGCCTATCATACAGCCGTCATCTATCCTGGCATGGTCCGCAACTCCGACCTGGCCTCCTGTCATGACAAAACTTCCTATCTCTGCGCTCCCTGCAACTGCGCCCTGCGCCGTAATAATAGTGTTTTCCCCTATTTTCACATTGTGGGCAATATGAACAAGATTATCCAGCTTTGTGCCTTTGCCTATAACGGTATTGCCTGTCGTGGCCCTGTCGATTGTGACATTGGCGCCTATCTCAACATCATCTCCGATAATAACTCCTCCGACCTGGGGAATCTTATAATGAATCCCTTTTTCAAAAACATAACCAAACCCGTCAGAGCCCAGCACCGCGCCCGGATGTATGATGACCCTGCGGCCTATCTTTATGTTCTCCCTTATTGTGACATTGGGATATATGATGCATTCATCGCCAATATGTGAATTTTCACCTATAAAGACTCCCGGATATATGACTGTTTTATCGCCTATTGCCGCATTGTCCGAGACAAAAACCATAGGGGATATTGTTACATCTTTGCCTGTCCGCGCCTTATCAGAGACATAAGCCCTGTCGCTTATGCCGGAGAGGATAAAAGGCTTCACATAAAAGTGCTCCAGAAGCTTTGCAAAGGCATAATGCGGATTTGCCGTCTTAACCTGCGGCTTCTTTATATCCGGTATCATATCCTTGACTATCACACATGATACCCTGCTCTCTGCGCATTCTTTAATAAACTTTGTATTGATTAAAAATGTTATATCGCCTTCTGATGCATCGGATATTCCCGCAACCCCCTTTATCTCTGTTTCAGGGTCTCCGATAACCTCTCCATCAATCAGCTTTGCAATTTCCCGTAATTTCATTCTTGTTCTTTGAAAATCCTTTTTTTCTCCTGTGCTCCTAAAACTTTCAGACAGGAAACAATAGAAAAAGAATACCATACAGAAGATTCCCTTGACAACAGATTAAAATACAAACCGATGTTAAGACGCCATCTCTTTTGTTGCATCAGGACATGTTTTTATGATAGCGTTTATCTATGGAGGAAAAAAGACGCCATAAAAGGATCAAGGTAAAAGGTGTTTACGGCAAGATATACAAGACTCTTTCAGAGCTGAATATATTGAACCTGAGTTTAGGCGGAGCTGCAATAGAGGTCAAGAAAAGCCTTGTTGTCGGCAGGGAATATTCTATTATTATTGAGGATAAAGGCAGGCAGATAGAGCTGAAGGGAACTGTTATATGGGCTGTTCTAAAAAAAGCCCGGGAAGAAACTCTTACCGATGTTGAGCCTGTATATTATGTCGGCATAAAATTTGATGATATCCTTACCGATAAAGCAGCCCCTCTTATTGATTTCATGGATACACATAAAGTCACGGCAAGCAAAGAGAGGCTTATGGGCTTAAGGGTCAAGATTGCTGCTGAAAAAAATGCTGTCCTGCGTGACCCCTTCGGGTACAAGGTCAAGCTTATCAGCCCTTTTGGCATGCTCATAGAGACCATGCAGCCAATGAATCCGGAAGACAGAATTCCAATGGAACTGTTCCTAAAAGACATAACACCTTTCCGGGGCCGGATGCAGGGAATGCCCGACGAAGGAGTACCAGCAGATATATACCTTAAGAACGGTAAGGCCATCAGGTTTCTTGGAAGAATTGTCTCCTGCACAGAGATAAATGAAAGCGAGCCCGGGTTATATGACATTGGAGTTGAATTTCTTGATATGCACGCAGAAGACTGGGCCAACCTTGCAGAATTCATCCGCTCCATCAGCACAGAAAAATAGCGCCCTTATTCTATTTTCCTTTTCCGGCTCAGACAATCACCCCGGCGCATCAGGGCATAAAAAATTATGATTGACTTTTTATAAGACTGCCTATATATTTTAATTATAAGAAAACCTAAATCCAAAGAAAGGAGATAGCAAAAATGTTCAGATTTTATGGCGGACAAGTCGTAAAAAAAGGAACTTACTGGAATCTGTCCAGCGGAGAGAGCATTGAATTAGAATATGAAAAAGTTCTCCCCGGCAACAGACAGGTAAGATACCTGAAGGTGCCAACCACAGGCATCTTCATCCTCGGCCCCATTTCAGGCCTGCTGTTTATATGCCTGCTCCCACTGATGTCTCTGCTCATCGTAATTACACTTCTCTCGCGCATAGCAGTAGCTTCTGATGCCCTGAAATCCGACGAGGCTGCAATGTGCATGGGCTGCCACTCAACCCAGGGCGTTGTCAAGACATTCAAGAACAAGGAAAAAGTTTCTGTCTACATTGAAGAAAGCCACTTCAAAAATACTGTACACGGCTTCCTGACCTGCACCAGCTGCCACAGCACAGTCTCTATGGACAACCACCCGTCAGCCCAGTATGCAAGCAAAAAAGAGTTTGCAACTCAGCTCTCAAAGGCTTGCAAGACATGCCATAGCAATGAACAGGTTCTGGCAAGGCCAATACATAAGCAAGCCATAACCCGGGCCAATGCCCCGCCGTGTTCAGACTGCCATGGTTCCCACTCCATCAGCAAAGTCTCAGGAGGTAAAGAAACAGCGAGCAACTCTCAGTACTGTCTCACCTGTCACAAAAAAGACCTGAATCTCTCAATGAAAGGGGAAACTCTTTCTCTTACAATCGATGAAACAATTCTAAGGAAATCGGTGCACGGCAACCACAACTGTTCCGATTGCCACACCCAGTTTTCCAAAAAAGAGCACCCGTTAAAGACTTTTGGGAGCAAACGCGAACTATCAATATCCGTAGCCGGGGTGTGCAAGGGGTGTCACCCTGAAAAATACAAACAGTATCAGGGAAGCATTCACTCCAATATGCTTATGCAGGGCAACCTTAACGCCCCTGTCTGCACAGATTGTCATGGCGCCCACTCTGTGGGACATAAGGAGCTGGTAGAAACAATAAGCGGGGTGCCATGCCGAAAATGTCATGAGGCTACATTTGAGGCCTACAAATCAAGCGTCCATGGCCAGGCAAAAATTAATGGCAAAAACAACGCGCCTATATGCTCTTCCTGCCATTCTGCACATGAGATGAGGCCTGCGCTTGCATCAAGATCCCCCAGGGCAACATGCATGGGGTGCCACAGGAATGCAGCGGAGCTCCACAAAGAGTGGCTTCCAAACTCAGGTATACATCTTGAGGCTGTAGCCTGCACTGCCTGTCACGTCCCTGATGCGGAACGCAGGGTTTACCTGCGCGTAACTGACAGTGATTCAGGCGAGAATATCTCCAAGGCCAGGGTAAAACAGTTCCTGGGAGCAAACTACGAAAGTTTAACACTAGCCAAGGCAAATGGCATTGAAGACCAGCAGCTCTGGGATATGTATCAGAAGCTCGGCGATAGCGGCACAAAAATGAACCTTACGGGAACGCTCGGGCTTAATGACTGCAACCAGTCTCACATGCTGGCTCCAAAGGGCAAGGCGCTAAAGCAGTGCGACAAATGTCATGATGCCGATTCAAAGTCCTTCAAGGCAGTCAGCATGGCAATTATCACGCCAAACGGCCATGAAGAACGCTACAATGTGAACCCGGCAGTGTTGGGCTCTATGTTTTCAATACTGCCTTTAAACCAGTTCTATGCGCTTGGCGGCACGCGGATAAAGATACTGGATATTATCGGGATACTGATGGTCGTCGGCGGCATGTCAGTTCCGATAGTCCACATAACATTAAGGATTCTGACCTCGCCGATAAGAGAGGCCAGGAGACTTAACAAACTGAGAAAGGAGGGCAGGAGATGAAAAAAATATACCTCCATCCACTGCCGGTAAGGGTATGGCACTGGATAAATGCATTAAGCTTTCTGTTATTGATAGTCACAGGGCTCCAGATAAGGTACCGCGATGTTTTTAAATTAACATCGTTCAAGACCGCTGTTGACATCCACAACATATTAGGGTTTGTTCTGCTCTTCAACTTCTTTATCTGGCTGATTTACTATCTTGTCTCGGGCAAGTTCAATATCTATATCCCGGAATTCAGCCTCAGAAGCCTTATCGAGGGAAGCATACGACAGGCAAGGTATTATGGATACGGGATATTTGTTGGTGAGGAGAACCCGCACCACAGCACGCCGGATAATAAATTCAATCCCATGCAGCAGATGGCCTATCTGAACATCATGGCGCTCTTCATCCCCATACAGATAGCAACAGGGCTTCTGATGTGGGATGTGAAAGGCTTCTCACAATGGACAAACCTTGCAGGAGGGATAAAGATAGTGGACAGCGTCCATGTACTGCTGTTCCTGTTCTTCACCTCTTTCCTGTTTGTTCATGTCTATCTGGCAACGCTCGGACATTCGACCTTTGCGCATATAAAGGCTATGTTCAGCGGGTATGAAGAAGAACCGGAGCACGGACCCAGTCACTGATTAAATAAGTTTTTAAGTTGTTTCCCCACAGAGGGGTGAGAGGCTTGTCCTCTCACCCCTCTCCCCTTTAAATCCTTCATGGGATAAATCCCCGATTTATCATCGCCCGCGCCTAACGAGCCCTGCCAATTATAAAGTTGAACTTTATAATTGGCACAGGACAAATTACCAATATTATACGAACTTAGCCTTTAGCCATTATTATCACAAAATACGAAATAGCATAAATTATCACCACCCCTAAAAGTTTTTACTCACTTTTCAAAAACTTCAAAATAGTGTAAGTTATTATCGGTAATCAACTATGGGGAAAGTCGAGTTTTATCTGACTAACATACAAATTCCGTTATTATCGGGGCGGTTTGCCTCTAATATCTGGCTGACTAACATCGGATTTCCGTTGTTAGTACCATTAATTATCTAATAACTGGTTAGCACAACAATAATAAATGCATAAAATATGCACCTGAAAGCAACCATAAGAAAATGGCTGAAATTAATCGGCGGCGATTCACGCCAAGCAATTGTCGGGTATATTGTTGTTGCACTGATTCTTGCTAGTGGTGGCATACTCTCCCTATCCAAAACTGCGCTAAATATTTTCCTTCAGATAGTAAATATCCCGACGCCACTATGGGCAACCACATTGCTTCTTCTCCTATGTGGTTTATATAGTTATTTAAAACAGCGTAAAAATCCTGAATCATATGAACCGCCAAATTATAAGTTGTGTTATTTCACTATTGGTAATTACAAATGGGAAGTCAAAGTTTACAAAAGCGGGTATTTTAAGGTTAATGAATATCCTTTCTGTGTAAAGCATGACTTGCGCTTTATATTTGGCAGTAATGAAAAATACTGTCCCGGCACTGAAAATGAAAGATGCAATAATAATCTGCCCAAATATGATGAATTTAAGGTTTTTGAAGCAGCAAAGAGCATCATCGAAAACAAAATTAGAAATAAGCAGTGCTAACAAAAAGGTCAAGGCGACAGAAAAAAATAAGTAGGGACAGCGACCGGTTTTTTCACATCCTTACGTTCCAACCCATAGACGACTCGCTTCACGCAAGATTCTGTCTTACTACACGTACTCGGCAAACAATACGGCTTTCTATAGCTGTTGACTTGCAGAAGAAGTATGCTTAAACGCTTGGAAATTAGAAAATAGGGTCAGCAACCATTTAATAAAGAATATCAAGGTATGAATGAAAACGCCCAGCCAGTCGCTCAAGAGAGACACGGCATAAAACAATCACGATACTCAACACCTCGTCAAATTAATTTTGTCGCTTGACAGCGGTTAGCATATTTGCTAACATTACTACAATGAACTATACCATCGAGTATTTCCACGCTCGCGTCAAGGCCGAAATCGAAAGCTGGCCTGACGGCATATTGGCAGATTATGCACGGATAGTGGAACTACTGATGACGTTCGGCCCGAGCCTACGCATGCCGCACTCGCGTGCTCTGGGCAGCGGTCTTTTCGAGTTAAGGGCACGCGGTAGGGAAGGTATCGGGCGGGCGTTTTACTGTTTTGTCGTCGGTCAGCGCGTCGTGATACTCCACGCATTTGTGAAGAAAACACAAGATACCCCGGAGCAGGAGTTGAGAATTGCCCGGAAAAGGATGAAGGAGGTGCAGAAGAATGGCTGATGTAAAATATAAACCGGTTTCCCATGACCATGAGGCTTTCCTCAAAAAAGCCTTAAAGCGGAAGGGATTCAGGAAAGCATACAAGGACTTGGAGGAAGAGTACACGCTTACCCGCGAAATGCTTACCGCTCGTTCCAATTTCGGCCTCACTCAGGAAGCGGTCGCGGAGTTGATGGGGACGACAAAAAGCGCGGTTTCACGTCTGGAGGCGGTGGGGAAGCATGCGCCATCCCTGACCACTCTCAAAAAATATGCTCAGGCGGTCGGCTGCCGCCTCGAAATCAAGCTGGTTCCGAATTCTCGCCTAACCAAGTGCTCAACACGGTCTGCCAAAAAACTGGCGACCGGTTAGCTTGGCGTGGAATTCCGGGGACACTATACTTAATTCCTGGCGCCGTAATTCATAATCCGCAGTATACCCGCAGCAAAAAATACTATCCTATTTAAGAACCCTCAAAAAGTGCCTCAGGGATTGCCACGGGCTTTGCCCCCGCCTGAATGTCCATTACAAATAGAAAGGGATCAAGCAACCCATTCAACGTCCCTCAAGCAACAAAACCTTGAAAACCTTACAAGCCTTTTTATATCAACTCAAAAACCGGAATAAATTTTATTCGTGTCTACCTTATCCACTTCATAACAATTATGCTTCTATACCAAAAAAGAACCCAAATGGCATCACAAGTGTATGTTTGTCCACCGCGACCATCTCTGTCCCGGGATAGAGGATGACCGACATTACATGCCTTCCCTTCAGGTCCCTGGCGCAGTCCTTAAGCCCTGAGCGGTCAATATCTTCCAGTTTGTGAGACCATTTGACCTCTATCGCCACGATCTTTTCTCCGTGCTCAATGATAAAATCAACTTCTTTCCCTGTATAGATGCGCCAGTAATAAAACTGATATCTCGCATCACCAAGCGCAATGAGTTTTTTCAGCTCAGAGGCCGCCCAGGTCTCCACCATGCTACCGGTTCTACCCTGCCGTTCAAGGGTCTGCCAGTCCTCTGCTGCTGAGAGGTGGCAGGCCATGCCGGTATCGCCAAAATAGAGCTTTGGCATCTTAATGAGCCTTTTGCCGATGTTCACAAAATAGGGCCTTAGAAAATAAATCTGATATGTGACCTCAAGGATGTCCATATATCTCCTGAGTGTTGTAAACGGAAGCCCGAGTTCCCGTGATACCTCTGAAAAGTTGAGGACCTGCCCTGTCCTGAATGAAAGGAGGTTCAGTAGTCTGTTGAAATCAGGCAGATGTTGAATGGCTGCTATGTCCCGTATGTCTCTTTCTACATACGTCTGCCTGTATGAATCAAACCAGCGTCTCCGGGCCTTGGCAGAAGTCAACAAAGAAGGCGTGGGATAACCGCCTGCAATTATGAGCCCCTTTATTTCTTCCTTTCTATCGGGGAAAGAGTGTTTCTTCCATTTCTTGAGGAGCGCTGTTGCATCTCTTTCGCTGAAGAGGTCGGTCAGGATGGAGGAAATCGCTTTTCCACGAATCTCAGACCACGTAAAAGGCTGCAACTCATGTAGCGCTACCCTGCCGGCAAGGGTCTCGGAGACCTTTGCAATGGTCATCAGGTTGGCGGAGCCTGTGAGGAGATATTGACCCGGCTTACGGTTCTTGTCCACTATGACCTTTATGGCGCGCATGAGGTCAGGAGCCCTCTGGACTTCGTCGATTATCGCAGGGACAGGCGTGCCGCTTATGAAGCCGTCAGGGTCTTTCAGGGCAGCGTCAAGGACAACGCGGTTATCAAGCGTGTAGCAGGCAGCGCTCCATCCAACTCCGGATAATTCCTGAGCCAGGGTGGACTTGCCGACCTGTCTTGCCCCGGTAAGGAGAACAACAGGGAAGTGTTTCAGGGAATCAACTATATCCAAAGAGAGGTGCCGTTTTATCACGGTTACAATTTAACCATTTAGTGGTGAAATTGTCAATATAAAAATGATTATAAAGACTACGTTTGCTCTGGCTTCATGGGCAGCCTTGTTTCGGATTTGCCTGATTTAAAAGGGGTTTTGTGTCTCCGTGGCTTTATTGACATAATCGTCTAAAGACAGTTCTCGTAACTCCGAAGCTCGGAAAAGTATTTCCTGTAGATGCCTCTATCTCTTGTTATAATTGCATCACACTTTGTCAGCGCATAACCTCCGATATAAAAGTCCGACAAAACATGTTCTTTCATATCCAATAGTTGCCCGCACTGAGGACATTGAATCCTGGACTTTCTTTTTAAATATTTCATCCATCTCTGACCTGCTGTTGTAACTGACTCTATATCCAGAGGTTCAATATTTATTCTGTGCTCCTTTAAAAAAGAGTTTAAGAGTTTAATATCAGCGTTAAATTGGGGCATAAGCTCTGCATAGATAACAGATGGAGCGAGAAGGGCTTCATTTTTTTTAATCGCTGCGTATAGACTTTCCTGACAATCCCGGAACTCATCCTTCAAGACATCAATCAGGATTGTAGTATCCACACAAACCTTCAAGAGACCTTCCCCCTGACTTCATTTATGTATTCATCAGTCGTTTTACTGTTTTTGAATCTCCCACGCCACCTTTTTTTTAATTCATTAATAGGCTCCAGGACAAGGATATACTTATCTCCTTTTCTGGCTATGTCAACTTCAGTTCCAGGGGTAATTTTGAGTTCTCTTCTGACTTCTCTTGGAATTGTGAGCTGATACTTTGCGGTAACCCTCGACATCTTAATCACCTCCATTGCGGTATACTATTAATCATAAAACAGTATACCCTCTTTGCATCTCCTCTGTCAAACATCCTGCATCGGCTTAGTAACCCATGAGGGATCGCGAGCCTGTCCCTCAATTTCTAGAATTACTATCCTATTCGAAAGCCCTCAAAAAGTGTCTCAGGGATTGCCACGGGCTTTGTCCTCGCAATGACATCAAAATGCTGTGCAGGTGAAATATTTTTTCAGGGAGGGGGAGGGGCTTCCAGGGGGGTGGAAGCCCCTTGTGGGGGGAAACAACTTTATAAACTACGCTGTGAAGCCTTTCTCATAAACGTCGGGATATCCAGCGGGTCTTCATACGGCATCAGGTCGCTGGCTGCTGCCGGGGCCACTGCGTACTCAGGCTTGAGATTTTTCGCAAGGATCCTGTCTGAGCCTTTAAATGTTATTGGCTCTTTTACAGGCATCCACTTCTTAATCTGCGGCAGCTCGACCTTTTCTTTCTTTTCCTCAAAGCCTGTTGCAATCACGGTAACCCTGACCTCGTCTTCAATATCAGGATTAATGACCGCGCCGAAAATTATGTTCGCTTCATCATCTGCCATGTCATATATAAATGCAGCTGCCTCCTGAACAGAGCTTTGTGAAAGTTCAAGGCCGCCGGTAATATTGATAAGCATTTTCTTTGCGCCCTCAATGGAGGAATTTTCAAGTAGTGGATTTGAGATAGCCTTCTTGGCTGCCTCCAGAGCGCCATTTTCTCCTCTGCCAAGGCCCACTCCCATGACAGCCCTTCCGGCATCTGCCATTATGGTCTTTATATCCGCAAAATCGAGGTTTATAAGGCCGGGGATAAAGATCAAATCCGATATGCCCTGAACAGCCTGCCTCAGCACATCGTTTGCCACGGCAAAGGACTTGAGCATCGGTGTGCCTTTTTCAACAACAAGGCCTATCCTGTCATTGGGTATAACAATCAAGGCATCAACATATTTCTGAAGTTCTTTCATGCCAATATCCGCATTGATAGCCCTTTTTCTTCCTTCATAGAAAAATGGTTTTGTTACAATAGCGACTGTCAGAGCGCCAAGCTCCCTTGCAATGCCTGCGACAACCGGTGATGCTCCGGTGCCGGTGCCTCCGCCCATGCCTGCTGTTATAAAGACCATATCAGAACCCCTGAGGCATTCGGCAATAGCTTCTTTGTCTTCCAAGGCCGCCTCTTTTCCGATTTCGGGATTCGAGCCTGCTCCAAGGCCTTTTGTCAACTCCAGCCCTATCTGCACCTTTATTGGAGCAAGTGAAGTTTCAAGAACCTGGCTGTCTGTATTCACTGCTATAAATTCAACACCATGGAGATTAGAGGCTATCATGTTGTTAACGGCATTCCCTCCGGCGCCTCCAAGCCCTATAACCTTTATACTTGCTCCCTGCCCTCTTACTTCTTCCATTTCAAACATAAAGCACCCCCTTTTTTATTTTTTACTTTAAACCCTCTGCTTCATAGTTACTGTTTTCCCTCTTAAATCATGCCCGTTAACTCCAAACAGATTCCCTACCCATTCCTTCATCCTGTCGAATATCCCGTTAAACAAGTCTCCATAAAAAACCCTCTCGCTTCCGTTCATGGAGCCATGGAGAATAAGCCCTATGCCTGTTGAATACATTGGATTGTTCAAATTATTCTCTCCGCCTGAGGCAGGCGGGATATAATTAGCCCTTATCCCTTCCGGCATTCCTATCCTTACCGAAAGTCCCAGATCTGCCTCCACCAGCCGGTCAAGCCCTTCAAGCAAAGAGGCGCCTCCAGTCAATACAGCCCCTGAAAGGCCAAGTTCTTTAGCTGAGACGCTTTCTATTTCCCTCTTTATAAGTTCCGTCAGTTCCTCACACCTTGGCTGTATAATTTCAGCAATATATTTTCTTGGAATCTTCCTCACCTGTTTGTCTGCTCCTGTAACGTCCATCTCCGCTGTTCCGTCAACCATGCTTGTTATTGCACACCCGTATTTTTTCTTGACCCTCTCCGCTTCCAGCACAGGGATCCTCAGGCCGATACCAATGTCGCTTGTGAAATGATTGCCTCCTAGCGCAAGAACCGCAGTATGCCTCAGGCTTCCGTCCCTGTATATGGCAATGTCTGTTGTGCCTCCTCCGATGTCAATCAGGGCAACACCAAGGTCTTTCTCGTCGTCTGTAAGCACTGCCTCTGCAGATGCAATGGGCTCAAGCACAATATCAATAACTTCAAGCCCTGCCCTTTCACAGCATTTGAGCAGGTTCTGCACAGACGATACAGCTCCTGTAACTATATGCACCTTTACCTCAAGCCTTACGCCTGACATGCCCACAGGGTCTTTTATCCCGTCCTGGCCATCGAGCATGAACTCGGTAGGGATTACATGAAGAACTTCCCTGTCTAATGGAACATATACAACGCTTGCGGAATCTATGGCGCGTTCAACATCCTGGGGCCTGACCTCCTTCCCCCTGATGCCTACCGCTCCATAACTCTCAAAACCCTTTATGTGTCTCCCGGCAATCCCGACATAAACAGACCTTATCTCAACTCCTGCTGTTGTTTCAGCCATTGCCACTGCCTTTTTTATTGAGTCAACTGTAGACTCTATGTTTATCACAACTCCTTTTCTCAGGCCTGTTGAAGGCGCTGATCCCATCCCGAGTATGTTAATTTTATTGTCCAGCACCTCGGCTACAAGGGCGCATATCTTTGTTGTGCCGACGTCAAGCCCTGTGATAATGTTGCCCCTTCTCATCTTATGACCTCACTTATTGGTTTAACGACAACCCTGTTGGCAAACCTGAGGTCAATATAATCAACAGGGATGCCTCTCTTTCTTATCTCATCTTCGAGTTCAATAAGCCTTCCGAGCTTTTCCTCGTATTCTCCATACCCGACTTTTACCAGCGTGCCGTCAACCTGCATGGAGATATCTTCAGACCCTGCGCCCTTTGGCATAATGACCTCCACACGGCCCTTCATATTGATAAAACCCTTCCCCTTCATCGCCTTTACGAGATTCAATGCCTCTGAAAAGGTCTCGCTGTTTTTAAAGGGATCTCCTGAGATTACCGGCAGGAAAGGAACTGAACCGCCTTTTATCTCCTCCAGCAGATTGCCCCTGTCATCAACAAAGAATGTGCGGCCGTTCATTTCGAGAAGGGCATAGGGCGCAGACTCTTCTATCCTGACCAGAAGCCTATGGGGAAAATCTTTTCTGAAACTGACAGACCTGACCCATGCAGATTTCAAAAGTTTTGCCGAAAGGTCCCTGCTCGATATTCCTATCAGCCCCTCATTTTCTTTAAGCCCCATTATTGCCTTTAGTTCATTGTCTGTAAGATGTTTGTTACCTGAAAAAATAATCTCTTTCACCGGGAACATTGTATGGCTTACAACATTAAATACATACCTTCCGCCGAAATATATGCCTCCAACCAATAAAATCAGCATTCCCAGCTTCAACGGCCAGCGCCTCTTTCCTGTCTTCTGTGCTGATGATTGTTTATTTATCTTTTTTGTTCTCATATCTTTGTCCTGCTGTCTCTGTTAATCGCATCTTTAAGCATCTCCTCTATGAGCATCGGGAAATCGAGGCCTGCCAGCCTTGCAATCTTCGGGAGAAGGCTCGTCTCGGTCATACCTGGAATGGTATTCACCTCAAGGACATAAGGGTTTCCACTCTTGCCTATAATCAGGTCAACCCTTGTCGCGCCGCTGCAGCCCAGAGCTTTATGAGAAGAGAGAGCAACATCTTTTGCCTTCTTGTAGGTCCTTTCGCTTATCCCAGGAGGAAGGATATATTCAGTAAGCCCCGGAGTATACTTTGCCTCATAGTTATAAAACTCAAGAGACGGCCTGACCTCAACTCCGCCCAGGCTCTTATCATTAAGGATTCCTATCTGGACCTCTTTGCCCTTGATATATTTCTCCACGATTATCTCCCTGCCATACTCAAAACATTTCTCAAGGGCAGCCTTGACCTGTTTTTTGTTTTTAATAATACTCACGCCCACACTTGAACCCTCGGATGCAGGCTTTACAACCCAGGGCAGGCTGAAACCAACAGCTGAGAGCTGAGAGCTGAGAGCTTTTCTGCTGATAACTGCAAAAGGAGGAACAGGGATTTTGTGATAGAGAAATATTTTTTTGGATGCCTCTTTGTTCATTGCAAGCGCAGACGCAAGCACGCCGGAGCCTGTATATGGAATGCCCATCACATCCAGAAGCCCCTGTATTGAACCATCCTCGCCCCAGCCTCCGTGAAGAACAAGAAACGCCATCTCAATGCGCTCTCTTTTTAACTCCTCGCACACATTTGATGAAACATCCATTGAAACAACGTTGTATCCGAGATTTTTCAGGGCATTAAAAACAGCCTTCCCGCTTCTGAGAGAAACCTCCCTCTCAGCTGACACACCGCCCATCAGGACCCCTATTTTTTTATTTGTTAACAAAATATCCCTCGCATTCATTCTCTCCCCACAATCTTTATCTCAGTCTCAAGCTCCACACCAAAGGTTGCCAGCACCTTGGCCCTCACCGCATCCATAAGCTTTATAAAATCAGCTGCGCTTGCATTGCCTTTATTAATCAAAAAATTGGCATGAACAGCGCTAACCTCTGCATCTCCAATCCTCATCCCCTTGCACCCTGCTTCATCTATCAATTTCCCGGCCGACGTGCCCTCAGGATTCTTGAACACGCATCCTGCCGACAGCTCGGATAAGGGCTGCCTCTCCCGTTTTTCCTTTAGAAAACCTTCGCCCCTCTTTGCAATGTCTTCTTTTATATCTTTTCTCAGTCTTATGTTAGCGCTCAGCATGATAGAGCCTGCCGGTATATTTGACTTCCTGTATTCAAGTCCGAGTTCTTCAGCGCCCAGTTTGGCAAGCCTGCCGTCAGCGTGCATCACTGTGGCCGAAACAATCACGTTCTTCATTGAATAACCGTATGCCCCTGCATTGCCGGCAATTGCGCCGCCGGCAGAACCAGGTATTCCAACAAGCCCTTCAAGGCCGGAGAATCCATTTTCCCTTGCAAAGCTCACAAGCTTCTGTAAAGGCACTCCTGATTCCACAAAAAGCGAGACCAGATCCTTTGCGTCGTCTACAATCTCAATGCGTCTGCAATCCCTGAGAGAAACCACCACACCTTCTATGCCCCCATCCCTTACAAGAAGGTTAGTGCCTCCTCCAACCGGCATAAACGGAATATTTTTCTTTTTTAATGCAACAATACTATTTTTCAGAGAAATCACTTCCTGCGGAAATACAAAAACGTCGGCAGGGCCTCCTATTTTGAGTGACGTATGCCTCTTCATCATTTCCCCGAACATAACCTCTCCTGAAAAACTGTCAGGAGAGATTATCTCCTGCCATAAATGCTCGTCTGCAATGATTGACATTTTATCCACCCGCCTTTAATCTCAACCTTTTCAATATCTCTTCTCCGGCCTTCCAGACATCTCCGGCTCCCAGTGTAAAAACCACATCTCCCTGCCTCAATCTCAATAAAAGATTTTCCATTAGTTTTTCTCTAACGGAAAAATAAACAGCGCCCTCATGCCCTGCCTTTTTTATCCTGTCGATCAAAACATTGGAATTAATGCCGTCTATTGGTTTTTCGCCTGCAGGATATATGTCCATCAGATAAAGCACATCAGCATCAGCAAAACATCCGGAAAACTCATCTATGAGGTCCCTTGTCCTTGTATACCTGTGGGGCTGAAATACGACAAACAATCTTCCGCCGTTTGTCTGCTCTCTGCGCTCTGCGCTCTGCGCTTTGTCAATCAGCCCTTCCTTTGCTGCCCTGAGCGTTGCCTTTATCTCTGTCGGATGATGTCCGTAGTCGTCAAAGACCTTCACCCCTTTTTCATCACCCTTTAATTCAAATCTCCGCTGTATTCCGCTGAACTTGTTCAAGGCCTCTTTGACCTTGCCGGTTTCCATCTTCAGTTCCATTGCAACTGCTATGCACGCAAGGCTGTTAAGGACATTGTGCAGGCCGGGCACGGGAATACTGAAATTCCCGAGATTTTTGCCCTTATGCATCACATCAAAACTCACCGACATGAAACCTTTATTTATATCAACTGCATATATATCGGCATCAGATGAAAGTCCGTATGTTATGCACCTCCTGTGTACAGAGGGGACAAGTCTCCGGATCTCCTCATTCTCAATGCAGACTATTGCTGCGCCATAAAATGGAACCTTGTTCATAAATGACAGAAATGCCTCTCTTAATGAATCCATCGTCTTGAAAAAATCCATATGCTCCCTGTCTATATTTGTAACAACTGCAATTGTCGGGGAAAGTTTCAGAAATGAGCCGTCACTCTCATCAGCCTCCGCAATGAGGAAATCTCCCTGCCCCAGCCTTGCATTGCTCCCTGTAGCCATAAGCCTGCCGCCGATAACAACTGTGGGATCAAGGCCTCCATGGGCAAGCACTGTTGAGATTAAGGATGTAGTCGTTGTCTTGCCGTGAGCGCCTGCAATAAGCACACCGTATTTCATCCTTGCCAGTTCTGCAAGCATCTCAGCGCGTGGGATTACAGGTATTGATTTCTCTTTTGCCGCAACCACCTCCGGGTTGTCTTTGGAAACAGCAGAAGAGATAACAACAACATGGGCATCATCAACATTTTCTGCCTTATGGCCGATGTATATCTTTATCCCGAGGCTGTGGAGCCTGTTAGTGGTATCGGAATCTTTGATATCTGACCCTGTTACCTCATAGCCAAGATTATGCAGGACCTCTGCGATCCCGCTCATCCCTATTCCTCCGATACCGACAAAATGGATTATCCTGTACTGTTCAAACATGCAAACTCACCTCTCCGTCCATTCTGAAATCACCTGTTCTTTACAAGACTCATTGCTATATCTACTACCCTCTGAGCAGCATCAGGCCTGCCGACTGTCCTGCTCTGCTTTTCCATCTCAGACCTCAACTCTTCATTCGCATACAGCTCCCTGATATTTTCCGCAAGTATATCTCCTCTCAGTTCATGGTCCAGTATCATCCGCGCAGCCTTCATCTCAAGAAGTTTGCCTGCATTAAGCTCCTGATGATGGCCCGCTGCATACGGATAAGGAATCAGTATCGCAGGTTTTCCGATAGCAGTAAGCTCAGCAAGTGTTGTCGCGCCTGCCCTCGAAATAACGATATCCGCAACAGCATACGCCTCTGCCATCTGGTATATAAAAGGCGCTACGGTTCCTTTAAACCCCCACTTCCTGTAAGACTCCCTGACATATTCATAGTCACGCTCGCCTGTCTGGTGCAAAAATTGAACATTCTCTTTAAGGTCCGGCATATGATTAAAGGCATCCACCATTGCACGGTTTATACTCTTTGCGCCTGAACTGCCGCCAAAAATGAATACTGTAAATTTGTCTTTCTCAAGTGAAAAAATATTATGGGCTGCGTCTTTACTGCCCTTGAGGATCCGCATCCTTATTGGATTCCCTGTAAGAAATGTCTTTGTATTCGGAAAAAACGGTATGCTTTCCTGATATGTAACCCCAACAGCGCCTGCAAATTTCCCAAGCACTTTATTTGCAAGCCCCGGCACAGAATTCTGCTCTACTATCATCGTTGGCGCAGATGCAAGAAATGCCGTAAACACAGGGCCGACAGACGCATAACCGCCAACACCTATCACAATATCAGGCCTTACAGCCCGGATAATGCTGTAAGAATCAGCTATCGAAAAAAACATTTTCAACACCGCCCTGAATTTTCTCAATATGGACACCCCTGCCACGCCTTCTGCTCTCAAAAATTTTATCGGATATCCCTCACGGGGAATAATCCTCGCCTCAATACCGTGCTCGGTGCCCACAAATATCACCTCTGTCTTTTCATCCCTTCTCTTGAGTTCTTCTGCTATTGCCAGCCCGGGGAACAAATGCCCGCCTGTTCCTCCACCCGCAATTATCACCCTCATAAAACTTCCAGTGAACAGTGAACAGTGAACAGTAAACAGTAATTACTGACACCGGCACTGACTACTGACACTGATTTAACTTCTATTCCCATACACCGCCCTCAATGCCTTTTTCCTGATCACCATATCCCTGGTCCTGTCAATCACCTTTCTTTCATCTTCTCCTTTTGAAAGCTTAAGCAGAATGCCCACTGCCGCCATATTCATAAGCAAAGATGAACCCCCATAGCTTATAAAAGGCAATGGGAGCCCTTTCGTCGGAATCATGCCTGTCACGACAAAGAAATTTATTAATGCCTGAAGCGCGATCATTATTGAAAGACCGAAAGACAGGTAATATACAAAACTGTCTTTGGCCTTGTTAGTGATGGAAATCCCCTTGATAAACAGCACAAGGAATAATGCAATGACTACCGTGGCGCCTACAAGACCAAGTTCTTCACCAACTAATGAAAAAATAAAATCAGTATGTGTTTCGGGAAGGAACATCAATTTCTGTTTGCTCTCGCCAAGACCTACTCCCTTAAGTCCTCCGCTGCCTAAAGCGATAAATGACTGTATAAGCTGGAAACCGCTTCCCTGAGGGTCATCCCATGGGTTAAGGAAAGATGTTATGCGCTTCCAGCGGTATGGTTCTTTAACAAGTTTTATTATTAAAGGTACGGCCAACACAGTCAGGGATAACAGATACCTGAGTCTCATCCCTGAGAGAAAAAGCATCGAAAGCGTCAGGATCCCCAGGCTTACAGTTGCGCCAAAATCAGGCTGTTTAAGAAATATAACCTGGAATACGGCCATGATTCCGATAGGTTTTATAAATGATACAAAACTGTCAGTCCTGTAGTCCTGCATTGACATATATTTTGCAAGAAATATAACCATCGAAAGCTTAACCAGTTCCGAAGGTTGAAACGTTGAAGGCCAGAGCCTTATCCATCTTCTTGCGCCGCCTGCGGATATCCCTATACCTGGGATAAAAACGAGAATAAGGAGCAAAAAAGAAAATATAAGCAGAGGCAGTGCAAGTTTTTTTATGGTTTCAGGCTTCAGTCTATAGGCAGCAAACATGATTCCAAAACCAAGGAACATTGTAAAAAAGTGCTTCTTAAAATAAAAAAACTGGGTAATATTTTTTTTAGCCAGCGACGGGGTTACAACCGATGTCGAACTGTATATCATGAGAGAGCCAAAGCCCACAAGTAAAACTGTTATCAGCAAAAGCCACCTGTCATACATTTTATTCATCTCAGGACAAACCCCTCACAAATTCCTTAAACTGTCTGCCCCTGTCCTCAAAATCCCTGAACATATCAAAGCTTGCGCACGCAGGCGAAAGCAGCACCACATCCCCTCTCGATGCACACCTTCTGGAAATCATTACAGCCTCTTTAAAGTCATCAGCAAATCTGGTTTCAGTCAGGTCTCCCAAAGCCTTATTTATTTTTTCCCTTGCCTCTCCGATAAGGACAAGGGCTTTTACCCTTTCTTTTACGAGAGGCCTGAGGATAGAAAAATCGCCTGCCTTATCTCTGCCTCCTGCAATCAGGATTACAGGCTCTGAAAAACTCTCAAGTGACTTTATCACTGCTCCGACATTTGTGCCCTTTGAGTCATTGATATAATCCACGCCGTCAAGGTCCCTGACAAATTCAAGCCTGTGTTCAAGCCCCGGGAACTCCTTCAGGGTTTTAACAATTGCATCAACGGGACATTTTGCAAGGAGAGCCATGGCCGAAGCAGCCATGGCATTCTCCAGGTTGTGAACACCTTTGATTCTTATTTCATCAGCCCTGATGAGTTGAGAGTCAGTGATACCTGAACAGACTGAACCATCTTTGAGATAAACACCTTTTACTTCCTTTTGCCGGCTGAAGAAATATACATCAGGCAATCCTGAATCTTGAAGCTTGTCTCCTCGGCGACTCGCCTGAGGCGAGAATCTTGAATCGTATAACCTCATGACTTCAGGATCATCCGCATTAAGCACAAGAAAATCCTCTTTCTTCTGATTCAAAAATACCTGCGCCTTTGCATCCCTGTATTCATCCATGGAATGGTATCTATCGAGATGGTCAGGCGTGATATTAAGAATGGTCGCGCCATTGGGCCTGAACTCATCTATTGACTCAAGCTGAAAGCTTGATACCTCTGCGACAATATAAGCAATAGATGCATGATTCATGATGCATGATTCACGATGCACGTTATCCTGTATCTTGTATCCTGCATCCTGCATCAGTTTCCCTATCTCCTCTGTCAGCGCATTCCCTATGTTTCCGCCAAGGATAGCCTTAAACCCACTATTTTTAATCATCTCATAAAGCAAGGTTGTAGTAGTTGATTTTCCGTTTGTGCCAGTTACGGCTAAAAACTCTGTGCGCTCTGCTCTCTGCCCTTTGCTCTCTCTTATAATCTGATATGCAAGCTCGAGTTCACCGATAATCTTTATGCCTGCATCTTTTGCCTTTTTCAAAGGCGGAATATCTAACGGAACGCCCGGGCTTATCACTATCAAATCCGTATTCTTAAATATCCCGTCAGGATGGCCGCCCAGGGCAAGCCTCACAGAGGGCAAAAGCCTCTCAACAAATTCTATTAATTCCCCTTTTGATTTCTTATCAGTAACTGTCACTTCTGCGCCACTACGAGCAAGCAGATTGGCCGCCCCCGCCCCGCTCCTTGCCAGGCCGAATATGAGTATTTTCTTGCCTTTTATTTCCATATCCTTAACTGAAAAGTCCGGAAGCGCTGAAGGCCTCCGCCCTTATGCTTTTCTGTTCTCCTTTTTTCCCGATCTTCTTAGCTTCCGCGCCTTTACGTTTCCGGCCTTCCACCACTGTTGCCTGAGCCTTTTTTGATTTTTTCTTTGCTAAGGCCTTTGCATACTTTGATTTCTTACCCCTGGAATTTTTTTTGTATGCTGCCTTCCCGGCAGGCTTCGTGTAATCCGCTTTTGTAAAGTAAATAACCGGCTGCCCGTCGCGTGCTATAACATCAAAACCTTTTCCCTCCAGTTGTTCTGCCTCATCCCATAGCATCTTTCTGCTTGGCGCTCCCAGAATAGCAACGATTACTGTCTCGCCTTCTCTTTTCCCTGCATATACAAAGCAATGCCTTGCTAATCTTGTGTATCCTGTCTTGCCGCCAACTGCTCCTTCATCAGACCACAAAAGCTTGTTCGTATTCTCAAGTGAGATTGTCCTGCCCTCAGATGTTGATATATCTGCTTCTCTGGTGCCGATAATCTCCCTTATCACCGGATATTTGAGGGCGTGCCTGAGTATTTTCGCAAGGTCGTATGCTGTTATCTGCTGCCCTTTTCCAGGAAGCCCTGTTGCATTTATAAACTTTGTGTCAGACGCGCCAATCGCAGCAATTTTCCTGTTCATAAGTTCCACGAACTTTTCTTCTGAGCCGGCAACATGTTCTGCAAGCGCGAAGGCAGCGCCATTGGCTGACCTCAGAAGCGCAGCATAAAGCAGTGTCTCGACAGTCACGGTCTCGCCTGGCTTAAACCTGGTCCCTTTTATCGAGGGCACTTCTGCCGCCATCTCGCTTATTGTTACAGTCTCATTCAGCCGGGCCCTGTCAAGCACAACCATTGCTGTCACAAGTTTTGTTGTGCTTGCAGGAGGCAGTCTTAGATTGGGATTTTTCGCAAAAAGGACCCTGCCGGTAGAAGCCTCCATTGCCAGCGCAGCCTTTGATTTTATTTCATCAGCAGAGACAAAAGTTGCAAACTGCAAGCTGCAAGCTGCAAGCAAAAACAAAATAAGTTTACCCGCATTTCTGGCTTGAAACTTGAAACTTGTCTCCTCGGCGACTCGCCTGAGGCGAGAAACTTGAAACCTTCTTTTCATAATCACCTCAATTTCAAGGTTGCAAGGCTCAAAAGAGCCAGCATTATCCCCACTATCCAGAATCTGACTATAACCTTCGGTTCAGGCCATCCCTTCAGTTCAAAGTGGTGGTGTATCGGAGCCATCCTGAATATCCTTTTGCCTGTAAGTTTAAATGACGAAACCTGAAGCACAACTGAAAGTGTCTCTATAACGAATATTCCTCCGACAACCGCAAGCACTATTTCATGTTTTGTTATTACAGCAAGCGTCCCGAGCGAACCGCCGAGCGAGAGTGAACCCACATCTCCCATGAACACATCGGCAGGGTATGAGTTATACCAGAGAAAACCGAGGGATGCTCCGAGCATGGCGCCGCAAAGCACGGTCAACTCTCCTGTGCCCGGAAGATACAGAACCTGCAGATATTGTGAGAACTTAAAATTACCCGAGATATAAACGAGAATGCCTGTTGCCAGCACTGCAATCCCGACAAGCCCTATGGCAAGGCCGTCAATGCCGTCAGTGAGATTAACCGCATTAGATGACCCTACAATAACAACGACAGAAAAAGGGATATAAAACCACCCCAGGTCAAAAAGCCATTTTTTGAAGAAAGGGACGCTCAGTACAGCGCTGAAAGGGTCCTTTGGATTCATATAAAGGAACATGCCTATCATTAAGGCAAGCGATATCTGCGCCCCGAACTTATAGCAGGCGCGTAAACCTTTGGAATCCTTTTTTATAATCTTGAGATAATCATCAATAAACCCTATTGCGCCAAAGCCCACGATGGAGAAGGCCATCACCCATATATATGCATTCGTAAGGTCGCCCCATAATAAAATAGTGATGAGTATGGAGATTATTATAAGCACGCCGCCCATAGTCGGCGTTCCTGTCTTCCCTAAATGTGTCTGCGGGCCATCATCTCTTATATGCTGGGTAACACTGAACCTCCTGAGCCTTTTTATAATACTGGGGCCGAGTATAAATGTGATAAGCATTGCCGTAATCACAGCAAGGGCGGTCCTGAATGTTATGTACCTGAAAACATTCAGAGGAGAAAACCAGTCATGTAATTTATAAAGAAGGCTATACAGCATTTCCCGTCCCTCGGTTGCGAGTCGTATCGACTTTATTTGTTTCTAAAACCTTTTCCATGCCCATTCCCCTTGAGCCCTTAACAAGCACCGTGTCATCCTCCCTGCAAATACCAATAAGTATTTCCCCTGCCTCCAATGCCGTAGCTGCACGAAAGGACTGCCCTCCCTTTTTAGCAAACAGGGATTCTGCCTCTGCCATCAGGGGGCCAACTGCAATAAAAATATCTATCGGAAGCTTTGACATCCATTCTCCAAGCTTTCTGTGCGCCTCTTCAGCATAGGAACCCAATTCAAGCATATCTCCAAGAACAGCAATAGCCCTGACCTTTCTCAGCCTTACAAGTTCCTTTACTGCCTCTTCCATGGATGCAGGGTTTGCATTATACACATCGCTTATCACTGTTGCCCCGAACAGCTCTTTAATCTCAAGCCTCATCGGAACGCCTTTAAACGATTCAATGCCGGCCTTTATGGACTGCAGGTCAATCTTGAATATATCTCCCACGGATGCAGCGGCAAGCGCATTATAGATATTAAATGTCCCGGGTATTTTCAGGTTTATTTCTACCTGGCGCTCTGCGCCAAAGCACAGCAGGAAATCAGAGCCCCTGTCCCTGATATTAATATCCCTTGCAAATACATCAGCCTTATTTTCTATACCGAATGTAACAACCTTCCCGTGATACATGGAAAGACCCTGCATAAGAAATGCATCATCTGCGCTTACTGCAACCCCCTTCACAGTATCCAGAAGCTCAAGCTTTGTGTTTCTCACAGCCTCAATGCTCCCGAACCCTTCAAGATGCCCCGGGCCTATGTTTGTCACAACCCCATAATCAGGCACAGCAATCCCGCACAACTCTTTTATGTCTCCCTGAGCGCTTGCACCCATCTCAAGAACAATCATTTCATCCTCGTCACCAAGTTTTGTCAGGCTCAATGGAAGACCGATATGGTTATTAAGATTCCCTGTATTCTTAAGAACCCTGTATCTCGTGCCCAGAATAGATGCGATTAATTCCTTTGTCGTTGTCTTGCCGTTTGTGCCTGTTATGCCGATAACAGGTATGTTGCTTCTCATGCGCATATAGTGCGCAATATCCTGAAGCGCATTCAGGGTGTTTTTTACATAGATTATTATCTTTCCCCTCAGAGGTTCTGCAGGAGGAAAATTCACCAGTGCGCCGCTTCCTTTTTCAAGGGCCTTATAAAGAAAATCGTGGCCGTCATATTTTGAGCCCCTCAGTGCAATAAATAGTTCGCCCTCCCTTATCGCCCTGGAATCTATGGACACACCTGTAAAGGCATGGGAATTACCGTTGCCGTAAACAACCTTCCCGCCTGTGGCCTTAATGATATCTTCTATTGTTAAAGTTCCCATAACCTCTGTCTCAAACATTTTTAGTTCTGTCTCTTATGGCGTCTTCAAGCGCTTCCCTGTCGCTGAATTTATGCCTTATGCCCTTTATCTCCTGATAATCCTCATGTCCCTTCCCGGCAAGAAGCAATATATCCCCTGCCTCAGCGAGTTTTACAGCTTTTCTTATGGCCTCTCTCCTATCCGGTTCAATGACATAGTTCCTTCGTGAGGCCCCTGCCTCTATCTCCTTTATTATCTCCACCGGATCTTCATCTCTGGGATTGTCAGAAGTAATAACAACATAATCGCTGAGACTTGTTGCTATCTTCCCCATTATGGGTCTTTTCCCCTTGTCCCTGTTTCCGCCGCAACCAAAAACAGTGATTATGCGTTGTTGTCTGACTTCTGACTTCCCGCCTCGGCGGGTCGCCGAAGGAGACTGACTTCTGACTTCTGAACTTTTCATGAGCTCCCTTGCCGTGTATATCAGCCTTTCGAGCGCATCTTCTGTATGCGCATAATCAACTATGCACAGGAAGTCCTGGCCTGCATCAACCTTTTCAAATCTGCCTTTCACGGAACTCATTTTTCTTATGCCGTCAATTATCACATCCCATGGGACATTGAGGCTGACGGCAGCGCCTGCCGCAGAAAGTATATTGTAGACATTGTGCATGCCTATCAGGGAAGACTTGACGCCATGGACTCTGTCTCTAAATTTAATATCAATAACAAGCCCTTCAAAGGAGTCTTTTATATTCACCGCAGCCATGTCTGCGCCCGTTTCGAGCCCGTATGTAAGGACCTTCCCGCTGATATCCCCGATTAATTTTCTTCCCCAGACATCATCATAATTTATTACAGAAGTCCCCTCTTTTGAGAGAATCTCTTTGAATAATCTTTCTTTTGCCCTGAAATAATCCTCCATTGTCGCGTGAAAATCCAGATGGTCTCTAGTCAGATTTGTAAAAACTGCCACATCAAAATTAGTATAATCAACCCGCCGTTGTGCAAGGGCATGTGATGACACCTCTGTTACAACATGACTGCATCCCGATAAAAGCATCTCACTCAGCATCGCCTGGAATTCAGGGGCTTCAGGCGTGGTATGAGGCGCATCATAATGTCTGCCTTTCACAATGTAACTGATTGTGCCTATGAGGCCAACCTCTTTCCCCCATGCTTCCAATATTGATTTAAGCAGATAGGTCGTCGTTGTTTTGCCATTTGTGCCTGTGACACCTATTATTGCCAGTTCATCAGAAGGCCTTTCATAAAAATTATTGGAAATGTATGCCAAAGCCTTTCTGCTGTCATTGACACGGATGAAAACCACCCCCCCTTCAATCCCCCCCTTACTAAGGGGGGGCTGTGGGGGGTACTGACTGCTTACTGCTTTTTCATACACTACCGCAGACGCCCCTTTTTTGATCGCATCATTGATAAAACTATGGCCGTCAACTTTTTCCCCTTTCACCGCGATAAAAACATCTCCCTGTTTAACCTTCCTTGAATCATAGGCAACCCCTATGACATCAACATCAGCGCTGCCTGTCATCTCTTTTATCTCCATATCTTTTATAAGCATCTTCAATTTCATCTATCCTGCCTCTCCACCCTATCTCCTCTCAACAACCAAAACATTTTTCTCATTTGTATCCTCTCTCGGCACATTAAGATAAGAGAGAGATTGTTTTGCGATTTCCTTAAAGACAGGCGCTGCAACAACACCGCCGTAAATCTGTCCCCTCGGCTCATAAACAACCACAATCATTGCTATCATGGGATTATCTGCCGGAACAAACCCCACAAATGAACTTACATATTTTTCCTTGGAATATCTTCTTGTCTTCGGGTCTATGATCTGTGCAGTGCCTGTCTTGCCTGCAACCTGATTTCCTTCAACAGAGGCGCTTTTGCCTGTTCCGCCCTCCTCTGTTACCGTCTTTAAGATGTCTTTGAATATATCCGCTGTCTGCCTGGAGATGGCCGCCTTGTTCCCTGCGGGTGTAAATGAATATATGAGAGTTCCGTCCGGTGACCTTATCTCTGACACAACATGGGGTTTGATAAGAATACCTCCATTTGCTATTGCCGAGTAGGCCCTCAGTATCTGCAACGGGGTAACTGCAACCTCTTGCCCGATGGCTATCGTGCCAAGCGACATACCTGACCATTTTTCAGGGGGTCTTATCCAGCCGGATACCTCACCGGGCAGGTCTATGCCTGTCTTCTCTCCAAATCCGAAACGCTTTGCGTACTTATAAAGCCTCTCTTTGCCAAGCTGCATCCCTAACATCGCAGAACCGACATTTGATGATTTCTGTATAACCTCTTTAAAGGTAAGCACGCCATGTTTGTGCTCATCGTGTATAACGGCATTTCCAACCGATATTGCCCCTTTGCTGCAGTCAAACCTGGTATTAAGATTGACCTCTTTCTCTTCAATGACAGCTGCGCCCACAATTATCTTGAAGGTAGAACCGGGCTCATAGCAATCTGTAATGGCCCTGTTCCTTTTTTCAAAGTCCTTTGCATTCATGGAATTGTTTGAATCATAGGCCGGCCTGTTTGCAAGGGCCAATATCTCTCCTGTAAAAGGGTTCATCATTATTACAGTCGCAGCAGATGCCTGCCAGCGCAGCATTGCGTTATCCAGCCCTTTCTCTACGATATACTGCAGCCCCTCATCTATTGTCAGGACTATATTATTGCCCTTTGATTCCATGTCCTCACCCTTAGAAAGCGTCCTGCCTGTTGCGTCACGCGTAACCAATATCTTACCGCCGGGTGTTTTCAGGAATTTATCATACTTGAGCTCAACGCCCTCCAATGCCTGGTTGTCTATACCTACGGCGCCGATGATATGGGATGCCAGCCTTCCCTTCGGATAAAATCTCTTTGCGTCAGACATGAAGCCGAGCCCTTTTATGCCCATCTTCTTTATTCTCTCCGCAGCCTCAAGATTAAGCTTTCTTTCCACCCACACAAATTTTCCTTTTGAAGAAAATTTCGCAAGTATTGCATCCGCTCTCCTGCCGGTTATCCTTGAAATGTCATACGCGGCAGTCTGCGGAGACGCAACTGCATCAGGATTGCAATACAACGATTCCACCTCAAGATTCACTCCGAGTTCCCTCCCCCGCCTGTCAAATATAAAACCCCGTCTCACCTGTATGTCTTCCTGTTTGAGCTGCTGTATATTGGCCCTTTCAGAGAGCCTTCCGTGGTTAAGAACCATCAGGTCTACGAGACGTAAAAATACCGCAACAAAACCGAAGATTATTGCGGTATTAAGAATTATCGCTCTCTTCCTCATCAATACCTTTTCCCGCTATTTTTAGGGTTCAGATAACCGCCTCCCATCTCGTTGCGAGTCGCTTCCGACAAGAGACGCTTTATATGGTGTAACTCCCTTTTCCTTCTTTACATAAATCACTTTTACCCTGTCGGGAAAAACCAATCCGACTTTCCCATCCCCGGTATCTTTGACATTCTGGATAGACAGCAGGCTTGCCTTCTCTGCCATAAGCATCTTTCTCTCTTTAAGGGTTTCCATCCTCTTATTATCAAGCTGGGCAATGCTGTACTCGACTGTCCTTACGCTTGACCTGAGCCATACAATCGAGAAAATTCCGAATAAAAGAAGCGCCACTGCCAAAGGGATTAAGACAAAAGAAAAAATACCTCTGTGACGATGCGCATGGGTCATTTTTTTTCTGCTCCTCTCAGTTTTGCGCTCCTTGCTGAAGGATTAAGCCTGACTTCCTCATATGCAGGAACCAGCGGTTTTTTTGTTAGTACATTAAATACTCCCAGCTTCTGATTATCCCTGATAAAGTTCTTTACTATCCTGTCCTCGAGGGAATGGTATGAAATGACACAGAGCCTTCCTCCGCTTTTTAGAATTCCCAGTGACGCGTCAAGCCCTTTTTTAAGTTCATTCATCTCATCATTCACGGCAATCCTCAAGGCCTGAAACGTCTTTGTTGCGGGATGAAGTTTTCCCCGCCCTTTATAAACACTGCAAACAATATCTGACAGCTCAGCGCATGTGCCTATCTTTTTCTTGGCCCTGCAATCCACTATGGCCCTTGCTATCTTGCGGGAGAGCCGCTCTTCTCCGTATTCCCACAAAATTCTGTCTATATCCTTTTCAGAATATCTATTGACAATGTATGCTGCCGTTAAATCCTGCGACCTGTCCATCCTCATATCCAGTGGTTCTTCAGAAAGAAAACTGAATCCCCTTTCAGCAGTTTTTAAATGGAACATGGAAGTGCCGATATCAAATAAAATACCGTCAACCTCTGTGACTCCTGTCTCTGCAACCAGCCGGCCAACCTCGGAAAATATTCCCTTTTTCAAGACAACCCTGTTGTCTGCGAGCCTGCTTCTTGCCATATTCAAGGCCTCGTCATCCCTGTCAATGCCGATAAGCATGCCGCTGCCGATATGTTTGAGTATCTCTTCTGAGTGGCCGCCAAGCCCAACTGTTGCATCAACATATATCCCCCCGGACTCTGGTTTAAGCAACACTATCACCTCCCTCAGCATAACAGGGAGATGAATCACCTTCACAGCAAACAACCTCTAAAGCCCGTAACTAACGAGCCGTTCTTCAACAGCCTTTTTATCTATCCTTGCCGGGTCTATCATTGCATCCCACTCTTTCCTGTCCCACAGCTCTATCTTTTCTATCTGCCCGACAATAACAATATCCCCATTTATTGCAGCGTCTCCTCTGTGGGCCACAGGTATGAGAACCCTGCCCTGCTTATCCAGTTCAGATTCAACAGCAGATGCAATAACCCTTCTCATAAAAAATTTCACTGCCTCATCCATCTTCGGCATAGCCCTTACCCTATCCTCGATCTTTCCCCATTCCTCCGAGGGATATATATGAAGGCACTTGTCAAATGCAGCATTAACGATATAAAGCTTTGAACTATAATTAGAAGAAATGATTTCCCTGAAAGGAGCAGGTATAATGATTCTGCCCTTTGTATCTACTGTGTAGTAATATTTACCTGAAAAAGAAGGCACTTTCCCTCCACTTCCTACCACTTTTTACCACTAATATAGGAGTTAAGGGGGGTCTTGTCAAGAAAAAAATTAATAAAATTGAAGGGTTAACTATATTTTGTGGCTGCTGGAGGAAACAACCACTATATACAGGCATGGGGCAATAGAGGCAGGCTCAGTCCTGCCTCTATTATTCATCCTAAGAAGGCTTGTTCATTTTTCTGAGCGCTCTCACCTCCTTATTGCGTTTTTTATATTCTCTCATAGAAGCAATCCTGATACCAGAATAAAAACCATTCAATTTCACAGTGTCCGGAAAATTAAATTCTTGTTTCAGGAAAGCACTTTCTTGTTTGGGAATATAATTGAAATAATCACCTGAAAAGGTTTAATATTTTAGCAAGAATATGCGCAGGACTGCTTATGATGAGAGGTTTAAGGGGATGGGGGAGAATTTTCATTTCCTTGATAATGCGGGGGGCGGGAGGCTGAGGAGAAAGTAAGAAATATGGTAGTGCTGATAGTGATTACCGTCGCGGACAGCGAAATTCGCCGGGCATGCAAGATTCAAGACACGACCAGACGACCCACGCACAATACCTAATTTCACCCAACAATTTCTTGAGATCTTGGATAGGATCAATAAAAAATTTAGATACTATTTGGCCCATAACAAAAACAATCACACCACCAATAATCGTAACAGAGGCTGTCAGAACAAGCTTAGTACACTCTTCCATAATTTCCTTCCGCACCAGCCTATCAGCCTGATCCTGATTTTTCAATTATGCACAATGGGTTCAGGTTTACAACCTGAACCCGCCAAAAATTGTCGGGTTTGTTTTGCTTAAGCCAACCGGCCTTTATTATATTCATCAATAAATATTAGAATTTTTTCTGCAAGTATGGTTCGTTTTTGATACCATTCGTTTGTCGTGGGAATCCATAGACCAACCTCATCCAGCATAACACCTGTCCATATGCTTATTGAGTATGCAGATGCCCTGAAGCGTTCATTCTCGTATGTTGTTCCAAAATGAATAGAAGTCTCGCCTGGAACAAAAGTGTTTGATATTAGAGGAAGCAATCCTGCAGCGTGAGGATGAGCGAAACAACAGAGCACGTTATACCAGTCTTTCTTTTGTCTTTTAAGGAAGTCGTCATCACCAAGTTCATCGAGCATCACAGAGTGGCAAGGGAGTCGTTTGTTAATCCTCCCATCCAGCAAAACACGCGCCTTTTCCGGCTTCTTAATCAAGTAGTGGAAGGCAATCCAGTTTTCATAAACGTAACGGAGAAGGTTCATTGACTGCAAATAATAACCTCGAAGAGCTAAATCCACAGCACATTTCAAAGTATTAAAGTTCTGGCTAAGCAAGCCCATCTTAGCCTTGTTCACATCCGTTGTGTCCGAGTTGTTTGCAATTAAAAAGCCATCAGCAAATAATCCAACAGCATCTTGAAGCAACTGGACACGCTCAAGTAATTGTGCCTTTGTAAAGCTTTCGACTGTTCTTGCTTCACGGTCAAAATCTTCCCATGTGTCCATAAAGTTTTACCTCCCTTCTTGCCACATTCAAATTCAGAAGTCTATCTTTTGAATAGCTCTCCTCATAAGTCCCAGCGTAGACGGCACAGGGATAGGTCTTGTTTCTATCATTCCGCATTTTTCAGTCAAATCAACTCCTTCCCATTTGACACTCACTGCTCCCCTTCCCTCGCCGCTTTTTTCCTACTCATCCAGTGAGGTTTTGTCTATCAAGCGCCTGCCATGAACAACAGTAACAATTTTTATCTTGTCAGCGGCAAGTTTCTCAAAGAATCCGGGTGGTAGTTTGGTCAATATCTCCGCAGGAATATCCTTTTGCTCATTAATGCACTCGGGTAATAATTGCAGGTCTTCAGGGCTTAAATCGATATTAGCCATAACGCTCCCTTATTTCAATTCCTCTCGTATCGGTAATTTTAATGCATTAGCGTCCGGAAGTTTTCCTATCAGATATTTTGGTAATTTATTGGTAAGATAGTATTCCGCAACCCCGACAGGCTTTTTTACGCTGCGCAAAGCATATTCTACTACGATGTTGTCCTTATCCGCGCACAAAATAATACCGATAGAAGGGTTCTCGTCTTTCAACCGCACCTGTTCGTCCAGTAAATTAAGATAAAAATCCATTTTACCTGCATATTCCGGCTCAAACTTGCCGGTCTTAAGCTCAATCGCCACAAGGCATTTCAGAACACGGTTAAAAAACAGAAGGTCAACAAAATATTCGTTATTCCCCAACGTAAGCCGATGCTGATTCCCTATAAAAGAAAACCCCTTACCCAACTCAAGCATAAACCGCTTTATCTTTTCAATGAGGCGGCGTTCCAATTCCCGCTCAATAACGGGTTTTTTAATATCAAGAAAATCAAGGTTATAAACGCTTTTAATGGCTTCCTGAGTTTGCTCAGTTAAATGAACCGGCAAAGCGCGCTCAAAATTGTGTTGCTTCTGTTTTTGGCTCATTTGATACGCGCCGGCTTTAATCTGATTTAATAAAACATTACGGCTCCAACCCATTTCAACTGACGCTTTCAAATAGTACGCTCTTTCTTTTTTGTTTTTGACTTGAGAAAAGATTAGGATATTATGTCCCCAAGGCAATTCTCCAACAAGCTGTTGGAGAATTGCGTCGTCTTTATATTCAAGGTAAAACTGACGCATATACCAGAGGTTTTGGACCGAAAAACCAAAAGTGCTCTTAAAATCTTCTTTCAAATCATTAGCGAGCTTCTCAACTACCGCGTCGCCCCACTTATATTTTTCCTGCCGCTCAATAATGCTTCTTCCGATATCCCAGTATAATTTTATAAGCTCCTTATTGACCGACCGAACTGCCTTAATCCGCGCTGAAATAATGCGCGATTTAATTTCATTCAAGAACCTAATATATTCTTTGCCGATTATGTTTTTCATCCTAATGTGCACCCATTGTCAGGCTTGACTATTGATATTTGAGAACGCCTAAATGGCCCGATTCTTGTTTCTTGCATCCCACATTTTCCAGTCAAATCAATTTGTCCCTCACTGCTCCCCATTATCCACTTTCCTCAATGTCTGCTATTGCTCTTTCGCTCCAAATTAGTTCTGCCATTTCCCTGATAATCTCTTCATGGCTTCGGAGTGCGAAAATGTACGCCCTTCGCGGATATCAGCCTCTCCACTTTGAATTTTCTGAAGCAAATACAGGCGGTACATCATTTCTTCGACATCCACCTCATCAGGCAGCTCTTTAAGTATTTTTTCAATCTCAGACTTTGAAACTTGCTTTGTTAACATATCCCAACCTCCTTCTCGTTCCGGCAAGCGACAATCTCATTGTATACATTCAGTAACCCTTTATTCATCTTATATAAATAATAGGTAATGCCAGGTCATTATTGCAAGATAATATCTTTAAACAAGACCCTTGGGGACATAAATAGTCATACTCCGTGTTTCCTCAAATCCCTCTTCGACAATCCAAAATAATGTCCAACCTCATGGACAAGATGAAGGAAAACAGAACTCCCATTTAACTTCATTTATATTCCTATATTCTTCTCTCTACCTGCAATTAATCTTCATACGGCCCAAGGAACCGCTCGCCGTTGAAATGAATAAGATGCGTCGGGGATTCGGCAACCCAGACTTCCGTCTCCCACGAGATATCGTTAAGATACTTGATCATCGCTCGCCGTTCGAGAAACGCCGTCACAAATACCAACCCGATCTTTGATCCGGCAAAAAGCTCCTTTAGCTCCTGCCTGCGCTTAGGATTTACGGGGCCGTGACTGGTCACCGCTTCGATGAGAACAAGCCAGCCTTTTTCTACATGATGCACAACAACATCCGGCATCTTTCCATGTTCCTCAATTTCAACTCCAATCGACCTTAGAGCGTTGGGATCAAAATATGACCATTTGTCCTTAGTATTGCTAACATAAAGTACACGCCCGGACGGGGTATACAGTGAGCACAAATCATCAAGGATCTTCTTTATCAATACACTCTGCCTGCCCGGCAAAAGTTTGATCTCCTCACCGTTCGACAACGCAACTGGAAGCCTCCGCATCTCACGCTCTTGCCCATAACGCTTTTCCAAAGTCTTCATGGCTTGCCTATACTATCACTCTTGGCTTATTCAATACAAACACAAAATGATTTGTTACAGTAGAACCTTAATATCCCAAATTGGGTTTATCGCGCACCATGTGGTATAAAGTGAGTTAGTGAAAAATTCGCCCTACAATATTGCCTACCTTGAATTACGTCGGATCCTTAAGGACTTACGAGAAGCGAAACATTTGACCCAAGCACAACTATCTCGTAAACTTTCGGTTCCCCAAAGCTTTGTCAGCAAGTATGAGACTGGCGAACGGCGGATAGATGTTATAGAAACCGCTCAGATTTGCCAAGCACTCGAAACGTCAATGACCCAGTTATTATCTAAACTTTCGAAGCGGCTCAAACATACTGTTAAAATTAATCCAAAAAACTCAACAAATAGGGGGACATAATGGCCGTCAAAACGATAAAAAAATCGGCGATTTCGCATACTCCCGAATTGACTACCCCAGCAATGACTGGGCTAGTGGAGAAAATAAGAGTTGGCAATGCAACGGCGCGCCGTGCGGCGCAAATCCTTGTAGAAAAGCAACTTGGCTTTACTCTGCCCACACCTAAACAGAAAAAAAATATTGTTGTTGCCTTTGTGAAGAGAGACATGATCGTCTACGGTCGCGCTTTTGACATTATTAAGCTTCTTGCACCTGTCGAACTCGACGATCTATCAGAAGTTGAAGAAAAAATAAATATGATTCAGCTTTTCGAGATCAAATCGACAAACAAAGATAAAATCAGCGACAACTTTCGAGGATATTTTTTTGGACTTACTGCCGCTGAAGTTCTTGTTGCCCAAAGTCTAAAACAACAGTTCAAATTTGCCTTGGTTAACACTCTTACAAAACACCACATCGAGCTCAGCTTGAGCGAGCTGTTCGGTCGAGCCAAAGGCATCTATCCCACTTGGAGCATTCTGTTCTAATTAAATCTATCGTCCTTTGATGCCCCCCCTCCGGCCCCGCCTGTTCAAATAGCGACGCCATATTTCGCGCTATCATGGCGGGAGTAAAGAACTGGCCAATCTTCGACCGTTCACGCCGAGAGGTAGCGCCGTTCAAAGACTTACGAACGATATCCATGGTATTTGATAGCTCAACTGTCATGAAATGATCAGATTCCTTTCGCCCTTGTCCGCATTGTACAAATATTATAGACATTACAAGTATAACAAATAGTTTTGTTCATTATGTTACTTCATATACTCCTTCTTAATCTCATCCTTCTCCATCCTTTTTTCAACAACATCCAGGGATATCAGGCATGGGTTACGCTTTTTTGATCAACTCCACAAGTTTTTCGAGCTTCTTTTCCGAAATCTTCTGCCCCCGCAGCGTTCTGAACAGGATAGGCAGACTCGCTGCAACAGACTCGTTTTTAAGCAGTGCCTCGGGGATTCGGCCTGCCTCAATCCGGGCAAGGTCGAAAAAAGTGTACCAGTCGTCCGAGCCCTTCTTGATGCCTAAAAAACGGGCATACTCCTCAAGCTTGTCGCTCCCCTGCGGCGGCTGCATAAGCCCTCGTTCCAGTCTGCTGATGTTGCCGGGATCAAGCTTATTTTCAGCGCAGAACTGACGCAAAGTCTTCCTAAGGGAAATTCGCTTCTCTTTAAAGAACTCACCAAAGGTTAGTTTGGCATCCATTGAATGTCACCCCTTTCAGTATTGTTGTATTAATATTACAACGGACGGGCTGTTGTTGTCAAGACAGCAGGAAATTTTGCAGCGCAGAGAAATTTTTAGGGCCAGGTCTTGTTTCTTGCATCCTACATTTTTCAGTCAAATCAAT
>ERZ1292630.354-Hain-H41-02um-R3-354-length-48450-cov-24_pt1 | contig 38991 bp, 36 predicted proteins | sample MGYA00564408_ERZ1292630 | MGnify/ENA primary metagenome ERZ1292630 (study PRJEB36523, sample SAMEA6512641) | groundwater metagenome | collected 2019-01-08 | study: AquaDiva: Metagenomics assemblies of 32 groundwater samples
GTTCCATCGCTGGTTCCATCGCTGGTTCCATCGCTGGTTCCATCGCTGGTTCCATCGCTGGTTCCATTACTGGTTCCATGACTGGTTCCATCGACGGGTGGCAATCAGCTAGCGCAAACTGGTTACCGACAGGATTTTTTGATGCCGCCTGCAGCTTGAGATCTTCGAGCCAGGACATGCTCCCGTCGTCTGCGTATTCGAAGACTTCGGGTTCTTGTCGAGGGGCGATCTCAGGGACTGGATTCGCGCGTCGTTGTTCCGCCCTTTTGTCTCTTTGTGCTTGCATCTTCTCCTTCTGGATCTGGCTTTCGGTCAAATTGAATCTGACCCGAAGAGCTTGACTGGCTCGACGGCTCCTGCCCGATTGCTCAAGCCAGCCCCTGAGTCCGCGCGATTGTGCTCCCTGCTTGCGTGCGCGATTGAAGTACCTATCCTCGTCTTCCGAAGAATAGCCGGCGTCGCTCATCGACTGGTCATCTTCGATGTCATCTTTTGTCAGGTCGATAAAGTCGGAAACCTCTCTTCCAGCAAATTTCATTTCTCTTCCGTTCTTTGATCCGATGGATTGTGAAATGAAAAGTGAGAAGGGGAGCGGCTTTGAGAAGCAAAATCCGTGGAAATCGGCGAAGATTCTTCCTTTTCCCTGACAGAGGATCACATCTCCGTTATTATCGCTGCCTCGGAAAGCTCGGAAAGCTCTGGGTTCTTGGATTTCTTGGAATTCTCGGAAAGCTCGGAAAGCTCGGAAAGCTCTTGACTTCTCGGATTTCTCGGAATTCTCGGAAAGCTCTGGGCTTCTCGGATTTCCTAGCCTAGAGTCAAATGTGATTTTTAGGATTTTGGCGGTTTATTTGAATTTCAAATCTAAAAACAAGACTGTACAGTGCAAAATAAGCAATAGCGCGCTCTAGCGAGCTCTAGCGCCGCAGTCTCCAGCTTGGCTTGCAGACACGAGTGCTTCTCCTCGCGGCTGTTGTGTCCAAAATGGAGGCCAGGTCGTCGCTTGGGGCCTGGGGTGGCTTTCGATTGAGTCTGCCCTTCTGTGGCTTCTTTTCAGCCTCTTCTTCTGGCTCCTTTTCAGCCTCCTCTTCGGCCTTCTTTTCAGCCTCCTCTTCGGCCTTCTTTTGCACCTCCTCTTCTCGCCTCTCCTCCTGTATCTCCCTGTACAGGTCTGCTTCCTCCATGATCTCATCAAGGCGTTCTTGCATCAGCATGTCCCAAGCATCGCTCACCAAGGAAGAAAGCGAGTGTCCCGTGTCCGAGTCTTGCCTCGCGCTATCTTCCACCATGCGGTGGATGAGGACAATGCTCTCTTCGCGAGTATCCGGCAGCAGGCGCCGCACTTCGTTGATGTCCACTGTTATCCTCATCTTCTCGCTGTGCTCCGCTTGATGTTTCTCTTCGAAATATTCATCGAGCTCGGACTCGATCCACTTCTCTCTAGGCCGGGGCTTGTAACTGGTTGTCAGTTGATACTCTTCGTCGCTGCTCATTGGCTGATCTTCTTCGGTCAGGTCGACACACTCAAACACGGCTTTGCTGGCAAGCATCATTTCTCCTTTCTATTCTTCTTCTTCTTCTTTCTTAGACTAGGCTTTCGATTCTTTGATCCGATGGATTGTGAGCAAAAAAGTGAGAGGGGATCCCTTTTACAATGCTCTTGGGCTCGCTCGGGAATCCTCGGAAATTTCCAATTGTTTATTCTGGGCCCAGTGATTCTTTATTCTCTCGCGGAATTCTCAGAATTCCGATTCTTTATTCCCTCGAGGAATTCCCGGGATTCTTATTCTTTATTCTCTCGCGGAATTCTCGGAATTCTTATTCTTTATTCCCTCGCGGAATTCTCAGAATTCCGATTATTTATTCCGATCCCAGCGATTCTTTATTCCCTCGAGGAATTCTCCCAGTTTTCCCGGTTTTCCCAAAAACCAGCACTATAAAAGGGATTCCTCGCCACTTTTTTGCTCACAATTCATCGGACCAACGATCCAAACAAACCAATGGACAAACAGCAAAAGGCCGATTTTCTTCGTCGTGGTTTGAGGAAGAAGATGAAGCTGGAAGAGAAGAAAGAAAGAGACCCCGATCAAGAGCTGGCGCAGTGGAAGGACGGTGAGCAGAAGGCCAGGCGCAAGGATATGGAAGAGCCCTGCCCCCCGGACAAAAGAGACATCAAGGTCACTAGAAACTTCTTCCTACGCAACTCCGATCGATTCGTCTATCTGCCCGGCACACAGCACACGAAGCCGCTCAAGGTCGCCGCTGAAGATTTCGGATGCGAGACTTTGAGTCTCAAGGACGAAGATGGCTGTGTCCAATGCGACTCGGAGTTTAATAGCCTTGGTCAACTGTGCGACATGAGTCTGGATCCTACGCGTATACCACCGTGTTTCAATCCTGGCAAGCTCGTTTTTCATCGAAAACGAACCAAGGCTATTTTGCTGCTCCCCGTTCTGCCCGAGGTTCAATTCGACATCGAAGACGTTCCCTTCTTCATCCGCGAGGAATTGAGCAATCCGGACGGGATCACTCTCATGGACATTTACCGAGGAACACAGAAGATCATGGAGACGCCTCTTAGCGACCCCAAGCTCAACGTCTGCATTCGACAGATCCTCCCTTTCCTCGACGAAGGGCGCAAGAATGAATTGACGGTTCACGAAGCTGACAAGGACAAGCAACACGGCGAGGTGGTCCGTTTCCTGGATAAGGACGGAAAGTTGGTGAAGCGACTCGCGGACATTAGCTTTTATTCAAAGTGTCAGCCCATTTCGATTGTCGCTTTCACTGCCTTTGCCGGTGAGGCATTTGTCGAGATCGAATTCTAGGATTTCTCTGTTTCTTGTTTCTTCTTAAACATTTTTTATTTTCATAAAAAGAGAACAGAATCCACCAAAGATACAATTGATGACATAATCTAATCTTCCTTGTCGACAATGCGAAGTTCGAGTCTGAAGGAGTCGTCCGCTGACTCGATGCTGAACACAGTGCGGTTTTGTTCCATGCGCCCTTCGTACTCTTGGTTGTCTGGGCCTTTGATTTTGAATATTCCATCCGACGCCGGACGTCGGGCGATTTGAAAACAAACGTTTTTCTTCTTCTTGTTTGACGAATGGAAGGACAGTGCATCAGGGCCGTTTGGACTCATGCGTTCGAAGAATTCGCATCTCTTTGTTGCAGTTTTCATCATCTTTTGTTGTTTCTCGTCTGCTCGTTTAAGGACCCAGTCCTTAATCTCGCAACGCCAAAGTGCCATGTCCGATGAATTGAGATGTGAGCGTGATTCTGATATTATAATTCTTTCTTGACAATGAGATGTGGGTCATTCGCCGCCGCGGTAACCCGATCAATTGAATCGCCGCGTCACCGCAAAGGTCGAGTATATTATAACTATTGCAGCACTCAACGGCCAGGCTGTGCATCGCTATGTCTGACCAACGTCCTATTACGCCTATCCCGGAAGGCGAGAAAGAAGAACACAAGAACGCCGAAGAGAAAGAAAACATTCCCGAATCAGAACCTCCGCGATCGTCTTACACGCCTCCCGTTCGTGGCCCACGCACTTTTCTCGATGACATCGCTTGGAACATTATGATTTGGAATATGTTGGAATGTCTATTTCACGCCATTGATAACTGCAGAAATTAAATGTATTACTGTGTCTAGTCAAGAGAATACACCAAAACCACGAGGATCATTCAGTAACCGTTTCTGACCGGAGCCATCTGCGTGGAAGACGGCGAGGAGAAGGACGGGCCGCTGACGGTCTCCAGAGCCGAAGGTGGAAATCGTGGGCTGTGGAACGAGGGAAAGTTGCTGATTTCCTGTGAGTTTGTGTAGGGGTTGTAGTATGCCACGGGGAGGGAGGGGACTGGGTCGACAAAGGCGTACGGCTGCTCAGGTAAGTCCATGGACTCGAGCTGTCTCTTGCGACTATACGCGTACTCTTCTTCTGCTGCTTCATTGGGGACGTCGCGGGACCGGTTGCGGATTGCGTCTTTGAGCAGCAGGTCCAGGGCGATCTCCGGATCCGATTTGCCGATCATCCCGAATGACGAGGGCGAGATGGTCCGCTTGATCTCCTCGAGAAACCCGAGCTCCTCCTCTCCTCGGACGTACTTGCTCGCCAAGTAGAGCTTGACTCGGATCGAGAGCGCGAGCGGCTGGGTCTTGGAATCGGGTTTGGTTGACATTGGTTTGGTCTGGACAGATGAATTGTGAGAGGAAAAGTACAAGAGGATCGGATTTTATAGACTGGCTCAAGGAAAATTCGGAAATTTCTTGGGGTCTTTAGAAATGAAACAGGGTTTGCCGCGGAAAATCAGATCTGTTTTTGATTCTTTTCTTAGCCCGGTACAAATAAATTCTGGGGTAACGGGTCAAAATCCAAAGAACCGGAGGAATGAGCAACCCAGACAGCAAGAAACTGTGGGAGGAAGCAATCAACCAACGATGGGACCAAGTCAGCAGGTTGCAAGAATCCATTCAGAAGACACTGGAGGAAATCAAGCGAATCGTCGAGCCTGATGTGCACCGAGTAGTCACGGACAAGGTGCGGTGTTTGATCAAGCACCCAAAGTCCATCAAGAACAGGAACAAAGAGGAGATTTGGTACACCAAAACGTACGAAAAAATCCCTGCCGATCCAGCGCAAATACCGACAGCGTTGCTCCGTCAACTTGCGAACAATAGCAAGACTAACCCCATGCGTCCTGGCCCTTACCAACTCTACGTATCACATCCTGCACAATGTGATCGAGATGCAGCAATGCTCGAGGTCGCAAACGATCCTGCCCTATTGGCACACCTTCGACTCGTTGACAGCAATCGCAGAGCGCAGCATCGACAAAGCTCTTGAGCTGCCGGAGGATGAGTTGCAAATTTGTAACAGAAACAGCTCTTCTTGATTGTCGATTTATTATTCGATCGAAATAAAACGTGAAGACAGATGGTTATTTCTTGATAGCCCAGTACTTGACCATGTCGCATTGAATGGCCAACCAAAATGGGAGGTCGTCCTTGCAGTCGAGGCGGATTGTCATGTTGTCATCTTCCTTGCTAATGGTCGCAGCACATTCCAAGTGGACGTTTCCCTCGTCAACGTAGCGTTCGCCGAATCCTGCAAAATCATGGGCGAACCCGAGTGCCCTGAACTCCCCTCCATCGCGTATGATTCCTTTGCGTCTGCGATAGGTCAGCGTAGCTCGTCGTTCAACTTCGCACCTCTCAGTTGCATAGATGTCGATAGCGGGGTTGATACAGAAGCCCTCTGGCACAACCTTCGAGTCCCTGGGGGCCGTGCGGCTGCTGATCTCCATTGAGTAGCTGTACTTTGCCATGTGCTCGGGCACCTTCATCCCATGATCTGCTGGACTGAACTGTTTCACAGTGCCTTCGGGCAGACGGCCGCCAATCACCCGGAAATTGGTCAGCGGAATCAACGACTCCATGGCGGGGTAGTAGAGCAACGACAGGCCATGAGTAGTTCCCTCCAAGCGAGATGGTTCTTCGCTCAAGCAAGGCGGACTGGAGGAACGATCGGATGGTCCATCTGGGCAGGGCTTCTTTTTCTCTGTGGCTTCTTCGAGGCAGGGCATCGGAGCGTCGGAAGACGAGAAATCGGGTTGCTTGCTCATCGCTTGGTTTCAGACTGGGTCGATGAATTATGAAATGAAAAGTAGAGGAAGACGGAGGTTTATGATCTATTTTTCGGAAAAGTCGGAAAATTCAGTGGGAAATTTCCATCCTGTCCACAGAAAAATCCAACCTTTCTTCGAGTCTACTCGTTTCCGGGATCCATTTGATCGGATCGGCTTCATAATTCATCTGCCCAATCTAAACCCAATCAACAAGATGAGCAAGCAACGCAAACGCCAGCCGGTATCCTCCTCTTCCTCTTCGGCCTCTTCTTCGCCCTCCTCCGACCAGGACATCGACTTCCACGTGGTCGCCAGCGGGCGTCTGCCTCCTCGCGCCAAGGAGATCCTTTCCTTCCACAATTTCAACAACTACGTCGACCACCAACGCCACTACGGGTACAAGATCACCATCGACGTGATGAACAAAATCAAGCACCCACAGACGCCGACCGACGCCAAGGCCGGGGAAATCGCGTGCACGTGCTCAGTGACCTACGCCTTCAAGGACGGCTCCGGGTGCGAGACCGTCATCTGCGAGGCCGTGTACAACCCAGTGTCGGGCATCATCCGGATCGGATCTGCCACGCGTAAAGACTGCTACTTTGTTCTCTGTCCGCCTGCTTTGTGCAGAGACCTTTTCTGACTGACAGATGATTACTAAAATAAGTTAACGTGTAATCAAGTTTATGCCCAAACCGAAAAATATTGTGTGTTGTTGAAAAGCGACACAACACGCGAGATGTGATATATCATCATTCCGATAGGAAAGAAGAATCGGACATAGTAATCAATCAGAGTCAAGACCCAGTCCAGGCACCATCGAAGCCACCCGGTTGGATTGGACAGATAATGCGCGAGAAAAAAGGACCAAAGGGACGCCAGTGTGACATAGGCAGGCCAACTCGCGGAATTAATACCAGCAACCAAGAGATCGGCGAGACAAAAAAGCGTCACGCCTGCAGCAACAACGAAGATTTTGAATTCGCCGGATAACTTTGGCGTCTGATAGCGTTTGGATTCCACGTGCTCGGGTGGGCCCAAATGGGCCCCGGGAGGGGCTTGTGGGCCCATGTTCCCGTCGAATATCGACGCCCTGTAGCGCGGGGGCTTGATGGTCCGGGAGAAGCCGGGTGCTTGAGTCGGCATCGATTGTTTACGGGTCGGATGAAAAGTGAAAAAGAAAAATCGTGTTTATGGACAGATTCCGGGAAAAATGGACAAATTCAATGATTCGGTCGTGACATCTTCGCGGCCTTGATGTTTATCATCGCAACGGCGAACAATAGGTCCAATGCCCGATTCGCGTCGGCCTTTTCGTCCGCTGTGCTCTTGTCGCTACTGAGCGTGTCCTCGATGCGATCCACGAGTCGATTCCTCGCGTCGCTACTGATGGCACCGCTGCGCACGACAATCGCCTTGGCTGCGATCAACAGATGATCACGAGACAGGTGGACTGTGTCTTGCTCCTGTGTTGATTGTTCCGGTTGGCTCATTTTTGTCTGTTCTTCGGTTCGATGAATTATGTCCTTGAAAACTGAAAGCGATCCGAGTTTTTTTGTGAATAAACAAACGAGGAACTTTCCCTGTTTTCCGCGGAAATTTCGAGTCCAGAAAACTGAGAATTTTCCTTGGCTTTGGCTACGAACATGTCCGTTTTCCGCGAAGGATCCCATTTCATAATCCAACCAATCCATCCGACTGAAATGGCCTCTGAGACAGAAATCGATATACCGATGCTATCGGTTGGCACGACAGTCAAGGGAGACGAGAAGAAGGCCGCGGAGGAAATCAAGAAGCTGGTCGACAAGCTTGGGCCGGACCTGCGCAAGCTGCAAATAGACGCGAAAGGGGGACCCTATGCCATCGTGTTCCTACTCGACAAAGACTCTGTCGGTTTCATGCTCGAGGGCAATCGACTCGATCGATTTTTTCGGCAGCTAAAATCCGTGGTCGACGCCCCGACGCTGAAGTCCAGACTGGAGCCGCATAAAAAGCGCCCGGATGTCTGGGTTTTCATGATCTCCTTCCCCGCGAAACTGTGAATTTGTTTTGTTTCTCGTCTGTTTGTTTTACTAGGCAAATAAAGCCTCATAATTCATTTAATCGACTCGGACCAGTCAATGACTGAACAAGGAGACTTTCTCTCTCGGTTGAAGACCGCCCACGCGCTGTTCGTCCGAGTGGGACACGAGATCCACAGGCCCACCAGATTCCCTTATTCCCGGCGAAACCCCGTCTTCCGTGGGAGGATCATCTACCTCATCGAAGGACAAGAGACGCCTCGCAGCGCCGCCTGTGAAGTCCGATTGGTCAGCGCCGGGCTCGACTGGGCTCCGCTTTTCGAGTGGCCCGCTGGACTGGGCCCGGCCCGTGACAAGCGAATCGAGTGTTTCGTGGTGTGTTAAAAATAAATGGAATGATTTAATGAATCAGGGTTGAGTAGAGAGTAATGATTAAAACTGAAAGCGATCGATGCCGAGAGCGATGGACCCAAAGGTTTCTTTGAGATCTGCTTCGACGTTCTTGTCCTTGCGCACGAACAAGAGATAAATGTTTCGGAATCCGAAGCCGCCGTCCGCGCACGGGGCCGTGGCCTTGATCTGGTACAGATCGTTCTTGAGATCCGAGCCGTATTGCATCGTTCGGACGGCGTACTGGTCTCCGTGGGGAATGACGGCCAGGGGCGAGATGCGCAAGACGTCGCTGCCGTCGGTGCAGTAGGCGAAGAAGTAGTTGAAGTAGGGCTTCTCGCTAGCCGGGTTTTCAAGGGAAACGAGTGTGGTGTGAGTTCCCAGGACGTGCTTCATGGGCGGACACGAAATTGGATTGAGGCCCAGCGTCTCCGTCTCAAACTTGATGATCTTGTCCCTGACCACCGAATCCTGCTTGGCAGTATCGGAAACCCACTCGGAAGGGCCCTTGAACCGCACCAACCAGCACTCGTGCGTTCGGTCGCCGGTCCAGCGCTCAAACTCGAGCTTCTTGGAGTCGTTGTTGATCAGACTCTTGAGTCTCTTGCGGAGGTGCGTCTGCTGATACTCGATCATTCGATGATCGCGGAAAATGTCAAAGAACTGCTGCGTCTCGTTCACGTCCTCCTTCGCCCATCGGCGCTTCATCTCGAACACGGCACGGAGATTGAGTCTGTGCTCCAGGTCGTCAAAGGGGAAGACGGAGCATGGGATCTTGCTCTCGTACTGGGTCTCGGTCGGCTGCTTGACGGGTTGCTGCACGGGTTCGGGTTGATTGGTGGGTTCCGTGGAATCGACCGCAGGTCCTTTGATCGTCTGTTTCAACGGAGGCTTGTGGACCAGAGGCATGTCGATGTCCGGGATCTCCAGCGTATTCGTGGACGAGGGCACAGGCTGAGTCCGGACCAGAAGAGTGGTTCGATCCTCCTTTTTCTCTGCTTGAGCTCCTTGAGCTCCTTGAGCTCCTTGAGGCCCAAAGGGCTCCATGCGAGAGTGCTTGTTTTCCTTGTCCTTGATCCGTCGCTCCTCCTCCTCCTCGCTCTCGGGGTCCACGATCTGCAGCTTGCGCTTCGTCCCCGTCTCCTGCTTGCCCTCTTCGGACTTTTTCGGCTTCTTTTCTTGCTGTCTTGCCGGTGTGTCGGGAATCACCGCGGATTTCTTGGACACGGGGGTCGTGAAGTGCATTTTCTTCGCCTTCTGCTTGCGCTGTTTCAAAGGTTTCTTGCCCATGTCTTCCTCGTCCGTGCCGCTTACGTGACTGGCCTCGTCCTCGTCTTCGGAGCTTTCGCGGTCGCTCACGTACGGATTGGGACGAACTACTCCGTCTTCGCCCTTGTCATCCGATTCATCGTCGATGAACGAATCCTCGTAGACGTCTTCCTCTTCGTCTGAAGAGCCGACTTCGATGCATTCGTCGCCCGAGTCTTCATCGGCCTGATCGTCGACGAATCGGTTCCGGGACTGCTTTGGTTTCTTCGTCTTCTTCTTCTTCGGTTGGATCTTCTCTGCCTTTCCGGACTTGCTGGCTCGCGGTTTCTTGTCGACTTTACCCTCCTGGTCTCGGTTGACTTTCTTTTCGGTAGCCGGCTTGACCTCGGGTCCATCAGCACGCGCCGCGAGGCCGATGAAGAAAGCCCTGATCGGCCCTTCTTCGGCAAACGACCGACGGAACACGGGGTCTTTGGTCATCAGTCGATTGTACGTCAATTCGACGTCGATGGTCTTGTTCTTGGTCGGAGAGCTGCGGTGAATGAATTTGCAAACCGCGATCAAGTACAGACACGCGGCGAGCCACTCGTATTTTTTGTCTGGTTTCGCTTGTTTCGTGTGCTCCTCGAACCGGACGAGCAGTTCCTGGGGGACATTGAGCTCGCCGAACAACTTGCTGATTGCCGCGGCCACGTCTCGTCGTTCGAAGAACTCGACGGCCGTGAGATACGCGCCATTGTGTCGCACGACTTCGAGGAATCTGATGCAGCACGAGGTGATGTTGGCCGGAGAGTCGGTAATGGACCACGGAGCATCGCCCTCGATGGCGAACAGCCGTCCCACGTCGGCGTCGCGGATCCAGCGAACCACCGTTTCCGCTGCCTTGCGATTACCTCGGTCCCAGAGAGCCGAGTCATCGAAGAGGAGTCGACGGCCAATGAGCACGGAGCAGCACACGTCAAACATCAGCGTGTTCTTGGCAGATCCGGTCGATGCCAGCGTCTTCTCTTCTGCCAAAACGGATATGACATCGGTAAGGAGCGAGACGCGTTCGTTCTCAGTAGACTGAAACACGCTTTCAATCGCAGCGAGCGAACGTTTGGCGACGACTTGCTTGGGCTTGGGTTTCTTGGGCTCTTCGCTGAAGAGCAGGTATCGCAGAGGGCCGGTGAATCCGCTGACACCGGGAACTCGCTGGACGGCGAACTGCGTGCCTCGTTTGTAGACGTAAACGAGACTCAGTCGATTCGGCTGGACCGAGCACATCGAACTCGCCATTCGCAGACGCAGCAGGTCCGGGTTGGTCTTGTCGTGGGAGACAAAGGTCGTCACCGCGGGGCCGTTGAGCGGCAAGATAGCGTACGCGTGCGATCCATTGGTCTGGTGAAGCTCGTTCTCGCTGCACAACTTCACCAGGACCCCGGGGAGGTGCGCCAAGTCCTTGTCCGCGCCTTCCTTGACTTGCTGGAACACGGCGCCCATCAGATTCGCGAGGGAGCGGAGAATCCGCGCGGTGTCGGGGGCTCGGGTCTCGTGGTCCAGGCCTTTGCCTCCCGCTTCTTCGCGGAGCTCGGTCATGAGTCCGTCTGGCAACTGATAGTCGCCAGAGTCGGCGAAGCTGGCCATGTCGAACTTTGCGTCGCCGAGTGGATCCAAGATCGATTTCAGCGCGGGGTGGCCGCTGAGTCCGGTGAGCTGGGTCTTGTAGTTGAACTTGTTCCGGGCCAGGGGATCGGCGGGAACGGGGGTTTCATTGTCGCTTGCCATTTGCTTTGAGGGTTAGGGTTAGGTTGGAATTTGACAGACTTTGGCGTCGAGATATCTAGGAGATGCGAGGGAAGTTTATTGGCTGAAGCTGCCGCTGCTTTTGTGCTCAGACTGGATGAATTGTGATTCCAAAAATCCAAATATTCCGCTTTTTTCTTTCCTGGCTTTGGGTTTCTCGCAAAACAAGGACGACTTTTCTCGGGCGGCAGAAACTCAGACTCTGTGATTTTTCTGTTACTTTCCGGCGCGAATTGGCGTTCAGAATTCAAATCTACGGATTTGTCGATACCGATTATCCAGGAAAGATACGAAAGGCCGATTTCGCCCAAGCCATTTGCCACGATGAGCTCTAACAAAGGCGCACCCCGAAAGAAGCAGGCCGCTGCACCTTCGTCCAACGGAGGCGTCCCTGGCACCCACTCCAGTATCCAGGATGCTATGCAGAGGGCGATCTCCGTCCCGTGCACCAAGGAGAACATCGACGCCGACCTGGGGCTGATGGTGCCCGGAGACCAGTCGATGATCGCAATCGCCAAGCCGTACCTGGACAACAAGTGGTTCTCGTCGTTCGACTTGACGCAGCACTCGGCGATGGGCTGTATCAACGACGTCATGCGGCTGTTCAATTTCGTCCTGTTCCAGTACAGCTCCGCGCAGGTATGCCTGGTTCTGACACGCTGAGGGTTTCCGGTTCATTGAATGTTCTGTCTGACAGGCCATGTTCACTTCCTTCTCGCGGACGTGCCCAAAGCTGGCGGACGCCATCCTGGTGCCGAGCATGTTGAAGGAGCTGACCACCAGGCCGATCGCTCGGTACATGGACTTTGTGTTGGGTGGCCAGGCCCTCGATCTCGTGGGCGCGAAGCCTTCTATGGGAATGTCCAGCGTGTCGTTGCCTGTGGGCGCGATCGGGGTCATCGTGTACCAGTTCCCCAACCCGGTCCGCTGCGAACTGTGGCCCGGCGGCCACATCGACTGCACGTCGATCAGTGTGCCAGAGAAGCCGTCTGAGGCCAAGATCGCTGCCCACAACAAGAAACCCTCGGGTCAGCGATCTGCCGAAGGGGCCGTCGACCCATTGGAAGAGTACAAGAAGAAGATGCTGGTCGTTTTGCTGAAGATCATGTCTCTGCCGCCTCGGGACATGATCACGTTTCTGATGCAAGGCAATGCGAACAGGCAATTGGCGTGTGAGGAGACGCCGGACTTCGACCCTGACATCAAGAGCCTGTTGAGCGATAGGTCGCGAATGGAAGGGGCTGTGATCAACTACGCGGGGATCGCGGACCACCCCGAGTGCCGATTTGTCGACTACTCGTCCTACTTCTCGTTCGTTTCCGCGGCCAAGACCTTCTTCAGGTGCATGGAGCAGAGTTGCGCGATCTTCGATTTGCGAACGAACCTGCGAATCCGGAGCATGGAGGAGTTTCTGTCCGTCTTGTTCCTCCGCGACCTGAGACCTCCGTCGGCAAACTCGATCCGCGATGCACACGAGCAACGAGCCATTCTCCTGTCGGAACTGGACAATAGGAAGCTGTTCGCGAAGAAGATCGAAGAGGCTCAACAGAGCAACAACGAAGTCCTGAGACTCGAGTACGAGAGCAGGTTAGACAGCAGTGTCACGCTGCTAGGCCCGACCCGGTTTCTCCGGCAGCGAATCCGAGCGTGCTCTCGGATCATCGACTTGGAGATGCAGGCCTCGTATGGCAGGCAACTCGGTCTTTCTGACTCCTCTGACAATGCAATTGAATCCATGGGCAGTATGCGCGCGCAATGGGACGCCTTTCGACGCCAGGTCCGCGAGGAACTCAAGGCCTGGAACGGCACCGATTTCCCGTCCGTTTGGCACGTGTCTTACAGCTACCTGCGTTGGGAGGGCCACAACTTCAGCAACGGCAACCCCGCGAAAATGGCGGCGGTCAAGGAGAACCCGTTCAGTGGCTGCAACTTCGTCCAGGCTCGGGAACGTTTGCAGGAGGAGTTCAAGCGAGACAGGGCTGCGGTGTTCATGCAGGAACAGGGCAAATTCCGCGAGCACTTCCACGAGTACTACAAGCACAGTCACAACGCACTGAATCTATTTGGGTGGTCCTTTTCCCCGGAAATGAGCGACGCCTCGGTGGTGAGAGCGATGCTCAATAGACTGATTTTTCCGGTTGATGGATACCACGTCTTCGATGCGCGATGTCGCAGCTCGGTTCTGCGCAGCTCCGACGATTTTGTCCTGGTCCTGGTCGAGATTGCCGAGACCAATGGCGCACAGAGCAGCGCCTCGGAGGCGGCCAGGTTCATATGGTCCGTGCTGGCAAGCAACGGGGTGACCGTCGAACGACGCTATATCGTCTTGGTAGGCAGCGGAGCCACGGGCAAGTCGACGTTGCTATACTACTGTGCCAGATTCGCGGGTGGCAAGGTGACGCAAAGCGAGACGGCAAATGCCATGAATTACAAGAAAAGCGCCCTATGTCCCGAGTTCAGCGACGAGAATCAACGATTCAAACCCGACCCGAGCAAGGACGTGGCTCGGAGGATCATTTTCCAGTACATGCAGTACGTCCTTTGATTTATTTGTTTGCTTGCTTCTTTTGTTGATAGTTCAAACAGCTACCCTCATTCGCAACAAGAAGACGAAGGCGGGAGAGACTTCAAGGCGTCGACCGCGGTAGTGGGCGATCGACAAGTGGCCACTCCCGTGATGCGCCAGAGTCGAGCCGATAACGGGGACATCACATCGGCACAGAAAATCGAGTCCATGTCCTATCCCACTTGCAACCCGGTGGACTCGATCCTGGTCACGAACCTCAATCCGGCAGACACGTCCACGGCCATCCTGAGTCGAATGCGGTGGCTGTTGTATCCAGACGGAGTAGGCAATCGAGGACTGGGTGTGTCCCGGGCTCAGTTTGGCAATAACGTGGACGCCTCGGGCTTCACGTATCTGCAGGACATGTACCCTTTGGTTTACCTGGCCTTCCACTCGCTGAACACCGGCCCCCCACACGACCCCCTGATCAGTTCCGGGGCGATGGTGTCGGCCTACATCCAGTCGATCATGGACAACGCGGAAGACAGTCCAGTCGCCAGGAGGTACAGACGACTGCAGGCCTCTCTCGGCTCCGATGAACCCAGGGCGCCCATGGACCCGAATTTCGCCGTCTTCCATTCTTTTGCCGGTCGACTCGCGGAAGAGAAAAAACGCATGTCCATCAAGCACCTGGCGACTCTGGGACACGAGGACAAGAACAAACCACCGGGCAAGTTCACGCAGGCCGAGGTCGACGCCTTCACGGACAAGTTCCAGGTGTACCTGGCTGGGGTGGTACCGGCCGGCGGGAACAAGGCTGTGGGGTCGGGGAGGGCCGACAGCGATACACTCCGGGAGGTCCGGGGCAGGGATTTAATTGGGTTCATCAGGAGCGCGGTGGAGCATAATCACAGCGGCAACTCGTTTGACTCGTATGACCTCTTGGCCGCGTGTCCATGGATGGCGGTTCCCCGCGACGCCGACAGCGTGTTCGATGTGATCAAAGGAGTGGGCGTGGCATCCGATATTTTCCAGCCTGCTGCGATCCAGGCCGCCAGGGCAGTCATCGCATTGGTCATGTTTGCGGCCACGGTGGCACCGGAGACGGTCCAGTTCGACGAGGCCACGGGGTACATCATTCTCAACCAATTTTTCAGCGTCGCCCCGAGCTCCGACGATCAAGCCGATGATCAAGGCGACGAAGAGGGGACGCTCACCCCCGGCCCAGTCCCCGGTGAACTGAACGGAACCCGGTTCGAGTTCAAGCCGCCTTCTCTCAACGGAAACAACCGGAAGAGCGAGCTCAAACGCCAATCCTCGGCGGCCACGTCCGGGAGCCTGGAGCCTGGAACGAAAGAGACCAAGGACAGGAACCCGACCCAGGTGGCGCACATCAAACTGTTCAACCGTTCCTGCAGTCTGAGATACGAATGCCCCGAGGTCCCGGAGCAGTACGCCCAGGTCTTCCGACTGTTCTGGTTGCGCAACCAGGCCAGCAACATGACCCGAGACGCCCCTTTTGTCGCCTCGGTCGGGATGGATGAACGGGCCGAGAACAAGCTAATGATCCATTGTATGTTGTTTGGGTTGGTCCGGCTGCTGCAAAACGCCATGAATCTGCTGGTCCACGAACTCAAAGTGCCAAAGGTGATACTGACTTACGACGTGAAAGCGGAGAACAAGAAGATTGGAGGACACAACGTCTATCAACGAACCCCGACGGCCGTGGTGCTGTTCCCGCGCGAGTGCGACCAGGATGGCTTCCCCGCGAACTCCGTGTACCGCAGAGGCCCCGGGCCTACCTTCCCCTCTGTCCTCAGTAACAGGGACCAGCGCAAGTTCCGACGGTCGGCCGGTGTGATCGACGAGAACGGCGATTTGTTACAGGATGAAGACATAGATGAAACGGAGGGCGAACTAGAGGAATACGCGTTGCTGCTCAAGACCGAGAAACGACTGACCGAGGCTCGAGTGGAGTTCAGACCCAGCGACAAAGGACCCGAGAGCACACTCGAGGAAGAAGAGGCGTTTTTCGCAGATGTCGCGCGTATTGCCCAAGAGCCCGATGACGCCTCGATCCCCGAGCAGACGATCGAGAGTCTGATTGAGATGGACGTGGCCAACGCGACCCAGTTCCAACAGACAATCTGCGCCAATGGGACCGAGTTGCTCCCGCTGGGAGATATGCACGAGATGCGGAAACTGATAGAGACCGCCGATCACCGGAGCCTGGTTTTCGCCAAGAGCTTCATCACTAACCCTTCCGCCAAGGCCGCGATCACCAAGCTCACCGACTCGGTCATGGACGTGCAGCAGTCGCACGGCTACCGAATCGCCAACCTAGCAGCCCGGGTGCTCGGCGACCCAAGGCCTTCTTCGGCTCCTGCTTCTTCCGACTCGTCGCGCTCCAAGTCCGCTCTGAGGACGATTCTCGAGCAAATCGATCGACGGATGGCAGAGCTGAGTCACACGATCAACGAGGACAGCAATCTTCTAGACGGCTACGTGCGCAAGGTTGGCAGGTACAGCACGCGAGTCAGCGTCACCGACCTCAACGAGTTCAGTCTCAAAAACGGCAAACTGGAGACAATCGATGTACTTGGCAAGCTGCACGCCGACTGGAAGCTGAGGAGCGCAGAAGAGAAATACGCCGATCTCAAGTTCGAGCCATCGCTGTACACCGACCCGATCATCGAGAAGGCGCACCTGGAAAGACAGGAAGGGGCGAGCTCGTCGGTGTACTCGCACACGAATGCCTGGAACACGGGGATCCCCATATCCTTTTCATTGATCGAGGAAGAGTTCCGAGCCGTCTCGGAACAAATGGTCGGGTACGCTTACTTTCAGACTCATTTTACTAACAAGGACAGGGCCCAAGAAAAGACCGAACTGGTGGCCCGAGTGAAATTCGTGATCGGCAAACTGCGTCCCTTGTTCAACTTTTCAAACACCTTGACCGAGACCAAGCACGGGGAGCTGTGTTACTCCGGCAGCCACGACTCCGGGGCAGCAGTGATAACCAGAGCCTCCGAGTACAAGAACCTGATCAAGACGATGCTACTGGACTTTCTCGGACTGATGTTCCTCTTCACCCGAACCACGGGTCTCCAGTCGCCGTACGTGGACCCGGGGATGTGCGCGTACCAGGCCGCGCAGCTGGGGATCAAGTGGATGCACAGCCAGGTCATGCAGATCGCCAAGTTGCTGTACGGTTCGACCGAGTTCGAAGTGCTCCGTCGGCGATACACGCCTTTTGTGGACGAATGGCTCGACCAGGTGATCGCCGTGACGCCTGGTGACCGCCAATCGATCCTGGACGGCAGATTCGCAGGCGATGGCTCGGCTGATTTCCTGCTAAAGTCGGATTTCTCCAAGGACGTCAACAATTTGATCTTCTACCCTTTCCCCGGGGACGAGTCGCCAGATCGCGAGACGATCCGAAACGATTTCATCTTCACGCGGAAACCCAACGAACCCGAGCTGTTCCGTCTCACCGAGGCCGAGCACCAGGCCTACAAGATCAATCGGACGACACCTCCTGCCCTTTTGCGCGCGGCTCAGGCTCAAGGCCACGCTCGGCTGGAGTGGCCTATCCAGAGGTCGATCGCCAAGGCGAGGGCGGAGCGCGTAGAGCTCACAGAGAAATCTGAAAACGAGCCAATCCAGGCAAATGGCAATCACGTGCCCTCTTCGCTACCAAACGGCAAAGGACGGAGACTTGAAGCCGCCGAGGCCACCGACCCGGGCCCGGTAAAGCAAGCCAGACTCGAGGACGTGATCCACCTCAGCGACTCTCCTTCAGTGGTCAAAGGAAAGAGGAGACAAGAAGAAGAAGAATCCGATGCACCGAAGAAGAAGGTGTACACGGAAGAGGATTTGTTTGGCGAGGACGAATAAAGATTCGGGATGCGATTTATTTAACAAGACACGATTCACAGAGGTGCTCCAAATGTTATTTTGCTCTCTATTCTCAATGACTTCTTGATACTACGGGGTCCTCCGCTCGCCGAACATACACGAGAATACATTTTCATCAGGATCCCGAGCATATCATCGACGCTAAAGAGCGTGTCCCAGTCTTTCTCTGACAAATATACGACGCGTCCTTCTTTCACTTCATTCGCAGGCGGCAAGTTGGCCAGGATCCTCAGGATCTCGAGTCTGCGTGTCACCATGTGGCGATCCAGCACCTGGTTGAGATACGCGTCGTCCAATCGGAGAACGTTCATTTCGTCTCTCTCCAGGGTCGTTTGAAAAATGAAATAAAAAACAGCCCAATCCAAATTTATAAACCGCAAGAAAAAAAACAAGTCCGAGTGTTCCACTTAGACATGGAAGCTTGGGGCGGCATACAGCAAGTTTTGGGAAAATTTTTGGGAGGGGGGGGGTGGTTGAAAAAAATTTTTTTTGAGCCCCTCAAAAAGACTGACCTTAAGTGGCATACATAAAAAGTTTTTTGCGTGAAACATGCTAGATCCAGGAACGACCAAGTCCAACTTGGGGTGTCAAATGTACTAAAATCCAAGGACCTGGATTTTAGTATGTTTTGGGTGTCAAATATACTAGATCCAGGAACGACCAAGTCCAATTTGGGGTGTCAAATATACTAGATCCAGGAACGACCAAGTCCAATTTGGGGTGTCAAATATACTAGATCCAGGAACGACCAAGTCCGATTGAGGTGTCTATGTATGCCACTTAAGATCAGTCTTTCTGAGGGGCTCAAAAAAATTTTTTTTCAACCACCCCCCCCCCTCCCAAAATTTTTCCCAAAACTTCGTGTATGCCACTTAAGGCGTCTGAGCGGATTCTACTTAAGCTTCCATGCAGAGTTTAGTAAAAAGACAGCGGCAGATCGAGAAAGGGAATTTTGCGGGTTTTCTTTACCCAGGTCAAAAAATCGTATCTTGTTTACTTTTTGAGTCGCGAGTCACAATTCAGATCTTCTGGCCGAGAATGTCCACCAAGAAGAAAATCGACACAGAAGAATGCTCGGCCACGGAGAAGAAATTGAAACTAGAAGAAGGCTCGTCCGCCGAGAAGAAGTCGAGTCTCGGTGACCAATCAAGCGATTCCGACGAGTCCCCGGTGTCAGAAAGCAGCGACGATTCCCCGATATCAGGAAGCGATCCGGACGATTCAGATTCCGACTACGACTACATCGTCGACACGGAAGAATATAACGGCGAATATTTTTTCTGTCCAGACGATTTCGAACTCGTCCCATCTGCCCAGGAGAAGCCGAAACGAGGGCGATCGAAAGCCCCGAAGAATCTCTGGTACGCCATGAGCGAAGATTACAATCCCAGGAGCCTCGAAGACGCACTGGGCATCAGTTCCCATACAATCGAAGAAGACATCAAATACATCAAGTTCCAGGTGCACGGTAGCATGAAGACTTATCTCTTCTACGCGATCAAGAAGAAGCTGCGCGCCGAGAAGTGGGAATGGAATGGACCGCGCTTTGCCTCGTCTCCCGAAGATGAAGAGTCTTCTATGACTTTCGTTTTCCTGGGTCATGCCTCGCCTCGAGCGGGGGAAAGAGTCGACAGTTGCTTGTACTACTGCTTCCCCGGGCCACGCGGCAACGACGAGAAGCGCATTCATCCGTATTATGTCATCACACGGAGAGTTTCGGGGTGTCGCGAAACGTCAACGACCCACAAAATCGGGAACAAGGCGCATATCGACGAGATTCCTCAGTTGGCTTCGTCGTCCTCTTCTTCTTCTTCTTCTTCGGAAAAGGAGGGGGACAGTGACATTGCAGCATGAATCGAGGAGGTGTTTGTTTTGCGGCAGATTTTAATTCGAATCAAGTAAACACTCGCGCGTTTGTTTATTTGTGAGTCATCGATAAATCACAATCCAAATCTCCCAGTCCGAATGTCAGTGGAATCAAATGACCCCAAGCCGGTGATCGAGTCGGAACAGGAGCCAGCCGCCGAGAAGAAGCTCGAGCCAAGCGAAGAAGACGAACACGACGACGAGTACTACTTGGAACTCGAGCGCTCTCTGAATTCTCCTCCATTCACCGATCTGCAGCTTCAGGATATCCAACTAGAGCGCTCTCTGGATACTCTCCCGTTAACCGAACTGCACGCCCAGATCACCAAAAGGAAAACCCCGTCTTCTTCGGCTTCCGAAGAAGGACCACTTGTCGAAAGGAAACTGAGGTACGACCCCGGAAATTGCAAGCTGCAAGCAACCATCCTCGGAGAAGAGCAAGACGACGAGATTGACCCCCGCGAAGCGTTCAAGAAGTACCGCCCTGAAGATTTCAAACAACAAGAAATCGTCGCCGAGGAACGGGACGAGCAGGAACAAGACAATGACATCGACGAAGCGTACAAGAACACCGACATAGAACATGCCCTCGGCGACGTTTGGTACGTAACGGGTGCCAGTGACAACTCAGTCGAAGAGGACCTGGATCACATCAAAAGCCAGGTGCTCGGCAGCAACCGCACTCGACTCTTCACCAAGATCAAGGAGAAGCTGAGCAGCGAAAAATGGACCTGGATCAAGCCCAGACTCTCCTTCGCTCCAATGAAAGGCATAGACGACTGGACAGACGACAGCCGCATCGATTCGACTAGGTTCAGGACGCGCGCTTTGCTGGGCTACACCTCGCCTCCCTGGCAAGAAGAACCTCTTGTGGGCGGTGTGTACTACTGCTTCCCTCCACTGGGAACTGTATGCGGACAGAACTACTTTTTCGTCCAGCCTTGCTACATCGTCATGCGAAAGGGTGTGCGCACCATTGTCCGAAACGAGGCGGATGTCGATAAGATTCTTCCTGTTTCTCTTTCTTCTTCTTGTTAAAACTCAAATAGACGATTTAATAAATCAAAATACCAACAAGATCGCAGTCTCAAAGACACCGCTTCGCTTTAGGTTCCGTGTTGAATCTCAACGAAAACCTCGCCGTGCAATTCGAAAGCGTGGATCACCTCGGGGAAGTGCCGACCATTGGAGCTAATGTCCACGATTCTTTCCAGTGGCCGTCCTTCGCTGTCCTCGAACTGGGCGATCTCGGCCCGATCTTGCCCCTCTTCGAGCTCTTTCATTCTGATATCGTTTTCCGTGCACCACGTCAGGAGAGGTTGGAGTATCTGGATGCACTCGTTCACTTGCGGGTCGTCGAGGCGCGTCTTGAGGATGGTCTGCATCGCCTGGTAGAAATCCCGACGGGTGATGCCATTCTTGTTCTCCATCGGGGCGCGGAGCTGGACGGGCTCTTCGTTGCTGCCAAAGTCAGTGCCTATGACACCGCGCAACACAGGCATCAGAAGAGTGGCGTGGGTGATCTTCTCCTCGAAGAGCGGCTGATCGAGTTCGAAGCACTTGAGATTGGCGCCCAGGTCGAAGTCGGCAAAGTCCTGGAATGTGTGGATCTCGTAGTCGCAGCTGTCGCAGGTGTAGTTGTTCTGGCCGCATGCAACCTGGCATCCAAAGTCGTCGTTCTTGACTTCGACACTCTCCTCCTCAGAGGAGGAGTTTGTGCAGTAAAAGAAGCGATCGGCGCTCTTGCGGAAAAAGTCCTTGACGCCACGACTGACGTCCATTTCTTGTATGGCTTTTCTCTGCTCCTTTTCCACCGCCCTTCTCGCCTTGTTCCGAGCCTGCATCTCCCTTTGCATCTCTTCTCTCTCTTTCAATTCTTCTGCTGATTGACTCATTTCCAGTCCTTTTTCGCTTCTCTGATCCGATGAATTGTGAGCAAAAAAGTGGCGAGGAGTCCCTTTTATAGTGCGGTTTTCGAGGTTTCGAGGAATTCTCGGAATTCCGATTATTTATTCTAGTCCCAGCGATTCTTTATTCGCTTGGGGAATTCTCAGATTTCCGATTATTTATTCCAGTCTCAGTGATTCTTTATTCCCTTGGAAGTTTCTCCATTTTCCCGATTTTCCCAAAAACCAGCACTATAAAAGGGATTCCTCGCTACTTTTTGATCATAATTCATCGGACCAGAGAAGAGAAAACAACCGAGATGAGCGAGAAGAGAAAACAAACAAACCAAACGATCGAGATGAGCAAGGATGGGGTGAAAAAACAATGGAAGGCAGAATTGTCCAGTTACTGGGACCACCTCGAGCGCCTAGAGTCACAGGATCCAAACAAGGTGCCCAAATGGGTCGACCTGCTGAGGAAAAGAGTGCTTTCCAATGACGAATTCGAGGTTGGAGTGTGCAAACAGACAGTCATCTTCTTTTGCTTATCGATAACTTTAGGTCGAGTTCACCTCTTTGGACGGGAGGAAGACGGTCGCCTTCAGAGCTCGTCCGGACATGACAGTGGAGGAGCTCCACGATCGAATCCCGCTCGAAGTAAACCTTCCTTCTTGTAATCTATTGACTGATACTAACACACACACACAGCTGCACTGCAAAATAATTGCCTTCAAGGATCAAGCCTTGCTTCCCAAGGAAGCCGGTTCATTCAAGCTCAGGGAGCTGGGGATTATGGGCGCGTACAGCCGCAACGGACAAGTGTTGGAGAAGCCCGAGAAAGTCAAGCTATTTGGTCACTCAGGCGAGTTCGTCGTCAACGTGCGAGGCTTGTGCTCCTTCAAGATGGCGATGCATCCGGTGTTGACAACGGACAACGAGATCAAGGCGGCGGTGAAGTCCAAGTTCGACTTTTCCACTCCCCACAAAGTGGTCGTGTTGGGATCGGACGGAAAGAGCGACTGGGAGGGATCGACCAATTACCAGCGATTGTGGTAAGCTTGTTTCCTGAAGAAATGGGAGTCTGCCTCAATCGCGTGTATCAGGGGCCACGAAAGCGCCGAGGTGAATGTGCTCGTTCAACCTTTGCCCGTCCCTAGAACCGAGATGCAGATCTTCATTCAGCTGACGCCACTGGGCAAATCGCTCACCCTCGACGTGGGCCGATCGGAAACAATCGATCTAATCAAACACAGGATTGAAAGCAAGGCGGACATCCCCGCGGATCGGCAGCTGCTCATCTTTGGCACTCATTCACTTGAAGGCGATCGAACCTTGGCCGACTACAAGATCGACAACTGCGCAAGCATCCAAATGATGCTGCGACTGCGGGCTGGGATGTTTCTGGCAATTTCAGGGCGGAATGGATTTGAACTTCTGCATCCAGCGAACAAGAACCGGCCTCGCCAAACTATGAGCGAGGAAGACCAGGCTTTGTTGAGTAAATATCACATTTGAATGTTTTCTGGTGACGGTTTATTTTAATTTCAATCTAAAAATTCACAAGGGGAAATTCCGAGAATTCCAATTCTTTATTCCATTCTCAGCGATACTTTATAAATCGCCGTCTCGGAGACACTCTTCGCCTTAGGTTCCGTGGTCAATCACCACGAAAACCTCGCCGTGCAAATCGAAAGCACGGATCACCTCGGGGAAGTACCGACCATTGAACCCAATGTCCACGAGTCTCTCCAGCGGCTGACCTTCTTTGTCTTGGAACTGGGCAATCTCGGGCTTGGCTTGTCCTTCTTCTGGCTCTTTCACGTTGAGTTCATTGGTCACGAAACACTCCAGGTAAGGTTCGAGTATCTGGACGCACTCGTTCACTTGCGGGTCGTCGAGACGCGTCTTGAGGATGGTCTGCATCGCCAGGTAGAAGTCCCGGCGAGTGATGTTGTCCTTGTTCTCCATCGAGGCGCGCAGATTGATGGGCTCGTAGCCGCCGTCAAAATCAACCTCTTGAACGCGACGCAGCACAGGCATCAGAAGAGTGGCATGTGTGATCTTCTCCTCGAAGAGTGGCTGATCGAGCTCGAAGCACTTGAGATTAGCGGCCTGGAGATCAATGTCGGCAAAGTCCCGGAATCGGTGGATCTTGAATTCGCAGCTGTCGCAAGTGTAATCGTCATCGCTGGACGCGACCAGACATCCAGGCTTGTCGTTCTTGATTTCGACGCTCTCCTTATCGACAGCTCCTGGGCAGTAGAAGAATCGGTCGATATTCTTGCGGAAAAAGGCCTTGGTTTGACCGTCGACGTCCATCTTCTGTATGATTTCTCTCTGCTCCTTTTCCACTGCTCTTCTCGCCTTGTTTCGAGCCCGCATTTCCCTTTGCAGCTCTTCTCTCTCTTTCAGTTCTTCTATGGATTGACTCATTTCTAGTCCTTTTTCGCTTCTCTGATCCGATGAATTGTGAGCAAAAAAGTGGCGAGGAGTCCCTTTTATAGTGCGGTTTTCGAGGTTTCGAGGAATTCTCGGAATTCCAATTATTTATTCTAGTCCCAGCGATTCTTTATTCCCTCGAGGAATTCCGAGAATTCCCCATGGAATAAATAATCGGAATTCTCGGAATTCTCCATGGAATAAAGAATCGGAATTCTCGGAATTCCCCCATGGAATAAAGAATCGGAATTCCGAGAATTCTCCATGGAATAAAGAATCGGAATTCCGAGAATTCCCCATGGAATAAATAATCACTGGGGATTGGAAGAATTCTCAGAATTCCGCGAGGCTAAAAAGTGCATTATCAAAAGGATCCCTCGCCACTTTTTTGCTCACAATTCATCGGACCAAGGAAACAAAAAAGCCTACAAAGGCCTAGATCTCAAACCCTACAGCCTCCAAAAGGTGGCCTTCCTCTCTGATGATCAGACTTTACCTCTCTTCTTCTCTGACCTTTTCGTCTACAGATAATCAATCGATGACTCAATCCCTCTCTTCTCGCAATCTCATCTGGGCGAGCAAATGCCCTGGGGCCAAGACCTTTCTGGAAAGGTTCGATCATCCCATCCACGACGTCGTCTGTTCTCCGGACGGAAAGCACGTGGCTGCGTGTGGCAACTGGCCTAAAGTGTCCGTGTGGACCCTCGGGGAGGACGGAGAGCGCTACCTGCCCCGTGCCGTAGGCAATTTCCTGGCCACGAGACTTTGCTTTTCCGCTGACAGCAGTCTGTTGGCTTGCGCAAACCCCTTCTACATCGTGGTCTGGAAACTTTCCCCGGGCAAAGACGAGTCAATTTTCAAAGTCGAAATCGCCGCTAAGGACGCTGAACTCTTCTTCCATCCATCTGGAAAGGAGCTGATCGTTCACAATCACAGCACTGGAACCTCGGTGTGGGACATCGCGACCTCCAAGTGCATCTTCGAGCGGAACCTTTCGGAGACGTGCGCGCCCAGACAAGCTCTAGTCCCTCTGGGATATTCCGTAGACGGGAATTCGTTTATGTGCAGCGCATTTTGGGGCGAAACGTTTGTTACGTGGCACTTTCGCAGCGGCGATCGCGTGTGCTTGGACCCAAGGATTATCCAAAAGGGGCTCAATGCCAGCGTGCTCTCTCACGACAGACACACCTGGACCTACAGCGACGGCGACGGCAAGGCGATCTCGACTCGGAGAGTCGGCAACTTACGCGCCGGACTTTGCTTGTGGTCGGTTGCTTGCGACGACCAAGTCAAGCTGATCGAAGTCTCGCCAGACGACAAGTATGTAGCAGCCACTTTCAGGGGCAAAGGGACCGTTTGTGTCTGGCACCGCGACAATCCCGAGGGAAAGCCCGTCGCGACGATGAAGGGGGGCCGCGACGAGCCCGTGAAGATCCAGTTTTGCATCGACGGAGCCAAACTGCTGGTGGCCACCGACGGGAACGAGATCTTCATCTGGGACTTTGTGGAATTCCCCGATTTCTGCGACAACGCCGACTACGTGTCCAGGCCGGTCACTGCACTGGAGCAAAAGTACGCGAAGCTGGAAACTGAATTCGTGGACATGGCCCGCAAGCTTGAGAAGCAGCTGGATCAGAAAGGCGAGCTGGAAGCGAAGCTCGAGGCGATGACCAGAAAGCTCCAGGAACAAGAGAAGCAGCTGGAACAGATGGGACAGCTGGGACAGCTGGGACAGAAGGGACAGAAGGGACAGAAGGGCAGGCTCAATCGAAAGCCGCCCCAGGCCCCGAGCGATGATCTGGTCGGCATTCTGGACACGGCCGCGAGTCGACGGAGTACTCGAACTCGCAAGACAAGCAACAAGCTGCGACATTAAAGGGAATGTTCCCATTTATATTTGCTGTGGAAATTTCCCACTTTTTGTTCAAGTGGAAAAAGTAAACAAAGGATTTTCATTTTCACTTTTCCGAATCACAATTCATCGGACTGGGGAACGAAATGTCAGAAATCAAGCAAGCCACCGAAGAAGGGCCTGGGCACCTCATCGGAGAAGAAGCCAGTGATCTGCGAGCCTTGATTCTGGAAGGAATCGCAAGCACCTTTACGCCAAGCCACGGACCGTGCAAAAGGTGCAACAAGACAGTCAAGTGCCTTATGCCGACGTGCGAGTGTGTTTGGACGAAAGACTCGGAGCTGTGCCGATGCAAACATGAAACGTGTAGCAAATGCAACAAGACGATCGAATGCCCTAGGCCATATTGCAAGTGCACCTGGGTGGAGGAATCGCGTATGTGCCAATGTGGACCCTACTACGTACTCGTCGAGCCCCCGGCGAAGGAAACGAAAGAGACCCATCCAGACGATTCCAAGATCCCGGTCGACTCAGAGCCAGATCTCACCGGAGAGAGCAATCGCTCTGAGATCCAGATCAACGCGAGATCAAGCAGCGACGTTCAAATCAACACGAGATCAAGCAGCAGCATTCAAATCAATACGGGATCAAGCAGCGCAGAGGAACCAATCGTCACAAGAAAAAGCACACGCAGCAGAAGACCCTTGTACAGGCTGAAACCCTGAGAGATTTCTTGTTTTTCTTCGCCGCGGAAATTTCCGAGTTTTGAGTGCCGCATTCTCCTTTCCTATATGGGAATTTCCTGATTTTCTTTTTTTCCTACTTAAAGAACCTTTGTTTCCACTTTTCCAGATCATAATTCATCGAGCTCGAAAAAATCCCGAAATGGCCGGACCCAAGCAACTGATCTATATGGAAGCCAAACACGTCGCCATCAAAGTACCCACGGAGATCAAATATATTTGTTTCTCTCCAAACGGGGACGTTCTGGCAGGTTCGACATGGGGCAACGACAGCATCGTTTATCTGTGGAACCTGTCGACTCGGACAATGATTCGTTCGTTTTCCGGTGTCTTTGATAGCTCTATTCCAATATGCTTTTCTCCGGACGGAAAGTTGTTAGCTGGTGCAGCATCCCGGTCTCTGACAACAGATATATCGACTGGCGCAGCAGCAGCTCCGACGCCATCTCAAACCGAAGAGAAACGAGAAGGAGTGATCTGTGTCTATGGCGTAGCAGACGGAAAGGCGTTCAAATTACGAGGACACGTCGGCTGTTTTCAGTTCATCCGCTTTTCCCGTGATGGAAAGTTCTTGGTGAGTATGGGATCCGATCACGTTATTCGATCGTGGGATTTATCGACGCGAGAACACGTCCGTACGACACTCGCTGCCCATGGCCGTTTCGCTGATTTCTGCATTTCGGTCGACGACAGAGAGTTTATCGGTATCCATTACGATGGGGCAATCGAAAGACGGAGCGTATCGACCGGTGAACTCGTTCATTTATCCACGGGCAGGGAAACCCTCGTGTCAAGCGTCTCCAGATTTTCGCCGGATGGTCGACTCTGTGTCATTCCCTATAAGAAATGCGGTAGCTGTCTACTTGAGCTTTGGGATGTATCGTCGCACGCAAAGCTGTTTGAGTTCTCTTTTGCTGACAATACCGATCGGTACGTGAGCGGTGTCTGGGTTTCCTTTGATGGAAAGAGGATCGCAGTCTCTTGCAGCGACAATACCATCCATGTCTTCAGCGCGGACCTGGCAAATCGACGAGAGAAGCCGCTGTTCGTCTTACAGCAAAAGGCGTTTGTTTCTATTCTAGCATTTTCGCCAGATGGCAAATATCTCGCTTTTTTCGATTGCAACTCCAGGGTTGGAAGTAATTACGATTTCCGTGTCTATGTGTGTCCTTTGGACTCCTTTGCGCCAATTGTAATCGCCGAAAAGAGACAACTGATCCAATCCCCTAGACGACCCGAACAAGGAGAAGAGGAGCAGACGAAACGGTCTCGCCTGGAGGGAGAAACATCAAGTTTTTGATTGTTGCCGCATTTTCCTTTCCTACATGGAAATTTCCGAGTTTTTGAGTGAAAAAGTAAACTAACGATTTTCTTTTTTATTTTTCCAAATCACAATTCATCGGTCTGGGGAATCGTTTTGAATGTCGACCGAGGAAAAGTCAAAGCCGGCAGAAGAAGCCGGCAAACGCAAACTTAGCGACCTGGAGGAGGAAGATGACGCCGACTCGATGATAGATTACGAAGAAGACGAAGACGACTCTGCAGAATTTGACGTATCGGAAGAAGGCGACGAAGATGACGACTCTCTGGATTCGTACACAGCAGAAGAAGAGAAGAAGCCAATGGAGCCCAAGTCAAAATACTCCAAGGGCAGATTGACCTACAATCTACTAGAAGACGACGACACGACGGACAAAGAGAAGAAGCCAACGACGATAATAACGAAGAAGAAAGAATCGGCGGCGACAAAGGCAGAGGCTTCGCCAATCGAATGGGAATACGAGCTGCCATTGAGTCGTCATCTGGAGATTTCGCCCAACCGCAAGTTTTTAGTTGTTGGGTACGAAGATAACTCCGTCGATCTCGTTCGCCTGGATAAGCCACCGGGCAGTCCCAAGAAGAGACTCGCCGGAATCGCCGAGGAATTGCAGAAGATCAGCTTTTCGGCGAACAGTGAATACCTGATCACCGTCGGGAAAGCCGGCTTCTGTGTGTGGAGCACGGTCGGGGGTGGCCTAATCGGAAAGGTGTCTGGACTCCGTTGCCCGTTCGGTCAGTTTGATCTCTCGCCCAACGGAAAGCTGTTGGTCTCTGTTAACGGGGACGAGGCCGACGAGGACGTTTTCCTTTGGGACACGAGATCCGGCATGAAGATCAAATTGAATGATCATCATTCAGTATCTCCTCTTGACAGCGTTCGCTTCTCCGGGAATGGCAAGACCTTGATCTTCACCGGAGAAGACCGAGTCCAAGTGATCGACGTGGTGCACACGATACGCGACTTTGTCGGGGACAGCAAGCGGAAACTCGCCCTCTTGAGCAACGCGGTCACGGCAACGAAAAAGTTCAAACCGGCGTAGATTCTCGCTTATTTCTGTCTTTTTGATTCCAAGAAACGATTAAATTTTAAGAATCTTTTTTGCAAGGTTTAGCAACAGTTCCCGGCCCAGACACAGACACCCCTTGATCTCCTCGTTCTGAGCGCAGAGTTGTCAAATCAATGATGTTCAGATAGTCCTGCCCGCTTCGCTCCTCTGTATCCGCAAAGGCCAGTTGCTTTCCGTCGGAAGAAAAACACATTATGACACGATTCCACTCGTGCCTGATGCTGATGCGGTGCATGTCACCGGTTTCCAGATCCCAGACTCGAATGCCGTGAAGCGTCCTCATTGCCAATTTCTTGTTGTTGGCAGAGAAGCAGAGACTGCTGGGGTTGTAGTCGCTGTACCTGAACGTCCAGACTTCGGATAAAGTCGAAGAAGCTTCGACGCGGACTGTTATCGGGTCATTTCTCTGTTCTACGGTGGCGCGTAAGGAACCGTTGGGAGACAGACAGCAGAGGCCGATGGCAGTGGACGATTCCGTCTTTTCGCCGGTCGCCAAATCCCAGCTCTCTGCGACTCCGTCTCGAGTGCACGACAGCAGCCGTTTCCCGTCGTCGGAGAATCGCAACCGATCAAAGCCGAGTCCATGCAAATCACCATAAAACCCTGCCGTTTCGTGCGACTTTGACTTCCATAACAAGTCTTCCTTTGACATTTCGTTGTAGTAGGCATCGTCTTCGTGGTATGTCTCTCTTGCAAACCCCCGAAGCTGCGGTATCAGCTCTTCCCTGGTCAGAGTTTCCCTGTCCCCCTTTTCTGCCGTCGACTTCAGCTCCTGGGTCAGCTCTTGGGAGGCTACGTCCCAAACGGCCACGTAACCTTGGGTGTCTTTGCTCGCCACCGACTTCCAGTCCGAGGAGAAGCATACGTGACTGATCGCCGATTCGTGATAGTCCGGGAACGCGATAAACTCGCCTTTGGCAACGTCCAGAATCTGCAAAGCCTTCCCAGAGGCCAGGCCTGCGCCCGCGAAAAACTTCCCGTCGGGTGAGAAGCACATGCTCGCGGGACTGGCCGGGAACAGGCAAAGCGGTTTGATGGGGTCCCCGGCGGTGAAGTCCCGTATCGTGGCCACGCCGTTCTTGTCGGAGGTGATCAGAGTGTTGGTGTCCGACCCAATGCACATCGCAGTTACCGGGTCGGTCTTGATCGACACGATGTTGTGTTTTGCGTCCATTGGGTACAGCGATATCGCACACCTGGTCTTGTGCTTGGTCTTCTTTCTCTCCTCGGTCATGCTGAAATGAGACTCTGAGTAACGTGAAACAATGACAGATGTGTGTATTGAATCAATTCGATTGGCTGCGAGAGGGGAAGTGCATTATTGCATCAGTTTTTTGGTTTCCAGCCACTCGACTATTTCCAAATGATAATTCTGACATGCCAAACGCGGAGGAGTATTGCCGTCCTTGTTCGTAAGATTGGGGTCTGCCTTGCCCTCGGACACCAGCCATTTGACTATTGCCAAGTGGCCCCGACGACAGGCCTGATGAAGAGGAGTATTGCCGTCCTTGTTTGGAAGATTGGGGTCTGCCTTGCCCTCGGACACCAACCACTTGACTACTTCCAATCGGCCCTGGTGACTTGCCCAGCAAATAGGAGAGTCGCCGTCTTCGTCTAGGATATTGGGGTCCGCCTTGCCCTCTGACACCAACCATTTGACCACTTCCAATTGGCCCTTCTGACTGGCCCAATGGAGAGGAGTATCGCCGTCCTTGTTTGGAAGATTGGGGTCTGCCTTGCCCTCGGACACCAGCCACTTGGCTACTTCCAAATGACCCCATCGGCTAGCCAAATGAAGAGAAGCGTTGCCGCTCTTGTTTGGGAGATTGGGGTCCGCCTTTCCCTCGGACACCAACCATTTGACTGTTGCCAAGTGGCCCGTCAGACTGGCGAGATTGAGAGAGGTGTTGCCGAACTTGTCTCGGAGATTGGGGTCTGCCTTGCCCTCGGACACCAGCCACTTGACTACTTCCCATCGTTCTTGCCAGCTGGCCGAATGAAGAGGAGAGTCGCCGTCTTCGTCTAGGAGATTGGGATCCGCCTTGCCCTCTGACACTAAACATTTGACCATTTCCAATTCACCCTTCCCACTGGCCACGTGAAGAAGAGAACGCTCTGATTTGTTGCTCATTTCCGAACACGAGCTCTTTGGATTATGAATTGAAATCCTGGCAAAAGATCGCGCGTCTGAAGTTTGTTAGGAAGATTCTTGATTTCTTCGCCGCGGAAATTTCCTTGTTTTCTTTTTCTTTTTTCGGACTTAAAGAACCTTTGTTTCCTTTCCTCGATTCACAATTCATCGAACCGGAGAAAAAGCGAAATGCCCAAGACAAAGGCCGAAGAAGACCGCAGGTACCGCAAGATCCCGGTCAGCGAGGGGTCGGACAAGAGCACCAAGAAGCCGGCTGTTCGCAAACCCAAGAGGACGGAGAAGCGCGAGACCGAAGCCGAAGGAGCAGAAGATGCCAGCTGGCGAGCAAGCCAAGAACGGATCAGCGAAGTGCATTCAAGAGAGATCGAGACGCTCCGAAGCCACGTGGGTAGGATACTGGACATGTTCAAAGGATACATCCAGAGGCAAGCAGACGCGGACCAAAAACAACATTCGGTGTTCACGAATCTCGTAGCGGAGGTACATCGACTCGCATCGGATTACACAGAAGTCGCGAGATTGGCGGCGGAGACACAGCGACTCGCCTCGGGTGTCAAGGAGGAGCCCGTCAAAGGAGAGAATCGAGAGTGACTCTTGGATTGATGCTTTAGTTCTTGTCGCGTTTGGGAAGGATTCTTGCTTTTCTCCGCCGCATGGAAATTTCTGTCTTTTCTTTTGTTTCTGGAAACTAAAGTTCGATTTCTCTGCTGTACTTTCGTTCCATAATTCGACTTGCACGGATAGAATGTCTGCCGAGAAGCGAGAGCTGCAAGAAGGAAGTGAGGCTGCGGCCAAGAAGAAGCCCAAGCAGGAAAATGCCCTGCCCAGCCTCGATGACATCCTTGACGAGATAGGGGTCAGCCGCAACTCGATTGAGCATGATATCGAGCGCTTCAAATCTCAGGCGCTCGGATGCAACAAGACCCCGGTCTTCCTCAAATTGAAAGAGAAGCTGGAATGGGATAGCAAGTGGACCTGGATCGAGCCCAGGCTTGTGCTGTGTCACGGGAACATCACGTTCCGTGATTATGTCGATTCGCTACATTTGGACATGACTGCCTTGGTTGGCTATGGGTCCCTTCCGACCAATGGCGATCTCAACAGGCTCGAGAATGCAGTATTCTGTTGTTTTTCACCTACCCATGAGAAGGAAGACATTAATTGTTGCAATTATTTTGTCACTGTTAGAGGAAAATTATTAGAAAGTCACATCAAAACTGAATCAGATGTTGACGGATTCGTTTTTCCCTAGAAGCAAGACAATGATTCAGAAGAAGAATAAACTTTGTCGTTGAGAGTACAAAACAAGCACGTGTTTATCAATCAAAAGCTAGCATCCGAATCGGTGTCCGAGTTCATAGACGACTGACTGCACATGGGAGAGAGCTCGTCGATGTCCATTCCCAGAGGCTCTTGAGCTCCCCAGTCCACCAGTACGGAACCAGACTCGGAGTCGGAGGAATCGGTGGGCGAGTAGTCATGATCCTCCGGATCGTCATAGATTGGAGGCGGAGAGGGTGCAGAAACTGAAGCGACGGGATTCGACGTGTACAGGCAAGTGCAGAACTCGTCGCTATCTTCACTCTGCGGAAGATGGCAATCGCACTCGTCCCATTGACAGCGATCCCAGCGATCGCATCCGGGACATCGCGTGTGTCTGGGCATTCCCCCTTTTCGTCCGAGTCGAGTGAAAAATGAAGCTGATTGAGTTTATTGGTCTTTTTCGTAAGTGTTTCCAATCAAACGCGGCAGAATTTTTGTTTACAGCTTCGAATCTGAAACGAAATCCATGCAATGCTCCACCAGGCTCTTTTGAAGCACAGGGAAGTTGGCGACACTGGCAGCCTCGATCATCAGCGCTATTTCCGGGCCATCAAAGGGACTGAAGAGTTCGCGCACTCTAACTAGGTAGTCCGGGTACTTGTGTCGATAGAAAGAGGCAAGTCTCTGTGTCGTATCGATTGGAAGTCCGAGACAGTCAGGATTGCTGTACATCCTGAAGATAGATTCCATGACGGATAGAGCATTTTCCATATCAGCGCGACATAGTTTAACCACTTTGCAAAGCATGGACCGTACAGTCCATCTGACATGGCCAACGATATTGTCTGGTTGTATGGCGTCCATCCGTCTTTTCTTGTCTTCGAACTCTTCAAGATGTAACACTAAACTCCCCCAGGCCTCGTGACATCGATCTCGTTGGTCGTGGAGGCATTTGGGACAAGAATCCCCGGCCATTTTGCATTTAACCGTAGCGACCAACAATTTCCCGTGCAATCGGGCTGCTCTGTCTTTCAGTCTAGGCACCAGTTCTTCGGCGTACCACATCTTGCGCCATTCGGTTTCGAGCATCTGCCCCCAAAGCTTCGTTCCTTCGGAATAGTCGATGTCCACGTGCATCTCCGAATCGACTTCCTTCTCGTCTTCCATGCGCATCCTCGGGGCGAACTTCTCCTCGTCCTCCTCATCTCCCAATTTTCTTTTACTGTCCATTTCTTCTCTCTCTGGGTCGAATGAAAAATGAAAAAGAGTTTAAGATTTACTTCTCTTTTCGTAGGAGACAAAAAGAAAAAAAGTCTAAAGCCCCGAATCTTCTGCCGACCACACGGGTTTCCAGTAGGCGAAATTGTCGAGAAAGGCCTGGAACGGCGACCGCGACCCGGCGTCCTCCGTGGGCCAGGGCGCTCGTTTCTTGAACGCAGCGGGGATCTTGTGGTAGCTGCCCAGCGGATCTTCCTTGTCCAGCTTGAGAGTCTGGTACATCCGCTCGTCGGGCACGTACTTTGGCGGCGCCTTCTTCTGGTCGGCAAAGTACTCGCGCACCCACCGCAACGTCCTCTTCTCCGCGGACTCGAACTTGTGGGCCATGCCGAGCTTGGCGAGGATCGCGGCCACAATGATCTCCTCAAACTGCTTCTTGTCCTCGAGCTCCGGTGCCGGGTCCAGGAACCTGCTGACCGTCAACACCCCGTCGAGGATGAACTCCGAGCCCAGGAACGGAAGCACGGTCTCCTTCTTGAAAAAGTCGGTCCCCGTCAGAATGCAGCCGGCGAGGAAGGTGGTCGCCGACAGCTTCTTCCGGCTCGCGAGATGCTGGGCGATCCCGTTCACGTCGATCACCAGTCCCTCCCGGTAACGGAAGAATCCGATCGTCGGGATCTCCGTGGTCTGACAGAAGGTGCGAAGTGCACTGTTCGTCTTCTCCTTGGGCAACCGGAAGAGGTTGTGGCGATGGGTGAGGTGGTCCATGGTCCACGCGATCAGCAGCGCGCAAATGTCAGAGTCCACGGCGCTCACGATGATATTGGTTTCCTTTCCATTAGAGGCTTCCGAGTGAGCGATGAACCGCACCAGGTGCTGGATGTAGACGTCGGCCTCGGCGGTCAGCTCCTTGGGGAAGGAGACGCCGGCCTCGTCCTTGAGCGACCGAACCACTGCTTCCCTGTACTCGTCCGTATTGAGTTCCTTGGCCATCGGGAACACGGCGCGAGGCTCGATGCCCTCGGTGACAAAGTTGAGCTGAAGCCTGCCAGGCCTGGTGGCGTTGTCCCACCTGAAGGTGCCGGCCTTGTCCACGAGCCACTCGGCCAGCTTGACCCGGAACGGGCGGTTCTCGCCATTGCAGAACACGTCGGCGATGATGGGACTGTGCGACTCGTGTCCGTCCGCGTACACGAGACTCTTTTCCCTAATTTCAGAGACATGCTTGTAAGAGACCGTGTCGGCCTTGGTTTCCTCCAGCCGTTTCTTGATGACCTGTCTGCGGTGCGCTCGCGTCTGCTCCTTGATCGGCACGGGCTTCCGCGCGTCGTCGGTCACGATCCAGACGACTACGTTTGCCTCGGGGTCGACCCCGGTCAGCGATTTTGCAATCACTCGGTTCAAATGGGCCAGCACGCTCACAGGGTAGAAACGAGTCAAATTGTCAATCAACAGATCGCTTTCCTGTTCAGCGTCCTGGTCCAGGGGTCTAGAGTCTTCAGGGGCTTTGGTTTCTCGAGGCTCCGGAGGCTCCGTAACTGGCTCTGCCGGTGGCTCTGTAAGGTCGACCACGCAAGCCTTACGCAGCTCGTCCCGTTCTTCCTGGGTAAGTCCGTGACTGGAAGACGACTTGTGGACAGAGATCTGGGCCGGGTCGAGACATCCGATGTTCCGCCACTCGCCCGTGAGATCGATGATCACGTAGACCCATTCGAGCTGCTTGCCTTCTGGGTCGAAGCTGGCTTGGTGATATTCGGGGAAGCATCGCTTCATCCAAGGAAAGAAGCCCTTGATCCCCATCTCTCTTCTTTGAATTGTGCGAATCACGTCCCGTTTACTTGGCTCTCGATATCGCTTACAAACAAGCCGGAACAAGTCCTGCGGCGACCAAAACAAAAGAAAACAAGATTAGAGCCACCTACCAAAACGGGGTTGCGTGCAAACAAGCGTTTAAGAAATGGGTTTAAAAGAAGCGTTGAATCAGAGCGGTTAAAAGTGCTTGGTAAAATGCGCGTTCTAGTCGTCATTGACAAGATCATCCTCGTCGTAGAAAGCGGAAGTCGGCTCGGCACGAGGCTTCTTGCGAAGTCCGGGGTCCGAAGACGAGCTGCCCTCAAGGGATCCGTAGGCTCCAGTGATGGCTTCGATAGCCCGTTTCACAGGTTCGAATGGTCCAGTGGAGGGCTCATGACTGAATTGATCAACCTCTTCCGACGGGGTATCGGTTGTCGTCTTCTGAGCACGAAGGTACTCAAGCACCTCGCTGTCGTCCGCCTTTTCCCCGGTCATTGACATACCCCCGGCGAAACTGTCCGGGACGTGGCTCCCCGCGATTCCCCACACAAACAGAGTCAATCCATTGACTCGGACCTGGGAGGAACCAGGCTTGCCCTTTGGGGAGAATTGGTACCCGAAGAGCTCGGAGACGATGAGCTTTCGCTGATCAAAGAATGCAAGCGAGTCTGCTTGCTCGCTTGTCATCTGATCCCAGGATTGGGTAGCCGGATTCAAGTAGTAGATGACAGGCGACGTGTAAGCAAAGCTGCCGTTGCAACTAGCGTTGATCTGGTCGATCCGGGCCCGGATAAATGGATTCGGGTGCACGAATTCTGGCTTCCTTTTCGTATCATCGAACTTGCGTGGGAATCCCACGCGCGACTTGAAAGTCAGGTACTCAGTACCGCTGAACTTGGCGATCTCAGCGGCCTTTGCCTCTCGCATCGCCTTGAGCTTCTCGGCTGCTGTCTTTGGCGCCGCTGGCTCTTGAGCATCGGCGGAAGATTTGGGCTTCTTAATCACCGGCTGACAGCAAGTACTCATGAACTTATCGTAGAGGGGAAACTTCTGCTCGTAGGCGGCTCGTCCTCCGTCTGGATACTTCTCGTCGACTTCAGCACAAGCGACTCTCATTTCCATTAGACAGATGTTTGCGTTCCCAAGCTCGCTGCCAACGAGCTCTGTGTTCTCTTCTTTACACAGCAAGTCACATACGCTGCGTCTAAACCAAAGAGTCACGTCGATCAATCGGTCCATTTCAACGTTGTACGGCTTGTCTTTCGGCGCCTTGGGGGACACGAGACACGAAAAGGGAGGGTACGCGCTGGTGAGGACGGTTCGCTTCTGATCGCCATCCTTGATTGGCTTGCCTTCCACTATCTCGCCATCATTGCCGAGTGCGTTGGGCTTTGAACAGGGGCGGAGCAGAAAGGGCGAAGTCAGCAAATGGATTGTCTGAGGACCGTTGTTCGCGTTCGAATACTTGGAACCGGGGCGCGCTCGCGGGAGATCCCTTTGTTGAATGGCATCGGGAACCATCACAATCTTTCCCTTTTCGGAGTCCATATCGACAGATTGGAGCGAAAAGGGGAATCGGTCTCCTTGATGGAGCAAGAACTCCTCCGTGGTCATCACTTTCTGGTACATGAATCGTTCTTGAGCCCTCTTCTTTGCAAGATTGAGCAGCTTGTTGACCAGAGGCAGTTGCTTGATGTCATTGAACACGACCAAGGGCACAACCGGGGGCGTGTACGCCTTCATGGGAGTGTGCGACGTCGTCTTTTGCTCAAAGGGCTTGGTAGGGACGTAGGAACTGGTTTTGGCTGACATGCTGAGATCTAAAAGGCAAACGAGAGAGAGGCTCTGAGTGGTTGCGTTGGACGTGCACCGAGAATTTTTAAACAATAAATAGATAACAAGCAATGAGAAAACCAAGCCGACTTGTAAACTTAAACCGATAAAACAGAGCGTTGATTGATCGAAACGCGAAAGAGTTATCGGTCGGAACGACTCAAATCAATTCACATCAGAGCTCTCAGTAGTCTACAATGTAGACGTACCTGTAGATTGGCCGCGCTGGATGAAGTGTGAACCTGGAAAGCAAAGGGAATTAGACTTTTTGTTGACCTTTTTTTGTTCGACAAAGAGTGCGGCCGACTGGATTCCGGTTGGATGAATTGTGAATCGAAAAAAGAAAAGGAGAGGCGGATTTGTCTGTCCGAAAGCAGGCAGGAAAAGTGAGAAATTTCTTGCCTGGAAGTTTCCTTGACTGGATGAATTGTGAACCTTTCGCACAAGGAAATTTCCATTTCGTGAGCTGTGATAATAACCCGAGAAGTGTGCGGCAAATTGGTTGTATTTTTTCGATACGACACTAAAACGAAGGCAGGGAGCGTATGCACCCCGGACAGAGCAGTTTTTCAGCACGAACAAACGACCAGCCGAGGAAGTGACACAGAAACACGACAATGACAAACAAAAGATAGCCAACTAAAAACACGGAATACAATATCAACTGACTCAAGAGCTGGTCAGCAGGTGCCGGGGAAAGAGTCAGCGAATGGATAAGAGAATGTAGCTCGAAGTAGGGCGCGACAACGCCGACAACTGAGACACTGATCAACAGATTCATGGCCAACGGGAGCTCCGCTATCGCCAACTGCGTCCCGCGAAGGGAGTTCGCCAGAATGCCCGGATTTCCACCTCGGCGTTTCGATTTAGGCATTGGAAATGTGAATCTTTCAGACGAGGAATTTTCAATTTCGTGCGCTAAAAGAATAGATTGAGTTGTGCGCGGCAAACTTGTTTTTACTCGCTCTCCGCCATTTCCAATAAGTCGACATCATCTTCTTCGTCGGTGTAGGGAGAAGACCGCCCCCTGCGTGATGCGTACAAACAAAGCCACGCACCGATAAATCCGACGACCGAGAGAACGGAGATCAACACGATCCCCTCGACAGACGCGACGAACGAGCTGTCATCCGGAATCGGTTTCACAGAGGGTGAAGAACCCGTAGAGGAAGAAGACGTCCAACTGCCCCCCTCTGTATCGACAGACATGTCTTGGCCGAACGAACTCGAGCCGCTGTCGGCGCAGGTGATCGCCCCTTCGCCCGCGATCACCCGGAGCAACGAACCCTCGCAGCCAGTGACGACGAAGGAGAACGTGAACGAGTCCAATTGGACAGCGTCCGTCATCGTGCCGTTGGAGAACGAGCAGATCGCAGTGAACATCGACCAGTCGACATCGCAGCCGTCCAGGTCCGTGTCGGTGGACAGCGAGTCGGGGCCGATGAAGATGATCCGGATCACTGGGGTCCAGGCTCGTCCAGTTGAAGAGGATGAAGAAGAGGATGAAGATGAAGTAGAAGAGAACAAAGAGATTGAAGAAGATCCAGTAGAAAAAGGAAGAGTAGAAGAAGAAAGAATAGAAGATGATGAATAATGCCCAGAAGAATCGGCGCCAGAAGAAGATGTTGCAGAAATGGCACTTGATGAAGGTGCTGAAGAAGAGGAGACAGATGAAGAAGAAGATATGACAGAAAGAGAGAGAGATGATGAAGCAGAACTGCTCGAAGGCCCGGAAGCAGCAGAGTTTGATGAGCTTGTAACAGATGCATCGACAGTGTCAGCAGACCCCGATGGACTCGAAGAATGGCTAGTCGAACCAGTGCTGTAACTAGGTGACTCAGCAGTACTGCTCGATGAACTAGACGATGGACCGGAAGATGCATCCGCGCTGCTCGAAGAGCTCGAAGAGCTCGAAGAGCTCGAAGAGGTTGAAGAGCTCGAAGAGCTCGAAGAGGTTGAAGAGCTCGAAGAGGAAGAAGAGCTCGAAGAGGAAGAAGAGCTCGAAGAGGAAGAAGAGCTCGAAGAGGAAG
>ERZ1292630.535-Hain-H41-02um-R3-535-length-38966-cov-8_pt1 | contig 38966 bp, 20 predicted proteins | sample MGYA00564408_ERZ1292630 | MGnify/ENA primary metagenome ERZ1292630 (study PRJEB36523, sample SAMEA6512641) | groundwater metagenome | collected 2019-01-08 | study: AquaDiva: Metagenomics assemblies of 32 groundwater samples
CCCGCACAGCCGGTTATGCCCACCTGGGCCAGAACCACAACTTCCTTCCTTCCTGCTATGATACACGAGTGGGGCAAATCACTTTCGCTTCGGAGAAGGCTTTTTTGCCACACCCGCCGTGGCGACGGCAGCGGACCCCGCCGGCGTCGCCGCTTTCTTGCCTGGGGCCGCTACTGGACGAACGGGAGATTTTGAAGCAGGGCGCTTTGCAGGGGCCGCTGGCGCCGGAGGTGCGGCCGCCACGCCAGTGGCGACCGGTGCAGGCAGTTCCCTTTCCGGTGCGACCGGTGCGACGGGGGCTTTCTCTTTGGCGGTGGCCGTTGCCGCCGCTGCCGTTGCCGCCGCTGCCGCTGCCTCAGCGTCAGCGTCTCTGCGCTTCGCGTCTTCCGCCGCGCGCCGCTTGACTTCCAGGTCCGATCGAATGGCCTCCGCATCCGTCGACGCGGCCGCGACCAGTTGATCCCGTTCCTCCCTTTCTGCTCCCTCGACGGCCTCCACCCGCGTGACCTCCTCCATCGCGGTCATCAGTCGACGCTGCTGGCGCTGCTCGTTGCGCAATAGACAGGCTTTGATGCGCTGGGCGACTGAGTCGGGCGCTCGATTGGCGTCAATGTTCAGCTGCAGCAGCGACTCGTTGCACGGGGTTCCCGTGAAGATGGACAGTAGCTTTTCGGCGCTGTCCAACAAACCAGTGTTTTGCAGGCCGAGCGCTCGCAGCGAAGTATTTTTCGTCAGGGACGGAATCAAGTCTTCGAGCCCGTACAAGCCAAGATTGTTACCCGCAAGGAGCAATCGCTGCAATCGGCAGGCTGGTTGACTGAGCAGCACAGCGAGGTGGCCGCACCCACTCTTGGTGATGGTGTTCGCGCCAACGTCAAGCTCGACGACCTGCGACGATGAGGCACCGACGCCAGCGAGGACTTTTCCGAGCCCCTCGTTGCCAATTTTGTTCCCGCTCAGATCCAGCGCCAGCAAGCCGACGTTCGGTAGCGCACACAAAGCTCCGATGGCGTCGCAGTCATCCTTGTCCAGGCCACTGTTCGACAGGTCGATTCGCGGGATCGGGGCGGTGGGAACGCAGTGTGCTTTCAGCGCCGCGACGATTTTGTCAATGTTCGAATAATCGACGCCGCGCAACAACAGTTTCAGTGGCTCGTCGCCCCCCGCCGTGGCGGATGCTGTCGACACAAAAATATCGACGTTGGTTTCGCCGGCTGCGCGCCGTTGTTCCCTGTCGGCTCTCACCTGCCCGCGCCTCGCGACTTCCTCGGCGTAGAGACGAGGGATCGAATTGTAATCGAACCGAGGGGTGCCGACAGTCACGATAAACGTGGGAAACTCTAAGGGCGTCGCGAGATCGAGCCGCCGTCGGACGTCGTTCGTCAGCTTCCAGACATCGTTCAGGCGCTCCTGGTAATACTTGTCGAAGTTGAGCCGGGCTGCCCGCGCCGACATGTTGTAGTGGGCTTCCATTTCTGCAGCGTTGGTGATACCGAAGTCGGAGAAAATGCTGCGCATGTTGCCCCCGCGGGCGGTTTCAGTTTTACCGGGACCTTCCATGGCTTCGCTTAATTAAGAGGCTTTCGCTTGTCCGCGCTCCATGGCACACTCGATGCCAACAAACCACAGTGCGGAAGGGTCGCGATTTGCGAAATATGACCGAAGGACAGCATCGCGCAAGGAATACGAGGGGGCCAGGTCGACAAGGTGGGGTAAGGAGGGGCAATACTACTTGCAAAAGTAGCTACAACAAGTCCTCGGTGAGTGGGTTCGCGGGAACAGACTTCATTTCTGTTGACCCTGAAACACTGCTTCCGCGGGGGCGTCCAACGACGACACCCGAATTCATACTTACGACCTTTTTCCCGAAGGCTTCCGCGCCTTTCGCGTAGCGGTCAAAGTCGATGAAGCGCTTCTGCCCTCGGAACAGCGACACGATCGTCGCGACCAGAACGACCAAGGTCAGAATAAACGCGGCGGCCAGCAACCGAAGTGCCGAGGGAAGAGACTTACAAAGCGGGACGAAGGTGATGACCTTGTCGATGAGAACGTTGCAGTCAGAGTAGTTTCGCAGCACCTGATTGTACGCGTTCGTCGCCCTGGTCATCAGGTCGTAGGCTCGGTTCACGCCCGAGGTGACGTCACGATCCGCTTGCACCGTGCAAAGCGTCGGGCACTGCATCAGCGTGCAGTTGGCAGAACCGCCACACGACTCCGGGTTGCCAAATCCAGCCGACTTCGGGGCACCGTTCGCCATGATCATCGCGATGTCATCCATGGACCGACAGGCGGCGGACGCATTCACCGCTGTCGTCCCGGCCACCGGAAGTTGGCGGCAGTAGAACGTGAGCGACGGCGAGGTCAGCCGGTTGTACACTGGGTTGCCATCGCAAATAGTCTGAATCTGGCCACACGAACTCGAAACCAGGTCGGCCGTGGAACTGTTCAGTTTCTTCTCGAACTCTAAAATGGGGTTGTTTTTCTGGCACTGCGGGATGACATACCACTGGAACACGCCTGGGGCCTTGGACTCCTGGGCGGCAACCTCGCTGCACACAATGTCCACCGGTAGATAAATGCCAAGCGAGACCGTCCCGAAGATGCCGTAGATGGGCGCAAATATCCAACATGCGGTAATCAGCACGATTGGGAAGCACGTCCGGATCATGAGCACGCCACAAACAAGGCCCAGGGCCGACACAATGAGCGGCAACACCGTCAAGTAACCCACCGCACTTAGACCGTCGCGAACGCGGTTGGCCAGCGCGTTGGAGGTGATGTTCGAGACGGCATTCCGCAGCTCCGACAACGCCGTCGACGACGCGTTGCTGAACTGCGAGTACTCACTTGGCACCGATGATGGGCTCGAGCTGCCGGATGCCGCCGCGCTGCCGCCGCTGAGAATACTCACGATGCGGTTGACAATGTCCTGCACGAACGCGAGTGCCCCATCGAAGCCCTCGAACACGTCCTTCACCGTCACGAGCAGCTGCGACGCACCGGTGACGGAAAGCAAGACGGACACTCCTGCGACGGCCATGATTGGAATGAACACCATCTTGGCGACGCGGATCTCCATTCGGGAGTACTCTCCCAGCAGCTCGGCCTCGGGCCGCGAGTCGAGCTCGCCCCCACCGCAGCACAGGTGCCCTGGTCGCGGCGTCGACGACCCACAGCAGCGGCAGCAGTAGCGGAAGCAGCAAACGAATGGCAGGGAAAAAAAGATTAACAGCCCGACGACCGCTGGAACGCCGACCAGCGCCAGCTTGCGAAAGATGAAATCGGTCAACACTTCGTTGTTGCAATCAAATTTGTTGTCAGCGTTCGGCCCCGTCCAGCCGTTCGTGCACGGGTTGTCGGGCATCGCCGCAGAGCCGGATGCAAAGAGGCTGAACGACACCAAGACGGTCGTGGCGAAGGGCAGGAGGCACTCAGCGGTGGATCGACCCATGTGTGTGTGTGTACAAAAAAAGAAAAAGCGGCCGGTGAAAGCGAGGAAGGAATTATCGACGGCGACTGTTTGCAACGGTGGGGGGCCGTGGGTGGCACGCAGCACGGTCGTCGGCGATTGAACATTTGCTTCCGTGAATGCCCGCTCACCCGTTAAGAGGGGCCTCATACAAACTGGGGACCCTAACTGGGGGAACAAATGAGTACATCGGAAGAAAACTACCGGCGGTCTGCCGCCTCCTGTCGTGTCAAAATCATCGCTGCTCTTCGAAGCGCAGCAGGTCACGTAGCTGCCGCGTCACCAGCTCGTTCTCGATGGCGGCTGCCGATACCGGGTGGGGCCACTGGGTCGCCTCGCCCATCGTAGCAGCGGTGAGTTCGTCAATCATTCGCCGCAGTTTGGCCTGCCGTGCGGCGGAGCGGTGAGCCTCTTCAGCCCGCACCGCATCGCCTATCCAAAGTTGTCGCGAGATGTCGCGCCGCTGCTCGTCAAGCCGCCGGCCCTCGGCGCGGCAGAGGTCCATGGCCGTGACTCTCGCGATGGGCTCTTGCAGCTTGGAAGCCACCGACACGCTCGAGCGGGAACAAGCGTCTAACTCGGCGTGGTCGAGTTTCATCGCTTCGCTCGAAAAGAAGCTGTGCAGCTGCCGTCGCGCACAATGCTCCTCGCGTTGGACGTCGCGTCTCCGCTTCATCAACTCCATCTCGCAGCGAAAGCGGGCCGCGAGCGTTGCCGCCTCGGCGGCCTCTTCCTGGAACTTCGCTCGCCGCTCGGATGCCTCAGCGCGCATCATGAAGCTGACTTCAGCCGCAAAGTATCCCGCGTGTTGCACCGCGGGGCTTGTGGATGCATCAAACGCTAACAACCCCCCTGTGGTTTGCGACGAGCAGGTGGGTGCCCGGCGCAGGGATTGCGGGGGTATTCCGGAGGAGGAGGCCGTGCGCTCCAGCGCCCAGCATGACGCGAACCGTGGACGAAACGTTTTGGCATCGGCCTTCGCTTGATCGAGGTTCCGTCTTTTGAGGCTTTCTCGGCTCGCCGTCTGCGCGCGCAGTGTGTCGCGGACCTCGCCATCCACAATCGCGGTGAGTCGTCGATGCTCATTGATAAGCTCAAGCTGATGTCGTTCGCGTTCCGCGGCCGCCAATGGTATTGTCGACCGAGTAGGGTGGCGAAGGAGGGCTGCCTCGGCCGCTCTGGCTTCCTCTAACAGTTCATCTCGCTTAATTTCCAATCGAAGCCTTCGCAGATCACAGGTGATGTGCTGCGTACCGGCGGACAAGGCCCCCGGTCTCGCAACGTGCGCATGGTGCCGGAAGTCCGCTCCCGCGGCGGCGGTCATCGGTCTTCGGTCGACGGCAGGGGCGGCGACGTCTCGTCTGGATGAGTTGCACGGAGAGGACGGCCGGGTTCTTGCGGCCGTCGCTGCTTCGTCGGCCATCAGCAGCGCGTCCAGCTGCCGTCGGGCTGCCTCGGCATCGGGTAAGAAATATCGCATGAACATCTCTCTGGGGAGACTGACTGACTGACTGTGAACACAGGGGGTGAGCGGCAACACAGCAGCCGTCGTGATGCGCGGCATTCACAGACCAAACACAAGTCAAAAGCTATGCGGTTGTCGGATCTCATTGGTTCACGCCCCCGCTGGGCAAGGACGTACCCTGTGTAGGTTCCAGCGCAGTGACTCGCACTGTGGGCAAGCAGACGGCTTGCGGCGCTGCGATGGATCGCTGGTTGTACGGCTGAAAGCCGCGACCGCGCTGAAGCGACGGAATTGACGTCAAACTGCCGCTGACGACACCGTAAGGAGTCATTTCGTCGTTGCCGGATGCCCGCGTCACCTCCACGAGCGATTCTCGGAGCATGTTGATGTTGGCGATGACGTGGGGGTCGCGAATGCCGCCTCCTCCGCCGCGGCCACGACCCCCGCGGAACACCCGTTCGTCGACGCTCGCCATGGGTGGGTCACGAAGCGACCCGCTGCACCCGACCGTGACGGTTACGGCCTGAACATCAGGCGGAGGCGGCATGGATACCGGCGCTGCGACGGGGGCGCCGCCATTAGGGTTTGCCGTTGCCGCAGCCCATCGGCGCGACGCCTCCTCGGCTAAGGTGTCGACCGCGCCCGCCTTCGCGAGGCGCCGGGCGGCCGGAGGGCGGTACGACATTTCGTCGCCGTGGTCTTCGTCAGTCATACCGCAGTCGCCAACGGAGGGTAAGTAAACGCGTTAGCAACGCAAATGTGAAAGGGCACGCGGCACACACACAACAAGCATGCTTTTCACGGCTCCCGTCACAAAGCGAGACTGTAGTCGTGGAAGACGCAGTGAGAGTCCACTATGGAGTGTGTGTGTGACGTTTATTTCGTCCTCACTTCCAGTGGGAATGCCCCTCCATGAGCTGTTCGAACTTCGACGATGCGTTCAGACGGTACGTGGCGCCGTAATTAGTGAGCGCCGAGCACACCTCTTCGACCACGTCTTGCAAGGGGACCGTAATGCCTGGCACCTCGAGCTCGTAGCGCGTTCCAAACGGGTACTCCGTGGCGTCGAGGCGAACCGTGAGACCGCTCTGAATGTCGTCGACCACCTTCCAGCGAAACGCCTGCCTCGTGGTCCGAAACCCTGACACTTTCTTCAACGCGGAGACACCTCTCCGACGAAGCAGCTCGGCGATACTTTTCGCCCCGCCGAAAGACGACGCCGCTCCGCTACCGATGGTCGGAGGGGTCGGCGTCACGTGATGGGGGGTCGGCGTCAGCAACCAGCGGGAGGCCGATGCGTCGGAGGAGGCGAGCAACTGGCTGACGACGTTCATCGGCAGCCGCTCCTCATGCGACCAGAACATCGAGGAGCCTTCGGCACCCGTCGGCCCTCCTGCCGCATCACAAAAAAGGCGATCCCGCGTCTCTCCGCACGCGTCTTCACCCCCGGCCGCACCGTCGTCGCAGGGGGCGTCATCGTCCACGCGACGGTCCGGCTGTGTCGGTGGCGCGGCCGCCTCGGGACTTTCCTCTCCGTAGGTGGTGCGCGTCGAAGGAGCCCGTGAAGTAGCGGCCTCACCGCTTGCGCCCTCCTGCACCACTGACGCCGCGTCTGGTTTTGCTGCTGTGAACTCCTTCAGCGACAGAATTCCATGATCGCCGAGGACGCGGAGACGCAGCACGGCGCCATGACGGCTCAGCTCCCCGGAGGGACCATCCCAGAAGTAGTCGACCTGCACGACGGGCGGCCCAAGCTCCGACCCCTCTAGATTGAAGCGCACAATTTCAAAGTCTGAGGCGGACGCAAGAGCAAACTTGAGATCGCACGTCAAGGCGGGCTCCACCGTGTAATTGGAGCAGCGAGCTTGCAGCACGCGCAACAAGGTGTCAAACTTGGATCCTTCGCTCAGGTGCCATCGGATGTGGCTGGCCTGCAGAATGTGGCACAGCTCTCGTCGAACATCTTCCGCCGGGACGGAAAGCCGGCCGGTTTCGATTTCGTACTGCGTATCGATGGCCGCCGCCGCGCTGGCCGATGCCGCCGCCGACGGGGCGGGGAACGATCGCAAACCGGTGGTTCCATACTGCGTGCTGTCCAAACGCAGCGCAAGACCCGGCTGGGATACGCACGACGACCAGACAACCTCGATGCGGTCGGTGCGCAGCGCCCCAACGTAACGGAGCTGCCCGTTGGAGCCGAGGAGATTTTCGATGGCCGCGCCAAGCGGCGAACGGTGAATAAACGTGAGCAGCGTCACGGGGTCGCGCTCCGCGTGAAAGGCGACGTCGAGCGGCACCGCGCATTCCTGCACGAAGCGGACGCACGAACCGGCGTCGATGTCGTTGTGCTCTTTCAAGCACAGGGTCGCCCTGCGTGCGGGAGCTGCGAGCGAGGTAGCAGTGTCGCCGCTGTGAGATGGTGCGGGCGGTAGGTCCTCAGTGACCCGTAGGCGAAGGAACGCGCCAGCACCAGATATTTGATTGTGAGTCCCATCGAAGAACAGCGCGTGTTGACGGGTCTTCCTCTGAGCCCCGGTGAACAGCTGACGGGCGGCGACGTAGTCGGCCACGGTTTCGAGCGACACCTTCACCTCGACGTTCATGGTTTGAGAACGGGAGGCCAGGAAATTCTGAGGACGGACAAAGACCACATGTACCATGAATACCCGACCGCATCAGAGGGGATAACAGTGCAATTCAGTGGAGGTTGAGCGGGAGATGTCCCTTTATCCTGTATAGCAAGAAGTGTGTGAGTGAAGATTGACCACGGTCTTTCTATGCGCAGAGGCAGACACGCAGAAAACGGCTCTATCAGTCGTCCGAGGAAGACGCGTCGCTTTCATCGTCGTCGTCGTCAGAGGCGACGATGGCAATCGCGTCGTCGTCGTCGTCGTCGGCACCGCGACGCGGCCCCACGCCACGGTCCATGGGCTGGCTTCCCATCGTGACCGCCGCCTCGTCCTGCGCGAACGGTCGCTCCTCCGTGAGTGAGTTAGTCAGCTTCTGGGCGTCACGTTCGTTGGCGAAGGCGAAGCTGATTAAGTCTGGCTGCCGCTGGGCGATGCGCGCAATGACGGGATCCAACGTGAACTCCGCGACGTTGCGCAAATGCATCCAGCTCTTCAGCTCGTCCATCCGAGGACCGCCGGTCGCAGCCGCGCCCTTCCCAACCGCGCGAAACGCCATCTTTAGGGGCTGGCCAGCATCGCCCCGTTGGCCGGCGGACGCCCCGGCAGCGGCCGCAGCGAGACATCGGCACCCTAGGAGGTCGTGCGTGTCGCAGGCCGTGTCCGGTCGATAGACGAAGAGCGACTTCAGTTCATCGAGCGTGAAGTGCTGCTTGGAGTCTTCCTTCATGTCAACAACATTGGCGCTCAGCCCCGATTTGCTCACCTGCCGCTGGTAGATCTTCTCTTCGATGCAGCCCGTGGACAGCAAACGATAGATAAAAACCTTTTTCTTCTGGCCGTCGCGCCACACGCGGCCCATCGCTTGCGCGTCGTTGGCTGGGTTCCAGTCGGGATCGAACAGGATCAGGCGATTGGCGCCGATCAGGTTGAGGCCGACGCCACCTGCCTTGGACGAGAGTAGGAACACAATCTCCCGCTGCGTCGGGACGTTGAAGCGGTCGACGAGCTCCTGGCGTCGCTTGATGGGGGTGCTGCCGTCGAGCTGGAAGAACGCGACCCGGCGGACGTCGCAAAGCCGCGCGATAATGTCAAGCGTCTGCGTGTAGTTCGAGACAATGACGACCTTGTCATGCGAACCGTTACTCGTGATTTCTTCCAACATGCGGGCGACAAAGTCCAGCTTGCTCCCGTAGGAGGGGTTTAATGTGCCCGGCTGGTAGGCACGCGGAAGGACAGAGCGAGGCAGCCGCAGTTGGCTTCCTTCCGCGCTAATCGCGTCATGCAGGAGGTCAACGTGGTTGCACAGCTTCTTCATCGCCGAAATGAGCACCAATGGGGCGGACGAGAAGTCGGCGTAAGCCGCCGCGACCCGTTCGTAGACCATTCTTTGTTCCACACCCAGACGGCAGAACACCGTTAGATCCACCTTTGGCGGCAGGTACTTCTCGTTGATCGTCTGCGTGCGGCGCAAGATGAACTTAGCCGTCATGTTGGATAGATAGTGCGCGCGGTCGGCCCCGAGCTCCTTGGCGTCGTCGTCGCTCTTGGGGTCGCGGCCCGACATGATGGGGACCTCGAAGATGCGGTTGAACACGTCGCTGCTGCCGAGGATGCCGCCATTGACGAAGCCGACCATCGCATGAAACTCGCTGAGGTCATTTTGAATGGGTGTGCCGGAAAGCACAATCCGGCGGCGCGTCGGCAGCATGTCCACGGCCCTCGCGGTTTTGATCTCCGCGTTTTTCAAACGATGGCCCTCATCGCAGACGACGAGATCCACTAAGCGACTTTCCTTGAGACGGTCGATGTACTTTCGCAGCTGATCGTAGCTGATCACCAGCACCTCGCCCTCGCTTTCAAATCGTGACAAGATTCGGTCCCCTTTGGGCGTGGATTCGGCGATGGAGAAGCACTTCACGGCTCCCACTCCAAGCCACTTGTCGAACTCATTGCACCAGTTTCGCACCAAGCTGCATGGGGCCACCACAATTACCTTTGGCGACACGGGCTGGCCGTGGGGCCCCTGCTTGAGACACGTCCACACGGTCGCAACGGTCTGGATCGTTTTTCCAAGTCCCATCTCATCCGCCAGAATCGCGCCGTGGTAGCCCGGCATGCGGCGCCCCGTCACGCAGTCAAACAGAAACTGAACGCCAATTTTTTGGTGAGGGCGCAGCTTGTCGCCGATGACCGGGTCCACGACCACTGAGACGATGGGCCGACCCTCCTGATCCTTCTTGTAGTCGGCGCGGAACAGGACGACGGCGCCCTCGCGGTCGGGGTCGTGCAGCGGGCGCAGCTCCGTGGTCCCCAAAATGCGGCCCTGACGGTCGGTCTTCGGACGGCCAGCAACTGGGACCACGAAGCCGCCCTCACCCGGCTGCGGCCGACGACGGAATACCCTGGCTTGAAATCCCGATCCAAAGTGTATCTTTGGGATGCGCGCGGCGATGGCTTGCGCCTGCGCCACGGCTTTGCGCTTTTCCTCCTTTTTCCTCGCGACGTGCTCCGAGTGCAAGAAGAACTCCCCCGTCCGAAAGGCGTCTTCGTGCAGCGCCGTGAGCAGCGACACCGACTTCGTGCCGATGCGGATGGTTGCGCCAGCCGTCAGTTGCGCGGCGGCATCGTGACCCCCCTTGAGAAAGTATCCGGGGGCAGGCCGGTTGCCATACTGGCGGCCCTCTTTATCGATGAACTGCGCGGCGCCTGCCGCCACGTCGATGATGACGATGCCAAGTCGATCGGTGTCGCCGCCCGGCTCCCCGTCGGACGGCCCGCTCGCGATCACCGTGCCCGAAAAGTAAGTCCTTCCTCGGATGGACACCGGGAGCTTCGAACAAACCTCGTCGACCGGCTTGTCGTCCGGGGCGGGAGCGTTGTTGAGTGCAGTGGGTGGGGACGTGATATTGGAAGTGACCGCGGAGGTCCCGCCGCCAGAAGCACTCGCGAGACGTTCAACGGTACCATCCAGGGCGATTGGTTTCGGCGGTGGACGTGAAACACTGTGATAATCCAATGTGGCAAGTCTCGCGAGGCGCTGCGCAATGACGTCGTGCGTGGCGGCATCGGCCGACTTTCCAAGCGGAGATGGATACGACACAAGCCGACGCGGCGCGGTGGCGGGTTGGCTGTCTGACGTCGGATTCGCGGGGGTTGTCGCGATCGTCGACATGGGCCGTCGCATGGGCGTCGCAGCTGAGCGTGCGCCGATGCTCAAACGAGATGCATTCGCCGAGAGAGACGTGGACAGGCGATTGGCCGCCGGCTGTAGTGGCAAGGCCGCGTCACCTAAATGGGCCGCGTCGCTGCTGCCCGCGGATGAATGAACAAACGAGCGGCGGAGGGCGGGCATCGAACTGACAAGTCAAGAGTTTGGGAAATAAAAGGTTCTGAGTGGTTTGTGAGAGTAAGGCGTCAGGAACCCGCACGGTTGGACCTCGCGACTGCACCCACGACACGTCGTTCGCCGGTGTGTTCGAGACACTCATCTGTTGAATCTAGCTCTGTGTGCGGTACTCTAGGCAGGAAGGGAGGCGCGCTGGATGGCAGCAAGGTCACGACGATGCGTCATCCGCGAGCTGCAGCGTGAACGTTGGTGACAGCTCAGAAACCGTCGATGACGTCACGGACGAAGGGGTGCCATCATATCCGGAGGAGGACGGCGCGCGAGTGGGCGACGCGCTTCGTGACGCAGCCCGATCCTCTGACGGCCGGTCGAGCGAAGAGTAAACGAGGCGCCGAATAACAGGAACCGTCGTCGTCGGTGTGACAGCGGCGGTGGTTGGCTGCGGCAGCTTGTCACCGCCCTCCGCAGCAGCCACCGAAACGACAGCCGGCGGCGGTGGGTCCGGTGACCTCGGTGCGCCGTTGGCGGCAGCGACAGGAGGAGGCGACACAACCCAGAGATCGACGGCGACCCTTGAGCCACCGACCAGTCGCGGACGGGCTGATCGGCAGAAACCTGGCGCGGGAAGCGGCGGCGGCGGCGGTTGAGTGAAGGGGTTGAGTCCGCACGACGGCCCACCGGCGGGGGGAGCAGAGGGGTTGACATCGCTCATTCTTTGCGGTTCGACCGCTTCAGCACGTTGCGTTGAATCCACACTATTACTCGCTTCGGCAGCAGCCGGCCGGGATGAAAAATTCACGAAGCTAGGGAGGGAGCGCATGGACTGGGGCGAAAGGGCGCTGATTAGCTGTTCCAAATACGTCGACGCACGCAGATTGTGGAACCACTGCTTCTTTCGCGGCGCGGCCGTCGCTGAGGGCATGTTGATGGCCGCACACTCGCCACCAGCAGGTGGGGGCGGCGCCACGACCACCCGCTCCGGTGGGGGGAGGGCATCAATGGGGTCGCTGACCCCCAGCACCGCCTGCGTGATGCTCTGCCGTCGCGGCGGCGGCGGTGCACGAGCCGCCCCTGACACGTGCTGTTGCGGCATGGGGGGCGTGGACGGCCGCTGTGGTTCGTCCTTCGACACAACGGAAGCAGATGAAGGCCCCCCGCTAGTGGGCAGTGTCGAAGGCACGACCGACGGTCGCCGGTACGCGTCGGGGTTGACCACGCACAGGGTCGCGATGTCCACCGACACGGACGGAATGAGGCTGCGCGGCTGCCGCTGCGCCGCGAGGAGGGCGTCGTCAACGCCGCCATTGGCGGCCGCGTACTGTCGAGCACGCGCCGTCTTGTAGGTTCCAAGAGACATGGCCTAATGAACCCGAAACCTAATTGGATTGAATTTTTAACGAATCAGGGTATCCATCGGAGCATCGGGACACACACCGTGTTTTATGTCGCTTCCCACGGCGCACCACGTGGATGCTGCTGGATTGGAAGGAATTCACGTCGACACGACACAACCAAAAAGCGGAGGACGCAACTGAGTCACTAAGAGCATATGAGAGAATGTCTTGGTGTGTGAGCAGAACTGGACTCATCACTAGAAGAGGCCCTTGAGCCCTGGCATTCCCGACAATCCCGGCATGCCTTGCATCTGCCGCATCAGCCCCTTGAGGCCGTCCACGCCGCCCAGCTTCGACAGCGTGCCGGGATCTAGCGCCTTTGCGATCTGCGCCATATTCGCGCTGCCGCTTCGGCCTACGAACGCCTGCGGGTCCCGCGCCATCTGCTTGAAGTTCACGTTCCCCATTTTCTTCGCGACCTCCTCGAACTTGCAGTAGGTCATCATCATGTTCTGCACCTCGATGACCGTCTTACCCGATCCCTTGGCGATGCGCACCATCCGGGAAATGTTCATGTTCTTGCGAATTTTGGGGTCGTCCAGTTCCGCGGGCGTCATCGAATCAAGGATGTGCAGGAATCCGCGCATGACGTCGTTGCCGTCGTGGCCCTGCTGAGCGGCCGCCTGTGCCAGGCCCTGCATGCCAGGGATCATATCGAGAATTTTGCCGACGGGCCCGAGTTTCATGACGTTTTGGAGGTGCTCGTACATGTCGCGCATCGTAAACACACCCTCCTGGAACCGCTTGTAAAGCTCGCTGTTGGCGTCGATCTTGGCGTCTTTCAGCGTTTCCATGAGTCCGCCGACGTCGCCGAAGCCGAGCATTTTGGAGGTGAACGACTGGGGGTTGAACAATTCGAACTCGTCGAAGTGCTCCCCAGTGCCGATGAAAATAATCGGACTCGACGTGGCGGCCACCGCGGATAGGGCGCCACCGCCCTTCGTGCCGTTGCAGTCCAGCTTCGTGATGATGACGCTGCCGACGGCGACCTTGGCCTTGAACTCGACAGCCTGGTCGTAGATCGCCTGCCCATTCGTGCCGTCCATGACGTAGACGATGTCGTGCGGCTTGATCGCCGACTCCACCTGCGACATTTCCTCGAAGAGAGCGGCCTCCTGTTTGTGCCGTCCGCTGGTATCCACGACAATCAGATCGTACTTTTCTCTTTTCAGCTCAGCGACGCCCTCCTTCGCGATGACGACGGGGTCCGACTCCACCATGGAGCCATAGAAGCGGACCTTGGCCTTGCTGGCGTTTTGCTGCAACTGATCATAGGCACCCGCGCGAAAGGTGTCTGCGCACACAACGGCCGTCTTAAAGCCCTTCTTTTGGAAGTAGAGGGCGTACTTGGTGACGGACGTCGTCTTGCCGGAGCCCTGGAGACCGACGAACATAACGACGTTCGCGACGCCTTTGCGCGGAACAAACGGCTTCACCCCAGGGTCCATCATGCGCTTCACCGCGTTGAATACCGCCTGCTGGGCGATTTTACGTAGATTAAGGCCGGCTGCGCCTTCGGCGATGGCAATCTCTGCTTTGACGGCGTTCTGAAGCTTTTTGACAATGGCGAGACTGACATCGGCTTGCAGCAACGCTCGTGCAATGTCGTTGAGAAGAAGCGATATTTCCTTGTCGCCGACGACGGCCTTCTTCGACATCTCCTGGATCGCCGAAGCGATCTGATGGCCGAGCTCCGCAAGGACCATTCTGAGGGGGGGGCACGACCACACGAGGCAAAATAGAGGAAATCCTACAGAGTGTTTAGAGGGAGCAGCGACGGAAAAACGATCTTTCTGTTTGTGTGGCGGACAGATTTCGATTATCTCGAAGATGAAGAGAACGAATGACGAACTGATGCTGATCAGCCGACTGGCCGCTTCCTGCTCGCCCCTTGCCGCTCCAGCTGCATGTTAAAGTTGATGATGATGTCGGCCTGGGCGTGCTTCGCGAGGCAACGCTCCAGGCACGACTGCTCGAATGGCAGCAGCGAGTTCATGTAGTAGGTCGTAATGCACTTCTCGGTGCATGAGAGGGCGGCCTCCGCATGGAGACGGTGCTCCTGCACACCTTTGAGCAGCGCGTGTTCGGCCTCCCACTCAGGTTTCGGCATCGGCATGGCCATGAATAAGCAAAATAGCGATGTTCGCGGAAACCCACCCAAAATTGAACCAGACGGCAACGATGATGGGGATTCAAAACTGGAAATGGAGCACGATTAAATACAACACAACCAACTGCATCAGCAAGAAATGGGTTTATTTGCATTTCTGACAAGCATTGGCCGCCTTGGTGTGGGAAGAATAGCAATTTCAAAACATCGCCGACGTGGAGCGGCTTAAAGAACCGTCCGCGGCCTCTGAAGAAGGAGCGATGCGGGCGCGACGTTGGCGGAGGCCAGCACCCCATACGACACCCGCCGACGAAAGAGCCTCTCCCACCGCCCTGCGACTGGTCGGTGCCGACTTCGCGGTGCCCAATTCCCGCGAATCGATCCGCGCGCTGTTCGTGGACGACTTCGCTGCGGCGGCAGATCCCGCCGCAAAACTCACCTCGTCATCGCGCCACATGGCAAACACGAACAGCAGCAGCGTGGGTCCGATGACGACGCCTTTGAGGCCGAACACCGTAAATCCGAGGATGACGGCAGTGCCCATCTCGAAGCTTTCCCACAGTTTTTTCTTGGGCGTCAGCAAGGGCGTGTCCGCTCCGGCAGGGGTCTCTGCCGGGAGGGAGGGAGCATCCACCCCCGCGACGCCGCTCTGTTCTGCGTCCTGATGCGGAGGCTTCGTCGGCGGCTTGGTTGTTGCCTTCTTCTGCCTGCGGGACGCGCCGCCGCCCTGGTGGTGTGCCGCGTTGCCGTCCTGTTGCTGCAAATGGGAGAGCAAGAAGTCGTCGCCGAGGGAGTACAAGGGGAGGATGACGGCGCCCAGGGCGATGAGCCGCGGGTAGTCGCCGCGCCAGGCCGCCGCCCCCATCGCCAGCGCTGCGGGCGTGATGAACTTGGGGAATCCGATCGGCACGAGGGCCACCATGGACGCGACGGTGCCCGACACGGCAGGATAGGACACGCCGACGACACGAAACAGCACGAAAATGAGGCAAAAATGGAACGACACGATGTGCGTGAAGCACGCGAACATGTGGCGGAAGTGGCCCGTCAAGCGCGTTTCCTGGTGCGCCGCGATTTCCTTCGCCTCGGTGGCATCGTGGTGGATGACGAACGCAATCTTCTCCACGACGTAGTAGATGATGGTGTGGTGGCGACTCATGAGGTGCGTGAAGAGCAGCAGACACAGGAGCACCTCGTAGCCCCACGCCGCGACCAACGCGACGACGGCGACTGTCCGGTTGACGACGCTCACGGCCCCTTGCACGGCCGTTTGCGCAATCGCTAACAGGAGCGCCTTGTCGTCAGCCGTCACCGAGTGAAAGAACCTCACGGCAGCGTCGAGAATGCTCGCGTCCAGAAAGGCCGACCACGGGGGGAAGGCCCCCGCCCCCCCCGCTGCCAAGGAGGAGGCGGCGCTCGCGCCGGGAGTGGCGTCCGCGTCTTCGCACCGCGCCCCATCCCCGTCCCCAGCGGAGGCGCAGTTGCGGGCGACCGTGGTCGTCAAATTGGACCACAGCGCCGGCAGAAGCCGCCGGACAACGTGACTCGAATTTGGAGGCAGCAGTCTGCTGGACACGAAGTCGAGTCCCTGTTCAACGAGGTCCGAGGGGACCTCGAACCCTTTCGCCTGCACGAACGCAATGGCAGTTGTGACGTCGCCGCGCATCTGGAGCACCTCGATCACGACGTTGTAGCCGACTCCGGAAACGAGCAGCAACACGGTGGCGATGGATAGCACGCGGTAGCTGCGACGCACGAAGTCCGAGGCGTGCATCACGGGGGCCGCGATGAAGAGGCAGAGTCCGACGAAAACGGCCACGCCGACCATCCAAAATCCGCCGATCGCCCAGAGAAACACTGCCCCGCACAGATATGCGGATTCGACGGGCCATCGTCCCAGGACCGGCATCTTGGCAATGCCCCAAAACTGGGCGCTGTCTCCCGCAAAATAGTCGAATACAGCGACCGACGCCAGCTGGCGAGCCAACCATTGCGGGAGCCACGGCCGCGCCTGGCGCCAGTCGTCCGTGCGCGATCGGATGCTCGTGACCATTCGGTCCGTCGTGCTGTTGTTCTCCCTTACGCCGCGGTGAAAGAGCAGCGACAGCGCGAGGGCGGCGGCGATGCCGTGCACGTAGGGCGCGACCATCATCCACACGAGGATGAGGGTGCACACGACCGTCGTGAAAAGCAACAGGCCGATCGCCGTGGATGCCGCGTGGCCCTGGATGTCGACGGGGGCAGCCGCAACGGCGCCCGGAGGGGCAACGGCGTTGAACGACGGGCGTGGGAAGAATGGGGGGGCAGGCGTGCTGCCGCTCCGGGCCGCCGCCACCTGCTGGTGTTCGGATGGGATCGGTTGTGGCCCGGCCGACACCTCCGCGTCATGAAGTGGCCCCTGCGGTTCGAGCGGCGAGGGGGCTGTCGGCTGACTCCGGCGCAACGCCGACGACAGACAGTGACCGATAAACGAGCTGATGCTCGGAAGCCGGCGCTGAGGCGCAGCTGCTGAAGGCGCCGTTTCCTGCTTTGCGACTGTGCTCATGTTGGCAAAAAGGGCTGCCTTTGCTGGAAGGGGCGTGCAAGCGAACACCACGACCCCTCACTTGTGATCGGGGGCCATCGTTTCCAGCGTGACCGAGAGGGAAGGAATCCGTGGCGATGGGCGAACGACGAGAGAGATGAGGGGGTCACGACGCAGCGTTCGGTGCGCCACAAGGCTCGGCGCCGTCTGCGGCGCTGGGCGGCGCCTCGTCGTCGTCGCTGCCATTTTGGTACGCCTCAAACACGGGAAGGGGAACATTGTACATCCAGCACCAGCCGAACCCCGCCAGACCGACGGCTGCGAGCACCACGCCGGGAAACCTCGCGGCGTTCCGGTCCGACTGGCTACCGCAGCTGATTGGGCTGGACGTCTCGGTGTAGAGTTGTTCGACCACTTGGGCGCGGTATTGCGCACTGGGTGAAGCGGCGCTGCGGTGACGGCTCGCCGCTGCCAGCGTTTTCGGACTCAAGCCGTTCGTCCATCTGCGAATCATTCCTTTTCGCTGCCACCGGGGAAGACAATGTGACTAAAAGCGTGAGAAGGATTTGGAGAACAAACGCGTTTGTTTCAATCGAGAAATTGGTTGAAGGGGTGCATTGTGCTATCGAGTTCGCTTGCGACGTTTCACAGAGAGAGGCGTTGCGGCGGACATACATGTATTGACATGGTGCTGCTGCTGCTACTGCCGAGAGAAAGGAACGGAGAACGGGGAGTGGACCTCAAGGGGAGGGAGCGTCGAGGGACACGGTGACTTGAGTACACATGCGCATGACGGGACAGCCCGGCTGGGTCGCGAGGGTCGCCGTCAGGGAAAGTCGCGACTGGGCGGGCGAGCCGGCGCCGGCACGTAGGCCGATGGCGCGGAGGATGTGCGTGACGAGGTGGTTCACCTTTTCGATCGTGGCGGCTGCTTGGCTCGGAATCGTCAGCACCAATATGTGACCATCGTCGTGCGTCTCGGCGACAACCGTCGCCACTACTCCGGCGGCATCGCCCTTCACGCTCCACGTTTGGCGCCCTTTTGCGTCGGAGGACGCGGCCGCACCAAACTCCCAGCTAACGGCGATGGTGCTGAAATCCGACAGGGGCTCCTCGCCAGTCACTGTGACGTCGGCGGGCTCGGGGCCGCCGGTTGGCGGCGTCTCCAACTTCGCCCTTGGGAGTACCGCGTCGTCCACAAAAACTTCGACGCTAGCGTCATCGTCGAGCAACTCAACGCGTAAGGTCACGGCAGGAGGAACGGTCAAACAACCGCCACGAGTGAGCTTGGTGTCCGCCGGTGTTACAGGGGTTGGGCTTGGCGAGAATATCGATGTGCTGACGAGGGCCGGCGAGAGGGATGCCGAGGCATCGGCGAAGGGACGGCCGTGGCCACTGCGGCGGATCGGCGCCCGGTGGGCCACGCCCAGTACGATGGGGGTGGGCACCACCGACACGGGGCAGGACGCCTCACACACACAGCAGCACGACGACGCGATTTTGTGGCCATCAGGGTTGTCGAAAAGTAGTCTCAAGCCCGCCACGATACGCTGCCCGCCGCAGCCGAGACGACATGGCACGTCGCGAACGGTGTAGCGAACCGCGTGAGCGACTGCAGACAGTTCTTCCAATGATGCGGCTCGGACGAGCTGAAAGGTCAGGCCACGCGAAAAGAAGTCGCTGTTTGCTCGTGGAGCCTCCGAAACGGCTGCCACGGCGGACCAGGGCCCGACGACTCCGCGTTTCGTGCGGACGAAAACCATGGCAGGCCACGGCTCACCGGTCGGCGACCGTTTCGGCCAGTTGGCCTCGGCCAGCGGATCCGCCTCGCTGAGAGGTCCGTCCGTTCGCGACGTTCCGGATATGGCGACCGCCGTTTCCAGCGCACACGACGCGGCCGATGCGATTGAAAAGCCTTCGCCCAGGAAAGTTGCGGGTGCCGAGCAATAGAACGTTAGTTGCGAGCCGCAGGCTAGGAAGGGGCGCGTCGGCGGCGGCATGGTGATCACGTCGCCTGTAGAGGCATCTCCAAAGCACTCGGTCGCCACCGTGAATGGGAAGTCACAGTCAGGATCGCAAACCGGGGCGCCCCCCGACGACGCGCTTACGGCGATGCATGTTCTGCACACGTCCTGTGCCATGTCCTCGGCTCTGGTCGCCACCGGACCTTTCGTGACGGTGTAGATAGCGAGCCGCGGCAGCAAGGCCGCAGCACCCGGCGGCAGATCCGAGCGCTGGTGCAATTCAATGTCACACACCAGTCCAGACGCGGCCCGCCCACCTTCGTGGGCCTGTTGCAGAAACTCAGCGAGTTGATTCGGCTTCTGTGGCGCCAAGTTTGACGGTGACAAGGACACCTCGGCGCGCACCCGGCGCCTACCGGCGCTGCCCACGACACATGCCTGGTTGCTGCTGCATTCGTCGGCGACGGGACGGAGACGAAAAGTAACCGCCTTGAAAAGCGCGACGAGCTGCGGCTCCGTCGTCAGCTTGGTCAGCTGCACGACGAGACAGCAGCCACTGGGGTGTTCGTAGGAGGATGGCAGCCAACCGGCGGCTGGCGGGGTCACCGATGCTGAGGCCACTACGCCGCCGACGACGTCTTTAAGCACAGAGACCTTGCCGTCTTTGGTAATTTTCACATCCGTTCCCTCGAAGCACAGTTCGTCATTTGGACTCCCTGTGCACGCAGCGCCTTCGTCGAGGAGCACTCTGAACACCCCGACGTAGCACGTCGCTCCGTTCAAGCTCGGGAGCTGACCGTGAGTCTGCAGTTTCGCAAAAGGGGAGATCGATGGAAGACTCTTCACGACACCGTCTGACAGCGACGTCGTGTCATAGCGGAGCGACAGCTGTGGAGGGGACAGAAAGTGGGAGACCGCCTCCGGCCCGAATGACGTGGGCACACCGATCATCGCTGGTACTACGTTGATCGTCACCGCGCCGGAAGTCACCGTGGCGCCGCACGTGAGCCTAACGTTGAACTTGCGTGGTCCGGCTCGGATCTTTCCCGGCAGTCCAACATTCTCGAAGCCGAATGCTTCCAGCACAGCCGTGGCGGCTGGGAACGACACGAACCGCTCATCGCTGGCGAAGTCGACCCGCAGCATCGTACATTTTCCCGGGTCCCGCACGTGATTCGAAATCTTTCTCGTCAGCGTGCCGATGCGCTGGTCGCCAAAATACACATCTTGGCTGGCGTCGGCGGATACGTGGACGACTTTGTACTCGGGAGTGTCCGGAAGCACGGCTCTGCGCCAAGGCTTGTCGCCGCTCGTCGAGAGCAGACGGCGGAGTTGCTGACGAGGGGTAACCATTAGCAGCTGATCCCCGACGTCGCCGTTCGCGGTCGCATGCTCGATTTCCACGAACCCTCCGTGAAAGTTGTCGGAGTCGGGATCGACCAGTTCGCATTCCTCCAACGGACTGCAGCCCATTTCCGCGGCGGTGATTGAATGCTGAGCGTAGGTGACGGCGTCATGCTTCAGCACCAACTCAGTCGGGTCGTCGACTTCCTCCACGGTGATGTCAAACAGCACGGACGAGGGGCCGTTGACGCCATCGTCGAGGCACACGAGGAGGGGTTTCGGGTCGCGGCCCGGCGTCTCGGAGGTGTTCTGATAAGCGATAGATCTGAGCAGCACGTTCACCGACGCCGCGTCCGGCCCTGGCGCCGTCGCATCCCGCGGGAAGTAGCTGCGCACCCCTGGTTGTAATTGACTGAAGCTCGCGCAGGAAATATCGACCGCGGTAAGAAGCGGATCGCACCAGCCCGACGACGATGGGTGCTGAAATTTCAAGTAGCACTGCGGCACGCGACCAATAGGGTGCATCGTCTGCTCCGACCACACGAACGACGGAGGCGCATTTTTGCCGCCGCCAACGACGAACTGCATCCAGTGGTCAAGCGACGACGTGGACGACCCGCTGCCGATGGCTTGCTTGACGGCAGGCGGAAGCAGCTGGCCTTTGGTTCGAAGACGCGTCGCGTCCTTCACGCAGATCGTGTCCTCCCGCTCGGTGTTGTTCATGATGGCGACGTCGAGGCGAAACGCCGCCGACATGACAGTATCCGGCTTGATATCGAGCATCGTCGGCAGCGTTTTCGGTGGGGCATTTTCGAGGAAGGACAGGCTGTACGAGCCGTTGGCGGAGTCCAACAGGCACGGGAGGGTCGTCAGCGGCATGCGCACAACGATGGGGGGGCCGTGGCCCGTGTTGGCGGTGTCGAGAGTCAGCGTGATGGTGTCGGTGGGCACGGCATTCAGCGAGGACGACGCTTTCAGTTGCGAAACGTTCGACTTGCTGCGTTTGGCCGCCGGAAGTGCTTGTCGCGAGCGCGGCGAGGGTGCCATGGAAGTGCCGTTGGGCGCCACGCGAATCCATTGGAGCACGACGTTCAGCACTTCGATGGGGACGCCCTCCGGACTATCCAAGGCGATGTCCAGTCGCGAGCCGAAGGGCGAGCCCTGTGGAGCGGTTGCCGCAGTCACAACTCCCACTGTGCACATCACCTCGGCCGGCAACGCGTCTCCTCCGATATGAAAACCGGCCGGTAGGCAGACCTCGAGGCGCTGCGGCGTGGAGCCGCCCTCTGCCGACTCCAAGGGAGTCAGGACGACGGCAGGGAAGGGCTCGGGGGGGATTGGCCGATCTCGGACAGGCGTCAGCGCCGTGTCGTTGGCGATGTCAAAGCGGAACAGGGGTGACGGGCACACCAACGAGACGTGCCCGCCGTATAGGACGCGCGGGGCGCCTCTCAGGGACGCTTTGGGCAGCGCCGGGACGCCGATGAGCGGTACGAACTCCGCGAGATGCGGCGGGAGCGAAGCCGGGCACGGCTGGCGAATGCGCACGTCGGGCCTGCACAGCAGCAGCGTTGGCTGCCGCCACGACGCGATGGGGACGTCGACGGTCAAGCTCGCCTCGGTGTTGTCGGTGAAGATTTGCGTCACCGTGCACTCTGGGGGACTGAGATCGGTCGTGTCGATGGTCTCTCCGCGGTGAAACAGCAGCGCCTCGAAAATCACAGGGGCGGCTGCGGCGGCGAATGGGTGAGTGTCGAGATCTAGGTCGAAGGTGGTGGACGACCACCTGAGCTGCCTGCCGATGCTCTTGCCGTCGCGAAGGACGCCCATCTTCGGACTAATCGTCACCCCTGGCGGCAACGTGAACTCGAGAAAGTGGCCGGCGTGGTGCGGCGACCGCAACGACACGTGGATTCGGAAGCCCTTGATGGTGGCGCAGTGCGATGGCGAGTCAATCAGCGGCGAGGGGAGCGGCGCCAAGTGTTTCAGATAGGGATACGGCCCAGCGATGACGCCGGACACTGCTTTCGGCGACGGAAGCAACGGTGGTCGCAAGTACACATGGTACGTGATGGTCGCCCGAGCCGTGGCGGCGTGCATGCGCACCTGCACCACTCGGGGGCACAAGGCGTTCGGGTCTGACTCCGCGTCAGCTTCCGTTGTGAAGATGATGTTGTCGCAGAGTTCTTTGAGTTGTGACGTCGAAACGGACAGCTGGATCGAGGCGGGGTTCGGACGGTGCGTGATCGCAGACTGCAATACGAGCGAACTTAAGCTCACGGCGTCGCCCGACGCCGCGTCCGCATTCACGATGGTGACGGTCACGAGCCCCTTTCCGAAAATGTGAAACTTGATGCCTCGCTTGCCGCCTTGGCCGCTAGTGCTCAGCGACGACGCCGCGTCGTGCGGGGCGGGCGCGGCAGGGGCCGTCCCCCCACCCCCTGTCACCATCACTTGGTTCTTCAACTCCAGCCCCGCGAGCAAATGGAGAGGCCTTCCGCCGATGACGTACGACGCGACCGTCGGACGAGTACTCGACCACGCGTGACTGCTGTTGACGTCGGAAACGAGAGCATTGACAGGGCTTGGGGGGTTGCCGACGAAGGCCTCGGTGAGAAGGTCGCGCCGCCGCGCCAGCGGGCATGCCGTGTCATCGTACCATCTCGCCCACGTGTCTTCGACGGATCCTCGGGCAACGCATTCCCAGACTTCGATCGACATCCGGAGCTCGGCGAAACACGGCAATGCAGGGGGGGCGTGCGGCGGGGAGCCTGCCGGATCTCCGAGAGCGTTGTCGGAGCACGAGGAAAGTGTCGTCGAAGCCGCGTGCTGCTGGACGCCTTGGAGCAGCGCTTCCAGGTCCTTCGGGAACGCAGCCTCGATGTCGGTCCGCTGTCTCTCCTCGATCCGAAGCAGTGCCGTGCGCCGGCGAATGCCACCGGCGACGCTGGCTTGCTCCCCACGGTACGTGACCGCCAGATCGTGGCGCGCGCGTCGTTCGTCGTCGCGGATCTCCGTTGGTTCACTTTTCCTTTCGAAGTCGAGACGCACCTTATACCACGCCGCATCGTCTTCGAGCAACAAGGCGGCCGCGGCGTCGCCTTCACATTTTTCGCGCATGCTGCGACGTCGGTTGCGGATGGCGCTGCGCTTTTCGCGGTGAAGCGCTTTTTCGTGGTCGCTGATGCCGTCGTCCCGCAGTTCTCGGTGGCCTTGCAGCTCCTGCGCGAGGACGGCTTGCCGTGCGTGGTGCTCTTGCTTCACCAGCTCATCGCGATGGAGCGCCTCACGCTTCAGCCGAGCTGCTGCCGCTGCGGTCGCTCGGCGGCGAAGGTCCGGCTCCATGCAGAACGTGACGTCAAACGCCTTTCGCTCCGCGATGCTCTGCTTGTCGCGGGCCGTCGCTTCGTCAATGACGACCCGCTGCTTCTCCCCTTCGATGTACTCCAATCGCTGGTTGTGCTTCGACAGCATCGCTTCGACGCGGGCTTCGTTCGCGCGGATACCTGTGCGCAAGGACACGAACACTTCGAGCATCGCGGCCACAACGGAATGCTCCGTCGTCGTCACGCGGAGCCGCGCTTTAGATTCCGCGAGGAAGAGCGCGTCTTGCTCCTTGGCTTGCGAGGTGGTGCGTTTTTGCTGCCGCTCGTTCGCGTCGCGCTCCTTCGCGTCCCGCTGCTCCGCGTTTCGCCGCGTGTTAGATCGCTCTGTGGCGTCAGCAATCTGGGCGGCCTGACGAACCGTCAGCTTGTGAAACGCCGCTCGCTCGTCGAACCCAACTTCATATTCGTTCATGATGGCACGCCTGAGACCCTTCTCCTCCACGGTGAGCTCGCCGATGGCGCCCTTCAACTTCCGGTCGTCTTGCCCTTCTGCGGCGTCGCTCGATCCGCCAGACGACTTCACTCGAGCTTGCGAGGATGGAGAATGGCCAGCTGACTTTTGCGATGCGGCGACGACCCGCTGAGGTCGGTCGTCAAGCCACGCCTGAACGATGGCGCGGAACGCATCGTACCGCTCGTTGGCGACGACTGCCCGGGCTTCCTGTTCGAGCCGGACGACGCGCTCGGCTTTCCGGTCCACCATCCGCTTTTGATCGTCTGCACAAAGACCGCAAATGTCCTCGTGGCGCCGCCCCGCATCCCCTACCTTGCGCGAGGGCTGCGCTGAATGAAGGGGCGGCAGCGGCCTTCGTCCTACTGCACCGGCGGCGGCCGGTGCCGCAAGGACTGGGGTATCGACCTTCACGGTAGCATTGTGAAGCCGATGTGGTCGCACCGAGACAGAAAATGGGGGCAACTTCCTGCCCTTGGCAACGGCCTCGAAAAAGATGTGACTCAGCGCTTCGTCCATTTTGCGCACGCTTCCCGCGGACGGCAAGCGCTGCGGGGGGCCGGTGGCCGCGGCGGCGGGCGGTTTCGGTGGTGCCGCTGACATACTCCTTCCACACAGTGCTGTGGAGAAAAGAAAGAAGGATGTGTGCTTCCTGGAGATGCGGTGTGAAAGGAAGATGCAACGGAAACGTCACTTTGACCGACTGACACGCGCGCCTTCCCGGGTGTGAGTAGGAGAGGCGTCATACGACAACTTCGGAAGACCACATGAAGTGGTGGTCGCCGTGCGATGCATGCGCCGCCGCGAACGCTCGCTCAACGACCATGGATGACTGCTGCAGAAGACTCACGTCGCTTGGCAGGGTCGAGGCCGACACGGGTGAAGGGCCAGCAGTGTCAACCGAGAAGACTTGCCGGACCCGCTTGGACCCTACCGCGTCGTCTTCCGCCGTCTCCGTCGAGGCCGGGAACCTGCTTCGCTGACACGTTGCGACCATCGCCGCCTCCACCATATGCGCGCTGGCCTGGCAGGTGACGACGGGATGCCATCCTCGCTGGACGGACCACATGAGCAACATCTGCGCCGGTGTCACCGTATCCGGACGGCTCGCGCCCATCGAATTTGCGCCCACCGTATCCGCACCAACCGAACCGGCGGGTGCATCCGGACGCACTGCCCAACGCACGGCGGTGGCGCCAAACCGTGCGCGTACCAACTCAGGCGCCCCTCCCCCTAGAGGGGAGTACGCTTGGATCTCGATGTCCGGGTTCCAGCGCCGGCTGGCGTCTACGGCCGCCTCCTGACGGCACAAGGGGTGTAGCTCGAGTTGATGCACATCAGCGGGGATCCTCGTCTCGGCGTTGTCAGCCAGGGTGGCGATGTGGCGTGCCTGAAAGTTGGACAATCCAATCCGCCGGAACCATCTTCTCTGCTTGGCGACCTCAAGCGCGCGCCAGGCGTCCATGCGCAACGTCACATTCGCGGGTTTGTCAGGTCGCATTCCCGAGGTGCCGGGCCAGTGAAGCAGCACTGCGTCGAGCACGACGTTCAGACCGCAGTCGCTATCGCCACCCCAACGGAGAGCACTGTCGTCTTGCTCGTTCAACGTGAAACCCAGGCGCTCCGTCGAGGTCCGGACAGCCTGGAGCGTGGACGCGTAGCCTCCTCTCGTTTCGGTGGGGGAAATTTTGGTGCTGATGAAGACCGAGGCTGCCAGAAGCGGGCGCCGGTTGCCCGTTAGGCTCTTCTGCTCTTTCCACCATCGACGCACGCCTTCGATACACTCGGCTTCGTTCCGGTAACACGTCGCGGTATCGATGCGCCGAAATCCCATCCACAGCGCTCGGCAAACGTAAGCGGCACAGTGCTCCGGCGGCACGTGATAGGTTCCTATGATGATCACGTCGTCGGCGACCGGAGGGGGACGCGCCGCGGCCATCCAACGCGTTTCGAACTTAGCTGTGACGGGTTGAACACGGTTTAAAAACAAACAAATGCACGTGGCGACGACCTGACCGCACACCCCTCTGTAGTGCGCGGGGCGCTGTAGACACACCGTGGCATGATCATCGGCGGGGCAGTCCCTCGGCTCGCCGAAAGTCACGACCGCCATTTTCGATCCAAGAGGAACGATCTCCGAACAGCCGGCTCACCACTTCACCGTCAGTGCGCGACGCTGGAAGCGCCGCGACGGCCGCTGCGCACAGCCGTCGAAAGGACTGACGCCACGGCTTCGGCATGCGTCGGTTGGGAGTCAGCAAGTGTTCAACGCGCGCCGCTTTCCCGCGGCACGCCAGCTGCAGCACGGCACGGCACGCGTGGTCGTCGCCCGTTGCGAGACGGCTGGTCGTGGGGACATGGGCGGCGTCATCGTCGAGTCGGTTTATCACCGTCACCGCGTTCAGCAGGGCGGCGGGCAGGCATCCTCCTGGGTGCGACCGAACAAACGCCTTCGCCGCAATGCGTCGCTCGTTCCGGGGACACAGTGACAGCGCAGCCAGCACGACAGCGGTCCCCCCGCTCCCTTGCTGATGAGGGCCTCGTTGAGCGTTGCCGTTCGAGGAGGAGCGACGAAGGACCTTCGATACGATTTTCAGCGCCCCCTCCCAGGACGCGGGAAGTTGCCGGACGCGGCAACGACCAGTCAAAATTCGACACAGCGCATTGCGCAGGGTACGACGGCGCGTCACGGAGGAGACATGGGCCGTCACGACGTCCACGACGAATGGTGGCAGCCAGCGCTGAATCACACGCGCAAGGCGGCCACCCACCACGCCGGCGCCGTTCCGCGTTCGACGATGCGATGCTGACATTTTTTTCGACAAGAAGCGAAGCCAACACAGCACCTTGACGAGATCGCGCTTGCGAAAGAGCCTTCCGCTCGCGCCTCGATGGGCCTCGTACGCGACCACGATGCCGCACAACGAGGCAATGGAACGCACCCGCCGTCGCGTGACCGTGTGCTGCGACGCTGGGAGCGACCCAGCCGCACTTATCGCGCGGAAGCAGCGGTGGAACGCCGCCCACCTGGGCGGATCCTCCTGCGACACAAAGCACGACCGCACCGCGGCGTCGGCCAATAACGTGACGAGAATGGCAAGGGGGAGGCCGAGCGGTCCGAATGTAGAAGCAACGCCCACAGTCGGCGAGTCGGGAACGGCCGCGATGGCAACCAGGTGCCCGAAGATGGCCGCTTCCACCGTGCCCAGGGTGTGCCGTATCCGTTCTTCCGCATCATTTTGTGACGTGTGGTGCGCACCGTTGCCGCGAACAAATCGACAGATGGTCGCGCGCGGAACTGTGGAGAACCCGTCTATCAGCTGCCGGAGGCAAGCGGCCACCAAGATCGGTGCGGATGCAATGCTGCGCGGCGGCTCCTTCTCCTGCAAGTTGGCGGCAGTGTAGTGCTTCGCGTACTGATCGAGCGAACGGCGGTGCACGAGACGAATCGCCTCCGCGGCGGCATCGATTCCTGTCAACGCGGCGCTCAGGCGCATGAGGTCTTGCGTGGACACCTCTGTTGACGCGTCCTCAAGCTTGCGCAAGGTTCTCAGCGTGGTCGTCGTCCAAGACGACGCGCTATCGGATGGGTCGCTGAACAACGACACCGCCTCGCGCAGTGGAGTGGCCCAAGAGACAGCGAGGGCCACACCGTTTCGCCGTGCGCCCTCGACGGCATCCGACAAGGTGACGATCGCTTGGGTAAACGGAGCACGCTGACGACACTCCGCGGCAGCCACGCCGGCCGCGACAAGGAGGGACACGCGCAACCGGATGAGCGCTCGCCGGTGTTGTGTTGGAGATCGCGGTTGACGAATTCGGGTTGCGATGATTCCATCCAGTGCAAAACAGTGCTGCGATCGGATTGATCGGTTGTGTGTCGAAGCTTCGGCCGCCGAACCGCTCCTTGAGAGAAGCTCCCTAACAATCTTCTTCCAACTTCGCGCCGGCAGCAACACGTCGAAATCATCTGCTCCGTCCTCGTGTACCAGAGGAGGGCCGCAGTCGCGGAGCAGCCCGTCAAATATTCTGTGCACTTGGCCGACAAGGTCAAAGCGTCGCGAGAGGCCAGCACGGAACGCGGCTTCCGCAAATGCCGGTCGCACTCGCAGCACGTCCGCGCGGTGGTTGATGTGGCTTCCGTTCACGTGTAGAGCGAAGGAAAGCGTCTGGAACGCCATGAGCCATTGCTGCGAACGCTGCATGCCGGAAAGAGAATCTCGCAGCATTGCCGCCGACTGCGTCATGAGCTCCCTGGAGCTGGGGGTAGCGCCCAGGGCTGACGACGGCGACGCGGCGGTGTGTTGTGGATGGGTGCTCAATAGTAGCTGGTCTGCATCAGCGTGGCGACCACAGAGGCGGAGGAGAGACACGGCGGCCGGCTGCGAATCTGCCTTCATCTGTGCGGCCAGCGCCAGCGCGACGTCCCAGCGGCCATGGACCGCCCCCAGCACACGCACGGCGGTCGATAACAGCGGCCGATTTTCTCGTAACCGAGCGAACAGCGACAAGGTCACTGTCCAGTGCTGCACATGGGACCGCGCGACAACATGTCGCATCCAGTCACCGTAAGCACCGGGTAGCAATCGAGCGGCGCGACGCACGACGTTCCGAGGTGCGTCATCCAAGAGGCATCTAGCACACACGGCCGAATACCGCTCCATGGCCAAGGACGCCGGTGGAAGCGTCCCGGCCGGCCGTGCCCACGCGTGCATGACGGCGGCCTGCTCCCAGGTGGCTGCGGCACCTTGAGGCCGTGGCTGCCGCAATAACGCCACCAGCGTCCGGGTCGCCAGCGGAAGGACGTCTGCGCGCCTTCCGTGTTCTGGAGCTGCTGGGAGGCACGCTTCGGCTGCTTCCATCATCGCCACAACCTCGTGTCGCCGTGCTCGGGAGGATGGCAAGCTGTCCAGATGGCACGCCTGCGCGACGACGGAAACGAGGTGTGACTCAATCGCGAGGGGAACTTTTCCCGAGGCGCAGCGCCGTAAAAGCGTCACCGCGACAAGTCCGCGAGCCAACGCCATATCACCGCATAACTGTTTTGAGAGGAAACACAATCGGTACCTAATGGGGGCGACAAGGTAGCACAGGGTTTGTGCAGTCGCACGGCTCACCTGGTGCATCAAAGGAAAAGTATGCGTCGCAAAAAATGCGTCCATGGATGTAATCGCATCCATGGACGCGGCCGTACGACCCTGCTCGCGATAATGGTCGCGACAGCTGGCGCAATTGAGCCGCCCCCCCAGCAGTGAGTCAACGCAATTGGCATTCTTCGCGGATTCTGATTCATCGTCGCCCTCTGCGGCACTGCGCACATCGTCTCCTTTCCCGTTGCCACGCGGATGCTGCCGCCGCCCGCATTCTGCTGGCTGGCGACGTCGAGCGACACCTCAACACGTTTTAAGATCCCTCCTTCCCACCACAGGCTTACGAAACGCCTGGGGCGTGCCCATCGATCAAGGCTTGGTACTTCCCCATGAATTCGGAGTCGAGACTGCTAACCCGTCGAAGATTTCATGCGCGCAAATCGAAACAAGTTCCACGAGGATTCCTGTCGCGATTCAATGTCGCCCGATGCTCACGAAAATTGAAGACCACACGGCGCGAACCACTCAGGGCAGAACAGAGGATCAAAACACCCACATAAATTGCGCGTGGATGGTCAAGGAGCGTCTTAAACACAGTAAATAGCAAAACATGTGGGTGTTTGTTGCCCCCATCGTTTCGATGTGTACGGGGCATGGCTTGGATCTGCTCGCATATTGAACCTGTGCAGAAGAGGTATCCTATCGAGGACTTCCTGAAACACTCGTGTTTCTTTTTGTAAGTAATAAGGGTACCCTCAATAATATCCAACAACCGGCAAGGGTCAGGTTGAACGTAGTTCAACATTGGCTCGCGTGAGGTCCGGAACGTAGCTCCCGTTTCGGCTAATATTCAGGAATAGTTGGATCGCCGCGCGATCGTGATCTTCGAGGCACGACCACAGCTTGCAGCTGCTGCCGTAGGCACAGGCACCCAGACGCATCAGCCAGTCGTAGGCAGAGGTCACTCCTCTTTGGTGGGGGCGAGCCGCCTCGTGGTACATGACTCGGTAGTACAAGATGATGCGCAGCATAGCCAGGGACAGCGGCTTGACCACCTCCCGCTTCACGTGTGCCGTGACGTGATGCCCGGAAAGCATCCTGCCACGCAGGAAGTTCGCCTGGCAGTGGGACAACCGCCTATCGTCCACTACCCGAACGCCGATGCCCGGGAGGCACTTTTTGAGGGCCACGTCGCTCGCGTAGAACTTGACGCCCATGTTGTGATGGACACACGGCTGCACCCCGTGAGACATGAAGCGCCGGACGGCAGCGCCGTTGAAGAAATGGCCCCCTCCTCCCCAGCCGTGGTCGTTGACGTACAACGGGCCTCCAGCGGCTCGCCTGTCCATTTCAGTCAAAAGTCGCACCAGCGCCGGAATGGAGAGAAACGTGTCATCGTCCAGCACGGCGATCCACGATCGGGTTCGGTCCGTGCCATTTGAAAGAAGGAGTTCGGCACCGACGTGCATGAGGCCTTGAACGAACCGGAATTGCGCCTCCATCCAGTGCACCGTGTAACCCGTCGCGGAGCGCTGCCGTTCGTTAAACGTGACCCGGGGCGGCAGCGTTCCCTTCAGCCACGTTCCACGGGACAATCGCCAGTGTCCAGCTCCCGTGTCCGATCCGGCGGGCTGTCCCTGTGCCGCTTCGTGCTGTATCGTATCGCTGACCACCCACAAGCGAGCGTCACTCACGTGCCGGATCCAGGTGCACAGGGCAAGGTCGAGCCGCACATAGCCGTCAAAGCTGCCCGTGACGATGACAACGTGCACGTGTGCCCGCAAATAGGACGCTTCGTCGGGCGTCACGTCGTCGGGTTTCACGAACGTCGGCGATCCCATTTGTTGACAGAACTGTGGCCAACGGTCGAATGCGGGTTCATGGGCGGCGGCCGTCGGCACGAATGAGTTCACCGTGCCGCCCCCGTCGTCATCCGATTCTACCGCAGCGGAAGGTCGTTCGAGCGGAGCGAACGATAGTTTGCCGCGGTCTGGGGTTGCCGATTTGACGCCGATCGATGCCGCTGTGCGAGAAGGCGACCGCGGCCGCTCAGTCTGCCACAGCGTTGCGACGCGAGCCAGCATGGCGAGGATCAGGATGAGCGGCAGAAACGTGAAAAACATCGCCAGCGGCCGCAGAGCAGCGGTGTGCGCGCCCACCGAGCCGTGAGGTGCGCCCGCCTGATGGCCCCGATGGTCGTGCCCGCCAGCCATAGACATCGCATCTGGCGGTGAGTGCCACTGCCGCAGAGTGTTTCAATAGCAAATGTATGAAAAGTCAAGATCCACGGCGAGGAGGAGGGCATTATCGGGTCGTCACTTATTGCGCACACGGTACAACGAGAAACGTTTGCCCCTTGTAACAGCTCGTGTTGGGTGCCGGTTGCAACCTTGTGCCTCTAGTCATCCCCACTGACGAATGGGTCCGAGAACAGTACGGAGCGGCGTGGGCGGAACGGTGGGTCGGGCGCTGCGGAGGGCTGTGGTATGCGAGCCGCAGGATGGTACCCGCCACCCTCGCTGATTGTCACCTGCTGCTCTGGAGTCCCATCGAGCGGGCTGCCGCGTGGAGAAGCTGGCCGAGTGTCTCGCGGGTCAGGGTAGCCGGGCGGCCGAGCGAACGAAGGCCGTGGCCCGGTCGAGTCGTGGCGGTGGATGTCGCGCGGTGATCTGGATGACTGTGGCGCTGTTTTCGCGTCCGAACTCGCGGCTCGAATGGGAATCGATGCCGCCACACTCAAGGAGGACGCTTTTGGCGCTGGCGGCACGATCTGGGCAGCGGTTCGCCGCTGCTGCGAGGTGGTGGCAGTCTGAAGGCGCTCGAACGCTTTGGCGGCGCGCTGGTCCCGCTGCACCTTGCGCTCGAGCTCCACGTATCGGTGCTTCCAGTACTCCACCTCGGCGATCAGCTTCACGCGCTCGGAGAGGAACGCGTTGATTAGTTCGTTCGTTTTTGCCGCTACAATGTCCCCTCCTCGTGATGGTGACGGCACGTCACTGGAATCCAACGGAGAAGGGGGGGCAACATGCGACGCGAGGAGACCGCGCAAGTCTGGCGAGGAGTTTGTCTCTTTTTGATCGTCCTCGCGGCGAGCGCCATGTGGCACCATATCGTCACGGTTCGCTGGAGGTGAATTCGATTGCGTCTGTGCGTCGTTGTTGGTGAAGGCCGAGGCATCTGAGTCCAAGGGCGGCTGCCCAACCGCAGGGGAGTTGGAGCCACTAGTACGCACAAAGATCCGCGACAGGTCTGTGGCGGCCCCCAAGTAGAGCGTCGCGACGGCAACCGGCTCCTTCGACCGGGGGTTCCACGTCACGGTGCCCTTGTTGACTTCAAAGAAAGCGACTCGCAGCAGCACGGAGGTGATGCGCGCGACTCGTACCGCATCGTCGGCGTCGAGCTCACCGAGATCCGAGGGAAGCGGCGTGTTCGGGTTTTGACCCATCGGAAACGACAACGCTTGGGGGTGGTCGCCGACATTGAACCGCAGCGATCCCACGACGGCAGACGCGTGTGCCGCGAGCCGGTGAGTCGTTTTCGCGACAATGCCGCCCACCTCGACGCGACAAAGGACAGGAAAGTCGGCGCATGAGGTGAGCGTCAGTAGAAACGGCCCACGCTGCATCAAGACGAACGGCGGCAGCGGTGACAACGACGGGTGGGTGGGTCCCGCCTCCGTACCGTCGCGACTATTCTGCAGCCGCTCCACGTCACCATGCGCCACTTGAAGGCTCTCACAGAGGCGGCCGTGCTGCTGCACGAGCACTGTGAACATGCTGTTCCCGCCGAGCGTATGCGTGGGGAGACGTGGGAAAACCTGCGCTTGCGGCCGTCAACCGGGCAACAACACATCAGCCGTGACGTCCCGTGTGGGGGGACGCGCAACGGCGTTGTAGTGCGACGCGCCACGGATTGTGTGAACCACCGAGGAGGGACTCCCATGGGGATGCTCGCCCATCCCAGATGTGGCGGTATGACACCAACAACTGACAGAGCAGATGAGAAATGGGGAACATGGAACAACTGACAAAAGGGGCAGATGAGCGGATGGCCGCAAAACACAGAATCAGAAGGTTGCGCGGATACTACCCACCGTGGAAACCCCTCTCTCTCTCTCGTGTTCCTCCAATCTGGGAACACTCTTTCACAGCGTTGCAGGAAGGGAGGAAAGTATGGAGGGGGAACTACATAAATGATCGCCACTATCGCGATCCGTGACTGGATGGTTTGGGGGTGGGGGGTGTAGAGTGAAACACTGACGAACGTCACGAAGGCTAGACGAGAGAAAAACGTAACAAAGTGAAACATACCGCAGCGGAACGTTGTGAGTGACGTCGGCAGAGAGTGCGGTGACGTCACATGGGACGAGGGACGAGGGAGGGACATCGAAGGATGGATCGTGAAGGGAAACAATACGTTCGGAGGGCAGATGGGGTGAAAAGGGGGGAGGCGTACTACTTGTCACTGACCACTTCGCCGAAGAAACCTCCGTCAAGGTCTAACGCGACGTACGAATCGACCATCCGGTCCCGCCGATGCATGGAGCCCTCCGTGGGAACTTGGCGGAGTAGCTGCGCGCTCGACCCGGAGCCCACCAACCTGGGCATCGTGGTCGTCGGGAAGGGCAGATTGAAAGGATCGCACGTGAAGTTGCCCCCCGTCGTCGTAGAAACCGAAAGTGAAGGCGGCTTGGCAACCGCTGGCGGTGTCACGGCCTTCGGCGGCACAGCCGAGACGGAAAATGAAAAGAACTTGTCGATGTCGTTCTCAAGTTGACCCGACTCCACGGCATCTTCGATGGGGCCAGGCGGCACAAAGCCGGGCGGCGAATTCATGGGTGGTGGGAGTGCGGCCGCGTGGTGAGGGGACTGCGGCCCGTGATTCCTGAATGAGCCCTGCTTCCGCATCGAGCCCCAACGGCGAGGAGTGGAACGCAGCGAGGGCGATCGGCGAAGGCCAAAGTCGTCGCCCTCCAGGTTGCCATCGTTATCGCTAAAGTCATCCGCGTCGAACTGAATCACCTCGTCGCCACCGACAGACACGCTGCCCGAGCGGGCTGAAGGTCGGCCGGTGTCGCTTCTCGCTGTCGGCAAATAGCTGCTGCGCCGTCGATGTTGCCTTGCCAGCTGCACGTCATCCCCGTGAACTTTGGACGTTGGTGTTTCGACAGGGGCATCCAGCGGAGGGGGGGCTGATGCCGCTGCGGCATGCGCATCCCGGGACTGCCTTCTCATCAGCCATTTCTCGGCGATAAATTGCACCACGGCAAGCCCCACGGCGACCATGGCCACGTAGAAGATTCCGTTGAACACCTTCGTCTTGTCCACCTGCACGGACGACTGCCCGACGGTGAGCACCATGATCGCGGTGAGCAGCGTCAGGATCCCTCCGGCGAGGTTGTCCAGAGGGCGCCGGTAGGGTCGGAAAACGATGAACACTCCAGCGAATACGAAGAGCAGCATCGCAAGGGCGGTGTAGAGGCGCGAGCAGATGATGGTGCTGGTCGTCGCCGACGGTGCGGCGAGAGAAGCGATGGCGAGCCCCTTCACCAGCTCAATCGAGCCCAAAACACGGAGCGATCGGGGTCCAAACTGAGAAAACGCCGCACTCCAGCGCAGGGAGTGCGGGTTGTCGCACCAGTATCCGCTCGGAAGCAGACACACCACCACCACGCTCGGGATGCCTGCGAACGCGGAGTCTTCGTAGTCTTGGTAGTATGTGAATCCGGCGCCGCTCCCTCCGGCCGGCGTGGCTGTGCCCGACTTGACTGTGCTAAGGTCCGCGGAGGCAGTGGGAAGCGTCCGACCGCTGCTGAACGCCGTGTCGCACCCCGCGGCGGCATCCCGCGGTGACGGTACGAACGCAGAAGCCCCGGTTCGGGACGAGTCTTGCGTGGTGTTTCCATACTCAGCCGGGGACACGCTGCGGGGGCTGGGCAACCCCTCCTTGGCGGGACTGCCTGATGGCGCTGGTGGTGGAGTCACGGTGAACGGTCCACGGGCAGACGTTAGTGTCAAATCACCGTCGTTGCTAAGGTCGAAAACTGGTGGCGGCCCACGGCGGCGGCGGCTGCCGATCGAGCATCCGTCCACGACACCCGTTGTTGGCGTCACAGAGAGAGATTTCGAAGGGACGACCGCGGTGAGGTTTCGGGCCTCTGATAGCTGTTGCTCCTCCAGGCGCGCGCGATGGCGGTGATACGTATCCACGCCGACGACGACGGTGGCGACCACGTAGCCGACCGCGAGCAGCAACGACAACGTGGCGATGGTGAGTTCGATGCCGTTCAAGTCTGCATAAGACGAAAGGAGGCGGCAGGCGTCGTAGATCATTCCCTGGAAGCACATCGCCCACAACCGCATGCTCCAGTTCGGAAAGCGACCGAGCGCGAAAATGGTGAGAACGTTGACAGGTGTTGCCGCTGTCGATACGATGTCCCCCGGAATGGCCCATTGGCCGCGTCGTCCGGCTCGCAGTGCGGTGACCGTCATCCACAGCCCATGTGCCGCGGCGACAGAAACGGCGATGACGGCGAGAAAGAGCAACCCCCCCGCTTTCGTGCCGCCGATTGTGAATGGAATGGCGGCGCTGGCGGCGGCGGCCTTTCGCCGGTTGGAATCACATGACTCTGACGCCAACAGGGAGGCAGCCTGCAGGGAGGCGGCGGCTGGTCCCCCGACGAGCGAGGACACCACAGACACCGCCACCGCTGCGGCCGCATCCGTGACCGCGAATTTGGCATTTGGGGGGTCGACGGCGCTGCAGACGAACAAGGTGCCGCCTAGTGGGACGTTGGCGCCGCCCGTTGTGTTCGCGAAAACAACTGGCGCGGCCGCCACCGCCGAGTTGTCAAAGCACTGACACGACGAACTGCGGTTGAACGGGGCGAAACATCGTCGGCGGAACTCAGGCGACGAGGAGTTGGGAGGCTTCGGCGGCGATGGGGATTCAGGCTGGGCGGCGTGGGTGGTGCCGCTGACTTCGTCGAGGGCCTCGTCGGCAAGGATAAACGCTTCCATGTCGGCGGCCACGCATAGCGTCACGTTGACGGTTTGCAGTCCGTTTCGTCCTCGGAGCTGCGCGATGATAGGCAGTGACATCGATCGAGTGGGCGGTGGACACGAGCACTGCCCAGTGGCTGGATGTGGATACTCGCATTGCGACGTGTACTGTTGAACGTGAAAGGAACGGGCCGAGGTCGTTCCCGCTCGGCCCCAGTTCGCGACGTGGAACCCGACGCCAGTCGACGGGGCTCCGCAGAGGGTCATGTTGTAGAGCGCGTTGCCACAATCGTCGAAGGCTGCGGCTGTGAGCGCCGCCTTGCTGAGGAACCCGTTAAACGTCGCGCGCTGCGAGAGATCGGCAGGGCAAGTCTCGCAGCCTTCCGAGCGATCGGTCGTCCCCGTGGCAAAACCATCACAACCCTCGCACGTTGGCACAGACGTTCCGAGTTTCAGCAGCAAACGAGGACGCACCTTGTACGCCTCGCTCTCTGACGAGCCCCCGATGGCGTTGATCGCTGCGTTGTCCGCCGCCGCGGTTGCGGCCTCTGCGGTGGCGGCCGACGCCGCGGCGGAAGCAGGGGCTGCGCAAAGGACGCTGGCGTTAAAGTGACGGCTCAACAAGGTCGGATCTCCCAACAGGCATCCGGCAGGCACAAGACGCGCCGCGGCGACCTGGCACTGCTGTTGCAGCGCGGAGCCTTGAAACTTCTTCGACGCTTGAGTCGCCAAACTGCGTGCGTATGCGGCCCAGGGACACGGAAGCTGCGACGCCGTTGCGGCGGGAATGGCTAAGGCACTCGCGATCAGGCAGTTCGTGTAAGGCGCAACGCACTCATCGAGGTAGGAATCGCACGCGGAGATCGACGGCGGTGCCTTTGACGCGGCGCAAGCGGCCAATTCAGTGCTGCATTTGTAGGCGGGTCCGCTCGGCGACACGGTTACGTTGCCGCAACATTCAGCGAGAGTCGACGGAATGAACACACTGCGGTTCGCGCCAGAGGCAGTGCTGGCGCAGAATGCGGTCGTTGACGACAATGTCACCACTGCGCTGAGAGGTTCTTTTGGGGCCGAGACCGTGGGGGTGTGGTTTCTATGGGCCGTCGTAGGGGGAGCGGCGACAACGCGGGATCGCCTCGGTCCGCTGGGGGAGATGGACATCGTGGCCCACGTCAGCGACGAAGACCCCGTCACTCGGACGGACGTGGACACTGTCGATGTGCCCGTTGTGGACGAGACAGTCCATGTGGGGGTTCTCGTGACGCGCAGCCTCAACGTGTGCGTAGCTGACACGGAGGTCGACACGGTGATCGATGGCGTCACCGTGCGACCGATGGCGATGGTGACCAGCAGGTTCGCCGCTTCGTCCGCGACCCACAGGGCGAGAGAGGTGGGATGGAAGGCCATGGCGTAGGCGGCATCGATCTGGCCATTCAAGTTGATGCCGTTCTGGGCCCCCGCGGTGCTGGAGAGGAGGTGCGTCACGTAGTTGCCCTGAAATTTCCGGAACCGGCTGAACGTCGCAGCATTGCAGTGGAAGTACAAGATGATACTGGCGCCGGACGTCGACGGATAGATGGCCAGGGCGAGCACGGTGCCGACGTAGACGCCGGTCGGCGTGCCGCTGCTGCTACTTACGCCAGCAGGCGTGCTTTTGCCGAGAAGTGTCGTTACTGAGTACGAGGGAGTAATGGTCATCTTCCGGATAAACTTGTCCGAACCGATGTAAAAGGCCCCGCTCGTTGCAAACTCTTGCTGAAGTTGGTTGGGTCCATCGAACTGGGCCGCGACGCCGATCCCGTCGGTGGTGGCCGACGTGCCATCCCCCGCGACGGTAGTGACGTCCGCATTGGAGACGGCGATGCGGCGAATCTTTGACGAGTCGGATGCGTAGATGGCGGCGTCGTCGCCAATCGCGAGGTGTACAACGGAGGAAAACCTGGCTGCACCACCAACCCCGTCTACGTAACCTGCACCGGCTTGGCCTGCGAACACCGTGCTGGTGCTGGGGTCGGACACGTCAAAATAGTGAACATAGGCTGCCGCAGAAATGTAGTAAAGCCGATCTTGGGAAGACACGTAGACTGGCGAGCGGGGATTGGACATTGTTCCTGTCGACGCGGTGGCCCAGTCGTACGTCGTGCCGTCGGGTCCGACCTGCCGCACCCGTTCGGGGCCCCAGTCTGCGTACCACATGCGGTTGCTTCCCGCGACGGGATGAATCCCGCGAAGGTTAGTAAAACGCGAAGCCGAGCCGCTGCCGATGGCGTCCCCAGCTGCGTTGTAAAGCCCAGCTCGAGCGACGACCTTGGCTTGTAGGTGCACAATGGCTTGCTCCTCAAAGTGATGATGGGCCGTGGAGCGGTCGTCGTTCGCGATCACAACTGGTGGACCGTTTTTGCCGCTGTACCGTTGCGGAGGGAGACATGTCTCTCCGTTGACAATCAGAAGAGCTTTTCTCGCAGTCCAGTTGGCATTGATCTGTGACGGAGGGCCGTTGGCAGGCTCTCGTCGCTGATTGCCGGCGGCGGATGTGCTTGCTGCTTTCCCACCCATGCCAGGGGTCCGATGAGATGGACCTGCGATGGCGGTGGTCGCGATCAGCACCGTCACCAGCATTGCCACCTGCAAGCGGACCCGCATTACAAATGTGCTGTAATGGGAGCAATGGGAAGTGGAGAAACGATGGTGTGTGCGAGAATTCACCCTCGAGCCCCAACGCGGCGGTTCCGTCCTTGCGTGAAGCATTTTTCTTTCACCAAAAAATTTGAACTTCTACGCGCGCGACTGGC